>Ga0181560_10002277_pt1 | contig 17852 bp, 15 predicted proteins | sample 011ome_20_FD_133751 | JGI IMG/M metagenome (GOLD analysis project Ga0181560, IMG submission 133751) | Coastal salt marsh microbial communities from the Groves Creek Marsh, Skidaway Island, Georgia - 011509CT metaG (megahit assembly) | ecosystem: Environmental > Aquatic > Marine > Intertidal...
AACTCGATATTCTTTCTAACCTCATCGAAGCCTTAGAGTTTAAAAACATGCTTTCAGATGAGGGCGACGAGCTTTCTGCAGTCATTCAAATCACGGCTGGTGCCGGTGGAACAGAGAGTTGCGATTGGGCTTCGATGCTCATGCGTATGTACCTCATGTGGGCCGAATCGAAGCGATATACGGTTCGTGAGCTGAATTATCAAGAGGGTGATGTGGCAGGTGTAAAAACAGTCACTCTAGAAATTCAAGGTGACTTTGCTTTCGGATGGCTCAAAGGAGAAAACGGTGTGCATCGTTTAGTGCGCATATCCCCTTTCGATAGTAATGCCAAACGTCACACCTCGTTCGCATCTGTATATGTATATCCCTTAGTCGACGAAAGTATTGAGGTTGAAATCAATCCGGCGGATATTGAAATCACCACTGCTCGATCAAGCGGAGCCGGTGGACAAAATGTCAACAAGGTAGAAACCAAAGTGCAACTTGTTCACAAACCGACAGGTATTCAGATCAGTTGTTCAGAGACACGTTCACAACACGACAATCGCGCAAGAGCCCTTCAGATGTTGAAATCACAGCTCTATGAAATCGAATTACGTCGAAAAATGGAGGCTCGAAAAGAAATTGAAGACGCGAAGATGAAAATTGAATGGGGATCTCAAATTAGAAATTACGTCATGCACCCTTACAAATTGATTAAGGATGTTAGAAGCGGAGAAGAAACCGCAAATGTTGAAGGCGTAATGAACGGAGATATTGATGCTTTTTTAAAGGCATATCTCATGGTAAATGGGCAGCAATCAACTGCCGAATAAACTCATTTCTATAGAACTTTTAATGTTAAAATCAACTTGAATATGAATCGATTTTACTTTTTGGCATCATTGTTGGTAATGCTAACGTGTTTTGAAAGTTTTGGCCAGTTCGGTATGCCGATGGGACGAGGCGGAATGATGGGAAACCCATATGGGAACCCCATGAGAGGTATGAATCAATTTCCGTCGCGAACACAAGAAGATGAGCCCTTGACGGCAGAAGATATAGTAGAACTTTCAATAAACAGGGTTAAAGAAACCATTGAAATCAATGCTTTTGAAGAAGCGGTCTTGCGTTCAATAATGTTAGAGGCGACCAAAAAGCGCATTGAACTTCAAATTTTAAATCTTGAATCCAACGCAATGAAAACGGCGTTAGAAGAGATTGAATCTATAGAAGATGCACGGCTCGAAAACGAGTTGCCGCCCGCTTTATTTGAACATTTAAAAGCTTTAAAAGAAGAGGGTAACTCAAGAGTTAAACGGAATAAAGAAAAAAAGAAAAAACGTAAAACAAAGACATGAAAAGACTGACTCTGCTGATTGTAACCCTATTAGGTATATCACAGCTCAACGCACAGCAATTCTCTCAGAGACCTGCAATGCAACCTATAACAATCAGTGGAAAAGTCATTGATAAAGAAACAGGAACTCCATTAGAATATGCAACCTTGGTTTTGCAAAGCGTTCGGTTTCCAGAACGTGTTACTGGAGGAATCACCGATGAGAACGGTCAATTCAGTGTAGAAACCTTTTCTGGAGCCTACAATGTTAGAATTGAATTCATATCCTTCACGTCTTACACTCAAGACAACGTTAGATTTACAGCCTCAACCGATCTCGGTACGATTAGTCTAGAAGCCAATGTAGAACAACTAGACAACGTTGAGCTCGTAGCAGAACGTACCACCGTTGAACTTAGATTAGACAAAAAGGTGTATAACGTAGGTCAAGACCTTACCGTTAAGGGAGGTACGGTTACTGATGTTTTAGACAACGTACCCTCTGTAAGTGTTGATGTAGAAGGTAACATTGCCTTGCGCGGAAACGGAAGTGTTCAGATCTTAATCAACGGCAAGCCCTCTGCCCTATCTGGCTTAAGCACTGATGCTTTACAACAGCTTCCGGCCGATGCTATCGAGCGTGTTGAAATCATCACCAACCCCTCAGCGCGCTATGACGCAGAAGGATCAGCAGGTATTATTAATATCATCCTAAGACAAGAAAAAACCAAAGGAATCAACGGATCAGCCACGGCCTATGTGGGTTCTCCACAAAACACAGGAGGCAACCTCAATCTCAATTTACGTCGCAAAACATTTAACCTTTTCTCAAACACTTCCTACCGCAAGACAAATTCTCCGGGTAACGGAATCAATGAACAAACCAACTACGATCTGGCCGGGAATGTTTTGAGTTACCAAAATGAAATTGGAAGAACTGACCGTTTACGAGATGGATTCAACACCAATATTGGGCTAGAGTTACTGTTTAATGAAAAGACCTCTCTGACCCAAACGTTTTTCTATAGAACTCAAGAAGGACAGAACATCAATAGAACTCAGTTCTTTAACTTCGATGAGAATTACGATCCAACGATTTCTAGAGAGCGCATCAACTCTGGTGACGAAACAGACACCAACTATCAGTACGCCATTAACTTTGTGAAAGATTTTGAAAAAACGGGACATAAACTAACCGCAGACTTTCAATACTCTACCGGCGAAGAACTAGGAAACAACTATATCGATGAAAGCGTAAATGAAGACGCTTCAATTTTTGTTCCATCAGAATACACCTTTACCGGTGAGTCTCAAATCAACCGTCTTTTTCAATTTGATTACGTACTTCCTTTAGGTGAGAAAGGACAAGGACAATTTGAGGCAGGATATCGCGGTACCTTTAATGACTTTTATACCGATTTTGAGTTTAAAATACAGCAAGAAGACGAAGACCCCTTAGTGCGAAACAATGAGCTTAGCAATGAATTAGAATACAAAGAATATGTAAATGCAGCCTACATGCAATTAGGGAGTAAATTCAACAAATTCTCGGTTTTAGGTGGATTGCGTATGGAAGCCTCTGATATTCAAGTTAATTCTACAAGTCAAACCCAAGAGAGTCGAAACGAGAAGATCTATTCAAACTGGTTCCCTTCACTTTTCTTAGGATACGAAATCTCAGAAATGGAGCAGTTTACACTCAGCTATAGCAAGCGCCTGAGAAGACCTCGCTCTTGGTTCATTAATCCTTTTATCCGACGAAATAGCAATACCAATTTATTTAGTGGTAATCCTGACTTAGATCCGGCATACACTGATGCCTTTGATTTCGGATACCTCAAACGTTTTGGAAAATTAACGCTTAATACTTCGGTGTATTACAACCAGACTTCAGGGGTATTTCAGTTCATCCAGCGCGAAACCGGTGAAACGGTTCGGATCGAAAATCCCGAAGGCGGATTCGTTGAGGTGCCTGTTCAATTGCGCTCTCCAATTAACCTGGCCTCAGAGTACAGAACAGGTGCTGAACTTACCACCTCATACTCACCAAAAAGAGGGGTGCGCTTCTCGTGGAATTTCAACCTATTCCAACAAGGTTTAGAAGGAGATTTTACCTACACCAACAGTAAGGGTGAAACTATTTCACAAGTTTTTGATACAGATAATTTTACATGGTTTTCAAGAGCGAGCGCTCAATTCCCATTACCCGGTAAAATTGATTTTCAAACCAATGCCTTTTACAGAGGAAACTCTGTAAATCCGCAAGGAACAGACAAAGGGATCTTGTCATTAAACCTCGCTATGAGTAAACAAATACTAAAAGACAAAGGCTCAATTTCATTTAACGTAAGCGACCTACTCAATAGCAGAAAACGCATCTCAGATATACGCACGGCAACTGTAGCCACCTATAGTGAATTCCAGTGGAGACAACGTCAAGCCACGTTGACCTTCAGGTATCAATTCAACGAGCAAGACAATAATCAACGAAGAAGAAACAATCGCCAAGACATGGGCGGTGAAGAAGAAATGGAGTTCGGAACACCATAAATAAAAAGCCCCGCAGTTGCGGGGCTTTTTTTATAATAATGGAAAAGGAGACCTAGCTTTTCGAAGCTTCGCGCTCCTTTTTCTTTTCTTTTAAAAATTCAATGAGACTTCCTGTTACCCAATACGGAATCACAAAAGTCAAAAGAAATATCATCAACCAAAATCCAATTGTAAGAATGGTTAGAAAGGCTATAAATCCTAAATATTGATCGAACTCAATCATGTTGTTTCTTTTACGCTACGAATATAAGTCGATTTCGATGTACAGTACAAACCTGAAGATCGATTTTTAAAACGCTAGAGCATTTTGATGGCTATCTTTGTATTCCAAATCTGAATTATGAGCTATAGAATTGAGAAAGACACTATGGGCGAGGTTCAAGTTCCTCAAGACGCCTATTGGGGAGCACAAACACAACGATCTATCAATAACTTTAAAATTGGTCCAAGCGGATCAATGCCCATCGAAATCATAAGAGGCTTTGCCATCCTTAAGAAGGCGGCAGCTTATACCAATGCTGAATTAGGGGTATTAGATGAATACAAAAGAGACCTGATTGCAAAAGTTTGCGATGAACTTTTAGAGGGGCACCTAAAGGATCAATTTCCTTTAGTGATTTGGCAAACCGGATCTGGTACCCAAAGCAATATGAACGTCAATGAAGTCATCGCCAATCGTGCTCATGTTCTAGAAGGAAAGGTTTTAGGACAAGGTGATCGTACCCTGAGTCCGAATGACGACGTCAACAAATCACAATCTTCAAATGACACTTTTCCTACGGCGATGCACATTGCCTGTTACGACAAATTAGTACGACACAGTATCCCTGCTGTCGAAACACTAAAAACAACGCTTCACCAAAAAAGTCAATCATTTAAGGATGTTGTAAAAATTGGTCGAACCCATTTAATGGATGCCACGCCCCTAACTATAGGTCAAGAATTTTCTGGATATGTAGCTCAGCTCGAATTTGGAATCAAGGCCGCTCAGAACAGTTTAGCCCATCTATCGGAACTTGCACTGGGCGGAACCGCAGTAGGAACAGGGTTAAATACTCCAAGGGGTTATGCCGAAAAAGTTGCGGCTTACATTGCTGAGTTTACTGGGCTACCATTTATAACTGCTCAAAACAAATTTGAGGCCCTAGCTGCTCATGATGCCATTGTAGAAGGGCATTCTTCCTTGAAGCAATTAGCAGTTTCATTGAACAAAATTGCAAACGACATCCGAATGATGGCTTCAGGACCTCGATCTGGTATAGGTGAGCTCATTATTCCGGCTAATGAGCCAGGTAGCTCAATCATGCCCGGGAAGGTCAATCCAACACAATCAGAGGCCCTCACTATGGTTTGCGCCCAAGTTATGGGTAATGATGTCGCCATTACTATCGGTGGAACCCAAGGGCATTATGAACTAAATGTCTTCAAACCTCTAATGGCCGCTAACTTTTTACAGTCTGCTCAGCTCATTGGAGATGCCGCTTTAAGTTTTAACGAACATTGTGCAGTCGGAATTGAACCGAACACAAAACGCATTCAAGAGCTTGTCAATAATTCTCTCATGCTGGTTACTGCTTTGAATACCAAGATTGGGTATTACAAAGCAGCAGAAATAGCAAATGCGGCTCACGCCAATGGGACTACCTTAAAAGAAGAAGCAATTCGTTTAGGCTACGTAACCGCAGAAGAATACGATGCGTGGGTACGCCCAGAAGATATGACTGGATCGCTTTAAATCCAGAAACAAACCCCAATAAAAAAGGCTCCCATTGGGAGCCTTTTTTATTTGATTGGTTACTTATGTTTTACTTCAAATAGAATTTTGAAGTTCCGATCAATTCTAAATCGTTGTCGTAAACATTTACCATATAACTACCCTTATCAAAGTCAGCTCCTCCGTTTTCTACGTAGTCGCAAACATCTAAAGTTTGGTTTTCATAATAGAATGCAGTAACCTTACTCACGTTCAATGTACGGTTATTCACAGTTACAGATTCTGTATTTCCGACTAAAGCACCATCAGGCCCCATCACTTCGATGAAGAAGTTTTTGTCTCCAGCTTTGGTGACTGCATTATCTCTAATCGTAAAGCAAACTTTAAAATTGTCAGCTCTCTTAGCACGCTTTACAGATTTAAAGTCTCCATTGTTCTTAACTCGAACAGCTTGAACATCAAGCATATCTAACTTCAACTGCGCAGCAATTCTGTTTTCTTGCTCAAGAATAATATTTTGCTGAACGATTGAATCGTTAAGTGCTGCAACTCGTTCTAACTCTGCCTGAGTTTTGTCGTTTAATGACTTAAGAGCAACGTTGCTCGCAGTAAGTGAATCCAAACGAGCCATTAAAGTTTCACGCTCTTTACGAAGCTGATATACTTGACCACGAAAACGCATCAAAGTCGCTACATCTGCTTTAAGAGTCGATAATGAATCGATATAACTAGCGATTTCTCCTCTTGCAGCTAAAAGCTCCTCGCTTAGGGCATTGTTTTCAAGGATCGATTTGTCGTAATCTGATTTCAGTCCTTCTAATTCTTCAATAACTGCCGTTTTCTCAGCATTTAAAGCCTCCTCAGTGTTTTTTCCGCTGATGTAAAGGCTGATAGCGAAAGCAGTGGCTGCTACAAAAAGAACCCCAAGTATCGCAGGTAACGCTTTAGACTGGTTTTTTTCCATAATTTAAGATCTTAAGTTTGGTTTCTTTATTTGCTGCAAATATATAGTGATTTACGGCAAAAGCGCAAGAATACTGCGTCTAACGTGTTAGTTTTTTATATTTAATGCGCGTAGGATGAAGGTCCTTACCCAATCGTTGACGTCTGTTTTCTTCATAGTCAGAAAAGGAACCTTCAAAAAAGTAAACCGAAGAGTTACCTTCAAAGGCCAAGATGTGCGTACAAATTCGGTCTAAGAACCATCGGTCGTGCGAGATGACCACCGCGCATCCTGCAAAATTTTCAAGACCTTCTTCTAAAGCTCGTAATGTATTGACATCTAGATCGTTAGTTGGCTCATCTAAAAGTAACACATTACCCTCCTCTTTTAGCGTCATAGCTAAGTGAAGACGGTTGCGTTCACCCCCTGATAACAATTTTACTTTCTTATTCTGCTCGCTTCCAGTGAAATTAAAACGACTCAAATAGGCTCTAGAATTAACTTCTCTTTGCCCCATCATAATAAGTTCTTGACCGTCAGAGAAATTTTCCCATATAGATTTCTCAGGATCAATATCAGCATGGGTTTGATCTACGTAGGCAATTTTTGCTGTCTCACCGACAGTAAATGTTCCGGAGTCAGGCTCCAATTCAGACATGATCATCTTAAACAGTGTTGTTTTTCCAGCACCGTTTGGACCAATAACTCCAACAATTCCAGCTTGGGGGAGCTTAAAACTTAAATTCTCATAGAGAAGACGATCACCAAAACCTTTAGCAATAGCATTGGCTTCTAGCACATTTGTACCTAAACGTGGTCCATTAGGAATATAGATCTCCAATCGTTCTTCAAGCTGCTTTTGATCTTGATTGAGGAGTTTGTCGTAATTATTTAATCTTGCTTTTTGTTTGGTTTGTCTCCCTTTTGCTCCTTGACGCACCCATTCTAATTCGCGTTCAAGGGTTTTTTGGCGCTTACTTGCCTGCTTACTCTCCTGTTCGAGACGCTTCGCCTTTTGATCTAACCAAGAAGAATAATTGCCCTTCCACGGTATACCTTCTCCTCTATCCAATTCAAGGATCCATCCTGCGACATTGTCTAAGAAATAACGGTCGTGCGTTACAGCAATCACGGTGCCTTTATATCGTGCTAGATGCTGTTCTAACCACAGTACAGATTCTGCATCTAAATGGTTGGTAGGCTCGTCTAGAAGTAGGACATCAGGCTCTTTAAGCAGTAAACGACATAGCGCTACACGTCTTCGCTCCCCTCCACTTAACACCTTGATCGGGGTATCAGGCTCTGGAGTGCGCAACGCATCCATGGCTATGGCTAGTTTTGTATCAAGTTCCCAGGCATTCATTGCATCAATTTCATCTTGAAGCTTGGCCTGTTCGTCCATTAATTTTTGCATTTTATCGGCATCCTCATACACTTCAGGAAGTCCGAAAAGATCATTGATCTCGTTGTAGCGATCAAGAACAGCAACGGTTTCTGCCACACCCTCTTTTACAATCTCTAAAACAGTTTTTGAATCGTCTAGCTGTGGTTCTTGCTCTAAATATCCTACCGAGTAACCAGGAGAAAAAACTACATCGCCCCTGTAATTAGTATCTACACCGGCAATAATTTTTAACAGGGTAGATTTACCGGAACCATTCAGTCCCAGTATACCAATCTTAGCCCCGTAGAAAAAGCTCAAATAGATATTGTTTAATACCGGTGTGTTGGCGTTGGTGAAGGTCTTAGTGACCCCCGACATAGAAAATATTACCTTCTTATCGTCTGACATGGCTCGTGAAATTAAACGCGTCCTTTTAACGCATTAAATACCCACGCTACGGCAAAGAATCCTATACCTACAGTGGCAAATCCCCAGCCGGCCACTTCATCGTATTTGAAGGCGGCTAAGGCCAGTAAAACCAATCCCATAAATATCATTAAGAAAGTGGCGTAAGCTAAAACCGTGTTTTTGTTCATAAGTAGTGTTGCTGCGTTAGGGCGCTAAAGGTCGTAAAAATGCTCCAATTAATCGTAAATTGCAGAGGCAATAGAAAGGGGCATGACCAAGACTAAAAAAGAACTTGCGCGTGAGATACACCACCGTAATTCCATTAAGTTTCTTCATGGGAAGCAAGAAGAAGTCAGTTTGGGTGGTGGCGCTGCCAAGTTAAAAAAGCAGAAAGACCAAGGGAAGATGACCGTCAGAGAACGGTTAAGCTTTTTGTTTGATAAAAACACTGAGATCGTTGAAATCGGGCAGCTCGCTGCAGACGAGATGTATCAAGAACACGGAGGGTGTCCATCGGCCGGTGTGGTTGTGCAAATTGGTAAAATTAAGGGACGACTTTGCGTTGTGGTCGCCAACGACGCCTCCGTAAAGGCTGGGGCCTGGTTTCCGATGACAGCAAAAAAGAATTTAAGAGCCCAAGAAATAGCGATTGAAAACAAACTTCCTATCGTGTATTTGGTAGACAGCGCAGGAATCTACTTACCTATGCAGGACGAGACCTTCGCTGATAAGGAACATTTCGGTCGTATTTTCAGAAATAATGCTAAGATGAGCAGCATGGGTATTACACAAATCGCTGCAATTATGGGTTCTTGTGTAGCTGGAGGGGCGTACCTCCCTATCATGAGCGACGAAGCTATTATTGTAGAGAAAACAGGTTCGATCTTTTTAGCAGGGCCTTATTTAGTAAAAGCTGCTGTGGGTGAAGAAGTCGACAAGGAGACGCTTGGAGGAGCACATACCCATAGTGCTATCTCTGGAGTCGTGGATTACGCTGTAGCTTCAGATCAAGATGCCTTAAAAAAGATCCAATCTATAATTGCTAAACTAGGCACTGCAGAAACTGCTGGATTTAATCGCATCAAATCAATTGACCCAAGCAAAGCGTTAGACGAAGTATATAGCATACTACCTGACAATAGAGCCGAACAATATGCGATGCGCGACCTATTAGAATGCGTTATTGATAAAGACTCTTTTGAGCCCTACAAAGAAAACTACGGTAAGACGTTAATTACAGGATATGCCCGAATTGACGGATGGGCCGTTGGAATAGTAGCCAACGAACGAAAAGTCATTAAAAATGCAAAGGGAGAAATGCAAATCGGAGGAGTTATATACTCTGATTCTTCCGATAAGGCGACGCGTTTCATTGCGAATTGCAATCAGAAAAAGATTCCACTTGTGTTCATTCAAGACGTGACTGGATTTATGGTTGGTAGTAAAAGTGAACATCAGGGCATTATAAAAGATGGTGCAAAACTTGTGAATGCGGTGAGCAACTCCGTTGTACCTAAGTTTACCATTGTGGTAGGTAACTCTTATGGCGCCGGAAACTACGCTATGTGCGGAAAAGCCTATGACCCAAGGCTCATCTTCGCATGGCCCTCAGCCGAAATCGCTGTAATGAGCGGACAATCTGCCTCTAAGGTGCTACTTCAAATCGAAGAAAGTAAAAGAAAGGCTGCCAAGCAAGAGCTGACAGAAGAAGAACGAAAAGAGCTTCTCGAAAAGATTGAACAGAAGTACACCCACTCCACTTCTCCCTATTATGCAGCTGCGAGATTATGGACAGACGGCGTGATTGATCCAGCAGAAACGCGGAAACATCTTTCGATTGGTATTGAAATGGCAAATAACAATCCTCATATTGAGCCATTTTCTATGGGAGTGTTACAAGTCTAGGTGCTTTAGCGTTTTAATGCGATCGATTTTGTTTGTTGCCGTATAATCTAATGAAGCTACAACCTCTAAACGCTTAGGCTTTTCATAGGCACGCCATTCAATTTCATTCAGTTCGATTAACACACTTCGCCTTAAGGCCTCATCCCCTTCTAAAATAAGCCCTACTTGTTCTCCTAATATTGGATGTGGTAATGCGGTTACAAAAAAGGGAGCCTGAACAATTTGGGAAAGTTTTTGTTCAATAGACTCAGGAAACAACTTGACTCCTCCTGAATTAATAACTTGATCAAGCCGCCCTAAATACTCAAATTCGGTCTTCGAATAGAGCTGTACTGCATCATTTGTTACCATAGTTTTTTGCCTTAAGTGAGAAGGGTGGATGATAAGATTACCTTCATCCCCACTTGAGAAGTAGACACCTTTTAAGGCACAAAACAAAGATTCCGCGTGTGGATACCGCCTTCTAAGCGCCACATGAGTAAGTGTCTCTGTCATTCCATAAGACTCATAGATGGTTGTTTGAGTCCCCGAGGGTATGGTATTCAATAATGCATCTGAAAGTCTTGCTCCCCCTACAAGGAGCGTTTTTATAAGTGGTAAATAATCTATACTATGAGCCAATTGATAAGGAGTGAGTGCTACGAAGTCAAAATACCCATCCCCTTTATCCTTAAACTCAATAAAAGGGTTTGATTGAGGGGTTACCGCATGTAATTCAAGTCCTGCCCGCATTGCACGAACTACCATTAATGCGCCTGAAACTGCATTTAACGGGAGTGTTACTAGAGCCCGTTGCTGCTCCTTTAAGTTAAAATGCTCAATGGTTAAATCGGCTGAAGCGATAGCCTCATCAATGTTTAAATAGAAAGGTTTAGGTGATCCGGTCGATCCGGAACTTTGAACCCTAAGCGGCTCGCCCTTTTCAAGAAGTTGAACCATTGTATGAAGCTCCGAGGTATAAATACTAGAAGCGTTGAGGGTACTTAGTTTGAAATGTGCATTCCACATGGATCACAATTTTCCTAGAAGCTTTGCTCCAATTTGATTCCAACGGTATTTCTTAAACAATATCCACAATACAATAGGATAAATAACTAGAAGTGGAATTAGAGCGTCAACGCCAAATGAAGGCTCGCCAATATCCTTAAGTATTGAGGGAACTTGAAAGGCTGTCCAATCACTCGAGACCAGCAAAGCTCCTACCAGATTGTTTGATGCGTGAAATCCTAAGGCTAACTCCGTACCCTCATCCAAAAGAGTCATGGCTCCAAAAAACAAACCTGAACCGATGTAATACGCTAGTATTCCATACCCCAGTTTTGAGACTTCGGGATTCCCAATGTGCATTAGACCAAAGATCACCGAGGGCACTATAAAAGCAACCGCCCTACTCTTAGTTAGTATACCTAAACCTTGAGTCATATGCCCTCTAAAAAGTAATTCTTCAAAACTGGTTTGAAGAGGTATGAGCAGAATGGCTACAAGTGCAAAAGGCCAAAAAGTATCCCATGAAAATTGTATTTCATAGGCCTCAGGGGCAAGCAAAAAGTCTAACAAGGTAGAACATCCAATTACAAAAGACCATAGCACAAAAGCAAAGAGAAGTCGATTCCAGTCAAAAGCAGTTCTTGAAGTGAAGAGTCCAATCATGGGCATCTTCAACACTTGCAAGCCGTAGATGAGAAGTACAAAAAATCCAATCGCTAGCGGCAGTAACAATAAAACGAGAACAGTAGTGGCTCCCATACTTTGTATCATCACTTGCATCATCTCATTCGTGTCTGTTGAAGACTGGAGTGTTGCCCAATAATTATAGCTCATGAATGCGATAAACGCAATAGGAACGAGTAAATAGCGCCACGCTTGAGTTTTGCCCTGATAAGACTTTTCAATAAAGGAACTCATATAATGGTGTTTATGTTCCAAGGTACTTCATTGTTGTAACATAAACGGGCCTCCTCAATAGAAAGTGGAGAAGAGAAGTTATTGACAAATAGACTTCCTGTACCTAGACCTTGAGGCCTAACTAGGGCGTGTGTCGATGTGTATTGAGCTATTGCATTCAAGCCAATATTACTTTCGAGGGCACTTGTTATCCACCAAGGAGTGTTGAGTTCAATGAAGGCATGACAGGCTTTAAATCCTCCTATTAAAGCAGGCTTAAGAATCAAGTAATGCGGACGAATATGAGACACACATCGCTGTTTCTCTTTGTCGGTGAATAAACCTATCAACTCTTCGTCTAAGGCTATGGGTAGCGGAGAATGCTCACACAATTGAGCCATCTTATCCCATTGACCCGCTTTTATAGGCTGCTCAATAGAGTGAATTTCAAGTGAAGCAAGCTGTTCGAGAACCCTTTGGACCTTATCGGGGGTGTACGCCCCATTAGCATCAACTCTTAACTCTAATACCTCTGCAGGATACTTTTCCCTTAGTCTTTTGAGTAAGGTGCATTCATCTTCAAAACGATGCGCTCCAATTTTTAATTTGATGCAATCAAATCCCTTTTCAAGTAAGCGATCGATTTGAGCCTGCATATAAGGAAGGTCACCCATCCACACTAAGCCATTGATATCAATACCCTTCTCTCCGTTCGAAAAAGGGGTAGAAAACAACTTGAACGGATCTTGGCTGTGAAAACTCAACCACAACTGCTCTAGTCCAAATTGAATGGACGGAAATTCAAGGTATGAAGAAAGGAGCTCATTGAACCTTTCATCTCCTAATGGAAGGTCGAGTTGAAACAGCCTGTCGAGTTTGAGGCATGCCCCTTTGAGGGTTTCGAGATAATCAGAACGGTCATCAGCACTCAAGCCTTCAAAAACATTACACTCTGCTATCGCCTTTAACGGGCTACCATAGGTCAGCACATAGCATTTCTTCTCAGTCATTGTGTTTCTAGAGGTCTTAGCAGGTCTCTTGAAAAAAAGTGTGTAAGGATGTACCTGAATAGCAGTCATTATTGATTTACCTTGATACCTACTAGAATGAATACAAACAATGCTGAAAAAAAGGAAAATAAGGCAATCCTTTTTAGCTCAGGATCCAATGCTACCAAAGCGCTTTTGGCGCTTCGAACTCTTTTGAGGTGTGCACGCAAAAAGAGTGCTATTGGCAGGGCAATTAAGGTTGCGTTTGGATCAATTTGACCCACTCCTGCCACATAGGCCACGAAACCTACAATAAGAAGCACATGGTGGTAAACAATAGCTTTCTTGTATCCCATTCGTACTACAAGTGTCATTTTATTCGACAAGGCATCAGACTCGCTATCCCTGAGGTTATTCAGGTTTAAAACAGAGGTACTGTAAAGTCCGACGGACAATGCAAACAAAAATTGAGTAATGCTAAAAGTTTGAATATAGAGGTAGCTTCCAGCGATTACCGATACTCCTCCAAAAAAAACAAACACCATAATATCGCCCCAACCGCGATACCCATAGGGCCTCTTACCTACTGTATAGGCAATGGCGGCTACAAGCGCAAAAAATCCTAAGCCCACAAAAACCATCAAATCGATGAAGGGTAAATCTGCATCAACAAAAAGCCTCCATATAGCTACAACTGTCAGAACAACCAAAACGCTCATACCCCATTTTAAGGCATTAGCCGTTAACAATCCAGACTGCATGGCCCTTTTTGGGCCTATTCTATCGGCATTGTCTGTGCCCTTGATGCCATCGCCGTAGTCATTTGCCACATTCGACAATACTTGAAGTAGAACAGTGATAACCAATGACCACACAAAGACTGAAGTGTTGAACAACTCTGCATCAATAGCAATGGCAGCTGCAATGAGTATACCAGACAAAGAAAGAGGAAGCGTACGTAAACGAGCTGCTAAAATCCAGGCATTAATAGATCCCATCATTTATTGCGGACGGTGAATCTGGAGTCTAGTGGTGCCCTTATAAGAGGCTATAAAAGCATCGGTAAAACCTAATTTTACAAGACCACGTCTTAACGCATTAGCCTCTTCATACGTTTCGTACAATCCAATAGAATACTTCAAGTACGGTCTAGCTTCAATAAACATACCGTTTGAAAGACCCTGAGAAATGAAGCTTGTAGATTCCATTGGGATCATACCCGTTTGAACACTGTAAATGGTATCGTTTTCAAGGAGGCGCTTGGCCAAATAGAACTCCTCAATTTGTCTCAACTCTTGATTTTCAGCATTCAATGCTTCAATTTGCTGCTTGAGCTCTACGACCTCTTCATTAGAAACAAGCGCTTCTTCTTTAACAAAAAGATCCGGAAAACTATAAACCACAGCCAAAGCAACAACCATCAAGGAAACCAGAAAGAGACTGATCGACAAGGTGCGGGTTCGACGCTCGAGCTGAGATAAATGGGCTTGGTCGTTTTGAGTTGAATTCATCTGATCTTCAAAGAGGCTCTAAAATACAGTGAATCCATCTAGTTTACAACTAAGCGAATACCATTGTCTTCAAAAACAATTCGCTTTTCTTTTAGAAGGATTCCTATAGTTGCTTTAAACGTCTTCTTACTCATTTGTAGCTGCTCAAAAATCATCTCAGTAGAAGATTTATCGTTTAGCGCTATAAATCCCTCTTGATTTTCTAACTGATCAAGGATTCTCTCTTTTGCCTGGTGAAACTTATCTTCTCCTTTGAGCTGTAAGGCAAAATCTATCTTTCCATCTGGCCTTTTACGATCTATAAACACTTTCAATTCTTCAAGAGGCTTCAAATCAACAGCGGTACGGTCTCGAAAGAGCAAGCCCTTTAATCCTTCTCTCGTAAAAAGTTCATAGCCCATTGGTGTTTCGCGATACACATAGGCACTGTAGGCAATTCCTTGACGAAAGACGTTTAGGTCGGGTTTACATTTTTTCTCAATACGCTCACTAGCCATGAGTCTTGAAGAATGCTCGTCAATGATACAAATCACTAACACCTTATCACCCACTTGGTGGGTCTTATTACTTTCTCTAAAAGGTAAAAGAAGCTGTTTCTCTAGGCCCCAATCAAGAAAATATCCAACAGAAGAACACTCAGCAACAGTGAGCACAGCCAATTGATCGCGCTCAATGTAGGGCGCTTTCAAACTTGCGACAGGACGTTCATCGTGGTCTAAATAACAAAAAACAGTTAAACGGTCCCCTGGCTGGCACGCTTCAGGAACTTCTTTGTTTGGCAACAAAATCTCAGTTCCTTCTTCGTCAGACAAGTAAAACCCCTGAGGGGTGTGGTGAGATACCACCAAATCATTCTTGTATCCTAATCCTATCATTTAAGTCTTTTAAAGTAATCGAACAGTACTGTTTCGTTTTTATCCGAGGGAGTAAACACTTCAAGCACTTTAGGTCGTTTACCCTCTTGAAAAAACCCTTCAAGTGCTTGAGCCAATGAATCGGTATCAGCTGCCGATTGATAATCAAACTCAAAATGTTTGGCTATTTCTTGAGCTTTTTTTGAATGTCTAGTTTCTAAGAATGTCTCAAACTCTTTAGTTCGCTTGGCATTCGGAAGTATCCTAAAAATACCTCCTCCTGAATTGTTGATCACAATGATCCGAAATGACGAAGAAACATAGGCGTTCCAATACGCATTTGTATCGTAAAAGAAACTGAGATCACCGGTAAGCAGCACCGTTCTCTCGTGCATTTTTACTGAGCTATACCCCACTGCGGTTGATGCACTCCCCTCAATACCACTTGTTCCTCGATTACACCATTGCTTTTTTGCTGAGGTTTTAAAAAACTGAGTGTAACGTATCGCTGAACTATTTGAAATATGAAGTTCATAGTCCTTAGGAATGGCCTCAAGGGCCTGAGAATAGGCCTTAAAGTCACTAAAGGGCGCGAGGGATATAAAATCTTCTCTCTTCGAAGTGAGTCCATTGTAATAATCCAGCCAAAATTTTGCATAAGTCTGGACATTGGTGGAAACCTTCGTACTGTTTTGCGCAAAAATAGCTAAAGGATAATGGCCGTTGAGGCACCCAAAGGTGTTAAGTGCTACTGAACTTCCGAGATGAATGTGTCGGAGGTTTTTAGCAGACCTTAAAAGCGCTTTTATTTTTTTTGACACCACCATACCTCCAATCGTGAAAATCACATCGGGCTTTAGCTCTTCGAGTAGGGCCTCGCCTGCTGCGCTTCCCTCAAGCGGTGCAATCAAGGTATCGATGCTGTCTATGCAGTTTAAACCTTTTGTATTTGAAAGCGTTTCGGTAAGCACTAAGGCTTGGGTATGTTGTATCAGTGTTCTTAACTGTTCCCTCTCCTCATCAGAAGGATCCCAAACCCCAATCAATAGCATAACCTTTGAGTTGGACAGCGCCTGTATCACACTACTATCTACATCAGAAGTCAACTCATGTCTAGTAGAAATAGTTTCAGAATAGGACTTCCAATCTATCGGATCTATAGAAGCTTCAATCTGATGGTATAACGGTTCTTCGAAAGGGATATTGATGTGAACAGGAATGCGTTTTGCCTGAAGGCTTAAAAGCGCCTTAGAGAGCATCTTGGCATTCTCTGCATACACTTGAGCAGAAGGGTTAGTGTCTGTTGCATCTTTCATTAGTTGTCGATCTAGAGAAAGAACAAAAGAGTCTCCTAGAAGCGAGGCGAATACATTGGGTTGACGGATCGTTTGACCGTCTCCAATATCTACCTTTTCTGGAGGTCTATCGGCCGATAAGACCAGCAGAGGTATTTCACTGTAATAGGCTTCTGCTATGGCCGGATAATAGTTCAATAAAGCTGATCCTGAAGTACATACAAGGGCAACGGCTTGTTTTGTAGCCTGAGCTCGACCTAGGGCAAAAAAAGCAGCAGATCGTTCGTCTACAATACTAAAGGCTTTAAAGGTCTCATCAGCGGCGATATTCATGATAAGTGGAGCATTTCTCGATCCAGGTGAAATAACCACCTGTGTGACCCCAAAATGCTTTAGAGCAGAAGTTACTAAATGAGCTGATGGGATAGCGCTGTACATATAAGGCAAAAGTACTCTACTCTTATTAGACTACCTTAGGATTCTGAGAACATACGCATCATGGAAGCTGTTTTTGCCTGAATTTCATCTACCTCTTTTTGAGGTTCTGAATCTGCAGTAATTCCGGCACCCACGAAAAACTCAAATAGCCCATCAGCGTAACGTCCGCATCTCAAATTAACAAAATAGGACGAGCGCTCAGGAGATTGAAAACCTAAGTACCCTGCATACAACTCACGATCGTGGGCCTCTTCTTCATGTATCCATTTGATAGCGTTTTCACGAGGGAATCCGCAGACCGCAGCTGTCGGATGTAACACCTCCAAAACAACTTTATCACTCACCTCTTTTGGCAATTTCGCAGTAATGTTCGTCTTTAAATGCACCAATGTTCCGGCTGTAGCCTGTTGACGGGAAAACACCTCAACATTATAAGCCAAAGGGTTTAACCGTTCTACAAGCTCTTGTACAACCACTTCTTGCTCCTCGAATTCTTTTGATGTAAATCCGTCTATGGAAACTTGATTTTTACGTCTAGTTCCAGCCAAGGCCATAGTTGAAATGCTTCGCTCTTTCTTAACAAGCAAAGTCTCCGGGGTATCCCCCAACCAACACACCTTACCTTCTAGTTGCATCAGATAACGAAATGAAGAAGTCTT
>Ga0181560_10002282_pt1 | contig 17836 bp, 23 predicted proteins | sample 011ome_20_FD_133751 | JGI IMG/M metagenome (GOLD analysis project Ga0181560, IMG submission 133751) | Coastal salt marsh microbial communities from the Groves Creek Marsh, Skidaway Island, Georgia - 011509CT metaG (megahit assembly) | ecosystem: Environmental > Aquatic > Marine > Intertidal...
CTAAAATATGGAAACATCTGAAATTGATTATCAAATCCAATTGCAAGACGTACGGTTCTTGAACACGTTGCGACGCACCGAACACGTCAACGTGTACACGGCGTTGTGGAGGCATCAAATGGTATGTGTGAAGGAAATCGTCGAACCTTCGAGATCGGTGGAGCGCGAGATTTCGATTCTCACCAAATGTATTCACCCGAAGATCGTTCAGTTTTTGGGGTATTCGGGCAAATACATCCTGTTCGAGTACATGGAGCACGGCGACTTGCGGGACTACATGGCGGCGCGAAGTACCGTGTTGGTCGCGTCCGATCGGTTGCGCATGATGCGCGACATCGCGGTCGGGTTGCATTACCTTCACAACCGGACGCCGTGCGGCATCTTTCATCGCGATCTGAAGCCCGACAACATCCTCGTGAATCGACACGGCGACGTGAAGATTGCGGATTTCGACGTGTCGAAGATGGTGTTGTCGGACGAAACGACGAAATATAAGGGGCACACCGGCGAGACGGGAACGTACCTGTGGATCGCACCGGAGGTGTTGCAGCATCGACAATACAACTACACCGCGGACATCTACTCGTTGGGGTTGGTGTTCTACTACCTTTGGACGAGCAGGGTTCCGTTCGAACACTTGCGCATGAGTCCCATTCAGCTCGCATTCGCCAAAATCAACAACACGGTCGAAATTCCAACCGTTCAAGACAATCCCTTTTTGAACTCGCTCGTCGCCCAATGTTGCGCGTACGATCCCATCGATCGACCGAACACGGCGAACATCATCGGGATGTTGGACCACGTCGTTTCCCACTTAAAAGAAGCACGTGTGTAAAAACACATGACGCGATGTACGTGGTGCAAAAACGGACGTTTCGCGACGACTTGTCGGGACACAAGTACGACCACATGATTGTGTGCGAGAAGTCGAATGTTCCGTTGTTCGCCATGAACGCGAAACGGATCCATCCGGGCATGTACTTGGTCTCCGAGTTGAAGGAACTTGCTTTGGGTCGTTTCGAAACTCACGATTTGGTCCATACGGACCACATGCTCGTTCCCAAAACACGGGCTCTGGTGGACGAAGGTCGATGGATGTTCTCCATGTCGGATTTCGCGTGGTGTTTGAAAGGCCTTCGTGACCAATGGTACCCGGAGTGGAGTTTGTTCGTGTTTGCCGACTACTTTCTGACGCACCACCGCATGCGATGGGCGAGCGCCATGATGTTTGAGCTCGGGGCCTGTTTGGCGCAAGAAGAATCTTTGGCGACGTGCGACGGTGTGGTGCGATCGGCGTTTTTACAACGGTTGGACGAAGACGAGGGCATGATTGTCTCGTACACGGACTTGGTGTCGGGACGGGAGGTGCACGCGTTTCGCATGTTCGACCGACGCCAGATTCAATTCCAGGTGGTGTTTTTCGGTTCGTTGGTGAACGACATGGCGCGGCGCGTGGTGGACGCCACTCCGGCCGAGTTTCGAAAACCGGTCACGTTGACCGTCGTGCACGGGCCGATGAATACGACGTGGGCGACGGTTTCGAACACCAACAACCATCATCGAACGCCACAAACACGTTTGGCGAAAATGACGGTCACCATGGTGGTGATCAACGACGAGGACCACGGAAGAGAGAAGCGCACGTCGCACGTCCGATACGTGACCGGGATCGGCGCGCACCACATCGACCTGAACGAACCGGTGGTCGGTGTGTTTGAACCCGACGACTGCGTCTACTTCGAGTGCGATATGCCGTGGGTGGGTGTGTGTGTTCGCTACGTGGGGTATCGAGTCGTGCCGTTGGCGCGCGACGACGCGTACGCGTGCGAGGTGACCAAGGTGATGTGCCCCAACAACGACGACATTCCGCTCCAAATACGACGGTTCTTTTTGGGGGTCAAGCGAATCCAACGCCAGTGGCGAAGGTGCGTCTCCGACCCGACCTTTCTCGTGTGTCGGCGTCGTCTTCTCCGCGAGTGGGAGGAACTCATTTAAGAAAACATGGAAGTAATGAAAGTAATAAAAAGAAGGATTCGGATCATGCACTGTCGTGTCGTCGTTCCCAAAACTACCGCGTTGACTTGCGTCGCGGTGCGAAGAAATCCCGAAAAGCTCCGCGCGCACAAGGCGCGACTGATGGCGAACCGCGCCGAGATGGCCACCTTGAAGCGTCTGTCGTTGCGTGTGTGCGATCCGAATCGTCCTTTGCACGAACAACGCGAGTGTCAGCGCGTGGTCGATCGCATGCGCCAAGTGGCGGAGGAACAAACGGAGTTCGTCATGAACTACCTGACCGATTCCGAGTCGGAGCCCGACGATTGAAACCACTTAAAAAAACCCCCGTCATGCTTGACAGTCAACATCCAAACATGGATTGCGCCTCGTTCATTGCGAGACTGCCGTACGATGTGAAAGAGTACGTCCACAACCACGTGCTTCAATTACGGAAACCTCGACACGTGTTGACGGATGCATTGAAAAGTGATATCGAAACCTATCCATTGATCGATCGAATCGAATTCAATTACACACAGGTGTTTCCGAAGCAGTACGCTTCCGACTGGATGGAGAACGCGCTCGTCCACTTGCTCAACGACCATCGCGGACCGACCCTTCCGTTCCACGACCGAATTCGCGACTTGTTTCCAAACGCCACCGACGAAGAGATCCGTACCAGTTTGCGGGAGGGGCGTCATATCCACCGTTTGTGGATCGCCGCACCGCCTCACGTGCGTCGCCAATTGCACGACATTTCGTGCGAAATGCTCGTTCACCGTATTGGTTAAAACAAAAAAAATGTGTATGTTTTAAAGAATAGTCGGTGAGAGAATACGTATATAGATAAAAAGCCCAACGCCATGTCGAAGCAACTATATGATGTGTATTTAATCAATGCGCTCATACGAAAAGAGAACGCCATTCAAAAACAAATCATACATAAACTCAAAGCACAACGTCAATCGAAATCACAAATCCACGAAACCTATTACGAAAAGGATATTGTTCGACTGACGAAACAGTTGGACGAATTGTACGTCGTCCTTGAAGGGAAAGAAAATGACAAACACTGAAAAAAATTTACGCTTCTTCCATCACGTCCTCGTCTTGGTCCTTTTCCGCGTCGGTCACCTCCACCACGGGTTCGGCGGGCGGTTTGGTGGGAAACACCATCGGCCACGCCATGTAGGCGCCGATCAACACGGCGACCAAGATCAACACGTTCCTCACGTTCAAGTGACGAGCCATACCAGCAGCAGGCTTCGAAGCGTTGGTGGTCACCATCGGGGCGACGGGTGCGCGCGGAGCGTTCATCATGTTGGGAGAAGGGGCGTTCATCGTTTTTGTGATGCGATACTATGTCGTAATGACACACATTTTAAATTTGGGAATCATCCAAACGTGTTTTCGACTTTTACAAACACGTTCACGACCGCCGGGTGTCCGAATTCGGAGTGGATTTCCCCTAGAGTTTTGGTGATGGGTTGGAGGATGTGCGAACCGTGCTTCGCGTCCTTGAACAACAAAAACACGCCTTTGTGCGCGATATCCGAGACGGCGTCTTTCAACCACACGTCTCGAAGCTTGCGCATCATCATCCCCACCGTGTACGCCGGCTTGACCATCGCGTGCTTGGACTCGACGTCCAACACGGTGTCGAAATCGAACACCACGGGTACGTGCGTCGGCGTCGACATTCCTTTTTTGATGTTATGATTGTGATTTAATTTTCGAAAGGATCTCTTGTTCCAGTCGCGAAACGTCTTTGGCGGTTTCGTCGTACACGGTTTTGTCGTTTCGAAACACAAGGTCGACCGTCAACCGATCGACGGTCGTTTCGGACACGTGAGTCGAGTTCAAGCCCACCAGCGGGTTGTCGATGCGCACGACACACACGGCGCGGTCGGGGAACGCTCGTTTCAGTTCGTCGATTTCGTGCGCGAATCGAAGATCCGAGATGACGACGGACGCCGCCGAAACAAATTTGGGGTCTTGGATCAGGGACCGGATCCAAAAATTGCGCCCAATACCCGGAACGAATTTTTGCATGTCGTACTGACCGATCTCTGTTCCCATAAACTCCATGGCGCGGCGCGGCGTAATCTTCCACACTGGATCCACGGTTTCTTTGAAGGCGCCGTGCAACTGATCGTCGTTGAATCCGAACATGACGCGCAAGGTCTCCTTCAGTTTGTGCGCGATTTGCATGTGTTGATACCCATGGTGTTCGCGCAGAAGGTTGGACACGTAGTCCTTGCCGCTTCGCTTGTATCCGCACAAACACACGATGCGCTGCATTTTATCATCATGTATCGGTCGATGTTCTTTAACACACTTTAAGCGAGCAACAGCGAGCAACAACAGCAAGCAACAACAACATGGCGTACGTGTTGCACGACATTCACGTCCCCAACAGCCGTTTGATCGTGCCGCACCGATCCAAATCCCTCATGGTCGGATTTCCGTCGCGCTCCATGAGCGACGCGTTTTCGCGCACCGTGTTGCGTGACTACGACACGTTCACCGAGTCGATCACGCCCGTGGAACGATCCTCGTCGTGCTCCAAAGTGCGCTTGACGTTTCCGTTGGAGCGACGCGCGTGCGACGCGACCAAGCGGGTCATTATTCCGTTCCCGATCGACGAGTACGACACCGACCACCGCATGTTTCATAGCATGACGCGCCACGAGGTGGATTTTTTGTTGATTCGCAAGTTTACGTTGGATCGAAATGCGGATCGTCTTCGGGTGCATGGTATGTGGATCGAATTCAACGGCAACGTCAACGCGGTCGATCCGATCGATTTGTACGAACACAACAAGCGGGCGTTGGAGTCGTTGTTTCAGGTTTAAAGCTTTCTCGTGCATTCTCAACCACATACGGCTCTAAAGAACAAAATGATGTTTCAAAGGAATATCAAGAGTTTGCGTTTCTTTCACAACAAAGTGAAACACTCATTGTTGAAACAGGCGTGTATCGGACTCGCGAGCTCCAACAAAAAAAGAGGGTACCGGGATGTCGCCGTCGTGTTGCTCGATATCGGCATGGGTCGTGGAGGGGATTTGTTGAAATGGAAGAAATGCGGCATTCGCAAAGTGATCGGGTTCGATCCCAACGCGACCAGCATCGAGGACGCCAAAAAACGTCTCGCGGACGTCGACACGGACGGCTTGGACTACACGTTTCATTGTTGCCAAGACGTCACGGAACTGAATTTGGATCCGGCGTCGTGTTCGATCGTGTCGTGTCAATTCGCGATCCACTACTTTTTTTCCGACCTCGACACCTTACGGGGCATGTTGACGAACGTGAAACGGTTGGTGAAGAAGAACGGGTACTTTGTGGGGACGTTCATGAACGCGGACAAGATCAACGAGGTTCTCGTGGACGACGTCTACATGAACAACGCGATGATGATTCGACGCATGAATCGAAGCGAGACGCGGGTCGGAGAAACGATCCACGTGCACTTGTCTGGCACGTTGTATTTTGCCGAGGATTGTGTGAGCATCGAGTACATGGTGTACCCGGACGTGCTCGTGCGCGAATGCGAACGTGTCGGACTTCATCTCGTGAAGATGATGCCGTTCGAGTCGCATTTTCAAGACATGGGAACTGTCAACCATATTCATATGGACGAGGATCACAAGGTGTGTTCGTTCATGTACTCCTCGTTCGTATTTGTGAATCGTTAACACTTTAAGAACACCGACGAATAGCAATGTATTATCTCCTGGAACATCATCATGTTTCCTTCCAACATGCGCACTGGTCGTCAAACCACGGTGTCCCCCGCAGCGGACGACTTGGATCCGCAAACCGTTACGAAAATCAAAATCATTCTCGATCGATACATGGTGGAGGCGGTGAAAGACGCTGCGGAGTATTGTCACGCCGCCGGGCGAAACACGCTGACCGCTACCGACATCGAGTACGCTTTGAAGTACCAAGCGCACGAATTCGTCATCGACGACGCGTTGTTGACCGAGTGCGAACAAGAGTTTGAACAAAACCCAACGAAACCGACACGCACGTTGTGGGCCGACGAGGTGGAGACGGACGACGAAGGAGCAACAGAAGACGACGAAGAAGACGACGAAGAAGACGACGAAGGAGCGGAAGACGACGAAGGAGCGGAAGACGACGACTTGGAAGTGGACGACGACGATGAACCGTTCACGCGGTGCACGGACACGTCCAACGAAAAAGTTGTCAAGATGAACCGCTACTACGACGAATGGGACGCGTGGGTTCCCGACACGGATCTACACAAGTCCGTCAAGAAGAGCATCGACAAGACGTTTGGAGGGATGTAGACGAAGAAGAAATGACACGAGAATAATTGGACGGAACACGGTTTTTGGCGGTGCCGAATCGCCGGTGCGCGTCCGTTTCCGACGTCGAATCGTAGGGGTGGCCGATGACCACCTTGTGTTTGGGAATGGTACTAAAATAGGCTGGAAAATACAGGTATGTTGGAGGAAACCAACGGTAGTTGCACCAACTGGGTGCGTTTTCCGAAGCGAACGCCATGGCGAGTAGGCGATCGTCCGCCTTTCCGCGATGCGTTTCCATATCCGTGAGGCGAATCCATGCGTCGAGCAGTTTGGTGGCGTTGGATGTGTTTCCGAAATAGAAGACGGGCCCCGCCGTTTCGAATGGTAAACGGTTGCCGTTCCAGTTCAACGCCATAAAATCCACGTTTCGCGTGAACAGAAACAACTCCGGGCGTTTGTAGACGCGCAGATCGCTGTCTAAATAGACGACGGGTTGCTTGAACTTGCGAAGACACTCTTTGATGAATCGGGGTTTGTAGTTGATGTTGGATTGGTAGTCGCCGAATCGTTTGCGTTTGGCGTAAAACACGAGTCCTTTGGACTCCACGTCTCGTCGCAACTGTTCGGTGGTCTCGAAGTACGTGAGCGCGCGTTTCGTAACCTTTTTTTCGAGATGATCGTACGTCGTGTTGGGATTCGTGTCATGTTTGGACCGTGCCCACCAGTACGTCACAAACACAACCATGGTTGTTGGTATATACTCTATACCCCTTTCTTTTTTATTGTAGTTTCAAAGCGTCGAATGCTTTACTTCGGCTAGAAGTGGACTTCCACGCATTGGTTGAGCTATCGAGTTGGACTTGATACGGTGCTTTGAATGCGCGGTGAGGACAACCTCCACATTGTTTATGAGGCGAACCGTCTGCAGACGTGGTGGAAAAGGCCCAATAGTTCTTGATTACCATATCATTCATCCAATCGTTACATTTTGTTTCGTTGCACGAATCGACGGGTGTTACCGGTTCCGCGGGAGTTGTGGTTTCGACCGGCACGACGTCCACGCACTTGCCGTCAGACTCCATCTGACCCTCCGCGCACGTCAAAATGGTCGGGTCGACCGCCGGTTGTTGTTCCGCAGGAGTTGTGGTATCGACCGGCGTGACGTCCACGCACTCGCCGTTGGACTCCGTCTGTCCCTCTTCGCACGTCAAGACCGCCGGTTGTTCCGCGGGACCGGCGGTGGTCGCACCGGTGGTGGTGGCCGTGTCTCCATCCACCGTCACATCCACGGTTTCGTTGCCGGTTGGGGTCACGGTTTCCGTGGTTTCGTTATCGCCGTTGATGACGTTCAACGTGAACGCCGGTCGGTCCGACAACAACGAATCGTTCTTCTCTTCGTCTTCTGTTTCGTCTTCTTCGGTCGATTCGTCTTCTTTGTCGGAAGGAGAGAAGTAGTACCACAACGCAACGCCGAGGGAAACGAGACACGACAACACCGCGAGCAACACCATGATCATCATCATCGCTTTTTTATCCATCGTTTATTGTTTATGAAATGGGTAGTTGTTATTTACAATACATATAACTATTTTTGTTTTTTTGAAAACGAAAAAACACAAGAGCTACGACGACGTCTTGAGCATGGCGTCCAACACCACACCCGACAGAATGTACGTGAACACCATCACCAACGTCATGGTGGTGGTCCACTTGAGGTAGTCGATATCCTTGTGCAAACGCTGAATCTCCATGCGCCGGTTGGTAAACAGTAAATAGTCGGTATCGTGTTCGTTTGCAGAATCCATCAATGGTGTGTTAACACGGACAAGGTCATATTTTGCTTAAAGTGTTTACGAACACGGGCTGGTCGGGGCGGACGAACGGCAACGCGAACCGAATCACGCGCGCGATCCACGGGTTGGGGACCGTGATGGTGGTCTCTTTCAGATACTTGCGCGAGCTTTCCCGGTGTTTGTCGATCACGGGCATCATTCGCATGATGGTCTTGAATCGGAGGCGGCCGCACCGCGTGGCGTCGATGTGAAGCACGACGTCCTTCTTTCGCGCGAACATGGCGCGCAAATGGGCGTCGAACGCGTCGGGCGTGGTGGAATCGTCCACGGAACACCGAACGTGCATGGTGTTGTTATTGTACTTTACATTGCGTTCTTTTAATTCTAATTCACAAGGGCGTTCATTTGTATGCGCGTCACGTCGGTGTCGTTGATGACCATGAAGAAGAGCCGATTTCGGCGCGAGATGCTGATCGTTCGGTTGTCGAAGGTTCGTCGAATCCTCACCGTGTACCCGTTGTCGCTCACGCAAAACCCGCCGAGCCTCAGTTTCATCGCGTACGCGTCGGTCATATCCAAGTAGCGCACGTAGCGTCCCGACCACAAACGGTACGGCGGTTGCACGTAACAGTACCCGTCTAAAGCGTTTTGTGCGTACTGAAGCGTTTCCAGATTGTGTTCGGACGGAAACCGTTTCGACAACATGTCGACGAGCACCTCCTGACACGTGCGCATTTCCTGCACCACGTCCTCCATAGGCGGGTACGTGTGCACCTGCACGGTACGAACCTCGTCGTTACGGTTTGATGGGGGTTTCACCATTTTCATCAATCCACCAGTTTCTTTTTTAAACACTTAAAGATCCGAGCAGCGTACTCGAAATACAACACTATCTCTTTGGTTTGAAGTACCTTTCCGTCATGAGCGCCCAAAAGTACAAGAAGTTTACGCAGCTCGAGCACGTGCTCGCGCGTCCCGGCATGTATATCGGGTCCACGGAACACGACGAGATCAAGCAGTGGGTGCTTGGCGACCAAGGACACATGGTGGAGCGACTGCTGACGTTTTCGCCGGGACTTTTCAAGATTTTCGACGAGATTCTCGTGAACGCGATCGACCACAGCACCGATCCGGCGCACCAGGTGGATAAGATTTCGGTGGAGGTGGATCGAGAGACGGGTGTTGTGACGATCACCAACACAGGAACGGGTATTCCGGTGGAGATGCATCCGCAACACCACATGTACGTCCCGGAGCTCATTTTCGGCAATCTGATGACCAGCAGCAACTACGACGACACCCAGGAGCGCGTCGTGGGCGGCACGAACGGGTACGGGAGCAAGCTGACCAACATCTTCAGCACCAGGTTTTCGGTCGAGACGGCGGACCCGGAGAACAAGAAGGTGTACGCGCAGGAGTGGACCGACAACATGTCGGTGTGCGGCAAGCCGAGCATCAAAAAGTACACCAAGGCGAAGGGGTACACCAAGATTTCGTTCGTACCCGACTACAAACGGTTCAAGATGAGATCGTTGACCGACGACGTGTTCAAGCTCTTTGAGCGTCGCACGTACGACTGCACGGCCACCACGGGGGACAAGGTGAAGGTGTACTTCAACGGCACCCTGTGCAGCGTCAAGAATTTCGACAAGTACGCGGGATTGTACTTGCCCGACGACGCGAAGCGCGCGCACGAAACGTCCGCGGACGGACGGTGGGACGTGATCGTGTCCGTGTCCGACCACTCGTTTCGCCAGGTGAGCTTCGTCAACGGCATTCACACCAGCCTCGGAGGGTCGCACGTGGACGCGGTGACGGGAAACATCGTGCGCAAGGTGGGCGAGGCGATCGCGCTCAAGCACAAGAACCTGGTCGTCAAACCGGCGCAGATCAAGGACAATCTGTTTGTGTTTCTTCGCGCGACGATCGTCAACCCCGCGTTTTCGTCGCAAACCAAAACCGAACTGACGACGCGGTTTCGCGATTTTGGAAGCCGATACGAACCGAGCGACGATTTCGTCAAGAAAATTATGAAGCTCGGGTTTGTCGACGATCTGATTGCGCTCGTCAAGCACAAGGAGATGCGCGAGCTGAACAAGACGGACGGCAAGAAGACCGCACGCGTCCGTGTGGAGAACTTGGAGGACGCCAATCTGGCGGGTACGGCGCGGAGCAAGGAGTGCACCTTGATTCTGACCGAGGGTTTGTCCGCCAAAACGTTCGCCATTTCGGGCCTGTCGATCTTGAAGCGCGACCTCTTCGGCGTGTTTCCGCTCAAAGGAAAGCTGTTGAACGTTCGCGAGGCCACCGCCAAGCAACTGCAAACCAACGAGGAGATTCTCAACATCAAGAAGATTCTCGGTCTGCAGCACGACAAGACGTACACCCAAGGAACAAAGGAGCTGCGGTACGGCAAGGTGATGATTCTGACGGACGCGGACACGGACGGGAGTCACATCAAGGGGTTGTTCGTCAACATGATTCACACTTGGTGGCCGGAGTTGCTGAAGCACGACTTTGTGACGTCGATGCGAACTCCGATCGTCAAGGTGACGCGCGGGACTACGAATTCGTTGAGTTTCTACAACATGCCCGACTACCGGGCGTGGGTGGAGCGAAACGGAGGCACTTCGGGGTACCACGTCAAGTACTACAAGGGGCTCGGAACGTCCACGAGCCAGGAGGCGAAGGAGATTTTCAAAGATTTCAACAAGAACTACCTGCAATACCACTACGACGACGAGCAGAACAAGGACGTGTTGCTGGCGTTCAAAAAGACGCAGGCGGACGATCGCAAAGTGTGGATCAAGGAGGGGACGCGCAAGAACGAGGTGTTGGACGTGCGATCCAACGCGATTTCGATCGGCGATTTCATACACAAGGACCTGATCTGGTTCAGCATCGCGGACAACGTGCGATCCATTCCGAACGTGATGGACGGACTCAAACCGAGTCAGCGCAAGGTGCTCTACTCGTGTCGCAAGCGCCCCAACAACGCCGAGACCAAGGTGTCGCAGCTTTCCGGATTCGTCAGCAGCACCACCAGCTACCACCACGGCGAGCAGAGTTTGATGGGGACGATCATCAACATGGCCCAAGACTTTGTCGGCAGCAACAACATCAACCTGCTGATGCCGATCGGTCAGTTCGGCACGCGACTCGTGGGCGGGAAGGACGCCGCGTCGCCCAGGTACATCTTCACGAAACTGTCCGGCGACGCGGACCGACTGTTTCACAAGCACGACGACCCGTTGCTCACCTACCTCGAGGACGACGGGACCAAGATCGAGCCCGAGTACTACCTGCCCGCGTTGCCCCTGGTGTTGATTAACGGCGCGGAGGGGATCGGTACGGGGTACAGCACCCACGTCCCCTGCTTCAACCCGGAGGACGTGGAACGGAACGTACTGCGCATGATCGACGGCAAGCCTCCACGCAAGATGACGCCGTGGTACCGCGGGTTTCGCGGGTCGATCGAAGAAAACGTTTTGTCCGAGGGCAAGTACACGTGCCGCGGCGTGTACGAGTGGAACGACACCACCGTCAAGATCACCGAGCTCCCCGTCGGCAAGTGGACCTCCGACTACAAAGAGTACTTGGAGCAACTCGTGGAGAAGGGGTCCGTCCATAGTTTCACGAACGACAGCACCGAGTCCGCCGTGTCCTTCACGCTGAAGCTACCGAAGACCACCGGCACCCGACAGAAGAAGGACGTCGACGAGCTACTCAAATTGACGACGACGATCCACACGACCAACATGCACCTCTTCGACGCCAAGAACACGATGCGCAAGTACGCCTCCCCGGAGGACATCTTGGAGGAGTTTGTTCGCGTGAAGTTGGACGCGTACCGACGACGCAAGGAGATGCTTCTGAAAGCGTGGTCCGAGGAGGAGACCGTGCTCGGGTACAAGGTGCGATTCATCCTACACGTCATCGACGACGCGATCCAGGTGTTTCGCAAAACGCAACAGGACATCACCGCCCAACTGCACCGTCACAAGTACCCCGCGGAGCTGCACGACACCCTGCTCGGCATTCGCTTATACGCCTTCACGCAGGAGAACGTTCGCAAGATCGAACACGAACTGCGCCTGAAACGCGAAGCGATCGAGCGATTGCGCGCCACCACCGTCCCCGATCTGTGGAAGTTGGATCTCAAACAGTAAAAGCACATTTAAACCAAACTTATTTTTTTAGCGGCGAATCGACACGTTCGCCGCCACCATCACTTTGGGAAGCACCTTGCTAATGATGTATGGAGTGACGCCCAACGTACGTTTCGCGTTTTGCACGTTGGTATTGGGTAAGGTCAAGTTGTACTTGTAGACCAAGACGATCGCCAGAGTCGTTACGCTGTGTTGTTCCATCAAGGCCGGTTTGCGAAGCAATACGCGTTGCGCGTCCTTGCGCACGACCGCTACGTCCTTCATGCGCAGTCCCAACAGGAAACAAAGGCGCTTGATTTCGTCGTTCAACTTGGTTTGCGGATCGTTGGAGTTGTTATTGTTTCGATTGTTGTTGTTGTTTTTGGTGCGCAACAACGCCACGATGTTCGCCAAATACTTGAACACCATGCGTCGCGTGATGGGCGTTTTGGACGCCGATTTGACCTTGTTGGCCGACGCAATCAACTTGTTCATGTCTAGACGCGCTTTCTCGCGGTGCAGAATGATCGCGTACAAGATGGCGCACACGATCCCCTTGGCGTTCATGCCTTGCACGCCCTTGAACCCCTGCGCCTTGCGCGCGGCCAAAAAGTCTTGGTACACCGCGGCGGTCATATCCACCAGTTTGGGCTCGCCGCCGTAATAGTGGGTCGTGATTTGCGCGGCGAGGGACTTGACCGCGTCCAACGGGTCACGCACCATGATCGAATGATGTAATCGGTTCGGCGCCACCGGGATGTACCCCTGCAACTCCTCGCCGAACACGACGTTCTGCGTCTGACGCTCGTAGCGTCGCTCGTACTCGTTGCCTCGTTCCGCGTTCCGTTTCTGTTCGATGTACGCGAACATGCGATTCAGATCGTTTTGTGAAATCGTGGTCTCCGCCGCGCTCATTTTGTGTATATACTGTTTATTTATTATTATTTTGCTCGTTGTTGCATGGATGTGATGAACTCGAGTTCATGCGATGGATCGTGTCCGCGTGCTCACGCACTTCGTCGCGCAACCAACCCTTCCATTTGTTCTCGAACAAGAAGGACAAAACTCCGTGTAAGCAATCTCCGATTTTACCCATTGATACAAGTAGTATAATTAAAATGAAGTGCAGATTTTATTTTGAAAACGGTCGCGAAGGACGAGTGTTTTTGGTGTACACACACTTTAAGAAAAACATGAGTGTTCGGTACTAATAAGACCCATGTCTGTGGCGGACACGACTTATATTCGATGCTCCAAACCGAGCTACAAGACGTCCCGAAAACGGTTGGTGACGCGCAAAAAGGTGTTGGTCGTTCCTTACTACGTGACACCCAACGGTGAGAAACAGGTGGTTCTCGTGCGCGACTCCAAAACGAAAGAGTGGGGGTTCATTTCCGGGGGCGTCAAGGCGAACGAAGAACCGCGCCAAGCGGCGGAGCGCGAACTGTTGGAAGAGTCGTCGTCTACGATTCGGTTTTCTCCGAACAACGACTATTTTCAATTCGTTTCGTTGTACCGACCGAGCGAAATGAAGACGATCGACGCGCAACGCAACGAACTCGTGCGGAGCGTGTACACGGTGTTCATGTTCCGCGTGTACGAATCCGATTTGGATCGCATACAACGTCAGTTTGCCCCCAACAAGGAGGTGGTGGACATTGCGTGCGGCGACTACAATCGGTTCGAACAGACGTGGGCGTTTTGCGACGACGTGTTTCGAGACTACATTCGGGCGCGACTCGCAAACACACGCAACACACGCATTTAAAAACGATTCTCTTTTTTTGATGATACAAAGTAATGCCTAGCTTTTACGTGTTGGTGAATCCATGGACCGAGCACCTGTTCGGAACGACGATCGCTTCCCCACCAACCGCGGATACGTCTCTGAAAAATAGAACGTCGATGGTGGTGGCGTGTCGGGACGTCGACAAGGTGTACCATCTGCGCCGACTCTTGTTGGAACGTCACCAACAAACCGGACGGTGGGTCAATCGTTACGAACACATGTCGTGGCGAAACGATCACGACACCGTGCTCACCCTGTCCGAAAACCTTCAGGGCAACGATTGGGACTCGCCCGAATGGAATCGACACTTGGTGGTGGTGCCGATGGATTTCGAAACCGTACCACCCAAACCGTTGCGACGAGAAATGCACGCGTCCGAGTTGTGTATGCGGGCGTTCAAACACGCCCACTTGTTTTTGGCGGACGACTTTGTTGGTGACGACACAAGTTCCAAAATCCTCACGCTCCAAGGGGTGTTTGTCGACATGCACGCGGTCGGGTTGTACTCGACACCGGTGGACGATTGGCCTTTCATCGAATCGTGTTGGAAACAACAAACGTATCAGAATATGGACTAACCGATTGTGATTTTCACACGAACGTTCCGTCCAACAAAAACACTTCCCGGTTCCATTTGGTTTCAAACTCGTCGTCCTCTTCTTGCTCTTTTCCAAACGATCGCCATCGAATCGCCTGGTTCATCACCACACAGTGTCCGTCGGGCGACTCGTCGTACACGACCACGGCCGCGAAACGTTTGTTGGCGGTTTCGAATCGGTGCACGTTCGTGGTTTCGTTGACTTCGTTGACTGCCGGTGTTCGGATTCGCACCGGCGGCGTTAGCAACGACAACAGGACGGACCGTCGTCCTATTTTTGGGTTTGTTGATTTCGTTGGTGTTGTTGTTTGCAGGAATATCCCCATTTTGTTTGTTCTTGGGAACGGTCTCTTTAAACGCACTTAAAACCTCCCACGGCCAACATGTGAACAAACACGTATGTTGGACCCGTCGAGCGTTTCCGCCGTGGGTGCCGCGGTCGGATTTTTCGTGATGGTGGTGCTTGCGGACGCGTGCAACCGGTGTCGAAATTGGAGCGCGTACTCCTGCTTGACCCCGTACGCGTCCCACATGTGAAAAACGCACTTAAACATCTCCGAGAGTTGTTATTAGCAGCAACATTCATCCAAGGCGTCATGGCGAATAAAAGACAAACGTTTCCGATGCTTACCAAGGACGATCGCCAGTGGGAGGTGTGGGTGGACCTACGAAATGAGACGAACGAAAGCGTCGTCGTGCGTCGATACGGCAAACGCGGCGGCAAGCTCACCACCACGGAACGCAAAGTCACCGCCGGCAAGAACGTCGGCAAAAGCAACGAGACGACCGTGTACGAACAGGCGTGTCGAGAGGCGGGGTCGTACTGGACCAAGCAGCGGGACACGCACGGGTACCGCAGTACCGAACACGAACACGAACACGGAAAAGAACTTCCTATCGCGGCGGTGAAACCCATGCTCGCCAAAACGTACGAACCAACCACAACGACTACCAAAAAGAAGGGTATCCGTTTTCCTTGTTACACGCAACCCAAACTGGACGGCGTGCGTCTGGTGGTTTTTCGCAACTCGACCGACTCCGTGATTTTGCGCAGTCGCACCGGAAAGGAGATGGATCACCCGAATCTGCAACACATCAAGGCGCGATGCGAATCCGTGTTGAAACGGTTCAAGCCGGGGACGGTGATGCTGGACGGCGAGCTGTACTCCCCCGACGTGCCGTTCGAAGAGATTGTGTCCCTGTGTCGCAACAAGAGCGCGTACACGAGCGATCGATTGGACTACCACGTGTACGACGTGTATCTGCCGGACGCGCCGGACACGACGTTCGAGGACCGCCTCGCGTTTCTGCGCGAGCACGTGGGACCGTCGTCCTTGAAGTTGGTCGACACCCAGGTGTGCGAATCCGCCCCCGACGTGTTGCGCGCGCACAAGCACATGACCACGAAACAAGGGTACGAGGGGGTCATGCTTCGAAACGGCGACGGCGTGTACGTCCCCGGCAAACGCAGCGACAGTCTCCAAAAATACAAAACCTTTCTCGACCAAGAGTTTCCGATCGTCTCGGTCAAGGAAGGCTTGGGGAAGGACGAAGGGACCGCCATCTTGGAGTGCGCCATTGGACCGAAAACGTTTTGGGTGCGCCCCACCGGACCGCTGGAGTGGCGACGCCATCTGCTCCAAGACGCGAAGACTCTGATTGGAAAGAAGCTCACCGTGTGCTTTCAAGAGTACACCGACCAAGGCGTGCCGCGGTTTCCGGTGGGCAAGTGTATTCGCGACTACGAATGAATGAATCATCCATGTGTTTTAAAAACAGTAATGTGTTATGATATAAGATCATGGGGTACTACTGCTACATCATCACCAACGAACACGACCGCACGTACAACGGGTACACGGTCAACCTGGAACGACGTTTGCGGCAACACAACGGCGAAATCAAGGGTGGTGCGAAAGCCACGCGAGGTCGCGGTCCGTGGTCGTTCCTGGCGGTCGTCACGTCGGACTGTTGGGACTGCGTGTCCACGGCGATGCAACACGAATGGTCGATCAAGTACCCGACGCGTCGACGCCCCCGACCGAAAGAGTACAACGGCGCTGTGGGTCGTTTGCGTTCGCTCGCGCATGTGTTCGCCCACATGGAAAAGGTTGGGTGTCGCGACGTGATCTGCTACGTCCGCGCCGACCACGTGGACCTCGTTCGGGAACACGTGTGTGATCCCCGTTTCGAGTCGTTTGTCACGGTGCGCGATTTGACCGACTTGGTGCCACAAGCTCCTACTCCGACGAAGTCATCTTCGCAATCTCCTTCCCCAGAATCCGTTTGAACATCGGCGTGTGGACGATGGTCGGGTACTCGCGCTCCATCTCTCGCGTCAACCGACGCACCTTTTCCACCACCATCTCCTCCGCGGTCATCACATACGGCGTCAACAGGTCCTCCGTCCCCTCCTTCGTGCCGCGCTTGGTCTCGTCGTAAACCACTTCTTCCAAGTATTTGGTGGACAACGACGCGTTCGTATTGGATTCTTGAAACCCCGAGGTACCGGACTTGTTGTTGTTTTGTTGAATGAACGGCTCCACCACGTTCCGACGCGCGTTGTCCCGCACGTTTCGCAACAGCTCCTTGCTCTCGCGTTTCGACCACGCGCCTTTGCCCGTGTGCGTCCACACCCCAACGTCCTTTTTGCACGGTTTCCGAATGGTTTGGTTTTCGGGAAAATCGGCGTTGAAATGAATGAGCTTCATCAACGTCGCCTCGTCGTTGTTCTGCAACAGATGGACGAACTCGTTGGGATACTTGGTGGTGATGAGCTCCACCAAGTCGTGAAAGCTCTCTCTGCCTTGCACGTTCAACGTGATGTGCACGTTGTTGTTGGTGTTGAACGAGTTCTGTACCGAACTATGGTCGTTGGTGTTGTTGTTGTTATGAATCGTCGTGTTGTTGTTGTTGTAATGATTCGTCACGATCGGCGATTCGTGGTTCTTGCGGGACTCCGCGCCGCACTCGCGTTCGTGTCTCGACACGTGGGGTTGCTTTCCAAACACTTTTCCACAATGACGACATGTGTTCGCAGGACATCCTTTGCACACGGTCAAGTGTTTTTTCGCATACTTCCACGTGACCGTTTTCAAACACTTCAAACACGTGTGCTTGTTGTTGTTCCCCGTGGTGGGTTCGAACAAAGACCCGGTGTCATTTGTCATCCGCATGGTATGATTCGTGGCCACCATGGTATGATTCGTGGCACCCATGGTATGATTCGTGTC
>Ga0181560_10002285_pt1 | contig 17834 bp, 13 predicted proteins | sample 011ome_20_FD_133751 | JGI IMG/M metagenome (GOLD analysis project Ga0181560, IMG submission 133751) | Coastal salt marsh microbial communities from the Groves Creek Marsh, Skidaway Island, Georgia - 011509CT metaG (megahit assembly) | ecosystem: Environmental > Aquatic > Marine > Intertidal...
ACCCTAAACCCTAAACCCTAAACCCTAAACCCTAAACCCTAAACCCTAAACCCTAAACCCTAAACCCTAAACCCTAAACCCTAAACCCTAAACCCTAAACCCTAAACCCTAAACCCTAAACCTTAAACCCTAAACCTTAAACCCTAAACCCTAAATAAAGACCTCGTTCTGTTCCAGTGATCGAGCACGAGCGTTTGGTTCTAGAGTAGTTTCACAACACGCGCGCACCACACCATCCCCAACCCCCCCCACCAATCCCATCCACTCACGCTCGAAACGTCGCCAAAAAGGCGCGCGCGCTCTCCATCTCCCGCCGCGCGCGCCGCCGCGACCACCCGAGCTCTCGCTGCAACACGCGCACGACGAGCGGAACCGCCGCGCTCGCGGCTTCGACGTCCAAAAAAGCCAGCCGCGTCCGCCGCGCGATGAAATCGCACGCGGTGACGCAGTACTCGCTCCTCGCCGCGTGGACGACCTCCGCGGCGATCACCGGGTGCGACGGACCCGCGAGTCGCGCGCGCAGCACCTTCGCCCTCTCCGCCAGCGCGGCGACGCGCGGCGCGCGGTCGCCGTAGGACCGCGCGAGGTGCGCGGCGACGTCGGCGTCGAGCGGACACGGCGACGACGACGACAAAGCTTCTTCGCCGACGTCGCCGCTCGGCGACGACGGCCGCGCCAGACGTGACGCGAGGTCGCGCGCGTACCCGTGCGAACCGATCATCGCGACGTCGCGCGTGACGCACGCGGACGCTTTCGAAGCCAGCGTCGTCGTCGACGGCGGCGGCGGCAGCGCGTTCAGGTTCTCTTCGCCGCCGCCGCCGCCGCCGCCGCCCCCTCCTCCCGGAGGATTCGGATTCGCACCGTTTGGAATCTCAACCTCGATCGCCGCGTCGATCGCGTGCTCGGCCATGAGCCGGTACGTCGTCCACTTCCCGCCGGTGACGGTGATCATCCCGTCGCCCTCGTCCACGACGAGATGGTCGCGCGACATGTTCTCCGTGCCGCCGCCGTTCTTCCCCGCCATGGGGTCCTTCGCGAGCGGGCGGATCCCGCTCCACGCGCTCGTGACGTCCGCGCGCGTCGCGGGCGCGGAGAGGTACGGCGCGAGCGATTCTAAGATGAAGTCGACTTCCTCGTGCGTCGCGCGCGGGCGCAGCGTCACGTCCGTGACCTTATCCGTCGTCCCCGCGACGACGGCGCCGAGCCACGGGAGCATGAACACGACGCGTCCGTCCTTCGTCTTCGGGACGATCAGCCCGGCGTTCGGAGGCGCGAAGTGCCCCGGCAGCGTGACGTGGACGCCCCCCGCGGGCGTCATGATCGTCTCGGGGACGACGGAAGAAGAAGCGTCCTCCTCCTCCGTATTCTTCTTCTTCTTCGTCTTCTTCGCGGCGTCGGCGTCGGCGCTCATCCGACGCACGCCGTCCGTGAACGGCCCGGTCGCGTTCACGACCACCCGCGCGCGCACCTCAAACTCCCTCCCTCGGCGTCGTCGTCTCTTCGAGCTCGAATCCGTGCCTGAACTCCAATCCCACTCCGACGCCGCCGCCGCGTCCTCCGAGACGTCGACGCACCGCGCGCCGACGACGCGTCCCGTGCGCTCGTCTCTGATCAGCGAGTTCACGCGGACGTAGTTGGCCACCGTCGCGCCCGCCGCGCTCGCGGTGCACGCCAACGCGACGCACATCCTCGCGTCGTCGAACTGCCCGTCCGTGTACACGATCGTGCCTTTCAGCGTCGGGCCGCCTCCGGTCGCGCCGCCGCCGCCCTCGTCGTCGTCGTCGCCGCGCGTCGCCGCGAGCGTCGGGAAGTCCGCCAGGGAGTCGCGCGCGCCGACGAATCGCGACGACGTCAACGCGCCGCCCCCCGCGGCGGCGACGACGTCGTACGCCTTCATCCCGGCGTAGTAATACGGCACCTCCCAGAGGCGATAGCACGGCGTCGCGATCGGGAGCGCGCGCGCGAGGTGCGGCGCGTTGCGAAGCAGCGTCTTGCGCTCGCGAAGGGCTTCGAACACGAGCTTGAGCTGGCCCGGGTCGAGCTGGAAGACAGCCTTCTCGAGGTAGCGAACGCCGCCGTGGACGAGCTTGGTGCTTCGGCTCGAGGTGCCGCTCGCGAAGTCTTCGCCCTCGACGAGCGCGACGGAGAGGCCGCGCGTCGCGGCGTCGAGGGCCGCGCCCGCGCCGGTGGCGCCGCCTGCGCGCGACGACGAGGAGGAGGAGGAGGAGGAGGACACGATCGATCGATGAGCGTTTAAAGGGAATATATATCGTTCGAAGGAAGATGGGTCTCGACGACGACGACGACGACGACGACGTCAACGCGACGACCGGTCGCGCGTCGGCCGCCGCGGACGCGACGACGCGATCGCGCACCTCCGATGATCAAGACGTCGAACGACTTCGTCTCCCTGAGCGCCCTCAGGTGCTCCGCGCGCGTCTTCGTCGGAAAGTCGACGTCGGCCCACGGCGCGTCGTCGCGGGAGACGGGCGCGTCCGGGTAGCCGGCGCGAATCGCTCCGTACGCGACCGCGGCGCCCGCGCTCGCGGCGGCGACGCCGCCGAGGAGCAGTCGTCTCGCGGCCATCTGGCCGTCCCTCCCTCTGCGCGCGCGCGCGCGTCGAGGTGTGCGCGCGGCGTCGACGCGTCCGTCGTGGTCGCCGTCGCGACTTTTCGACGACGCTGACATCGTGAAGTCAGCCCGGACCAGACTCGTCTCGTCAACAGTCATCAGTCGCCTCCTTCGTCGCGAGATCCAACCGCGCGTCACTCTCCCGCGCGCGCGCCGCACGAGACCGACCGCGCGCGCACGATGGACTACGGCGTGCCCCCCGAGCTCGGCGTCGACCCGAGCGCGAGCGGCGGCATCTCCACCGGGGTGCGTCGTCGTCGTCGTCGTCGTCGCGCGTCGCGCGTCCGTCGACGCCCGAGCCAGATCTGGGGGCTGTTCAAAACGAACGAAAAAACATCCGCCGACCACCTCCCATCCCCTCCCTCCCTTCCTCTCCCGCAGACGACGATCATGGCGTGCGTGTACGACGGCGGCGTCGTCCTCGGCGCGGACTCGCGGACGTCCACGGGCGTGTACGTCGCGAACCGCGCGTCGGACAAGATCTCGAGCGTGACGGACAACGTCTGGATGTGCCGCTCCGGATCGGTGCGCGTCCGAACAACCCTAACGTCGATCGATCGAAGGCGAAGTCGAAGTCGAAGTCGAAGTCGAAGTCGACGTCGACGTCGACGTCGACGTCGACGTCGGCGGCGATCTCCCCCCTCGCCACCACCACCACCGCTCACCACTCGCTCGCTCACCCGCCCGCTCACCCACCCCCATCCCTTCAGGCTGCGGACACGCAAAACGTCTGCGCGTACGTCAAGAACCTCGTGGACCAACACAACATGGAGCGCAGCGACGCGGACCCCGGGATGGCGGACGTGAAGCTCGTCGCCAACCTCACGATGCAGATCGCGTACAAAAACAAAGACAAACTCAGCGCGGGGATGATCATCGGCGGGTGGGATTCGAAGCGCGGGCCGCAGGTGTACGGGATCCCCCTCGGCGGGTCGCTGCTTCCGTGCCCGTTTACGATCGGCGGATCGGGCGGCGCGTACATTTACGGTGCGCGGCGGCGACGAAGAGACCTCCGCGCCGCTTGCTTCTTCCCACACTACACTTTCCCCGTTCGCGCGTCGGTCGTCCCGTCGTCTCTCGAGGACGTTCTAAAACGCCGTCTGTCTGTATGTCTGTCTGTCTGTCGTCTCTCTTCGCGCGCGCTTCTTCCCTCCCTCTAACTAATCAAACGCTCGTTAATTATCATCACGACACGACGCAGGGTGGTGCGACGACACGTGGAAGGAGGGGATGTCGAGGGAGGAGGCGGAGGCGTGGGTGACGCGCGCCATCTCTCTCGCGATCACGATGGACTCGTCGTCCGGCGGCGTGATTCGGTTGGTCACGATCGACGACAAGGGGTGCAACAAGCAGATGCTGGAGCCGTACAAGCACCCGATGACGTACGGCGAGTTGCCGGTGAAGAGGGTCGGCGTCGACGCGATGGCGGCGTGAGCGACGGGACGGGACGGGACGGAGACGCGCGACGGGCGACGGGCGACGAAAAGTTAGCCGGCGGCGCGCGAGTCGCGGCGACGACGAACGACGCATCGTCGGTTGTAATACCTAAACATCATCCATTCGAGTGGCGACGCGATCGTGGTCGTCGTCTTCTTCTTCTTCTTCGCTCTATGTACGCGCGCCGACGTCGATCGTTACAAGGAGCGCTCTCTCCGCGCGCGCTCTTCCTACTAGAAAGTCGTCAGCCGAACCATTCGTTCGTTCGTCGTTCAAAATCGTCCCCTCCCCGCCGCCGCCGCCGCTCCCGTTCATCACTTCGTCGTTCACTTCAACGGCTCGTCTCCGCGGCCGTCGGCTGCTCCTCGTCGCCGGTCGTCGCCTTCTCCTTCTTCCCGCCCTTGGGGAAGATCCCGTTCTTCACCTTGGAGATGACGGTCTGCGCGTTTTCCTCGTACATCGCGAGCTTCTCGTTCGCCTTTTGCAGCTCCTCGCGCGCGATCAAGAGCTCAGAGAGCGCCGCCTTCGTCATCTCCTTCGCCTTTTTCGTCTCGATCTTCAGCGTGACCTTCTCCTTCTCCGTGGAGATCAACCGTATCGCGAGCGCGTTGTTCGCCTGCTTCGACAGCCCCGCGAAGTTATCGTCCAAGAGAAACGTCCCGCCGTCCGGCACGTCCCACACGTCCGGCGTCATCACGAGGTTGTTCGCGCCTTCCTGCCATCGGTAACTTCCGTCCGGACGCCGCACGATGTACTTGTAGAAGAACGCGCCGCCCGCGGGCAAGTCCGCGACGCCCTTCCAGTACGAACCCTCCGTCCACGTCAGCGGGAACGCGTCCGCTTGCGCCCAGTTCCCGAGGGCGCGGTGCGAGCCGACGACGAAGAGGTCCTCGCCGACTTTGGTCTCGTAGTGCACGCTGAACTGAACCGCGACGGACTCGACGCTGGCGAGGAGCTCGAGCGCGTTGTGGCCTTCCGTCGGGTCGATCGTCATGATCTCCCTCGCGCGCGCGAGCTGCGCGCGCTGCGTCGCGACCGCGTTGTTCTTGAGCGCGACCGCGTTCTCCGCCTCGGTCATCGCGGTCGCGACGCCGCCCGCGGTGGACGTCTGCGCCTTCTTCGCGCCCTTCGCCGCGGGGGACGACGCGTTGAGGCGCGTCGTCGAGCGCGCCGCGCCCTTCGCGGCGTTGACCGCCTTGCGCGTCACGTTCTTGCGCGTCGGGCCGTTCGAGCCGGCGCCGGACGCGGCGGCGGCGACGACGCGCGACGCGGCGAACGCCGCGCACGAGGGAGACGCCATCTTTGAATGAATCCGAGAGGACGATTCGCGCGGGAACAATCTTGATGAGGAGGGCGCGCTTCAAAAACCGGCGCGCGCGGTGCGACGAAGCGCGAGCGCGGAGACGTGCGAGCGGACTTCGCGAGCGTTCGAGACGCGAGACGCGCGAAGGCGACGGCGTGCGGTCGTGGAGAGCGCGCGGCGTCGTGTGCGCGAGCGACGCGCGGGCGATCTCGCTTCCCCTCCGCGCGCGACGCGCCGCTTCGGCGACGTGTTATTTCCCGTCCGTGCGTATGGTGGTCCAGTCATCGTCCAGGTGGAACTTCGAGTGACCGCGAGAGATTTTAAATTTAACTCGAGAATAAACCGTCGAAATGGCTCGAAGATCCGAAGAAGATCCGCCCGATGAAAACGGCCGACCGACTGGAACTTCGGTGCGATGAAAACGCGTGTCGCTTCCTTTCGGCATTGTTACTTTTCAAACTGGCGCTAATCGATACTCCTCAATCCCCGTCGTCAGTCAGTCTCTCGAGCGCCGCGCTCGTCACGTCACCCCGCGACGTCGTCCTGCACGACCGCGACGCGGTCGCGCGAGAAGTCCAAAACGACGACGCACCCGCGAAACAGATCCGCGCACAGCACCCCGTCCGCGTGCGGCGACAGAGCGAGATCGGGAGGGTCGCCGTTCAGATGCGTCAACGCGCGAATATTTCGAAACGTCGCGCCCTTCAGCTCGATCGCGTCGAACCGACCGGTCACCACCTCCGGCTCGACGCGCGCGAGGCGCGCGCGGCCTTCCCCCGGACCGGACATCACGCCGCCGGGCTGGAGCCCCACGGTGCGCTCGACCATGCGCCACTCGCGCGCGGCGGCGGCGGCGACGACGACGCCGGCGCCGCCGGCGCCGAGCGACAACCGGAACAGACGGCCCGTCCACGCGTCCGCTTTTTCGTCTTTTTCCGCTTTATCAGACGCCGCTCCCTCGGGCGGCGGCTCCAGGGACGTGATCCGGTCGTTCGCGACCGTGACCTTGACGCGCAGGTGCGGCACGCCGCCGATCCACTCGACGCGTTGCCACGACGCGGCGACGCGATCGGACGGCGCGTACGCGTCCGGCGCGTTGAAGAACGCCTTCGTCGTCGCCGGGTCGGGCGACCCGGGGACGCGTCTCTTCGCCCGGATCTCCACGACCGCGCGCTGCATAAAGTCTGTGCCTAAAACGCCCACCAAAGAAGCGTTATCATTATCGCCCCCCGCCATCGCCCCCAACGACGGCGTCCGCAGCGCCGCCGCCAGCGCCTGCTCCATGAACAGCGGCGCGCGCGCGGTGACGGCGCCGAGGGTCAACGCGCCGCCGCGGCGCATGGACCCTCTCAGCGCCGCCGCGGAGACGCCCACGACCGCGAGCTCGCCGAACGACGGCATCGCGAGCGCGTCCGCGACGGAGGGTTCGATCGCGTACCCGGCGCAGGACGTGTCGAGGACGAACCATCCGGGGCGCGCGGAGCAGGAAGATCCAGAAGATCCTCTTCCTCCCGCTCCCGCTCCTCCTCCGCCGCCGACTCCCGCGGGGGCGGAGAGCTCGGGGACGACGAGGACGTGCCCGCCCTCGCCGCGCGCGCAGATCGCCTCCGCGGCGTCTCGCGACGTCGCGTACGCGGTAGGAGGCCACGCGGAGGAGTCCGAGGAGGGAGGCAGTCCGAGGTAGGGCGGCGCGAAGACGCTCGAAGTCGACGTCGTCGTCGTCGTCGCCGCCGCCGCGTCCGTCAGCTCGTACGCGCACGTGTTCCCCGCGGGCAACGTCTGGTGCGCGACGCGCGGAAGCAGCAGCCCGTTCGCGCGCTCCTCGCGTCTCCACTCCGCGAAGTGCCACACCTCCGGCCCCTCCGGCGTCGCCACCTCGAGCCTGCGCGGGACCCACCCGAGATCGGCGGCTTCTGAGGGCCATCCCATACAAGCGATTGTCGGGGTGGAGTTCAAAGGCGTCAGGTGGAGTTGAAAGGCATCGAGGCCGGGGATTGAAAGCGAGGGGTGGGCGGAGAGATGCGCCGGGCAAAGTCCTTAAGGATCGGCGTTCACCACGCGGACGCGGTCGTATGGGGACCAGTGTGTAGAACGCACCTTCCAGGAACATCCTCGCGCCAATCTTCCCGCCTCTCACCGCGAGCGCGACGAGCGCGCCGTTCGCGCGCTTCGGCATCGGCGGCGGCGGGCCCGCGTCGAGAGAGGACGACGACGAAGACGCCGAAGACGACGGAAGTCCGCCAGAGTTCTTCTCTCTGGCGCCCTTTCGGTTCGCTCTTCTTCCGCCGCCGCCAGCTGTGTTGTCGCCGCGGCGACGGCGACGTCCCCCATTCTCTTCTCCGCTCGGCGGCTCCGGCTCCGCCAACTCCGTCGTCATCTGCCTCCCCCCCGGCACGATCGAGTGCTCCGCGATGAGCGCGCCCAGCTCGATATCCTTCAGCAGCAGCTTGACGTGGAGCATCCTTCTCGCCGCGTCGCTCGCGCACCACTGCCCCGTCCTCGTCCACGAGACGAGCTGCGAGCGATGCTCCGCGTCGAGGCGACTCGCGCGACACGCGCCGCCGCCGAGCTCGACGTCCCACGAGACGCCCGCGATGTGGTCGTACCCGCTTCGCGACGCGAGCGGCGGCGCGTCCGGGGCGTCTGCGCCGTTCGCGGGGAAGAGCGTCACCGCGTCGGCGAAGCTGAGGCCGTCGGCGTCGTCGTCGTCGGCGAACGCGAGCGACCACTCCGCGCGCATCCCGAGGCTGACGCCGACGCCGCGGAGCTCGACGACGTCGCCGTCGCGAGAGGGACTCGCGGCGGATCCGGCGTCGGATCCGGCGTTCGTCTCGGTCTCGTCGCGCGGTGGTCTTCGCGCGGCGGCGACGGCGGCGACGACGCCGAGGACGCCGAGGTCGTCCTCCGCGGCGTGCGCGCGGAGAGGGAGCATCGTCGTCGTCGGCGCGCGATGACGACGGCTCTTTTTCGACGCCGCCGTCGCGCGTCCTCCGCGCGCGTCGCGCGTCGCGCGTCGCGCGACGTCGCGATGCCCCGACGGCGCCGCGAAGGCGCCGCCGCGCGCGGGCGTCGTCGTCGTCGACGGCATCGTGACGACGACGGACGGTGCCCCGCGAGTGGGGGGTCCGCGCGCGCTCGTCGTCCTGTCGTCTTCGCGACGGCGAGTCAGCATCGAGGGCGACCGACTCTGCTGGACAGGACGAGAACTCTTGGAGTGTTCGCCCGCGTCGCCCCCGCGCCCGCGCGCCATTGCGACTCGCGCGGCTGTCGGGCGTCGACGACCCCGCGCGCGATGGCGCCCCCCAAGCTGCGCGCCCGCCCCGCGGTCCCGAAGGACGCGCACGAGATCCGCGAGTTCGTCGACACGTGCGTCCGCCCGCCCGCGCGTCTCGTCTCCGCCCGCCCGCCCGATTTGGGCGTCAAACGGACGCAATCGACATCTAAATGCGACGACGACGACGTCGTCGTCGTCGTCGTCGCCGCCGATCGATCCGTCCTCTTCGCCTCCGCGCGATCGTATCGCTCGCGCGCCGCCCCGCGCCCTCCCCGCGCGCCGTTCGCTGACCTACCGCGCCGCGCTCGCCCCGTTTCCTCCTTCCTCTCTCCCTCTCTCCCTCTCGTCTTCGCTCGTCATCAGCGAGACGCAGCTCCGGCAGTTCGGCCGCTTCGACCTCGCGCACCTCATCGAGAACGCGTCGACGTGCCTCGTCGCGATCGACGAGTCCTCCCCGGCGTCTTCTTCCGCGAAGAAACCCCCCATCGTCGGGCTGCTCGTCGTCACGAAGGACGTCCCCGTGCCGTACGGCGTCACCGCGCGGAAAGGCATGGAGCGCCTCAAGTGGGCGGCGGCCGAGGCGGCTAAAACCGGCCACAGGCCCGACGTCGCGGCGTGGATCTCCGGCTGCGCGACGCGCCCCGAGCACAGAGACGCCGTCCTCGTCATGCTTCAGACCGCGTTCGATCGCATGCCCGCCGTGGAGGCGATACTCGCCGCGTCGCCGCCCGAGGTGGAGCGCGGCGCACTCGGCGGGCACGTCAAAAAGGTGGCGAAGACGACGCGTTTCGCGCTCTACGCCGCGCCGCGAGCGACGGTCCGACCGCGCCTCCGCATCCGCCGCGCGCGCGTCGAGGACCACGACGACCTGCACCCGCTGCTCTCGCGCGTGAACGACGACCCGAACGCGCCGGGCGGGGCGCTCTCGCGGTTGCCGACGGGGGGCGACGGGTTGAGCGCGTTGTCGAACGCGGTGAATCGCGCCGCGGGGGTGGATCGATTCGCGCTCGCGCGGCTGATCGAAGAGGCGAGGGATTCGCCGAGCAAGCTGTGCGTGCTCGTGGCGGAGACGGAGATTGTTGGGAAGTTCGCGGGCGTCATGGCGCTCAGCGCGCTGGATAAGGACGTCAGGGCGGAGCGGATGGTGGAGGCGTACGATCTCGCGGCGTACGACGACTTGGAGAATTTTTATCCCCCGCCGGAGGAGTGCGGCGAGGAGGTGAAGAGGGCGGTCACGAAAGTCGCCGCGGTGTGGCGCGGGAAGATTGAGCGGCGGCGAATCGAGCGCGCCGCGCGGGAGAAGGAGTTCGGCGCGGGGGGGATGCCGCCGGGGAACGGGGAGACGCCGAGGGCGAGCGCGAAGGGGCAACTCTTGGCGGGGAGGGTCGCGGAGGACGACGCGACCGCGGCGACCGCGGCGTCTTCTTCCGACGCCCCTCCCGCGGGGGAAGAAGCGCCAGAGCCGTCGACGCCGAGGAGTCTCAGCGCGCGCGAGGAGAGGATTCGCCGAGAGAAGCTGAAAGACTCGAGCGCGTTCGTCGTCACGATGCTGTGCGTCGATCCGGAGTACGAGGCGCAGAGCGCGGATTTCTTAGCGCACGCGTTCGCCGCGTTTCCGCGGGAGGACGTCTGCGCCTTCTCGCTGCACACCGCCGCGCCGGAGCTGCCGTTGGTCGACATCGCGACGACGCGCGTCAGCGCTAAAGACCAGGACCAGGATCACACGTTGCATCTCGCGCACCGAGCGGGCCAGCTCCCCGGGTTCGCCGTGCGACTAGCCGCCGGGGACGGAGGGCATCTCGACGCGGAGGCCATCTCCGAGATGCTCGGCGACGACGCGGACGCGAGGGCGAACGTGCGGTCGTTCAGGGCGTGCGTCGACGGGTACCGCAACGGCACGCACGCCGCGGTCGTCGCGACGTGCGAGGACCAGGTCGTGGGGTTCGCGACGTTCACGCTGAACGTCGAGGTTGACCCGTTGATCTCGTGTTTCCAGCTCGACGATTACGTCGACGTGGACGCGCACAGAAAAGACGGATACGCCGACCTCGAGGAGTGCGTCTTGAACCCGATCTTCTCGCACAAGCGCGCGTTCATGATGACCGAGGCGATGCGATTGCTGAAGAAGACCGCGATCGCGTACCGCCTCGCGATGGAACCGAACCAGCCGCCCCCGCCGGAGGTTGTGGGCGTCGACTTCCAGCTCGTCGCCGGCCGCCGAAACCACCTCGGCTTCGACGCGTCGTTCGCGCTGTTTATCTTCACCGCGCGCATCGCGGCGACGCACCGCGAGCAGGTTAACCAGCGCGTGGTCGTCGTCGGCAGCACGGAGAGCGCGCTCGGAATCGTCGAGCGGTTGCTCACGATACCCGAGTGCGTCTTCAACAACGTGACGCTTCTCGCCGTCGGCGGCCTCGCCGTCGGCGGCCCCGCGAGCTACTACAACAAGGCGTCGCTCGCGAAGCTCGCGCTGGAGCGAGCCGACTCGAACCGCTCGGGGATCTCGATCCACGACCACGCGGTCGTGGGGTTGGACCGCGACGCGCGCGAGCTGCACCTGGACGACGGGACGTCGCTTTCGTACGAGCTGCTCGCCATCGCGTGCGGACGCCAAGATCAGGCGCGTTCTATCTCACACTGGTCCCCGTACGACCCCGTTGGCGTGGTGAACGTCGTTCCTTAAGGACTTTACTTCCCGGCGTCTCTCTCCGCCCAGGGTCCCTCGCTTTCAATCCCGACACACCGCGCGCGACGCCTTTCAACTCCGCTTCTGACGCCTTTCAACTCCACCCCGACGTTCGCTCGTATGGACAATTACCCTCAGGTGCGTCACGCGCTCGCGCTGGATGACGACGTCCCGGTCGAGCGGCTGTACGACCTGTGCGCGAACCTCACCGAGGAGGACGCGAGGAGCGTGGAGAAAATCATCGTGTACGGCGACACGCTTCGCGCGGTCAGCGCGGTGCGGACGCTGCTGAACAAGGGCGTCCGGCCGGAGGCGATTCAGTCGGTGGTGCCGACGCCGGATTACGTCCCGCAGTCGCTCTCGGGTCACAGACGTCAGGCGCTGATGCCGCCGAGCGAGGGCGGAAGAGGGCTGCGGCGCGTCGCGCTCGCCGCGGGCGCGATGCTGGATCGTCCGCACGTCAACAGCGTGGAAGGGCAGCCGCCCGCGATGGAGGGGCTGACGCTGACGGGCGCGACGAAGGCGCGCGGCGGCGGCGTCGACGCGACGTTTTCGCGGTCGAGCGACGGCGACGACGTGACCGTGCACGCGGACTTTGTGGTCGCGTGCGCGGATCGGGACATCGACCCGGTGATGTTTAAGCTACTGAACGACAACGGCATCGTGTACGACGGGCACGTCGTCGTCGACGCGTCGTTCCGGACGAACGACCCGGACGTCTACGCGACGGGGAGCGTCGCGAAATTTTCGCGGCGGTGCGGCGCGGGCGCGCTCGCGCCGTTGGGGTATCGAAACGCGCGCGAGTGCGGCATGCGCGCGGCGGACTCGATCATCCGGCGCGTCACCGACTACGGCGGCGTCGAGCCGGAGCCGACGGACGTCCCGAAGTTTTACGAGCCGAACGCGATATCCGCGGTGCTCCCGGGTGGGGTTCAGTTTTTAAACGTCGCGTCGGCGTTTCGGTTCGCGAGCGACGGGTCGCTGGAAGAACCGCCCCCGGGCGGGCGTTACCTCGAGACCGCGAACGGCGAGACGTACACGCGGATCGACGTCGACGCGGAGAACGTCATCTGCGGGCTGTTCTACTGCGGCGAGAAGCGCGTCGACGCGACGCACGTCTCCGCGTTGATCGGCTTGCCCATCGCGTACGTGCAAAATTTAGAGGAAAATTACGCCGCGGGCGACGTGAAGGATCTCTTGGAGCACTGCCTGGACGTGAAGCTCAACGCCATCTTCCACGCCAAATTCCGCGACGCGCACCGCGCGATGATGGAGGTGGCGCGCGCGCCGGACGAGGACGCGCGGAGCGTGATCTTGGGCCCGCGGACGATGGACTGCATCGCGGAGGAGGCGATGTTTGAATTCGTGAAGCGGTACGATCACGACTTGCCGCACTACAAGATACCGAAGGCGGCGGTGGCGTGGTGACGGAGATGCGCGCGCGCGGCGGCGGCGGCGTAGAACAGAGTGCTAGCGGTCTAGGGTAGCCTGTTTTATACCACAGGCCTCGCGACGACGACGACGAGACGAGCGCAGCCGAGGCGGGCGGCTCCGGTGTCGATAATTTTCGCTCATCAGCCTCTCATCCGCCACACAAGAGCCTAGCCTGTCCGAACCGCGAGGCGCGCGCCGACTGCCGCGCGATCTTATTATTAATTCTCGCGCCTGAGAGCTCCGCGCGATCGCCAGACCGATCCGCGCGCGATCGCACGCGACCGGACCTCGATCGCGTCGTCCCGCGCCTCCGCGCTTCGGACCCGTCGACCGCGCGCGTCCCGCGCCCTCGGATCGCGCTCGCTCCGAGAGCGCTCTCGTCTAAACCCGAAGCCTCTCGCGTCGATCGCTCGCGGCTCGTCGCGATGGACGATGCGCACAATTACCCGCCGCCGAACGACCGCGACGACCGCGGGCACCACCCCGATCACGACCGCAAGCGCGGCCGCTCGCCGCCGCAGCGCGACGACCGCGACTCTCGACGCGACGACGGACGCGACCGCGGCGGCGGGCGATCGCCGCAGCGACGCCGCCACGACAGCGGCGACGATCGCTACCGCGGCGACCGCGGCGGCGGCCACGGACGACGCCCCGTCCGAAGGCTGCCGACGGGGCGCCGCGGAAACCGCGACCGCGACGACGGCGAGGTCTTATCCTTCCGCGAGTTTGCGATCCGCCACCTCGGCGACGACGTCGGGCCCGCGGAGGCGGAGCGCCGCTACGAGCAATACCAGAGCGACCACGCGGAGGGGTTCCGACGGAAAAACTTCGCCGAGTACAAGGGCGATCCCGAGCTCGCCAAGAAGTACGATCCGCGATCGCTGCGCGAGCCGCTGAAGAAGAGGGACGACGCCGTCGTCGAGGCCGCCGCGGCGCACCACGCGGACCTCGAGTCCGGCGCGATCGCGCTCCCCGCGCCCGCGGGGGGGGGGGACGGCGACGACGACGCGGGAGGATTACGACCCGGACGCCATCTTCCCGAGGCGCGTTCTATACACTGGTCCCCATACGACCGCGCTGGCGTTGTGAACGCCGATCCTTAAGGACTTTTCCCGGCGCATCTCTCCGCCCATCACCCCTCGCTTTCAATCCCCGCCCGCGATGCCTTTCAACTCCATCTGACGCCTATGAACTCCACCCCAACATACGCTCGGAGACGATAAGATGATGGACGCCGCCGCCGAAGACGACGGCGGCGCCGCGACCGCCGCGCCGGCGACGGCGGACGACCCCGAGAAGAAGGACTCGCGCGGGCGATTCCCGGTCCCCCCCGAGGCGTGGCACCCCGCGCGGCTCGCGCGGGACCTGCGCCAAGCGCACCGGCTCGTCCGCGCGCTCGACGCGGAGAAGGGCGTGGAGGCGAACCCGCTCGGTCAGGCGGCGGAGGACGACGACGACGCGCTCCGAGCCGTCCTCGACGCGGCTGATCCGACGGACGCCGCGAAGACTAATAAGCACGCCCCGACCGCGACGACCGACGAGAAGAAGGACGCGGACGACGCCGCCGCCGAAGACGACGCGATGGGAGAGGCGGCGCCGCCCGCGGACGACGCGGACGGCGGCGACGGCACCGGCGGCGTCGCCGCGGACGTCCTCGCGTCGCTGCTCGACGCGCGTATATTTTACCTCTGGCGCGCGCACGGCGTGGACTACTACGCCGCGAAGGAGCTCACCGTCCACGAGTACCTGACCGCGCCGCCGGCGACGCGCGCGGGGGTGGACGCGAGCTGCCTGACGCGCCCCGCGAAGCCGAGCGACGAGGAGCTGGAGAGACGCGCGGAGGAGGAGACGCGGAGAGACGCGGAGGCGGCGCGAGGTTCGTTCTATACACTGGTCCCCATACGACCGCGTCGGCGCGGTGAACGCCGATCCTTAAGGACTTTTCCCTGCGGTTTTTTCCGCCCACACCTCGCTTTCAATCCCCGCCCTCGATGCCTTTCAAATCCAACTGACGCCTTTCAACTTCACCCCAGACCGCGCGGAGAAGGTCGAGAAGGAAAAGTCGTCGACGCCGGGCGGCGCGCGACGCTCGCACCGTGGGCCCGCAGGCTTCCAGTCGCCGGCGAGACGGTGGGCGAACCGTCTCGATCGGTGGACGCGCGATCGGCTCACGCTGGGCGACCCCGCGCGGAAGATGCTCGGCGAGGCGAGGCTCGAGCGCGAGCTCGGCGAGTGGATGGAGTCGTGCGTCGTTCGACACGAGGAGAACAGGTTCGGGTGCACGCTGAGCGCGAAGTTGTTCGTCGGGGTCGAGTACGTCATAAAGCACATCAAGACGAAGCAGACGGAGCACGTGGAGGCGCAGACGGAGAAGATTCTCGATCAGATTTACCTCGAGAATTACCTCGCCGGCGCGAGAGAGGAAGACCGGGAGGCGAAGAGGAAGGGGCGGGCGGCGGCGCGCGAAGCCGGGCGCGAAGCCGCGGGCGGCGACCGCGGCGGCGACCGCGGCGCCGGCGACCGCGGCGGACGCGCGGACGACGATCGGCGCGGCGGCGACCGCGGCAGAGGCGGCGGCGACCGCGGCCGCGGCGGCAGGAACAACAGCATGCTCGGCGGCGCGCAGGAGCTCCAGCCCGGGATGATGTTTATGCCCGTCCCCGGCGCCGGTCCCTTGGGGCCGTTCGTGCAGGTGCCCGTCGGATCGCAGCAGCCCGGCGGCGAGACCGGCGGCGGCGCCGCGGCCGCGGCGCCGCCGATCCCGACCGGGCCGATGGTGATGATGGCGCCGGGCGGGAGCGGCGGCGCGCGCGCGGTCGGGAAGAAGAACTACACCGATCTCGACGCGCCGGCGTCGACCAGGGTCGTCCTCGATTACGGCGACATCTGAGACGGAGGGACGTCGGACGGACGGACGATATCTTAACACAGTCGGGCGCAGCGTTTGACGACGTGTATTCGCACGACCACGCGAGCATCACATCACTCACATCTCTGGTCGATCCGATCGACGTAAATTCGCCCTCTGCTCTCGCTCGCTCGCTCGCGCGTCATCCGACCCCCGCAGACGCGAGCGCGACGCCGGCGTCTCTCCCCCTGCGTAACTCCGCGACGCCGCCGCCTTCTTTAAACCTCTCGAGCGCCTCTCTCCCGACGCGAAGCGACAGCCCCAAGCACGCGCCCCAAGCGACGACGTTCACGAGCGCCATGACGCCGAGAAAGTCGCCGTAATTATCGCTCCCGAACAGCTCGAACAGCGAGAAGATCCCCGCGCACATGTCGCCGACGACGGGAACGCCGACGAGCATCCAGCACGCCATCCCGACGTGCGCGAGAAAATTGAGAAAGAAACGCGCGTACGCGGCGGTTTGGAAAAACCCCGGCTGAGTCTTCTGCGACGCGAAATACAACCCGCGGTACCACGCCCAGAACGAGATCGGGACGCCACCGAGTGCGAACACGACGGCGAAGAACCAGTCGCCGAAGGTGTACCCGTATCCGCCGCCGATGAGCGCGAACGTGAGGACGAGGACGTTCCAGAGATAGCCAAACGCGGCTACGAGCCACGCGCGGTAGGCGCGGAGGACCTTGAGGTTGATGTCGGGGTGGAGTTGAAAGGCGTCAGGGGTGGAGTTGAAAGGCGTCGAGGTGTGTCGGGGTTGAAAGCGAGGGACCCTGGGCGGAGAGAGACGCCGGGTAAAGTCCTTAAGGATCGACGTTCACCACGCGAACGCGGTCGTATGGGGACCGGTGTGAGGAATACGCGCCATGTCGCGGTTCGCGGGGGGAACCTCCGCGCGGATGTCGTGGTACAGGATCGGGCGGCACGGCGGCCAGTTCTTCGCGCGATCGTGCGCGCGCTGCGTTCGGTTCGGTTCGCGCGATGAATGTAACATCCGCGGTCAGTCGACGGGCTCGATCGAGAGACCGAGGTGGTGGATAGTCTAATAAAAACTCGACGCGCGCGCCTGGGACTCGAGCATCTCTTCTCGCGCGCGCACGCGCGCCTCCCTGCGCTCGAGCTCGCGCTCGCGCGCCGAGGTGACGCGCTCGGGGGACGTGCCGAACGCGGCGAGGCCTTCGCCGAGCGCGCCGTCTTCGTACGGGTACCGAAGGCTGTCGTCCGAAGGCGGTCTCTTCTTCGTCTTCGTCGTCGCGTGTTTAGTATTATCCTCGCCGCCTCCGCTCCCGACTCCCGCGGCCCACACGCCGCCGAGCGTCCCCATCGCGCGCGCGAAGAGCGGCTCGCGCGGGGACGACGACGATCGCGCGTCGTCGCGCGTCTCGCCGACGTCCGCGTCGTCCGCGCGAGGGACGCTGCCGCCGTCCGCCGCGAGCGAGAGCGCGTCCGCGAAGGGGTTCTCGCAGTGCGCGTCCGCGTCCGTCGTCGCGGCGGTCGCGGCCGCGGCCGCGGTCGCGGCGTCGTCGGCGTCGGACCCGGCGTCGAGGTCGATCGTCACGGACGCCGCGCCGTCGTCGCCGCGCGCGGGGCTCGGCGTGCGCGGCGCGAACGGGTTCTCGAGCGCGTCGTCGTCGTTGGACATGGGCGCGGGGTGGGGGGCGGGGGGGGGGTCGTTGTGGCGGTCGTATCGACGAGGCGCGGCGACGACCTGACCTTCTGGGAAGACGAGCGGGCGTTCGGTCTGGTGTTTTTTTTCGGGCGTCGTAGCTTTTCGACGTCACTCTCGTTGCGCCCGCCGCGTCCCCGCACGACGATAATGGTGAAGAAACGAGGAGCGAACCAGCACAAGGGCGGCAAGCCGTTCCTCGAGTGGTGCAAGGAGAACGGGAAGCGCGGCGAGAAGCTCGCCAACGAGTTCCGCGAGGAGTTGCCGACGAAGCTGGCGAAAGGGTCGGACTACAAGGCGAAGTGGAAGTGTGGGACGTGCTCGCACGTGTGGCGGGCGGCGGTGAAGAACCGCACGGAGAGCGTCAGACCCCGCGGATGTCCGAAACGCGCGAATCGCATACCGGTGAGCAAGACGAAGAACTTCCTCGCGTGGTGCGAGAAGAACGGCGAGCGAGGCAAGAAGCTGTCGCGCGAGTACATCGACCCAGACAGACCGCCG
>Ga0181560_10002292_pt1 | contig 17803 bp, 16 predicted proteins | sample 011ome_20_FD_133751 | JGI IMG/M metagenome (GOLD analysis project Ga0181560, IMG submission 133751) | Coastal salt marsh microbial communities from the Groves Creek Marsh, Skidaway Island, Georgia - 011509CT metaG (megahit assembly) | ecosystem: Environmental > Aquatic > Marine > Intertidal...
AACGCTAGTAGCCAGCAAGCTTTGCACCCCATTGAGGACGAAGAGTTGTTGGCCGAAGTGTGCGCATTGGTGGAGCGCCCCAACGTCGTGACTTGCTCCTTCGAGTCTGAGTTCTTGCAAGTTCCACAAGAGTGCTTGATTCTCACGATGAAGGCCAACCAGAAGTACTTTCCGCTATTGGATGCCTCTGGCAAGCTGAGCAACCAATTTTTGGTGGTGAGCAACATTTCACCAAGCGACCCGAGCCACGTCATCGGCGGTAATGAGCGGGTCGTGCGGCCTCGTTTGGCAGATGCCAAATTCTTTTTTGATCAAGACCGCAAGAAAACTCTCGCTTCGCGTGCAGACGGTTTGGCCAAAGTCGTCTATCACAACAAGTTAGGCAGCCAGGCGGAGCGCAGCGAACGGGTGCGAGCCATCGCGCACACCATCGTCAACCAATTGCGCCAAGCGCAAGTACCGTTCACGGTGACCGCCAAAGACGAATTTGATGTGTTGGACTCAAAAGTCCAAGAGGCTGCGCAATTGGCCAAGGTCGATTTGCTCACAGATATGGTGGGCGAGTTCCCTGAGTTACAAGGCATCATGGGCGGCTACTACGCTCGCCACGAGGGCTTGCGAGATGGCGTGGCGCTGGCTATTGAAGACCACTACAAGCCTCGATTCGCTGGTGATGCGTTGCCCCGCAACCACACCGGCACCTTGTTGGCGCTCGCAGACAAGTTAGAGACGCTGGTCGGTATGTTCGGTATCGGCAATTTGCCCACTGGCGTCAAAGATCCGTTTGCTTTGCGTCGCCATGCACTGGGCGTGATTCGCCTTTTGATTGAAAACAAGCTGGACTTGCGGTTGGATGAGTTGCTCGCTGGTGCCGCAGAGACTTTTGGCGATTTGCTCAGCCACCCATTAGAGCCGCTTCAAGAATTCATCATTGATCGCTTGGCGGGCGCATTGCGTGATCAAGGCCATACCGCCCAAGAGGTGGACGCTGTGTTGGCCATGAACGTTCAATGCTTGGCCGATGTGCTGACCAGACTGCAGGCGGTGCGCGCTTTTGGCGAGATGCCCGACTCCGGGGCGTTGGCTGCCGCGAACAAGCGCATTTCAAACATCTTGAAGAAAGCCCAAGGTGTCTCGTCGCACGTGGATACAGCCCTGCTACGTGACCCAGCAGAAAAAGCACTGTATGACGCCATGCAACCCGCGGTGGAGGCCGCAGATGCGGCCTTCGCTCAAGGGCAATACCAAGCCAGTTTGCAGGCTTTGGCCGTGCTGCGAGAACCGGTGGATGCGTTTTTTGCCGATGTGATGGTCAACACAGAAGACCCAGCCTTGAAGGCGAATCGCTTGGCCTTGTTGGCCTCACTGCAGCGCGCAATGAATCAAGTTGCGGACCTGGCCCGTCTCAGTGCGTGAGTGAGAAATGAGCACCCATGCTGTACCTGGCGTCGTGGTTCTGGATCGCGACGGCACGCTCAACGACGATCGCTACTCGATCATCACCTCACCGGATGATTGGCAGCCCATAGCCGGTGCTTTGGCTGCCGTTGCACTGCTCAATCAAGTTGGCTGGAAGGTGGTGATCGCGACCAATCAATCAGGCTTGGGACGCGGGCTCTTTGACATGGCCACCTTGAATGCCGTGCATCAAAAAATGCAACAGCTCTTGGCCCAAGAAGGGGGTCGAATCGAAGCGGTGTTCTTTTGTCCGCACACGCGCGATGATGCGTGTGAATGCCGCAAACCCAAGCCAGGCCTGTTTCAGCGCATCAGTGAGCGCTTTGCCGTACCGCCTGAGCGCATGGTGGTGGTGGGCAATACAGTGCGCCACGTCCAAGCAGGTGCAGCCATGGGTGCAAGCACGCACTTACTCTTGATGGGCAAGTGTGCCGAGTATTCGGTCGGCAATCCGCCGCCTGGCCTGCCGCCTGGGACAGCCATGCATGCCGATTTGAGCGCGTTCGTACACGCGCTCATTGCCCCGCAAAACTCTGTACAGGTGACCTGATGCCTTTGGTTTTTGCCCTGCGATCTATCCTGCATTTGTTGTTCATGGTGGTCACGGTGATTCCGTGGGCACTGATGGTGCTGGTGGCCTCGTTGTTTGTGAGCAGCACCCGACTGTATTGGTTGTGTGTGGGATGGCTGCGGCTTGCGGTTGAGAGCGGTCAGTGGATGCTGGGCATTCAAAACCGGGTGACAGGCTTAGAAAATTTGCCTAAAGGTGAAAGCGACGCGGCCATCTTGTTGGTGAAACACCAGTCCACATGGGAAACCTTTTCGATGCCTGTGCTCATGCCGCACCCGTTGGCATATGTTTTCAAGCGCGAGTTGTTGTACGTCCCGTTCTTTGGTTGGGCCATGGGGCGCCTGGATATGGTTCACATCGACCGTTCCAAGCGTGCGCAAGCGTTCAATAAGGTGGTGGAGCAGGGGCAGAGGCTTTTGGATCAAGGCACATGGATCATCATGTTCCCAGAGGGCACCCGGATCCCAAGGGGGCAACAAGGTGTGTACAAAACAGGCGGGACGCGACTCGCCGTCCAGACCGGTGCGCCCGTTGTGCCCGTGGCCGTGACTTCAGCCAAGTGCTGGCCACGCAAAGCGTGGTTGAAGCGGCCAGGTGTGGTGGATATTTCCATTGGACCGCTGATTCCAAGCCAAGGACGCACACCCGAGGAGTTGATGCAAGAAGTCGAGGCGTGGATCGAAGCAGAGATGCGGCGCCTCGATCCAGACGCATACGCCTGATACCGGTCATCTCATGCGGCTTTCATCGCTAGACGCCACTCAACTGAGCCTTGATTGGGGCGATGTATCGATTGACGACAGCACCTCGCAGCCCGACACACAGCCCGTTGGAGAGGCCTCGGCCCAAGCCGCACAGCAAGTGTTGTTGGTTCACCCGCAGGCCAACAAAGACATCGATTTGTTGGGCGTTCGGGTGTCCTATTTCTTTATACGCGCCAAGCGCAAGAGCATTGCCATGCGCGTGTGCGAGGCGGGACTAGAGGTGCGTGCACCGCGCTTTTGTTTGATTGGCGAAGTTCAATCTGCGCTGCATGCCAGAGCGGAATGGATCTTGAACCAGTTGAAGGCGACCCATCAGCGTATGTTGCAGCAGCAGCAACAAGCCATCGTTTGGAGCTCGGGTGGGCGTGTCCCATTCTTAGGCTCGATGCTGACGTTGCGTTTGTTGCCCGAGCACGACCATGCAGGGCCCGAAGCAAGGTGCACCACGCCTTGGCACGCATTGGATGAGGGGCAAACAGCGGATCTACTGGTGCCGCTGCCCGCCAAAGCCACGCCTGATCAAGTGCGTGACTCTGTACAGGCCTGGTTGATGGGGCAAGCGCGCAGCGTGTTTGCGCAACGGCTGGACTACTTTGCCCCACAGCTCAACGTTCAGTGGCACGAGCTCAAGCTCAGCAGCGCCAAGTCGCGCTGGGGCAGCGCCAGTCGCGATGGGCGCATCAGGCTCAACTGGCGGCTGATTCACGGTCCATTGGCGTTCACCGACTATGTGGTGGTGCACGAACTCAGCCACTTGCGTGAAATGAACCACAGCCCACGATTTTGGCAGACCGTTGCCAGCGTGTTGCCCGATTATGTAGAGCCACACCGGGCGCTACAAAGCTGGAATATGCCCTTGTTCTAAGCCACTTGCGGGCGTCCGAAACACCAGACACCAGACGCCAAGCGGTGGCGGCGCAACTTTTGCTCAAACCACAAGGCGTGCAAATGTGCAACCGCTTCACCCAGCGCGAAAGAAGTCTCATGGGCATTGAGTGGGCGCTGAAATAACACGGGAAGAATGTCGGTGGCATGGCAGTCTTGGGTGCTGCAGAACGCCAAAATGTCAGCCAAACGCTCTTCATGATGCTCGCGCAATTGCCGAATGCGTTCATGCAGCCCATGCAGCTCAGGATCGTGCTGTGCGGCGCCAAACGGCTTGCCATGTGAAGGCAAAACCAGGGTATGGGCTGGCAGCCTTTCAAACGCAGACAGTGAATCTAAAAACTGTTGCAGCGGATTGCCCTCTGGCTCACCACTGTAGACACTCACGTTGGTTGATATGCGCGGCAAAACCATATCGCCGGAAATCAAGGTTGCCGAATCTGCTTGGTACAAGGCCATGTGCTCAGGAGAGTGCCCGTGGCCTGCAATGCACTCCCAGAAGTGATCGCCGATGCGCAAGGTCATGCCGTTCATCAGCCGGTGAAAATGCGCTGGCATGCTGGGGACCAGTTCTTTGAAGCCATTCTGGCGCGATCGCATGCCCTCAAGCAGCTCGGGGTCGCGCATGCCATGTGAGGCCGCAAAATCTGCCCCGGCTTGGCCGCCGAAACCTGTGCCGTCTAGGGTTCCCAGTGTCGCCAAGTGGTAGTCGGTCGCGCTCATCCACAAGTCACAACCGTGCTCTTGGGTGGACCATGTCTGACAAATCCAGTTGGCTAAACCCACGTGATCTGGGTGCATGTGTGTGGCCAGTACGCGCAAGATAGGCAGCCCGTCCAGGTGGTCGCGCCAAATCTGCTGCCACTGACTGCGGACCTCGGGGCGGTCGACGCCACAATCCACCACACACCATCCCTCTACGCGTTGACCTTGAACCTCCAGGTGATCACGGAGCAACCACACGTTGATGTGATTCAAGGCAAAAGGCAGTGGCAAGCGAGCCCAAAGCACACCGGGGGCGACTTCAAGGGCTTCACCGGGTTCGGGAAGGCGCTCCTCGAAGGGATAGTGCAGACGGGCTTCGTTGGGGTTGGCCATAGGTATTTGATAATGAGTTGACGTTGACGTAAACGTCAATTAACGTCACTGCATTTTAAATACCGCACCAAACCCAAACCTGTCGCTATGGCATCGCATCAATACACCATTCGTGAACTCGCCAAAGAGTTTGATCTGACCACACGCGCGATTCGCTTTTACGAGGACATGGGCTTGCTCAACCCCAGCCGCGAAGGTCCAGCTGGCCGCATTCGCGTGTACTCCAGTCGAGACCGCACGCGGTTGAAGTTGACTCTGAGAGCCAAACGCCTTGGTCTTTCGCTCACCGAGGCGAAGGACTTGATTGATATGTATGAGTCGCCACGCGACACCGCACCCCAACTGCGGCGGTTTTTACAGGTGATACAGCAAAACAAGCTGAAACTGCTTGAGCAAATGGCCGACTTGCAAAGCAACTTGGACGAACTCAAGGTGCATGAAAAAGAGGCATTGGCCTTGCTGCAGGCTTTGGGAGAGCGTGAACTTTGAGCCAGTCGCCGGGCCTCCAAGATGATTTTGGGTGCCCATGGCAAGATTGACGTTTACGTAAACGTCAATCAAAATAAACGGACTGAAATAGACCACATTTGGCCTGCAGATGGCAGGCGGAGACTACACCGTGAACTTACCGGGACTGAATTTCCAATTGGGTGAAGACATTGACGCACTGCGTGACGCGGTGGCTGAGTTTGCAAAGCGCGAAATTGCGCCACGGGCCGCGGAGATCGATCGAAGCGATCAATTCCCAATGGACCTGTGGGAAAAGATGGGCGCCTTGGGCGTGCTGGGGATCACGGTTGAAGAGGAATATGGCGGGGCCCAAATGGGCTATTTGGCGCACATGATCGCCATGGAAGAGATCAGCCGCGCTTCGGCATCTGTGGGGCTTTCGTATGGCGCGCACAGCAACTTGTGCGTGAACCAAATCCGACGCAACGGCACACCCGAACAGCGCGCCAAGTACCTGCCCAAGCTGATCACCGGCGAGCACGTGGGCGCACTTGCCATGAGTGAGCCTGGGGCTGGCTCTGATGTGGTCAGCATGAAACTGAGGGCTCAAGACAAGGGGGGCTACTACCTTTTGAACGGCTCGAAGATGTGGATCACCAATGGCCCAGATGCTGACACTTTGGTGGTGTACGCCAAGACTGACCCAGAAATGGGTGCCCGCGGCATGACCGCATTTCTTGTTGAAAAGGGTATGCCCGGCTTCTCAATTGCTCAAAAGTTGGACAAGTTGGGCATGCGTGGCAGCCACACGGGCGAGTTGGTTTTTCAAAATGTTGAAATCCCAGAAAGCCATGTGTTGGGCGGCGTGGGTGAGGGCGCCAAGGTTTTGATGAGCGGACTTGATTACGAACGCGCCGTGTTGAGCGGTGGGCCGTTGGGAATCATGCAGAGTGTGATGGACGAAATCATTCCATACATCCACGAGCGCAAACAGTTTGGTCAAAGCATTGGCGAGTTTCAACTCATGCAGGGCAAAGTCGCGGACATGTACTCGACGCTACAGGCAGGGCGGGCCTTCGCCTACACAGTCGCCAAGAACCTGGACGCACTCGGCAGCGAGCATGTGCGGCAAGTGCGCAAAGACTGCGCATCGGTGATTCTGTGGACCGCAGAAAAGGCGACATGGATGGCTGGCGAGGGGATTCAAATCTTTGGTGGCAATGGTTACATCAACGACTACCCACTGGGTAGGCTCTGGCGCGACGCAAAACTTTACGAAATTGGTGCCGGAACCTCAGAAATTCGCCGCATGCTGATTGGACGCGAGCTGTTTGCTGAAACAATGTGACGGTTTACCCGCGCATTTGCAACGGTTCCCGCCTCCACCGAGGCCGCCAGAAAGAATCAACATGGATCAGTCACTCAACGACCTTTTCGAGCACAACCGCCAGTGGGCGGCGCGCATGGTCGAGAACCAACCCGGCTTCTTCACCCAACTCAGCAAACAGCAAACGCCGCGCTACATGTGGATCGGGTGCTCGGACAGCCGTGTACCCGCCAACCAAATCACCGGGCTCGAGCCCGGTGAAGTGTTCGTGCACCGCAACGTTGCCAACGTGGTGGTGCACAGCGATTTGAATGCCTTGTCTACCGTGCAGTTTGCGGTAGAGCGCTTGGGTGTCTCTCACCTCATGGTGGTTGGGCACTACGGTTGCTCGGGCGTCCGAGCCGCACTTGAAGGTGCGCGGGTTGGCATCGCAGACAACTGGTTGCGCCACGTTCAAGATGTAAGAGATCGCCATGAGGCGTTGCTCGAAGCGATTCCGGCACAAAGCCGATTCGATGCCTTGGTTGAATTGAATGTGATTGAGCAAGTCAAGAATGTGTGCCAAAGCACTGTGATGCAAGACGCTTGGGCCAGACAGCAGCGCCTGCAAGTCCATGGCTGGGTCTATGGCTTGCGTGATGGGCTCTTGAAGGATTTAAAGGTCAGCATAAGCGCACCAGACGACATTGCACCCGCCTACAAAGCGGCGGTTGCAGGGGTGTCCGGCGCTGCGCGATGATTGATTTTTATTTTGAACAAACCCAACATGTTTCCAGAACGCCTTGATTCAGCCAATGCCTACAACATGGCCCGCGCCTTGTTGGATGGTTTCAACCGACACTACCGCCTTTTTCAAGCTGAGTCTGCGCGGGCCAAGCACCGCTTTGAAACGCGCGACTGGGCCGGGCAGCAGCGCGCGCAGCGCGAACGCATTGAGTTCTATGACCTGCGGGTTCGAGAGGCATCCACGCGCCTGGAGCGCGAATTCAAAGCGAGCCAGCAATCCAAAGAAGTTTGGGCGCAGGTCAAGCTGCATTTCATCGGCTTACTCGTCGATCACTACCAACCGGAGTTGGCCGAGACATTCTTCAACTCGGTGACGACGAAAATATTGCACCGCAGCTACTTTCACAATGACTTTATTTTTGTGCGGCCTGCGGTTTCGACCGAATACATCGATGGTGAGAGCAGCGGCGCACCACCAACTTACCGCGCGTACTACCCACAGCGTGAAAACATGCGCGAGCAAGTGCGCCTGATGGTCACAGACTTCGGACTCCAGTGCCCATTTCAGGATTTAGAGGCAGATGTCACGCGGCTTCATCAGGAGATGCTTGAGCAAACCGATCAAGAGCGTCTGAGGCCCAACTTTCAGTTTCAAGTGCTCTCGAGTTTGTTCTTTCGCAACAAAGGCGCTTACATCGTTGGAAAAATCATCAACGGTTACCAAAGCGTGCCGTTTGCCATTGCGATTTTGCACAACGAGAAAGGTGAGCTTTACATCGACGCTGCCTTGTTTGGCGAAGCCGAGTTGGTCATCTTGTTCAGCTTTGCACGCGCCTATTTCATGGTCGACATGGTCGTCCCATCGGCATACGTGCAGTTCTTGCGTACCATGATGCCCAGCAAGCCGCGGGCTGAGCAATACAACGCCTTGGGCCTAGCCAAACAAGGGAAGACCTTGTTCTATCGGGACTTTCTTTTTCACCTGCGCCACAGCACCGACCAGTTTCGCATTGCGCCAGGTATCAAGGGCATGGTCATGTTGGTGTTTGACCTGCCGAGCTTTCCCTTCGTCTTCAAAGTCATCAAAGACTTTTACCCACCGCCTAAAGAAACCACGCGTGAGCAAATCAAGGGCAAGTATTTGCTTGTGAAACAGCACGACCGAGTGGGTCGCATGGCCGACACCATGGAGTATTCGAATGTTGTTTTCCCACTGGACCGCTTTGCCCCAGAGCTGATTGACGAAATTCGAAAGTTTGCGCCCAGTCAATTGGAGATCACCGACGTCGACGGTGACGGCGAAGAAGAACTGGTGCTTAAGCATGTCTACATTGAGCGCCGCATGATTCCGTTGAACATCTATTTGCAAGAAGCATTCGATGCCTTGCAAGCCAACCCTGAAGACGAGAAGGCGCGCCACCAATTGCGTCGCTCTGTGGTCGAATATGGCAATGCGATCAAAGACCTCGTGGCTGCCAACATCTTTCCGGGCGACATGCTTTGGAAAAACTTTGGTATCACGCACCAAGGCAAAGTGGTCTTTTATGACTATGACGAGATCGAGTACATCACCGACTGCAACTTTAGGAACGTGCCAGAGCCGCGCAATGAAGAAGACGAAATGTCTGGTGAAATTTGGTATCACGTGGGGCCGCACGACGTCTTCCCTGAAACCTTTGGCCCGTTTTTGCTAGGCAATCCCATGGTGCGAAAAGACTTCATGGGCGCACACGCAGATTTGTTGGATGCTGCGTTCTGGCAGTCACACAAAGAGCGCATCGCGCAAGGCTACGTCCACGACGTATTTCCCTATGAGCAAGAGCGGCGCTTTGCTCACCTACCATCCCCCCATAGCGCTGAGGAGCAATAAAAATGTCGGACCCTATTGTGATTGTTGGATATGCGCGGACGCCGATGGGCGCCTACCAAAGCGACTTTGCGAGCTTGTCAGCGCACGACTTGGGCGGTGTTGCGATTCAAGCAGCGGTTGCCCGTGCAGGCATTGCACCTAACATCGTAGACGAGGTGTTGTTTGGCAATTGCCTCATGGCTGGACAGGGCCAAGCGCCGGCGCGCCAAGCCTTGCTCAAAGCAGGTCTGCCCATGTCCACCGGCGCGGTGACTTTATCCAAAATGTGCGGGTCCGCCATGAAGGCAAGCATGCTTGCACACGATATGTTGAAGGCCGATGCTGCCCAAGTCATGGTCGCTGGCGGCATGGAAAGCATGAGCAACGCCCCCTACCTGTTGCTAAAGGGGCGCGGCGGATACCGCATGGGTCACGACAAAGTGTATGACCACATGATGTTGGACGGCCTAGAAGACGCCTATGAAGCTGGCCGCTCGATGGGGACATTTGGCGAAGACTGCGCCGCCAAATACAACTTCACCAGAGAGCAGCAAGACCAGTTCGCCATCACCTCGGTGCAGCGAGCGCAACGCGCGACCGCCTCAGGCCATTTCGCTGCAGAAATTGCCCCAGTAACCGTCAAGACGCGTGCGGGGGAACACGTGATTTCAAGCGATGAGGGGCCCGGTCGCATCAACGTTGAAAAGATACCCAACTTGAAACCCGCGTTTAAAAAAGACGGCACCATCACGGCTGCTGCCAGCTCGTCGATCAACGATGGTGCGGCTGCGCTCGTCATGATGCGCGAATCTACGGCCAAGCGTTTGGGCGCCGCGCCATTGGCTCGCATTGTTGGTCACGCCACGCACGCGCAAGAGCCCAACTGGTTCACCACTGCCCCTGTGTTTGCGATGCAAAAACTTTTCGAGCGCACGGGTTGGCAGGCTGATTCGGTCGATTTGTTTGAAATCAACGAAGCCTTCGCCGTGGTTCCCATGGCTGCCATGCATGAGCTGGGCTTGCCGCACGAAAAAGTCAACGTGCATGGCGGCGCATGCGCGCTGGGCCACCCGATTGGGGCCTCTGGGGCACGCATCATTGTCACGCTTTTGAATGCTTTGCAAGCCAGCGGTGGCAAGCGCGGTGTTGCGTCCCTGTGCATCGGTGGTGGCGAAGCAACCGCAATGGCTTTTGAGATGATGGTGTAAGCCGATGTTGCTCAGCCCTGATCACCAAATGATTCGTGACGCGGTGCGCGAGTTTTCAGAGTCCGAAATTTGGCCACACGCCGCGCAATGGGACCGCACGCACCATTTTCCGCGTGACGTCCACAAAGGCTTGGCTGCGCTGGGTTGCTATGGCGTGTGTGTGCCCGAGGCTTTGGGCGGCGCCGGCCTGGATTACCTGAGTTTGGCGCTGGTGATCGAAGAAATTGCAGCGGGAGACGGTGGCACCAGCACAGTCATCAGCGTAACCAATTGCCCCGTCAACGCCATTTTGATGATGTACGGCAGCGATGAGCAAAAGCGTCAGTGGCTGAGGCCGTTGGCACAAGGCGAAATGCTGGGGGCATTTTGTCTCACTGAACCCCAAGTGGGTTCGGATGCATCGGCCTTGAAGACCACCGCCGTCAAAGACGGCGATGGCTACGTGATCAATGGCGTCAAGCAATTCATCACCAGCGGCAAAAACGGCGATGTGGCGATTGTGATCGCAGTCACGGACCCGCAAGCGGGCAAGCGCGGCATCAGCGCTTTTTTGGTGCCAACCCAAACTCCCGGTTACGTGGTGGATCGTTTGGAGACCAAGCTGGGACAACACTCGAGTGACACGGCGCAGATTCGCTTTGATCAGTGTCGCGTGCCGGCGGCCAATCGCATTGGCCTAGAAGGTGAAGGTTACAAAATCGCCCTCAGTGCCCTAGAGGGAGGGCGCATCGGCATCGCGGCGCAAAGTGTGGGCATGGCCAGGCGGGCGCTAGACGTTGCCATTGCCTATGCCTCAGAGCGACACAGTTTCGGTCAGCCCATTGCTTCGCACCAAGCAGTGGGCTTCAGGCTTGCAGACTGTGCCACGCAATTGGAAGCGGCGCGTCAATTGGTGTGGCATGCCGCCAGCCTTCGCGACGCTGGCGTGCCGTGTTTGAAAGAGGCTGCGATGGCCAAACTGTTTGCCAGCGAAGCTGCTGAACTAATCTGCTCAGCTGCGATACAAACGTTGGGTGGTTATGGATATGTCAGCGACTTTCCCGTGGAGCGCATTTACCGAGACGTTCGGGTGTGCCAAATTTACGAAGGCACGAGCGATATCCAAAAACTCATTATTCAACGTGCCTTGACATGATGCCTTGCCCGAATCGACGCACGGCATCCAAACACGCAATCTATTCGCGATCACTCTAAACAAAGGAGACACCATGCCCATTACCAAAGGAATTCGCCAACTCATCCAAGAAGCGATGGACCAAGTCACCACCTACAGCGTGGATGAGGTTCGGGCCCGCGCCGACGACCCGACTCTGGTCTTGGTCGACATCCGCGATGTCCGAGAGCTCGCGGCCGAGGGCACCGCAGTGAATTGCATCCATGCACCCAGAGGTATGTTGGAGTTTTGGGTGGACCCCGAGTCCCCCTATTTCAAGCCAGTGTTCGCCGATGAGTCCAAAGAGTATGTTCTGTACTGTGGAGCAGGCTGGCGCAGTGCATTGGCCACAAAGTCTTTGCAAGAGATGGGCATGACCAACGTGGCGCACATCGACGGCGGTTTCACGGCGTGGAAAAAAAGCGGTGCGCCGATTGAGACCTTGGAAGAGCACAAGGCCAAAAAGAAGGCTCAGTGACCCAAGCGGCTTGCCCCTGTGGCTCGGTCGATGCCCGTGGTCATACTCGACCGCTGGGTGATTGCTGCGGCCCAATCATCGCAGACCCTGCGGCTGCGCCTGATGCTGCGCGTTTGATGAGGTCGCGCTACACCGCACATGTTCTCCTGAATGAGGCCCACTTGTTAGCGACTTGGCATCCCAGCACCCGCCCCGATAGCTGCGAGTTGGATGGCAAGACGCGGTGGCTGGGGCTTGAGGTGAAAGCGCACAAAGTCATTGATGTCGCGAACGAGCAGGTTCATTTCGTTGCCCGTTACCGCGAGAATGGCAAGGGCCAACGCATGCAAGAGCGCAGCCTGTTTGTGCGTGAATCAAACCAATGGTTTTATGTCAGAGGTGAGGCGCCGTGACCACTCGATTTGAAGGCGTCTTGTTCGATTGCGACGGTGTGCTGGTGGACAGTGAAACGCTCACATGCTCCGCTTTGCGTGACATGCTGAGTGCCTCAGGTTGGTCTATGACGCTGGCCGAGTGCATGGATTACTTTGTTGGGAAAACGGTTCGCAGCGAAGCCGAGGTGATCGAAGCGCACACCGGTCAGCGCTTGACCGACGCATGGATGCATGCTTTTTATGCAGAACGTGACCGCCGTTTGCGCACCCACATGCAACTCGTTGACGGGGCCTTCGAACTGGTGCGTGCAGCCCATGAACATTGCCAGGGGCGCATTGCCTTGTGCTCGGGTGCAGACCGTGCCAAGTTAGAGCTGATGTTGACCCAATTGGAGTTGATGCCTTATTTCGAGGGGCGTGTATTCAGCGGCCATGAATTGCCCAGAAGCAAACCCTATCCGGATGTGTACTGGGCAGGCGCTGAAGCCATTGGTGTGCAGCCAGAGCGTGCGTTAGTTATCGAAGATTCGCCGGTTGGCGTGCAAGCGGGCGCAGCAGCGGGTGCCACGGTCTGGGGTTTCGTGGGGCTGCGCGAGCAAAACCTCTGCGCCGCCGGCGCCCTCGCGCAATGGTCTAGCTTGGCGGATCTCACGGCAGAGTTAGTGCGTCGTCAAACCTCAAGCTGAAGGCGCTGATCACGCTCCCAGCGCCTGAACTGATCAGGGCTGAGCTGGGTCCAAGACTTGAACGCTCGTGAGAAACTCTTGGCGTCCTCAAATCCACAAGCTGAAGCGATTTGCTGAATGGGGCGATCAGTTTGGCTTAGCCACGACTTGGCCAAGCGCTGGCGCTCTTGCGTTTTGATTTCTTGCCAATGTGTGCCTTGGTTTGCCAACTGACGGTGCAGACTTCGGGTAGACATTGACAAGGCATCGGCGACCGCGTCTGCATGCCGCCACAAGCCCGGCGTGTCACGCAGCAATTGCCTTACGCGTTGCACCAGCAATCGGTCCTGTGGGTAGTGTCGCACCGTCAACGGCAATGCGCGTTGCAACATGGCGCGCGCCGCGTCCTCGGTTCTGCAAGGGGCCAAGCGCAGGTAGGCGCGCTCGATCCTGAGGCTGGTGTGAGCAGCACCAAAAGCAGTTGGGCAGGCAAACAAATCTCCATAGGCTTCAGCGTGCATTGGTGCGGGGTAGGCCAATGACACCTGCTGCACAGGAATTCGTGAATCAACGATCCAACTGGCAAAACCCAAGACATTGCGCAGCAATGTGACGCTGCAAAACTCGAGATCTTCGGGCGCCACTGCGGGGGTGAGCAAAGTCAGTGTGGCGTGCTGTGTGTCCATCGACAGCTTCAAGCTCACGGCTTGTGTGAGCAGCCCGTGGTGACGACACCAACGCTTGAGAGCGACCTCGAGACTTGGCGCGCTCAAAGACGCGCGCGCCAGCATGCCGTAGCTGCCCCAAGGCAAGGGTCGCTCAAACCAACCCAGCGCCTCATCATTGAGGCGTTGCATGGTGAGTGCAGACAGCGTTTCCATTTGGGCAGCCGTGATTTTGGCTTGGCCATCAGTCAATGAGGCTGGCGGAATTTGCACCGTCTGAAGGATGTCTTGCCAGTTACAACTGTGTCGCTTGAGCGCCTCTATCATTCGCAAGGCGAAGGGCATGGGCGTGGCGCGTTTGCCGTTGGTGTATCCGCTTGTCATATGTCAAATCTTGGCACATATTGCAACCCAAGTGTCGCATATTGCGCCCGGGTTGGCGGTATGCTGAGGCCTCGATGCTTGGGCATCCAATTGGGAAATCTCATGACCGTTCTTGATTCTCAACTCAATCCCCGCTCTGCTGAGTTTGGCGCCAACACGGCTGCGATGCAGGCCTTGGTGGATGATTTGAATGCGCGGATTGCGCAGGCCGCTTTGGGTGGTGGAGAGGCCGCGCGTGCCAAACACACAGGGCGCGGCAAATTGCTGCCCAGAGAGCGGGTGCAGCGCCTCCTTGACCCGGGCACCCCATTTCTAGAGCTTTCGCCTTTGGCAGCTTACGGCATGTATGAAGATGCTGCTCCCTGCGCAGGGATCATTACCGGCATTGGCCGCATCGCGGGCGTGGAGTGCGTGATCGTCTGCAACGACGCCACGGTCAAGGGCGGAACCTACTACCCGTTGACGGTCAAAAAGCACCTGCGCGCGCAAGAGGTCGCGGAGCAAAACAACTTGCCATGCGTGTACTTGGTCGACTCGGGCGGCGCCAATTTGCCCAACCAAGATGAGGTGTTTCCTGATCGCGACCATTTCGGCCGCATTTTCTTCAACCAAGCCAACATGAGCGCGCGAGGCATCGCGCAAATCGCCGTGGTGATGGGGTCTTGCACGGCTGGCGGAGCCTATGTGCCGGCCATGAGCGACGAGGCCATCATTGTCAAAAATCAGGGCACGATCTTTTTGGGTGGCCCGCCTTTGGTCAAAGCGGCAACAGGCGAAGTGGTGAGCGCAGAGGATCTGGGCGGTGGCGATGTACACACTCGGTTGTCGGGCGTGGCAGACCACTTGGCAAACAACGACGCGCACGCCTTGGCGTTGGCCAGGCAATCGGTTTCGCGCCTCAACCGAAGCAAGCAGCACAGCATGGTGTTGCGTGAGCCACGCCCCCCCCAGTTCGAGGCCAAAAGTTTGTATGGGGTCATACCCGTGGATACAAGGCAGCCGTTTGATGTGCGCGAAATCATTGCGCGCATTGTTGATGGCAGCGAGTTCGATGAGTTCAAGGCGAGGTTCGGCACCACATTGGTCTGTGGTTTTGCCCACATTGAAGGCATGCCCGTGGGCATCGTCGCCAACAACGGCATTTTGTTCTCTGAGAGTGCGCTCAAAGGCGCTCACTTCATCGAGTTGTGTGCGCAACGCAAAATACCGCTGGTGTTTTTACAGAACATCACCGGCTTTATGGTTGGGCGCAAATATGAAAACGAGGGCATTGCACGCAACGGCGCCAAGATGGTCACGGCTGTGGCTACCGCCCAAGTGCCTAAATTCACGGTCATCATTGGCGGCAGTTTCGGTGCCGGAAACTACGGCATGTGCGGTCGCGCCTATTCACCGCGGTTCTTGTGGATGTGGCCCAACGCCCGCATCAGCGTGATGGGGGGCGAGCAGGCCGCCAGCGTCTTGGCTACCGTCAAGCGCGATGGCATAGAGGCCAAAGGAGGCCAATGGAGTGCTGAAGAAGAGGCGGCATTCAAAGCCCCCATCCAAGCCCAATACGATATTCAAGGTCACCCCTACTACGCCAGCGCGCGGCTCTGGGATGACGGAGTCATAGACCCAGCAGACACACGCCGTGTGCTGGGCCTGGGCTTGTCCGCCGCATTGAATGCGCCGATTCCCGAGACGCGATTTGGCGTCTTTCGCATGTGAGGTTCAATATGTCTGATTCTTTGTTGGATGTTCAGCGCCAAGACCGAGGTGTGTGGCGCGTTTTTCTAAACCGCCCAGAAGTTCGCAACGCCTTCAACAGCGACGTGATCCGTGAACTGCGCGAAACCTTCGATCGCATCAATGCCGATGCAGACGCTGCGGTTGTTGTTCTAGGGGGGCATGGCAAGGCGTTTTGCGCCGGTGGTGATCTCAATTGGATGCGTGCCATGGCCGATTACAGCTGGGAGGACAACCGCCGCGACGCGCAGGCTATGGCCGACATGATGGCGGCGATTGAGGCCTGCCCAGTGCCGATCATTGGCCGTGTTCACGGCGACTGCTATGCCGGCGGCATGGGGCTGTGCTCGCAGTCAGACATTGTGTTGGCGGCCCCCCACGTGGTCTTTTGCTTGAGCGAGGTGAAGCTGGGCCTCATTCCTGCAACCATCAGTCCATACGTGGTCCGTTCGATGGGGCACCGCATGGCTCAGCGTTATTTTGTGACTGCAGAGCGGTTTGGCGTTGACGTGGCATTGGCCTGCGGCTTGGTGCACGAGATCGTTGAAGTCGAACAAATGGACGCCCGTGTGGACGCGGTTGTTGAGGCTGTGCTGAGTTGCGGACCGCGCGCTGTGCGCGCGTCTAAGCAGCTGGTCAGAGACGTCAGTGGGCAGTCGATTGATGAAGCTTTGCGAGCAGAAACCGCCAAGCGCATTGCGGATATCAGAGCCACGGACGAGGGCAAGGAGGGGGTTTCATCTTTCCTTGAGAAACGTTCACCGCGATGGACAGAAGGCCACTGATGTTTCAAAAAATCTTGATCGCCAACCGAGGTGAGATTGCATGCCGAGTGGCTGCAACTGCGCGACGGCTGGGCATACAGACCGTTGCGGTTTACTCGGATGCAGACGCTGGCGCAGCCCATGTACAGGCGTGCACCGAGGCCCTCCACATTGGCGCCAGTGCCCCCAGCGAAAGCTACTTGCGCTGGGAGGCGATTTTGGCGGCCGCGCGCCAAACTGGCGCCCAAGCCATACACCCCGGCTATGGTTTCCTATCTGAAAACGCAGCCTTTGCCAAAGCCTGCTCCGAAGCCGGGATTGTGTTCATTGGTCCATCGCCTGCCTCGATAGAGGCCATGGGGCTCAAAGCTGAGAGCAAGCGGCTGATGGCTGCAGCCAATGTGCCGCTGGTTCCCGGCTATCACGGCACGAATCAAGATGCTGGGTTTTTGCACGCACAAGCCGATGCGATGGGCTACCCCGTGTTGATCAAAGCCAGCGCTGGCGGCGGTGGCAAGGGCATGCGTGTGGTGCACACCTCAGAAGGCTTTTTGGCCGCGCTCGCTTCTTGCCAGCGCGAGGCAACCAAGAGCTTTGGAGATGCGGCGGTGTTGATTGAGCGCTATGTCCTGCGACCGCGCCACATTGAGATCCAGGTATTTGGCGATTCACATGGCAACGTGATTCATTTGTTTGAGCGCGATTGTTCGGTTCAGCGGCGGCACCAAAAGGTGATTGAAGAGGCGCCTGCACCCATGATGCCGGTCAAACTGCGCGAGGCGATGGGCCAGGCGGCGATCGCCGCTGCGAAGGCTGTTCAATATGTGGGGGCTGGGACAGTCGAGTTCATTGTCGAGCAGCCGGACTACGGCGACCCCGATTCCATGTCGTTCTACTTCATGGAAATGAATACACGTCTGCAAGTGGAGCACCCCGTGACGGAGGCCATCACGGGGCTTGACTTGGTTGAATGGCAGTTGAAAGTGGCCAGTGGCCAGCCTTTGCCGCTGGCGCAGTCAGAGTTGAAGATGACAGGTCATGCCATTGAGGTTCGGGTGTGTGCTGAAAACCCAGATCAGCAATTCTTGCCATCGATCGGCCGAGTGGACCGACTGAAGACGCCAGCCGCGGTCGCCTTTACCCAGGGTGAGGTGAGGTGGGACGCGGGCATTCGTGAGGGCGATGAAGTCTCTCCCTATTACGACTCCATGCTTGCGAAGTTGATCGTGTATGGCGCTGACCGCGCACAGGCGCTG
>Ga0181560_10002299_pt1 | contig 17774 bp, 16 predicted proteins | sample 011ome_20_FD_133751 | JGI IMG/M metagenome (GOLD analysis project Ga0181560, IMG submission 133751) | Coastal salt marsh microbial communities from the Groves Creek Marsh, Skidaway Island, Georgia - 011509CT metaG (megahit assembly) | ecosystem: Environmental > Aquatic > Marine > Intertidal...
CCCCGTTCGCGTGGTGCACGCCGTTCCTTGAGGACTTTTCCCGTCGTCACTCTTCACCCGCGCTTCCCTTTCAACGTTTGACCGGTAAGACGTTCAACTGACCGATCGCTTCACCCACGCAGGCTGGCTACGAGGCGACGGAGAAGCCCGCGGCGAAGAAGGGGAAGACGGCGAACCCGTTCGCGCGGCGCTGAGGACGCGTCGAGCGGATCGGATTCGGATCGGATCGGGACGGGACGGACCATCGCGGAACGCGCGGGTGGAGGGGGGGTTGGGTTACGTTAAAGCGCACGCGCGGGGCGACGACGTCGTGATTGTGGTATCATACATCATGATACATCCATCCGTTTCTACATCCATCTGTTTCTACCCCCGCAACCCCACCTCCTCGTCTATTTACTCCGCGCTCTCCGCCTCCTTCGCCTCCTGCTCCGCCTTCGCCTCCGCGAACGAGTTCTTCTTCGCCGCGGACACCTTCGGCATGATCGAGTCCGGGGACTGCTCCTTCTCGTCGTACTTGTTATCCAGGTAGTACTCGATCCCGAGCCAGTATCCCGCGGTGAGGACGATGAACTGCCAGACCTGGATGTCCCCGAACACCGGGTCTGTGATCGACAGCGCCGCGGCGGGGAACGGGGCCACGATCGACGCGATCGAGCTCGCCGCGACGCCGGAGAGGACCGTCTTCGCGGCGTCCTTCCACTCGACGGACTCGGCGGAAGACGCGGAAGATCTCGATTTAACCCCCGCCGGGGTCTTCGTCGCGGCCGCGCGGACCGCGGTGCGCGCCGCGCGGGGTTTGCACGTCACGCGCGCGCGGGTCGTGAACGTCGCGGAAGCGCTGAGCATGGCGGCCATGTCGGACGTCAACGCGTGTCGCGCCTTGGTGCGATGGGAACTGCGATGCGACGAGAGCGCTGCTGATACTGTCCCCGCAGCGAGATCTCACCTGCTCGCGCTGTGATTGGTCCGGCGTTTTCTGGGCGTTTTCGTATGATGCCGCGGTGAGATTCGTACGTACTCGCCGCGTACTCGGCAGAAAACCGTTGACGTTCGAAAATTCACGAGACGCCGCCGACAGCTCAGTCCTCCGCGCGCGCTGCGACTCGACGCCGCCGTCTCCGACGCGATGTCGCACGGCAGCACGCACCACGTCGAGCTCACGCGCGTGAACCGCACGCTGAAGGAGTGGGAGAAGTCGCAGACGATGAAGTCTCACGAGATGCGGATAAAGACCGCGAAGTCGTCGTTGTCCGAGGTGTTCAGCGCCCGAGACGCGCGCGCTCGCGGACGCTCGCCGTCGCGCTCGCCGCTCCCCGCGACGCCTTCGCCGGGAGAGGGCGCGGTCCCGACGCGCCGCCAGCGCGCGGCGGCGTCGCGCGCGGCGCCTTTATCCCCGGCGAAGGACTTCCTCGCGTTCGCGACGAATCTGAGACCGAACGAGAACGCCGCCGCGGCCGCCGCGCGCTCGCCGATGACGCCCGCGTCGCGCGGCGCTCTGAACGTCGCCGCGCGCGGCGGCGGCGGCGCCGTCGGCGCGCGAATCAACTCGCGATACGCCGCGTCGCCGAGCCCGAGCGCGCCCGCGGAGCCGGAGCCGTTCCATCGCGTGCGGACGTCCCCGGACGTCGCCGCGGGCGCGCTGCAACGACGCGCGCCCGGGAGCGCGCCCTCGCCGGAGTTCGCGGCGGCGTCCTCGTCCGGCGGCGCGCGACCGAGCAGCGGACGGTCCGTCGCCGCCTTCTTGAAGCGCAAGCAAGCGAGAGACGAGCGCGCGAGACGGTTACGCGAGGAGGAAGGGACGGCGACGGCGGCGACAGCGGCGACGGCGGCGACAGCGGCGACGGCGGCGACAGCGGCGACCGCGGACGACGCCGCCGCCGGTCTCGAGACCGCGGTCGTCCTGGACACGACCGCGGACGAGAGCGTCGTCGGCGTCGCGAACGCGATCTCCAAGGCGCTCTCCCCGAGCGCGCTGTCGCCCGTGCAGAGCGCCGCGCGGGCGGTGTTCGGTCGCCTCCACTACGTCCGAGACGACGAGGAAGACGACGACGACGAAGACGACGACCAGGGCGTGTCGAAGATGGCTAGCCTCCTGGACGGCGTCTCGGAAGAGGAGGAGGAGGAGGAGGAGGAGGAGGAGGAGGAGGATCCCGTAGTGGACGACGACGACGCGGGAGACGCGCCCCCCCTGTCGAGCGTCCTCCCGACGCCGGCGACGACGCCGAGCCCGCTCAAGTCGTTCGCCGCGGCGTCCTCGCTCGCGGAGCTCCGGCACGCGCCGCCGCCATCGACGCTCGCCGGGGTCGCGTCCTCGCACTCCGGGCGGTACGCGCCGTCGACGCTGCGCGGCGAGGATGTCGACCTGGACTCGACCGCGATCGACGTGGACGACGACGCGGGCGGCGGCGGCGGCGGCGGCGGCGGCGGGGACGTCGAGGCATACAGCGGCGAGGGCGAGGAGTTGTTCGGCGTGGACGACGAGGACCTGTCGCCGTTTAAGATGCCGTCGCCGAGCGTCTTGAAACAGGCTGCGGCGGCGCACGCGAGGAGCATGAGCCTCACGAAGAGCGGGCTGGTCGCCGCGCTGAACGCGGAGGCTGCGGAGGCGGGCGTCGCGCGCGACGAGGCGTCGGACGACGACGAGGCGTCGGACGATGACGACGAGGAGGAGGACGACGGACGCGTCGCGTCGAAGGGCGCCGCGGGGCTGCGCCGAGGAGGACGCGGGTAGAGAACACTAGCAAACGGCGCCGAGCGCCGACTCGATGAGATCGTAATAGAAGACAGAGGCGAGATGCCGCAGAGCTTCGACGGGCGACCGCCGCGGCGGCTCTCGGCGAGAAAGTATTACCTTCGTAACTGATTCGGCTGGACGCGTTCAGAGACTCGCGTTCAGTTTGAAACTCAAAAAGCAGCAGAACCCAGCGCATCAACGACCACAACGGCACGCGCCGACATCCCTCGCGGCGTCGAACGGACCGGACCGATCGATGTTCGTCGCGACGACGTCCGCGCTCGTCGCGCGCGCGAACGTCGCGGTCGATCGCCGGGTCCGTCTCCGCGCGAGCGATTCCCCGCGTCTCGCCGCGCGCCCCCGCGCGTCCCCGCGCGTCGCCGCCGCCTCACGCGCTTCCGCGATCGCGGTGCCAACCGCGTCGACGGCGGCGGCGGCGGCCGCGCGCGCGTCCGGCCGCGGCGTCCCGACGCCGCGCGGACGCGCCGGCCTCCTCCGCGCGTCCGACCCGTCCGACGCGGACGCGGAGAGCGCGCCGCTCGCGTCGTCCGCGACGGCGTCGACGGATGGCGACGTCAAGGGCGTGTGGTACGGCCGCGGGCTGCTCCTGTTCGTCGCCGCGGCGTACGGCACGCTGTCCGTCGCGTTCAAGTACGTGTACGGGCTCCCGGGGCCGCCGTCCGCGGGGACGATCGGCGCGGTGCGAGGCGTGTTCGCCGCGCTGTGCTTCGTCCCGATGCTGCTGAACGAGAGCAAGCGCAAGGCCGCGGCGGCGGGCGCGGGCGCGAGCACACAGGGAGGGGAGAAAAAGTGGATGGGGGGGAAAAGTTTTTGGCTCGCCGCCGTTGAGCTCGCGTTTTGGAACCTCGCCGCGCAGGGCGCGTGCAACATCGCGCTGCTGTTCACGGACGCCACGCGCGTGAGCTTCCTGACGCAAGCCTCGATCGCGTTCACGCCCGTCTTGGTGTCCATGGACGGCGAGAAGGTCGCGAGGGTGACGTGGGCCGGGTGCGCGCTCGCCATCGTCGGCGTCGTCCTCCTCGGGTTCGACGGCGGCGGCGCCGTGGCGGAGGCGGCGACTTCCGCGGCGGTCGGCCTCAACGTCGGCGACGTCATCGCGCTCTTCGGCGCGGCGTCGTACTCGATGTACATCTTCCGCATCAGCACGTTCGGGAGGAAGGGGATGCCCGGGAACTTGACCCAGGCGCGTTCTATACACTGGTCCCCATACGACCGCGTTGGCGTGGTGAACGCCGATCCTTAAGGACTTCGCCCGGCGTCTCTCTCCGCCCACCCCCCGCTTTCAATCCCCGACCGCGATGCCTTTCAACTCCACCTGACGCCTTTCAATTCCACCCCGATGCCCGATCCCAGGCGTGGAAGACGGTGATCCTCGCGTTTTTGTACTGTCTCTGGTTCGGCGCGGACTTCGCGCGGTGGTGGGCCGCCCCCGCGGGCGTCGTCGCCGCGCCGTGGGCGGGGTGGGCGAACCCCGTCGCGTGGGCGGTGTTGCTGTTCACCGCGGTCGTCCCCGGGTATCTCGCGGACGTGTGCCAGGCGAAGGGGCAGGAGAGCGTGAGCGCGAGCGAGTCGCAGGTGTTGCTGGCGGGCGAGCCGTTATTCGCCGCGGTGTTCGGCGCGGCGCTGCTGGGGGAGTCGCTGGGGACGTGGGGGTACGTCGGCGGCGCCGGGCTCGTCGCGGGGGCGATACTCGCGGGGTTGGACGACGGGTCCGGGTCCGGGGAGGAGAAGAGCGCGTGACGACGCTCTCGCGTTGCTAGTTGCGTCTTGTTTGCTTATACTCGTACTCGTTAAAAAAAAAAATTGTGACGAGCTCGCGACAATGATAGGACGAGATCTGATCGACCGCGACGTCGTCCTCTCACTGCGCGGATCGCGCGGCCATGGTCGCGCCGATGTACGAGCCGCGCAACCTCGCGCGGCTCGTGAAATGGCTCGTCGCGCTCGTGTACAGCGTGGTCATCTCTTCCAGGGTGTTTCAGAAGGGCTCGCCCCGCGCCATCCCCGACGACGTCCCGGGGTGGCTCCGAGGCGCGTCCCCGTCGCGGTGCCGACCTCGCTCGTCCGTCCGTCCGTCCCCGCCCCCCGCTCACCCCTCCCCGTCCCCCGTCCACTCCGCGCAGACGGCGACGACGAGGCGCGCGATCCGCGCCCCGCGGCGCTCGTGACCGGCGCGAGCTCCGGGATCGGACGCGCGACCGCGCGCGCGCTCGCGTCGCGCGGCTTCCACGTCCTCGTGTCGTGCCGACGCGCGTCCGACGCGCGCGCGGTCGCGGCGGAGATCGTCGCGCTCGTCGGGGACGACGCGAGGGCGACCGCGATGCCGGGGATGGACCTCGCGGAGCTCAAGGAGATCAACGCGACCGCGGAGGCGTGCGCGAGCGAGAAGCTGAACCTGAACCTCCGCGTCGTCGCGTGCTGCGCGGGCGTCATGGCGTGCGAGCATCGCGTCGTGGGGAGAGGGAAGGACGCGCGCGAGACCGACGCGGCGGTGAACGCGATCGGAACGTCGCGGCTGATCTCCGCGATACTGCACTCGAGGAGCGAGAAGAGGTATCATCACCGCGAGCACCTCAGGGTCGTGTGCGTCGGGTCGTTCACGCACCGCGCGGTGACGAGAGAGGAGTTCGTCGAGTGGCTCGACCGGACGGACGCAACGTCGTCGTCGACGGCGACGACGTCGACGACGCGTCCCCCGACCGCGTTCACCCCCGCGGGGGCGTACGCGTGCTCGAAGCTCGCGGCGACGATGCGCGCGTTCGTGACGCACGCGTCCTGGTCCCCGAGCGCGTGCTCCGTCTCCGTCGTCGTCGCGGACCCGGGTTTAGTGGACACGCGCATCAATCGCGAGTGGCCTCCGTCGTTGCGCCGGTTCTACGTCTTCGTCGCGCGTCTCCTCGGTCTGTTGTCCTCGCCGTCGCAGGGCGCCGACGCGGTGCTTCACGCGTGCTTCGTTCCCCCGAGCGCGCTCGGCGACGTCGCGGGGTACGTCTACGGCGCGAACGGCGCGAGGGTGCGACCGTCGACGCTCGCGACGGACGACGCGAAGCTCCGCGACAGAGTCTGCGCGATGACGTTCGCGCCGCCGCCCAGCGGGGGGTACGCGGCGTGGTGACGCGAGCGCGGTAGTAGTAGGCGTGTTATTTAGACTAGATAGATAAGATAGATAGACTATCGTACCGTGCGCAGCGCGCGAATAGCACGCATGCCGCGCGCCTACCCTCGAGGGAACGACGCCACCTTCGCCGGCGTCGGACGCGCGAACGCGTCCGCCGCGTCCGAAGACCGCTCGCCGCCGCCGAGCTGCCCTACGCCGTCGTCGCCCCACGCGTACACGTCGCCCTCGCGCGTCAACACCACGGTGTGCTCCCTCCCCGCGGCGACGCTCGACGCGCTCATCGGCAGACCGCGCACGCGCGTCGGCGGCGTCCATCCGCCCGCGTTCGCGCCTTGATGACCCGCGTCGCCGACGCCGAGCCCGCCGCCGAAGACGACGACGGCGCCGCGCGCCGTCGTCAGCGCCGTGTGCTTGCCCCCGGCGGCGGCGGCGACGACGAAGGTCCGAGAGCATCCTCGCCGCCGCGCGCGACGACGCGCGCCGGGGCCACCCGGCGACGTCGTCGGTCCCGGCGCGTCGAACGACGCGTCGCCGTCCTGCGCGAAGAGCAGCTCTTCGTCGTCGAGATCGAGATCGTCGTCGTCGAAGCCGTCGACGTCGTCGACGTCGCTCCCGCTCTCGACCGCGTCTTCCAAATCCACGGGCGCGGGCCACGGGCGCGGCGTCTGCGACGGGCCGTCCTCCGTGCCGAGCTGCGCGTGCGCGTTGCCGCCCCACGTGTGCGCGACGCCGTCCGCGGTGACCGCGACCGCGTGGCGCGCGCCGAAGGACACGGCGACGACGCGCGCGCCGGGGTCGTCGTCGTCGACGGATGTCCCCCCGGACAGCGCCGAATCCGCGCTCGCGCGCAGAAAATCACGCGGGTCGTTCCGGGCGATGTCCCACCCCCCTCCTCGCCTCCGCCTCGCCTCCGCCTCCTCCTCCGCGTCGCGTTCCTCGTCCGAATCGTCCGTGTCGCTCATCGCGCCGGGGAACCGCGTCGCGTCGTTCATTCGCGCCGCGCGCCTCCCGCCGCCCCCCCCGAACGACGCGACGCGACACGGCGCGTCGCGGTCCAAGTCGTCCCCGAGCCCGAGCATCGAGCTGCGTGGGTGAAGCGATCGGTCAGTCGAACGTCTTACCGGTCAAACGTTGAAAGGGAAGCGCGGGTGAAGAGTGGCGACGGGAAAAGTCCTTAAGGAACGGCGTGCACCACGCGAACGGGGTCGTATGGAAAGCAGTCTCACCTCCGGTTATCGCCCCACGTGAACAACGCCCCGCTCGACGTGAACGCCGCGCTCGCGTGCGCGCCCGCGGCGACGCCTATCACGACGTGCCCGGCGAGGTCTCGCACCCTGCGCGGCCTCGTCCACTGCCTTTTCTCCTCCGCGCGTCGCGCGGCGGCGTCTCGCTCGTCGCAATCGCCGCCGCTCCACGAGAGCGGCGACGCGCACCGCGGCGACCCCGCGCCGGGGGAGCCGTACCCTCCGCCCGCGCCGCCGCTTCCGCCGCGCCGCCGCCGCCGTTGCATCGACGCGGAGAGGACCCCGGGGGATACCCCGGGGGACCCGCCGAGCGCGAGCCTCGCGAGCGCGACGCTCTCTCGGACGACGCCGCGGCCGAGTTGCCCCGCGGCGTCGCCTCCCCACGTGTACGTCACGCCGGTGGACGTGCACGCGATGACGTGGAGGCGTCCTATGGACATGGACACGACGCGCTCGCCGTCGAACGCGCCGCGTTTGGGTATGCGCGTGAGGCGCGCGAGGGAAATGTCGATCCCGCCCCCGGGGATGTCCCCCCCCGGGGAGTACTGGGATCCCGCTCCCGCTCCCGCTCCCGCCGCCGCGTCCCGCGCCGCCGGCGACGGCGGCGGTCGGCTCGCGCCTCCTCCGGGTCCTGGCGCGCCGCCGCCGCCGCTTCTGTGTGCGACCCCCGCGGCGTTGCGTCGCACGACGAGCGGCGCGGAGGACTCTCCCGCGGCGGCGTTGAACGCGTACCCGCACGCGGCGGTCAGGACCCGTCCGTCGTCGCCGCCGCCGCCGCCGCCGCCGCCGCCGCCGCCGTCGTCGTCGTCGTCGTCGTCCCAGCCCCCGTCATCGACGACCGGTCCCCACACGTGCAGCCGCCCGTCCCTCGCCACGACCGCGGTCGCGTCCTCCGCGGCGCAGATCATGGGCAGCCCGATCTCGGCGGAACGCTCGGCGAATCGCATCAGGGACAGCCACGACTCGCGCGCGCGAGGCGCGCCCATCCACGGCGCGCGGCGTCCGACGCGCTCCTTCGCCGCGGCGTCCACGAGCGTGAGGCCGCGATGGTCGCACGAGCTCGACCCGGGGTCGAGCCCGAACGCGCGGCAGGTCGCGCTCAGGCTCGCGAGGTCGCGCGCGCTGAGGCGCGCGAGTATCTGCAGCGTCACGTGCGCGGGGAGCTCCGTCAGCGGCGCGGCGGGTGCGTCGTCCGTCGACGACATCGCTTTTGATGAGAGACGACGACGACGCGGACGAGATTCAAAACGCGTCGCGTCCTCCCTCCCCGAGCGTCTAGCGCGCCATGTCGCGCTCGCGGTCGCGCGCGAGGAACGGCGGGACGAAGACGACGCGCGATGAGAGAGGCGACGACGCGACGGGATGCGCGCGCGCGTGTGCCTCGCGCGCGCGACGATACCTAACCCGAAACCGCGTTGAAGCGTCGGAGAAACGCATTTTCTCAGCATTTTCTCGTCCGGGCCGAGAAAAGCCAGCCCAGGTTTCCACGGCCACAACGTGGGGTACTGACCAGGGAAGGCGCGTTCTCGAAGCTTCCGAACGAAACGGGGGACGACGACGAAAGCAACAACGACGACGAGCGCGCGCGCGTCATACCAGCACGCGCCGCGCACGCAGCTCACGACAGCACCCGCCTCCTCGCCGCTCCGCTCACGAAAAAATGGCCCTCGCTCCTCTCTCCACCGACTCCCACTTCCGCGACGCGTTCCGCGAGACCGACGACGTGCGCGCGCGCCCGCGCCCCGCTCTCTCTCGCGCGCGCCGCCGCCGCCGCCGCCGTTCTGAAAAAGCAACAACGACGCGCGCTGACGCCCCCCTCTCCCCTCCCCCGCCCCGCAGTTCTTCTCGCACTTCCTCGGAGGCACGCCCTTCGGAGGCGTCGGAGGCGCGCTTATGAACCCTCGCGCGCCGCGCGGGGATCTCAGCAGCGTCTTCGCGCCCACGCGCGAGGGGACGGCGATCAACCGCTTCATCCCCGTGGACGTCACGGCGCGTTTTTCTTCTCTCGTCGTCGATTCCTTTCCCCGGCCAATCACCGCGCGCGATACGACACTCGTATCGACGCGAACTTTTTCTTTTTTTCCAAACGCGTCGCCGAACGCGGCGACGACGACGACTGACTCTCGCGCACGACCGCAGGAGACCGACAACGCGTACCAGCTCAAGGCGGACGTCCCCGGGGTGAAGAAGGAAGAAATCACCCTCGAGGTGGACGGCAACGTCATCCGCATCGGCACGAAGCGCGAGTCCAAGGAGAGCGAAGAAGAGGAGTCCCCCGACAAGCGGTGGCACCGGAGCGAACGCCGGGAGTATTCCGAGTTCCAACAGCGCGCGCTTCGGATGCCCGAGAACACGGACTTCAGCTCGCTTCAGGCGACGTACGATAACGGGACGCTGTGCCTGGACGTGAAGAAGAAGCACGACTCGAAGGACCAGAAGAAGAAGATCGCGATCAAGTGAGGAAGCGACGAGGACGAGGACGACGACGACGACGACGACGCGGCGGCGCCGCCGAAGAAGCGGCGACGCGCGTCATGGCGACGATGAGCGCGAACTGAAACGGCGACCGACCGAACGAACGCGCCAGAAGAACACGAGACGAGCGACGGTTCCGCGAACCGCACGAGTAGAGCGTCCGAGACGCGCGAGCGACACCGCACGACTAGTGCTGCGAGTTGAACGACGAGAAAAGAGTACGAACGAGCCGCGCTCCTGCAATCGCCCAGCCCGCGCGTGCAAAAAATGGATCGATGCGACCGACCGCTGCGTATTCTATACAAGTTGCGCTATTCGATCAGACTAAAAAACGATAGAGTACGAGTACGCAAAATTTCGTATGGAATCTCCCGACCGCTCTTCATCGCCTTAACTCGCGCGTCGCTACCCTCTTTGACGCGCGCCTAGACGCCGTGTGTAGCAGGAGGCTGGAAAAATGGTGCGCGTGATCCTCGCGAGGACCTCCCCGCGCGTGCATTCGGGGTCTCGGGACGACGTCGTCGCGGCCACGACGGCGGTCTCGGCCGTCGTTCCGGATCCCGCGCGCGCTGCCGGTTTCTAGGGCTTTTCACGCTCGTCGCGAGCGCACCGGCATCCGCTGACGCCCTCCGCCCCCATCCTCGCGCTTCCATCCCAGGTGAACATTCCCAAAGCGAAGAAGACTTTCTGCAAGAAGTGCAAGAAGCACGCGCCTCACAAGGTGACGCAGTACAAGACTGGCAAGGCCAGCCTTTACGCGCAGGGTGCGTGCCGTTCGGCTTTTCATCATCTTCATCCCGCGTCGCGCCATCGTCCCCGGAGACGCGCCTCGAGAGCTCTTCCGCGAACGTTCGCTGACCTTCTCCCCCCATCTCGTGCAGGTAAGAGGCGTTACGACCGCAAGCAGAGTGGCTTCGGTGGTCAGACCAAGCCCGTGTTCCACAAGAAGGTGCGCGTCCCGCCCGTCGTCGCGGAAACGTCGTCGCGCGTGTTTTAGGGTTACGCGGTGAAGGGGGCGGACCACGCGATGCGTCGCGCCGCAGCCGCGTCCTCCCGCGCTTCAGCGTCGCCGTGAATACCCCCGCGAACGCTTCCTGACCACCCCGCCCCTCCTCGCGACCAAAACAAACAGGCTAAGACCACGAAGAAGATCGTGCTCATGCTTCAGTGTAACACGTGCAAGTCGCGTTGCATGCACCCGATCAAGCGGTGCAAGCATTTCGAGATCGGCGGCGACAAGAAGTCCAAGGGCGGGCTGTTCCAGTAAGCGCGCGCGCACTGGGGGGGGGTTCGGTGTGGCAACTGCGGCGGTTCGTTCTCGAGTGCGCTTAGGAGCGCGGGTCGACCTTACGCGACGACGGTCCTCGGAGGAGCGAACAGAACGCGGGCGCCAAACTTCGGTTGTAATCTGCACAGGAGTAGATTCACGCGACGACGCGCGCTTCGATTCGCTTCGTCTCTCTCTATCGCGCGATCACGTAACAAACGACGGGGCTAAGGTATCGTCGAGCTAAGTAGTGAGCGGCGAGACGCGCGGCGTCCGTCAGTCGTCGCGAAATTCATCCATCTTTCCCTCCCTCGCTCCCCGCGTCACCGGGGTTCGTCCGCGAACTCGCTCATGGGCATCTTCACGATTGCGTTCACGTGCGGCCGCCCGCCTTCGGCTCTGCACACGTACACGTGGACGTCGTCCGCGCCGCCGTTCGGGTCCACGCAATGGATCATGACCTCTATCTTGTACGTGTACCCCGGGAGCAGGACCGGGCACCTGTGGATCGGTTTCGGGATCTTGTACACCTCGGAGCTCTGCACGAGCACCGGGATCTCCATCACCGGCTTCTCTCCGCAGTTTTTCAGCTCGACGTTCAGACGGAACAGCGGGCCGAGCCCTTGTATCGTCGCGTTCAATCGAATGTTCACGCCGTCCTGGCCGCTCGACGACGGCCCGGTGCCGTCCTTCATGACCTTCAAGTACGCCTTCCCGGTCTCGTACCGCAGCCGCATCAGATCCCGCTGAAACACCCGGTGCATGTCAATCGCGTTCAGCCGCTCGCGCTGCGTCTGCTCGACGTACAGCTTCGTCTTCTTCGGCACCGCGAGCGGGATGTCCTGCTCCGCGGGCGGTCCCGCCCGGCTCGACCCCTCGAGCTTCGCCGACCGCGGCATGATCTTCACGCGCACGCTCCCGCCTCTCGTCGTCAGCGCGAGCGCGTTGTCCTCTCGTCCGACGCGTCCGAACCTCATTCCGCGCACGCGGTCGCTCATCGCGCACGTGCTCACCAGACACTTGCCGTTGTACACCCTGAGCTCGTCGTTCCCGAGCGCGACGATGAGGCACCGGGACGTCCGCGCGCGGTCGATGACGAGCTCCTCCATGGCGAGGATGTTCGAGGGCATGTAGATGCTGTGCTCCTTTCGTCCTCTGACGGTGTACGCGTGAACGACGTCGTTCATGCACCCGACGATCATGGACTTGCCGCCGAGGCACAGACCCACGGGCTGGGACTCGAACTCGACGACGACGCCGCTCATCTCGTCGTTCTTGATCGTGTACGCTTTGCCGTCCCTGCACGCGACGACGATTCGATAGTCCACCTCCAAGACGCCCGTCGACGCGACAAACGCGGGCGCGGCGGGCAACTGAAACACGCTTCGCACCGCGGTCCCGGAGCTGTGCAACACGTACAGCTGCCCGGACTCCGTCCCGAAGTACACGCAGTCCGGCGACGCCGCGTCGTCCGAGCGCTTCTTGATCGTCCCGACGCACGTCACCGACGTCTGTTGCGTCAACGGCTCGGGCGCGTTGCCGTACGCGAACGCGTCGCGTCGCGCTTGGACGTCCTCGCCCTCCTCGATCGCGAGCAGATCCAGGGACCGCGACGTGAGCTTCGCGCCCTGGTCGCGCAGCTCGGAGAGCGTCTCGAACGCCTCGACGGGCGCGATCGCGCCGTCGCGGAGGCGCTCCCACGTCACCGTCTCCGCCGCGTCCACCGTCTGGTTCGGCACGGTGAACTTGTAAAACGGCCGGAGGTTACGGTAGATGTAGACGTAACACCCCGCGGCGACCGCGAGCGAGGGCGCCTTCATCGACGCCGGGTTGTTGTGGTCCTCCGCGTAGAACGCCGCGATCCCGACCGGGACCTCGAGCAGAGTGTGTTCGCTCGCGAGCGTCGTGCCGTTCCACGTTTTCAATTTTTTGTCCGCCGTCGCGACGACGAGGCGCCACTCGCCGTCGCCGGCGAGGTCCGCGGACGTCACGCACGGGCTGTACGCGGGCGCGCCCGCCATCGGGTCCTGCGAGAGGAGGAGTTTGTTTGGGGGCAGGAAGGGCGAGGAGAGAAGCGGAGGTCAGCGACGACGATTTCGCGATCGGTCTGACGGTCGGACAGGAGAACGACTCCGGCGGGTTCTTTTCTCGCCGAAGCGACGGAGGACGCGCGCGCGAGGGTCGCGTCGCGTCGCGGAGGACGACGACGGACGACGCACGTTCCACGCGTCCAGCCACAGCGAGTTCGGTCTCTTCTCCTCCGGCGCCGCGGTCGTCGCGCCCGTCTGCTCCGGTCGCGTCGCTCGCGCGCGCGCGAGCGCGGACCGGGGCCCCGTCGGAGGCGCGGGCGCCTGGCGCTCGCCCTCGCGTATCGCCTCCATCGCGCGCGTCGTCGTCCTGTCGTCGTCGTCGTCGTCGTCGTCGTCCGCGCGGTCGAGCGACGCGACCGCCGCGTCCGTCCGGCTCCGGCGAGGAGGAGGAGGTGGAGACGCCGGGCGGGATTCGAAGCCCTCGACGCGCGGCGACGAGCGCGTCCCCTTGCGTTCGAAAGTGGCGAATGATCTGGTCGTCGCGCGCGTTCGTTTGGCCTGCTCGAGAATCGAATCAATCCTTCAGGGTTACGCGCCCTGTCCTCGCGCGCACACTCGGAGGCGCGCGCGAGCGACCCCGCGCGCTTCGACGGAATTCACGCGATGTTCCGCGCACTCGGCGACGGCGCGCGCAAGGCGGCGTCGCCGCTGCAGCGCGCGCTGACCGCCTCGGCGGCGCGGCACCCGACGACGACGCGCCACGGCGGATCGATCGTCGTCGTCCAACTCGCGTCGACGCCGACGGCGTCGTCCGCCTCGTCCGCGGCCGCGGCCGCGCGCGCCGCCCACGCGACGCGCGGACGTCATCGCGTCCGCCCGCTCGCCGCGGACGTCGTCGAAGTCGAGATGCCGCTCATCGCGAACATGATCGTCGAGCGCATCCCGTTCCTCCTGCCGCTCCCGCCCGCGTGGGAGACGGAGTACAACGAGTGGTCGCACGAGCGCGCGCAGCGGTGGCGCAAAGAGCTCCCGAGGGAGATCACGAACCCGAAGAAGGAGTACGAGTCCGAGGACGAGTTGCGACAGATGGAGGCGTTCGTCGCGGCGCCGAGAGAGACGGACGCGGATCGCGCGAACGACGTGCGATCGATGCGACGCAAGTCCGATCAGTTTCTGTTCCTCGTCGTGCAAGACGCGGACACCGGGGTTTGGGGCTTCCCCCGGCGGAAGCACAGCGGGAAAGAGGGGGAGACGATGCGGCAGGTCGCCACCGCCGCGATGGAGGCGTGCATAGGGGACAGCATCGAGACGTACGTCGTCGGGAACGCGCCGATGGGGAAGTTTCCCGAGAAGGCGGCGGCGGCGAAGAGAGAGACGGCGAAGAGAGAGACGGCGGCGGCGGAGGGGGACGGCGGCGGCGACGGCGGCGGCGGCGGCGACGGCGCGGCCGCCGCGCCGGCGACGACCGGGGGGGGGGAGGGGACGAACTATTACCACCGCGCGCAGTGGATCGAGGGGGTTCTGAAGCTCGAGTCGAAGTGCAAGGACTACAAGTGGCTCACGAAGGTGCGCGCGCAGTCGTCGGTGGCTCCGCGCCGCGCGCGCCGTCTGTTTTTTTTTTTTTCCCGCCCAGCCCGCCTGCGTTTTCGTCGCTCGCTCGGGGAGGTCGGTCGCGTTCGTCGGTCTCGTTCGGAGATGACGATATCACGCACAGTATCACTGGTCTTCTTTCCACCGACGCTCAACGAACGGCGCTGAGTGACACTTCACGAGCCTACGGCCGCGATCCGACGAAGACGCGTGCGGCGAACGCGACCGACGGACCTCCCCCCCCGCCCCGACGTCGGCTCGCTCTCCTCCGCCGCCCCCGTGCTCGCGCTGACGCGTCGCGTTCTTCCCCCGCGTCGACTCGCAGGACGAGCTCGGGGATCACTTCAACGAGGAGCACCACGCGTTCCTCAAGGAGATTCTGTGACGCGACGGGAGGACGTACTCGTACTCGTAGACTTAGAAGAGAGTTGCGTTGGCAGCTCGCTTTCAAACCACAAATTAATTTAGGGCCAACTCACATCCGCGACGCCGTCGCGCGCCTCGGGTCGCGGCATATCGCTCGTCTGTCGTCATCACACCACCGGCGGGGTCCACTGCGTCACCCCGGTCACGCTGTTGTGATAGTACGGCCGCCCGAGGTTATCGTAGAACACCCTCCAGTCCGACGCGGGCGCCGCGGCCCCGGGCGCCCCCGGCGCGGCTGGCGCGGCCGCCGCCTTGGCCTCGTCTTCGCCCCCGTCCTTCGCCCCCTCGCCGCCGTCCTTCTCCTTCGCCTTCTCCACCTTCGCGCCCTTGGCTTCTTTCCCGCCGTCGCCGTCGCCGTCGCCGTCCTCCCGCGATCGCTTCTTCTTGCCGTCGCCGTCGCCGTCGCCGTCGCCGTCGCCGTCCTTCGCCTTCGCGGAATCGTCGTCCTCGCCGCCCTTCTTCGAATCCTTCTCCGCGTCGTCGCCGTCGTCGCCGTCGTCGCCGCCGCCCTCGGCCTTTTTCTTCGCCGCCTCCTCTTCCGCGAGGCGCTTCGCGGCGAACGCCTTCGCCTGCGCGGCGAGGTCTTTGTAGTCCGGCTCCTTCGGGAGCGTGGACTCGCCGAGTCCCGTGGACGCGAACGCGCTGGGGCCCCACTTCTGCGCCCAGTTCACGGTCCCGTTCGTGCAGTTCGCCGCCTGGTGGCCCTCGATGCCGCAGATGTTGCACGCGTGGATCGACGATCCCGCGGGCCTTCGAAGCTTGTGGTGCTTCTCCATCGTGCGCGGCGCGGCGTCCTCCTCCGATCGCGCGTCGGATTACGACGACGCCCGGGATTATTGAGAGATCTCGCGCGCCGCAGGCAGCCTTCTCGTTTTTTTCAGCGAACGTCGCAGCGTCCGAGGTCACTCCGCGCCGCGGCGAGGGGTCGAGAGCGTCGATGGGCGCGACGCTCTCCTCGTGCGCGATGCGCGCGATGAACCGCCTCAGAGTGAGCGGCGTCTCGATGTGTCGCGTCCTCGGGACGCGCGCGCTCTTCGCGAGCGGCGCCGCGGACGCCGCGGTGCAGACGACCGCGACGCGCGAACGATGGCTCGAGGAGGAGCTCGCGTGGTGCGAGTGCCATCGCCGCGAGAACTTCTTCGCCAAGTCGCTCGGGAGGCACGTGACGTACGACGGCAGCGCGGACGCGTTCGACGCGCGGTATCCCGAGCTGACGCGCGCGCTGACGAGCGAGGCGCGCGACGCCGTCCACGCGGAGCTCGCGAGCGAGCTGATGAGGCGAGAGACGCGATTCGAGGACGCGCGTCGACGCAAGGCGCACATCTCCGCGAACTACGCGCCGCTGCACCGCGAGCTGTTCGACTCCGACTTCGAGACGCGCGAGAGCGAGTTCGTGGACGCGCGGTGGACGGAACTGGCGCGGACGGCGAAGGAAGCGACGGCGGCGGCGTATGCGGCGGCGCGCGGCGGCGGGAAGGGCGGCGAGGTGGACGCGCGCCGCAGGTTCCTCGACGCGACGGAACCGCTCGGGACGATCCGCGAGAGCCCGCGCGGGGTGTTCACCTTCCCGGCGCTCACGCCCACCTTATGTCGTCTCCTGCGCGAGGAGCTCGACCACTTCGAACGGAGCGGGATGCCGCGCGCGCGCCCGAACACGATGAACGACGACGGCGTCCTCCTACACGAGCTCGGTCTGTGCGAGAACCTTCTCGACCCGCTGCTTCGCGAGTACATCGCGCCGATGGCGAGGGCGCTGTACCACCCGCGCGCGGTGCCCGGATGCGACACCCTCGACCACCACCGCTCGTTCAGCGTCTCCTACGACGCGACGACGGCGGCGGGGAAGGACGCGGACCTGGCGTACCACTTCGACGACGCGGAGGTCACGATCAACGTGTGCGTCTCGCCGCGCGAAGCCTTCGACGGCGGCGAGCTCCTCTTCGGCGGCGTCGAGGGCGAGGCGGGGTCCTCGCACGCGCGGCGGTGCCCGAGGTTTCACCGCGAGGGCGTCGCGGTGATGCACGCGGGGAAGCACTGTCACGAGGCGATGCCGACGACGGAAGGGCGGCGGACGAATCTGATCGCGTGGTGCAGGAGCTCGGCGAGGCGAGCGGAGACGTGCGGAATGTGCGGCCGCGACAAGCGAACGCCGTACGTCGTCCCGGGACGGCGCGAGGGCGATTAGAAGATGGGAACGCGTCGATGTGCTAGCTAGAATAGGATAGGATAGGATAGAATAGAATAGAATCGCACGGCGCGCGGCGTCCGCGTCGTCACGACGCGTCGTCGCGCTTCCCCTCGCGCTCGTCGCCGCCCGCCGCCTTCAACGCTTCGAGACGCGCGTTGTTCCGCTTCGCGATCCGTCGTCGCGTCGCCTCCCTCTCGCGGTCGGTCATCTCGTCCCAGTTCGCGATCGACGACAGCGATCCGTCCGCGTTCACGACGACCGGTCCGCGCTCCTCCCCGATCGGCACCGCGACACCGCTGCCCACGCGCACGACGCGCGTCCCCGCGCCGTCCTCGGGAGTGGGCGCGGGAAGCGCTTCCCCGCCCTTCGCCTCCGTCGCGCGGTCGGGGACGGCGACGTCCGCGCGCGGCGCGCCCTCCGCGCCGCGTGCGACGTCGTCCTCGCGCGCGGTCGACATCGCGGAAGAACGGCGACGACCGCCGCGCCGCGCCGAGATGTGACGACGAGACGCGACGCGATCGACCGACGACGAGTGCGCGCGCGTCATCGAATCAATATCAGTCAATAAACTATGTAGTTCGCGCGGGCCGCTAAGACGCGTTCTTTCGTCGAACAGGCGTCATCCCGACGCTGCCCCCCCCCACCCCCCCACCCCCTACCGCGCTCTGCAAGCTCCCG
>Ga0181560_10002312_pt1 | contig 17720 bp, 10 predicted proteins | sample 011ome_20_FD_133751 | JGI IMG/M metagenome (GOLD analysis project Ga0181560, IMG submission 133751) | Coastal salt marsh microbial communities from the Groves Creek Marsh, Skidaway Island, Georgia - 011509CT metaG (megahit assembly) | ecosystem: Environmental > Aquatic > Marine > Intertidal...
CGATGGGAAGCGGTGCGTGTCGCCGTCGCCGTCGCCGTCGTCGTCGTCGTCGCGTCTTGAATGCGCGGATTCATTCCCACCGCCCTCGCTCCTCGCGATCAATCGCCGACGCGTCCCCCCCCTCCCACCCACCCACCCCGCGCCTCTCTCGCGACAGAAACAAAACCTGGACCACCTGAAGACGAAGATCAAGAAGGTGAACGCGTCCGTGGACAACAAGGGCACGACGCCGCCGAAGCACCTGGTCGTCAACGCGAAGAAGGCGCAGCTCGAGGAGGACCGCCTCCTAGAGATCGAGTCGCGGAACAAGCTGCTGCTGCATCACCTGCACAAGATCGCGGAGAGGAAGGGCGTGGAGGGGTACGAGAAGTCGCCGAAGAAGAAGTCGCTGTTGCGAGGGCAGGCACCGGACAAGCCGAACACGAAGTCGCTCAACGCCATCAAACGCCGCGAGGAGATGCTGAGGATCGAGCGCGAAAACGCGCTCATCCTGAAGCGCATCCAGAGCCAGAACCACAAGCAGAGCGAGTTCAGCGTCGCGCGCATGGAGAAGGAGTGGAAGGAGACGCTGGAGCACAGGAAGTACGCGTCGCAGTGGGTGAAGCCGCCGGAGTGAGGAGCAGGAGGAGGAGGCGTCGCGAGCAGAGGAGAGGGCGGGAGGGACGGTCGGTCCGACGAATAATGCGATTGTAATCCGTCCATCGTTTCGCGTCCTTCGTCGACGCGCGCGCGGATGTTCATAAAAATGTATAAATCCTCCTCGCGTCGTCGTCGAGAAGAACGGAGGGAAGACGCGCGCGCGCTCATCACATCCCCGTGACCTTGATGTCCCCCTCCTTGGGCTCGTTCCGCAGCCGCGACTTGGTGTCGTCCTCCGCGATTCTCGACTCGACGCGCTTCAGCACCCTCGTCGCGAGCGCGTCCACGTCCTCGCCCTCGGAGACGCCGTCGTCGCCCACGAGCAGCTGCACGCTGATGTCCGCGTTCGCGTACATCTCCGCGCGCTCTTTCATCATCTCCTGTATCTTTTCCGCGATCTTATCGACGTCGCCGTCGCAGTCTTTGAACAGCGGCCGCGACGCGCCGCCGTCCGCGTCCGCGACCCGACGCGCCAACAGCTTCGCGGAGCCGCTCAGGCACAGCACGATGCCGTTCCGAAGGTGCATCCAGTTCGCCTTCCTCTTGACGATCCCGCCGCCGGTGGCGACGACGCATTTCTTATACGACGCGATCTCCGCGAGTATCTGCGTCTCGATCTCGCGGAAGCCGTCCTCGCCCTCCTCCGCGAAGATCTCCGGTATCGTCATCTTCGTCACCGACTCGATGACGTCGTCGCTGCGGCGGAGGACGCGGAGGGCGGCGCGAGGGGAGGGAGCGGACGCGTCAGGCGCGGTCGGTGGGACGGCGTCGTGGACGACGCGTGGACGACGCGTGGACGCGCGATGCGAGGCGCGGCGCGCGCGAGGAGGCGACGCGGCGCGGGCGGAGCGCGACGGACGACGGACGGTTTATCCGACGACGGATAATGCGCGCGACGACGACGACGACGACGACGACGCGCGGGCACGCACGTGTCGAAGAAGTTGTAGCCGAGCTCCGCGGCGAGCTTCTTCCCCACGGACGACTTCCCCGTGCCCATCATCCCGACGAGGAACACGGACGACCCGTCCAGGGCGTCCGCGACCTCCGCGCCGGCGGCGGCGTCGCATCGGAACCGGGGAGCGGCGCGACGCGCTCGACTCGGCGCGGCGGCGAGCGCGGGGACGGCGTGCTTCGCGCGGAGTCGCGCGGCCGCGGCGTGGGCCGGGGCCGCCGCGTGGACGCGCGCGGCGCAGGAGGACATCGCGTCGTCAGCTGTGACGTGCGGCGCGCGCGCGTGGAGTGCGGTCGTCCGTCCGCGCGTCGGCTGATGGCTCGATGACGAGGGACTCTTCTTGAGTCGCTTTTTTGTTTTTTCTCGGACAGACGAGATTCGCGCTCGCCACTCCCCGCCCCGCGCGCGATGGCCGCGTGCGCGGCGGTCCGCGAGAGCACCGCGCGCGTCGCCGCGGCGGCGACGCACGTCGCGATCGACGACACCGTCATCGCGAAGCTCGTCGATGAGATGCCGCCGGAGGTGGTCGCCACGATGTTGGGCCCGCGCGATTTCGACGTCGACGAGATCCACTTCTTGGACGCGTCCGACGAGGACCTCACCGCGCGGTACCTCCTGTGCGTGGACGCGATCAACTTTTGCTTCTGGCCGGACCACGACGGCGACGGCGGCGCGTCGCTCCTGGCGTGGCAGAGAGATTTCGGATGCGACGACAAGCAGCTCGCGGGCGATCCAGACTTGCTGTACTGGCAGAACGCGTTCAAGGGCGACGCGAAGCCGAAGGACCTCTCGGGGGATAAGCAAGGCCTGGAGTACGAGCACGTCGCGGGCGGGCTGAAGCGCGCGCTGACGCGCGACGACGACGCGCTGGACGTGGACAAGCTCAAGGCGATGACCGGGACGCGGCTGCGGGAGCTCTTGAAGTGGCCGCGGCCGCTGCCGCTCGAGGAGGAACGCGCGAGGCTCCTGAGAGAGGTGGGGACGCAGCTCGACGTGCTGTGGGATGGAAGCGCCGCGAAGATGATCCGCGCCGCGCGCCAGAGCGCCCCCGCGCTCGTGGACATCGTCGCGAAGACGTTCCCCGGGTTTCGCGACGTCGCGGTGTACGCGAGAGACGGGATGCAGTGCTTTCTGTACAAGCGCGCGCAGATCTTCGTCGGCGACGTCTGGGGCCGGTTCGGCGGCGCCGGGCTCGGCGACTTCGCGGACAGCATCAAAGAGCTCACGATGTTCGCGGACTACCGCGTCCCCGTGGTGTTACGCAACTTGGGGGTGTTACGCTACGACGAGAACCTCAGCGTGAAGGTGGACCGCGCCGTGGGGACGATCCCGGCGGGGAGCGACGAAGAGGTGGAGATTCGCGCGTGCAGCGTGCAGGCGGTGGAACGCATCCGGGCGCTCCTAGAGAAGCGCCTGGAGGTTGAGCACGAGCTGCAGCCGGTCGCGGGGTTGGGTCCGGGGCTAACCTCCGTCGCGATCGACTGGTACCTGTGGGGGGTTGGGGAGAAGGACCGAGACGAGGGGCCGCCGCATCACAGGACGATCACGGTGTTTTACTGACGCACTGATCTTACATTACATTACCCCCAAAAGTTACACACGCGTCGCCGTCCTCGCTCGTCACCGGCTCAACTCCGCGGACGTCCCACCCGCCGCCGCCCTCACCGCGACCCCCAACGTCTTCTTCATCCGGTGCTGAAGGATCAGCGTCGGGTCGAACATCGCGGCGATCCCCCCCCACGCCCCCGCGCTCGCCATGCACGCGCGGACCTCGTCGACGACGTACCCGTGCTTCTCGTACAACGCGATCGCGCCCGCGTTGGACTTCACCACCGTGAGCTCCGCCTCCGCGCATCGCATCTCGCGCGCGCCCAGCGACTCCGCCTCCCAGAGCAGCCTCCGCGCGAGCCCTCGCCTTCGATGCTCCTTTCGCACCTCCACGGAGGACAAGAACAGCGTGTCGTTCGCCTTGCCCTTCCTCCAGCACACGAGCCACGCGACGACGTCGTTGGGATCGTCGCCCGCAGCCGCGCTCGCGTCGCGCGACGGCGCGGGGTCGCCGTCCGTCTCCGTCTCCGTCTCCGTCCGTCGCTTCCTAATCACGACGCGCGTCTTCCCGCCGCCGACGGGCGGGTCCTCGATCTCGACGAAGTACCCGGGCGGCAGCGGCGGCGGCGCGTGGCGCTCGACGTACGAACGCTCGAGGTGCTCGAGGCGCGCGCTCCTCTGATGATCCGTCGTCTCGGTCGCGACGACGAATTCTGATTCGTCGCGGAGCGACGCGCGGCGTCGCGCGGACGACCGCGGCGATGGCGGGACGATCCGCGCCGCGGCGCGCGTCCCGAGGGACGCGCGATGGGGGGACGTCGGCGGGGACGAGAGCCCGGTCGCGATCGCGGACCGCGACATGACGCCGCGCGGCCGCGCGCGCGCGCGAATCTGTCGTCGCGTCGCGAAAGTTCGCGACGAGAAATTGCAATGGCGGATTTCGTTCCGTCGCTTGTGGTTGGCCGCAGCGCGATGGTGGGCGCCACCATGCGCGGCGCCGGCGCCGGGTGCCTCCGCAGGTTCGCATCTCTCGTCTCCAACGAGAACGCTCGCGCTCGCGGCGGCGGCAGCGGCGCTTTCGGTTCCGCGTCTTCGTCGCCGTCGTCGTCGTCGTCGTCGTCGTCGTCGTCGTCGTCGTCGTCGCCCTCGCGCCACCTCCTCCTCCTCCGCCGCGCCTTCTCGTCCTCCGATCGCGCGATGTCGGCCCCCGCGACGTGGGACGGGTCCGGGACCCAGGAGGATCTCATGTACCGCGACGAGTGCATCATCGTGGTGCGTCCGCGTCCGATCGCGCGTCCGATCCGATCGAGCGACCGATCGCGCGTCCCCGCCTCCCTCCCGCGCGTCGTTCGCGCGCGGCGCGACGCGAAAACACGCGGCACGGCATCGCATCGATCGTCGGTCGGCGCGTTCGTTCTGTTCGTTCGCGAGGTTAACGAATCTACATACCTGACGATCGATCCGCCTCCGCCTCCGCCTCCCGCGCCTCCGTCGACCACAGGACGACAAGGACAACATCATCGGCCACGACAGCAAGTACGCCGCGCACAGGTTCATCCCGGAGCAACCGGGCGGGATGCTCCACCGCGCGTTCAGCGTCTTCCTTTTCGACGATCGGAACAAGCTCCTCCTGCAGCAGCGCGCGTCGAGCAAGATCACCTTCCCGTCGCTGTGGACGAACACGTGCTGCTCGCACCCGCTGTACGGGCAGACGCCGAGCGAGGTGGACGTCCCGGAGGACGTCGCGAGCGGGGCGGTCCCCGGCGCGAAGCGCGCGGCGGTCCGGAAGCTCCTCCACGAGCTAGGGATCCCCCCGGAGCAGGTGCCTCTCCAAAAATTCAAGTACCTCACGCGGCTGCACTACAAAGCCGCGGACGCGTTCGCGGAGAACCAGAGCATGACGGGCGGGCCGTGGGGCGAGCACGAGATGGATTACATCCTGTTCATCAAGCCCGACGCCCCGGTGACGATCGAGCCTAACCCGGACGAGATCGACGACGTGAAGTGGGTGAACCGCGAGGAGTTGCGAGAGATGATGGATCCGAGCAGCGGGCTGCGGTGGAGCCCGTGGTTCCGGATCATATGCGAGAGGTTTCTCGACGCGTGGTGGAGTGATCTCGAGAGGACGATCGAGAGCGACGCGCACGAGGACTTCGAGACGATCCACGAGGTGATGTGATCGGAAAGGTGCGACGAGGTTCGTTCCGGTCGGTTTGGTTTATTTTCGGGGAGCGTCTGTTCTTCTCGTCTCGGCTTACGGTATGACGTCGGCGGTCGCGCGCGTTCTCGAAGACGACACAATCGTGACGGGCGGACTGATCCCGGGGTGATATCCGGATGATGATCGTCCAGCCAGTGCCTTACAAGCACGTTGCACCCGAGAGAACGAACCGACGACCGAACGACGTTTAGAACCGCCCGACTCGAACCGTCGCGCGCGCGCAACCTGCCCCGTCCGCCGCGCTCACGACGTTTCCCCCCGTCCTCGCCGTCCTCTCGCTCGCAGCGGCGGTCGCGCGCGGTTCGCGTCGCGCGCGAAATCATATATAGCTAGCATCCTAGATTGCGATATTACCAAAACACCAAAACAAAACGTTTATAACTTACCGCCGCTCCGCTCGACGCGTTCGCTCACTCCGCGCCCGCGCCGATGGCCTCGTACTTGGACGCCTTCCCCACGCACGCCGACCCGAACATCATCCGCGCGTCCACCACCGTCGGCGTACCGAGATTTTCGTCGAAGGCGACGTCGACGCCGACGCACCCGCAGTTCTGGAGCTTGTACTCCCTGAGCTTCGTCACGACGTCGTTCGCGTCGCCCGACAGCGACGGCGACGCGAACCGCCGCATGATCTCCCGCAGAAACAACGAGTGCCCGACGAGAAGCACGGACTCGTGCGGGTCGAACCGCAACGCGTCGAAAAAGTCGTCGAACCTCGCCGCCAACGCGACGGCGCCGTCCGTGTCGCTCTGCGCCGTCCACCACTGCCCGATCGCGTCGTTCACGTCGCAACGCGCGGCGAACGCGTCCATGGCGTCGTCCGCGACTCTCGCTTCCTCCGCGGGGCCCAGGACGTCGCGCAACTTCGCGGCGCAGCGATCTAAGATGCCGCCGCCTTGCTCGATGCCGACGACGTCGTTGCTTCCGACGGTGGACTTGATCTCGCGCGCGGAGCGCAACAGCACGACGCTGCCGTCCCCGGGGCCGCCGCGCGCGCTGTACTCGCTGCTGATGCGTTCAAACTTTCGCCGCGGCGGCGGCGCCGTCCCGGCGCCTTCGTCGTCGCCCGGCGTCGACGGCGTCGACGCGGGCGTGTCGAGCGGCGTTCGCGACGCGCCGAGCGCGCCGGGGTGCCTCTCCACGACGAACGCGGCCGTCTGCGCCGCTCGCGTCAGCGGCGAGACGAAGCACCGCGTCGCGGCGGCGTACGATCGCACCCACGCCGCGTCCTCGCCGTCCATGTCGAGAAACGCGTCCTCCTCCGCGAACCCGGAGGAAGGGACGAACGCCGCCGCCGGCGCCGCCGCCGCCGCCGGCGGCTGCGGCGCGGCGAACGACTCCCACTCGCCTTCCGCCGCCGCCGGTCTCGGCTCCGCGGCGACGACGCCGCTCACGCCGGAGAGGTCGATCAGCGCGTCGCCGCCGCCGCTCGCCGCCGCCGCCGCCGCCGCCGCCGGTTTCGGTTTCGGAGGCGTCGCGATCGGGTTCCCTCCGAAGATCAACGACGACGGATCCCCCAAGCTTAAACCCGCGAAGTTCATCTCCCCGCCGCCGCTCTCGACGACCGCGACGGGTTTAGGGGTCGGCTTCGCGTACCCCGCCGGGATCGTCGCCGCGACGCTCGCGGCGCGGCACGCCCGGTCCGCGAGCTTCCTCGCCTGGTACACCCCCGCCGCGTTGAGCGGGTGGTCTTTGTTCATCAGCATGTTTCCAAACTTGAAGTCCCGCTGCGCCTCGTTCCACAAGCTCTCTCCGTGACGGACGTAGAAGATCCTCTTCGCGCGCAGCGGCAGCGACGGCGGCGTCGGGAGCGACAGCGAAGACGCGCCGACGGCGTTCGTGGAGGAGGACGCCGCGCCGCCGCCGCCGCCGCCGCCGCCGCCGCCGCCGCCGCCGCCGCCGCCGCAGTCGACGCGCGAGACGAACAGCGCGCCCGCGCCGCCGCCGCTGAGGAGCTTCCGTTGCAGCGGCACGCGCACGGCGACGCCGCCGTCCCCGAGCGCGCTGACGCTGACGACGCCTCTCCCGACGCACTTATCCCACGCGCCCAACGGCGACCCGGCGTAGACCTCGAAGAGGACGGAGTCGTGCGGCCCGACGTCGCATCGAAGATCTCGCGCGCTTCGCCACACCGTCCGCGTGTTGTACTCCCCCGGCGTGACGTAGTGGTTCCTGACCTCCGCGACGGTGCAGTTCGCCGTGAGCGTGTGCACGCGGACGCCTTTCAGACACCCCGCCGCGGCGGCGCATCGCGCGGTGACGAACGTGCTCTGCGTGTCCAGGCCCTCCGCGGACTCGAGGCGGACGACGAAATGCGCGCCGGGGACGAGCGGCGCGTCCGCGCCGGTCGAGGGCGCCGCCTCGACGTCGCCGGTCGAGGACGACGACGCGAGACTTCCGGAGGTGTCCTTGGACGATCCGATGCGCCTCCTCGCGGCGGCTAACATCGCGCGCGCGCGGGTCCTGCCGCCGCGGAGCCGCGCCGATCGCGTGTAACGAACTTCAAACGAGTTTTGGCGCGTTATGCGGTCGACGCGACGTCTCGAGCCGCGACGGGACGAGACGGCCGCTCGGCTTCCCTTCACTCCGCGACGCGCGAACACCGCGCGCGCCGAAGGACTCGCGCGCGTTCACGCGAGAACGCCGCCGCGGCGATAGGGCGGGACCGCGCGCGATCGAACCCGGGACCGCGTCGTCGGCGACGAGAGGGGACGCCGCGCGGAGGACAGATCCGTCCGATCGGCGCCGCGGGCGGCTCGCGAGCGACGGATTTATTTGATCGATCGATCAGGAGGAAGAGGGGACAGACGGGAGGGAGAGCGAGAGAGAGAGAGAGAGGACATCATGCCTTCCGCGGAGGAGTCATCGCGCGCGGCGCAGCTGCAAGCGCAGCTCGAGCGAAAGTTCCAGACGTACCTGGACAAGTCCGTGCCGCACGTCTCGCAGCGGTGGTCCGCGTTCGCGTGCGTCGCGCTCGTGTATCTCGTCCGCGCGTACTTCCTGAAGGGTTACTACATCGTGACCTACGGTTTGGGGATCTATAATCTCAACCTGCTGATAGGGTTCATGACGCCGCAGATGGACATGACCGAGGACGGGCCGTCGCTGCCGACGAGCGGGAACGAGGAGTTCAAGCCGTTCGTGCGGAGACTTCCGGAGTTTAAGTTTTGGTATCGCAGCGCCAAGAGCGTGTGCGTCGCGTTTTGCATGACGTTTTGCCCCGCGTTCGACCTCCCCGTGTTCTGGCCCATACTGCTCATGTACTTCATCATGCTCTTGTTCATGACGATGAAGCAACAGGTGAAGCACATGCTAAAGTATAAGTACGTGCCGTTCTCGTGGGGGAAGAAGCAGTACGGGAAAGGAGGGACGGGGGGAGCGAGCGCGGACGCCGCCACCGCGGGTCTGAAAAAAGACAACAAATGAGCCGTCGCGCGCCGCGCTCGCTCGCGACTTGACTTACTCTAGCAGCTACTGTCGACGATAACAATCGCCCTACTAAACGCTTAACCCTCCTACAGTGATGTACCCCAACCCAAAAACCCATCCTTCGCCTCACGCGTCGAACGTGTGGCACCCCCACAGCCCGTCGTTGAGGTGATGAATCGTGTCCACGCCGACGCCCTTGTTGATCGACTTGATGTCCGCCGTGGACATCTTCGTGATCCCTACCGCGAGCGCGTGCGTCTTCCCCTCCGCGTATATCGCCACCGGGGTATCCTCCGGGACGTCGTCCACGATCTCCGCGCCCGGGGACGTCAGCCCCGGGCACATGATGTTCGCGCCGCCGAAGACGAACCGGATCGCCCCCGCGTCCACGCGCAGCTTCGGCATGCAGTCCGGATACTTGTGCAACAGCCGCAGCGTCGGGAAGAACGGGCCGTCGCGGAGCTGGAAGAAGAGCGGGACGCCGTCCACGAGGACGACGTTCACCTTGGCGTCCGTCTTGGCGATGTTCATCGTGCACTTCTTGGGGATGAGCTCGTCGAGGACGTCCTCCTCCTCCAGCTGCGGGAACTGCTCCGCGATGGAGGTGCGGATCCCGCGCTGCACCGAGGACTTGATCTGCTGCAGCGCGGAGACGTTATCGCCGGGGGTGAACTTGCGGAACATCGCGGGCGGCGCGGGGGTGGGGTGGGGAGAAGGAGCGTCGCGGGCGGCGCGGGCGTGCGATGCGGCGGCGGGCGTGCGATGCGATGTGAACGACGTCGTGTATTTTAGGGCAGAAGGACGCTTTTCCTGATGACATTGACGGGAAGAAAAGAAGAGCTGGACTGAACTCGCTGTGTCCAGACTCGAGACGGGCGTCGCGGACGCTCGCGATATAAATATGTGTATCATTAAACCGTCTAATAAATAAACTCGTCCGTCGCGTCGCGTCACTCCACCGGCGCGGGCATGTACACGTCCCACTGCAGCATGCTCGTGTCCCCTCCCCCCGCGGAGAACATCTGGCTCCCGTCCGGACCGAACCGAACGTTGGCGACGTGCGACGAGTGCCCGCCGTACGTCCGCGGCTTCCCCCCCAACGCCGGCGCCTTGAACAGCGACACGATCCCTCTGTCGTCCCCGGTCGCGACGACCCTCTCCTCGACGCCGTGGTCTCCGGGGACGATGGCCACCTCGCACGCGTTGACGTCCGTGCCGTCGGAGCCCTTGTACCACACCCCCGTGGTCTGAAAACCGAGCACGCCGGTCCATCCGTCCCACGAGACGTCCTGCACGTCTTTGCCCTTCTTAACTTGCGTCGCCGTCGGCATCTTCCAAAACATGAGCTCGTAATCGCCGCTGTTGGTCCAGAGGTACCTCGCGTCTTGCGACCACCCGAGGTGGGTTATGAACGACGCGTGCCCTTTGCACGTGCCGACGAGCGCGTGGTCGCGCATCGTGTCGTACACGTCCACGACGTTGTCGTGCGACCCGACGGCGATGTAGTGCCCGCCGCTGGGGAAATCCGGCGTCGCGGGGGAGTACTTAATGTCCGCGATCCACCCGGTGCGAAGCTTCGGGCGCCACAGGTCGAGCTCTTTATCGATCCGCGTCGTCTCCGGGTCGTCCAGGTCAACCTTGAACAGCGACACCGCGCCGGAGACGGTTCCCGCGGCGAGTTGTCCGCCGCTCGGGTGCCACGCCAACGACCGCACCGCCGCCGTCGTGTATCGCCCGCCGCCGGATTTTAGCGGCTTCGCGTTCTCGATGACGCGCGCGCGCGCGACGCAGTGCCTCTTCTTCCCGGGCTTGACGTTCCAAATGCGGATCGTGCCGTCGTCGCCGCCGGTGGCCACCTTGGCGCGGCCGGCGGAGGGGTGAGGCGCGAGGCCCCAAATTTCCCCTCGCTCGTGCGATTCCACGAGCAGGTGCGCTTGGTCGGAGATCTCCCAAATCTCGCCAACCTTGGTGCCGACGAGCGCCTTCGCTTTCGCGTCCGTGGTGAGCGAGGAGATCGGCGCCGGCCTCCCGGTCGCCGCGGACTCGATCCTGACCTTGTGGAGCGGCGACAGGTCGGAGGCTTTCCAAAAGCACACGACGCCGTCGTCGCCACCCGTGAGCAGCACGTTGTGCTCGTGCAGCGTGTACACCGCGTTCACCTTGCCGTCGTGCGCGCCCGGGATGACTTGCGTCAGGGTGGACCCCTCGAAGACGTACAGCTGGCCGCCCTTGCACCCGACGACCGTCCGCGGCGGTTTGCCTTCGACGTCGATGAACGAGCAGGCGTAGAAATTCTGCCACTTCCCCTTCTTCCCGAGCGTCGCCCGTCTCGGTCGGAACACCGTCCCCTTCGCAATCTTCTCGCCCTCCTTCCACGCGCACTTCACGAACTTGACGTGCTTCACGCCGGTGGTCACGAGCGACCCGTCGAACGGCGACCAGTTGATCCCGAGAATTTTATTTCGGTCCCCCTTGTACGTCGCCACGAGCGTCTCCGTCTTCCACTCGTACACCGCGACGCTGTGCTCCGCGTCCGCGCCGACGCTCGCGAGGTAGTCCCCGCACGGCGAGAAACACAGGCACAACACCGCGGTGCGATGGAAGCCCTGCAGCATCGCGAGCGCCTTCACGTCGTGCGAGTCCCACACGATGATCTTCGGTTTGCCCCCAATCTCGCCCGTCGCGAAAATCCGCCGCTCCGGGTGCCGCGTCATGCACAACACGTCGTCGCTGTTTCCCTCCGCGACGTCGTCGCTCTCCGGATCGTCCGTGATCAACCTCTGCGTCTCACTCGCGGGGTTATACACGACGCCGCACGCCGCGGTGTGGTAGCACACCTCGCCTTTCGTGTTATACCACGCGTTCTGCCGCGCGTCGTGCCCTCGAAATCCGTACGCCCACGCCAACTTCAGACGCGACGTCGGGACGTCGTAGCTCGTGGAGTCCTTCTTCCACCACGACGGCACGTGCGTCTGCGATAAAACCGGTTTGCCCGTCATCGGGGACTTGTACCCGCGGCGGCATCCGAGCTCCGCGAGGGAGTGGTTCTTGTACGGGTTCGGGACGCCGTCCGTCGCGTTGACGGGCGTGAAGACGCCCAAACCGTGCTCCATCCCCGTCTGCAGCATCATCACCGGCTTGGACGACGCCGCGTTCTGGTCGTAGGACACGACGTCCTCCTCGTCCGATTCGCTGTCCGTGTCCGGGCCGACCGCCTCGTGCACGATGGCGAGGACGCGCTCCTCCTTCTCCTCGTGCGTCAGCTTCTTGTCCTCGAGCATCGCCTCCGCCTCCGGGGTGAGACCGTCCGGGGGGCCGTCCACGTCCTTGTGCCGCCACACCATGACGCACCGGTCCCCTCCGCCGGTGCTGACGAGCCACTTGTCGCTCGCGCTGAACGCGACGTTCGTGACGTGCGCGCTGTGTCCGCGGTACTCGTGCGCGTCGCTCACGCCCACGTTCGCGGGATATTTGGCGAGCTTCACGGAGCCGTAGTCGTCCCCGCACGCGAGCACGCGTTCGCCGTCTTCCCAATCCCCGCGGTTGCTTCGCGCGACGGCGTTGAGGTCCCCGGGCTTCGCGTCCTCGCTCCATAAGCCTTGCGTCGCCCACCCCATCGGGATCGTCCACGAGTTCCACTCCGCGTCGCGGACGGGCGCGAACGCGGCTTCGACCGGGTCGCACTGCGGCGCGGTGAAAAAGAGCAAGTCGCCCCCCGCGGTGTTGATCTGCACGAACTTCGAATCTTCCGACCAGTCCACGTGCGTCATCGCCTGCGGGCCGCGGTCGTCCTCGTGTGCGGCGTCGATGACGAAAAACGGCTTCACGTCGTCGGTTTTATCCACGATCTGGTACCCGCTCTGCCCGGCGTACACGCCCAAGACGCGAAACACGCCGTCTTGCGACGCGCACCCGAGGAAGCACCCGCACGGGGAGTAATTCACCGCGTTGACCCTGACGTTGGACAGCTTCGTCTGCGTAACGATGGTCCCCTTCTCGACGTCGACGACGATGACGTCGCCGCGGTACGTCCCCACCGCGACGTGCTCCGTCTTCGGGTGCCAGTCCACGCATCGTCCCTTGGACGGCAACCGAAGCATGCGATCCTGCGTCTTCCCCTTCAGGCTCCAAAGCCGGATCGATCGGTCCTCGGACACGGTGACGAACCGCGGCTCTCGCGGGTGCATCGCGAGGCCCCATACGTCGCCGCGGTCCGCGCCCGTCTTCGGGTCGATCGCGCCCGCGTGGCCGTTCATCAGCAGCTTCGCCTTGGTCTTATCCTGCGCCGCCTTCTCGTCCGTGATGTCAATCTCGAAAATCTCCGACGCCGCGGTCCCGTACGCAAGCTTGCGGCCATCCGCGCTCGGCGCCAACGCGCGAATCGACGGCGCCTTCCCCGCGGCGTACGACCGCGGCTGCGCGTGCGCGTCGAGCAACCCCTCCGCCACCTTCGCGGTGTCCACCTCGAACACGGGCTGCATGAAGACGCTCCAGAGCTTGATCTTCCCGTCCTTTCCCGCGGTCGCCAGCACCTTCCCGGTGAACGCCATGTCGTGTATCGGCCCGTGGTGAATCGCGGCGAACTTTCGCACAGCGCGGCATCCGCCCTCCTCGTATTTGTACGCGTCCCCCTTCATCGTCCCGGCGAACGTGCTGCCGTCGGGAAGAAACGCGATCGACAGCACCGAACACGCGGCGAAGCCTTTGCTCGCGCCGTGCGAGTACTGCGCGGGCGCGACGCGCAGCGTCCCGTCGTCGATCGTGAAGAACTTCAGCGACTTCTTTCCGCCGACGACGAGGCGACCGTCCACGGGGTTAAACGCGCAGACGTACGGACGCGCGCGGCCAAACTTTTCCGTCGCGATCAGCTTCGGCGTCGCCTCGCCCTTCAGCGGATCCCACCCCGGCGGGCCCCACTCGTGCACGGCGACGAGGTGCGCCTCGTCCGCGCCGACGCTCGCGAGGTACTTCCCGCACTTGCTGAACGCCGCGCACAGGATGGCGTTCTTGTGAAGCTCCGTGGATCGAATCGTGCACACCTTTTTCGCGTCGCTCGAGCGCCACACGTGAATCGCGGGGAAGTCGCCCACCTGCCCGGTCGCGAAGAAATCGCCCCCCGGGTGCTTCGCGATGCAGGTCACGTCGTCGCTGTGCGCGTCGAAGAACGTCTGCTTCCGCGTCTTGGCGTTCAGGACGATCCCCAACGCCGCGGCGTGATACACGAGGAGCCCCTTCTTGTCGTAGTGCAGGTTGTGCCGCGCGTCGTGCGATCGATACCCGTGCACGAACTCGAGCCTGAGCTTGTTGTCCGGGAGCTTCTCCGCGCCCGCGGGGTGGTCTTTCGGGTACTGGAACGGCGGGACGATCTTCTTCGCGCACGGCAGCGCGCGCTTCGCGTCGCCGCTCGGCTCGGGGCCGAGCCTGCCTCTCGACGTCTCGACCGTGGGTCGCCCCTGCGCGGGCTTCGCCCTCGGCGCTTTGAGGTCGCGGAAGTCGTCCGCGAGGTCGGAGTCGTACCCTTCCGCGTCCACGGGCTCGGAGGATTCCGCGTCGCCCAAGGACACGGCCTCGGGGTTGAACTCCGTGCTCGCGCCCGCGCCCATCGCGAACGTCCGCTTACTGCGATCGCTCGGAGAAGGGGCTGCGACGAAGGGATTTCAGATTTCAGATTCGAAGGCGCCGGTCGCGCGCCTCTTCGAGCCGCTCCTGGCGTATCGCGCGCGCCGGCGGATATCCCAAGCGCGCGCTGCTCGCGTCCCGTCCGCGATACCTCACGCGACGTCGGCGCGCGGCGTCACGTCGCGGTGCGCTCGGGTGTGTCTTCTCGCGCGTCCCCGCCCGCGGGCTAAATCTGGTGTTTAAACGGCTCGAAACGGGCCGAAAAACATTGACCGAACGAGAGCGGTTCGGTGTTGACCGACCGCGCTCAAGTCGTCGAGAGCCGATCAAAAGTGGCATTTTTCACCCTCGCCTCGGTGTCAAAGTTCGACAGCGCCGCCGGTCAACGGACCGATGAAACATCGACACGCGAACATCTCGGAAGACGCGACGTCCACGTCGGAACGTCCCGTCATCACGCGCATCACTCCCACCCCGCGCCACCATGGCGACGCGACCGTACGACCTCGTGATATGGGGCGGCTCCGGGTTCACCGGCAGGCTCGCCACGGAGTACCTCGCGCGGAAGTACACCCCCGGCGGCGCGTCGTCTCCCAAAGCCGCCGACGGCGGCGAGTCCGTGCGCTGGGCCATCGCGGGTCGCGACCGGCGGAAGCTCGAGGAGGTGCGCGCGGAGATCGAGCGGAAGCACCCGCACGTCGCCGGGAAGATCGACGTCCTCGTCGGCAGCGTCGACGACGCGAGCTCCATGCGCGCGGTGACGTCGCGCGCGTCCACGGTGCTGTCCTTCGCCGGGCCGTTCGCGCGGTTCGGCATGCCGCTCGTGGACGCGTGCGTGGAGACGACGACGGACTACTGCGACATCACGGGCGAGCCGAACTTCATCCGCGCGTGCGTGGACAAGCACGACGCCGCGGCGAGGCGCGAGGGGATCAAGCTCGTGAACTGCGTCGGGTACGACAGCGTGCCGTGGGACCTCGGCGCGTGGGCGGTCGCGAGAGAGTTGAGAGATAAGCACGGCGACGGATGCGTGGACGCGTTCGGCCACGCGGGCGCGGCCAAGGGCGGCGTCAGGTGCGAAGTTTTTCACCCATCCCGTAGTTTCAACATTTGATCGCGTCCCCTTTCAACTGACCGATGAATGAACTTTCGCCCGCATCAGCGGCGGCACGATCGCGTCCGCGCTCAACGTCCTGACGACGACGCCGTGGGACGTCCTCAAGAAGATGGGCTCGCCGTTCTACGTCGCGAACGGCGGCGGGGCGGGTCTGAGCGACGAGACGAAAGCGCGGTGGCGCACGCAGAAGAGCTACGCGTACGACGAGGACGTCAAGTCGTACACGATGCCGTCGATCATGGCGTCAATCAACACGAAAGTCGTCGCGAGGTCCGCGTCGCTGTGCGCGCAGCTGTGCGCCGGCGATTCGAACCCGTACCCGCCCGACTTCGCGTACAACGAGAGCGACCTCTCCGGCGGATACGTCGCCGCGATGGTCGGCACGGCGATGATGAGCGCGTTCGGCGCGGCGTTGATGTTCCCTCCGTCGCGATGGCTGCTCTCGAAGACGGTGCTCCCCGCGCCCGGGCAAGGACCCGCGGAGACGACGCGAGAGACCGGGTTCGCGAACATCTACGTCGTCGGCAAGGGCGCGAAGGCGTCGACGCCCAAGGTGTGCGCGCACATGGAGTTCAAGGACGCGGACCCGGGGTACAAGGGCACCGCCGCACTCGCGGTCGAGGCGGCTTTGTGCCTGGCGCTGCCGGCGGAGCGGCGGAAAAACGGCGGCGCGGTGACGGGCGGCGGCGTGCTCACGCCCGCGTCCGCGCTCGGCGCGACGCTGGTGGACCGTCTGAACAAGTCGGAGAATTTCTCGTTCGCGGTGAGGCCGCTCGAGGAGGTCACGCTACGCGGCGCGTCGAAGCTGTGAGAGAGCGGCGGGCGCGCGGGCGGGCGCGCGGGCGGGCGCGCGGCGAAGAAGGGGGGACGAAAGCGAAAGGAAAGGCGCGAACGAGTCGTCAACGGCATAATCACGACATTAGTGTACTGATCGAGCACCGCGTCACGACGACGCGTCCTTCTCCTCCGCGTCCCCCGGCGGCGCCATCACCGCCGTTCGCACCGTGCTCCCCAACCCCACGTCCCCGACCGCGACGCGCCCGAACCCGTCGTTCCCCCAGTTCCGCCACGAGTTCACCACGAGCCAGTGGTATCCCCCCGCCGTCGCCGGCTTCCCGCGCGCTTTTTCGTCCCGCCCCCACCCGATCAACTTCACGACGTGGCCGCCGTGGTTCTCCCCTCGAACGCGCTCGTCCCCGCTGGACGCGAAGACGCCGCGTCCGTCGTACAGGTAAAACTCGCCCCATATCGTCCCCGCGTACGACGTCACCGGCCCGCGCGTCGCGATCTCTTTCGCGACGCACGAGTAGTCCCGTTCCGGACACGAAACGATCTCCTTCACTCGGTACGCCGGCGCGTCCTCGACCCGCGTTCCCTTAGGACGCACGCAGCTCGACGGGCACTCCGGCGTGGGCGACTTCTCGCACGGGTGCTGGCACGCGTCGAACAAGTACGGCGCGCACGTGCTCTCGTCGCCGTACGCCCCGCCGGTGACGACGCCGTGGGTCTTGGCGTACTCGAACGCGTCTCGCTCGTCGCCGCCCTCGCAGCCGTCCGCCGCGCCGCACGATAACAGCTGCGACGCGCTCAAAAATTCACCTCCGCCGCCCCCGCCGCCCAGCGCGCCGTTCGTCGCGATGCACGCGCGGTCGGTGAGCACCGCGGCCGTCGCCACCGCCCAGCACGAGCCACACTTGCCCTGATCGAGCGCGGTGCCGACGACGCGCGCGCATCGCGGCCATCTCTCGCGCGCGTCGAAGGCTTCGGGGAGGCCGTCCGCGACGGGGTCGAACGCGCCGCGCGCCGCGACGGTCGTCGCGTTCTGGTCATCATCATCTCTATCGCCGCCGAAGGAGACGAGGCCGTCGAGGAGGCCGCCGAGGCGCGACGCGGCGCGATGGGCCCCGGGCGGCGCCGCGGGCGTCGACGCGAACGGCGAGCGCGTCCAGAGCGGATCGTCGTCGTCGTCGTCGCGATCATGACGATCCTTCCCGCTTCCGCTGAGGGTCGTTCCATACGAAGCGATGTCGGGGTGGAGTTCATAGGCGTCAGCTGGATTTGAAAGGTGTCGAGGTCGGGCGTTGAAAGCGAGGGGTGAGCGGAGAGAAACGCCGGCAAAAGTCCTTAAGGAACCGCGTTCACCACGCCAACGCGGTCGTATGGGAACCAGTGTATAAAACGCGCCTGGCGTC
>Ga0181560_10002317_pt1 | contig 17707 bp, 6 predicted proteins | sample 011ome_20_FD_133751 | JGI IMG/M metagenome (GOLD analysis project Ga0181560, IMG submission 133751) | Coastal salt marsh microbial communities from the Groves Creek Marsh, Skidaway Island, Georgia - 011509CT metaG (megahit assembly) | ecosystem: Environmental > Aquatic > Marine > Intertidal zone...
CTCGGCGCGAGCGCGGCGCGTGTGCGGAGCAGTTGCTGGGCGAGATTGGCTCTTCGCGGCGCGACCCGCAACACGCCGTGCTCGAGGCGTACTGCTTGATGGCGCGCGGGGACAAAAAAAGCGTGGACGCCGCGTTCGACACGCTGTCAGAGGTTCTGAACCGCGACCAGGACAACGCGCCGGCGCTGCTGGCGCTGGCGTCGTGTTTCGAGCTGCAGAACCTCCCGGCGAAAACCAAAGCGCAGCTGAAACGTCTGGCGAAGCTGCCGCGCCGCGCGGCGGAAGCCGACGCGTTCGAAGCCGCTTGGCTGGCGAGCGCGCACGCATTCTTCGAGTCGGGGCGCCACGACCAGGCGCAGGAGCTATGCCAGCGGTGCCTGCAGCACAACAAGAGTTGCGCGCCCGCGTGGGAGCTCATGGGCATGATCTGCGAGCGCGAGGCCACCGCGGCGGACGCGGCGGAGTGCTACGAAAACGCCTGGCGGTGCGTCGGGAACAGCGACCCCTCCGTGGGGTTCAAGCTGGCGTTCGTGCTGTTCAAGGCGAGGCAGATGGTGATGTGCGTGGACGTGTGCCGCGCGGTGCTCGACAAGCACCCGGAGTATCCGAAAATCGAAAAGGACATCATGCGCAAGGCGCAGGCGTCCATCAGGCCGTAGAACGCGCGGGGAAGGTGGGTGGAACGCCGACGCGCGCGCGCGAGCGCGGCGGTGACGCGCGCCAGTCTAAATACCAGTCATACATACGCGCCAGTCATAAATGCGTAGTATGAATACTCATACGGTAAACGCGTCGTAGCTCGCGAGCTACGACGCGTTTACACCTCTCAGTCGAGCTCATCTCCCAGCTCAGCGGCGCCGCGGAGCGACGGGCGGAGGAACGTCGCCGCCGCGGCGGTTTTTTTCGCCGCGCCGATTTCGCTCGAAGACGTTTTTTCGTCCCCGACGGAAAAAGGCGTCGCGTCGTCGTCTTCGCGTTCGTCGCCGTTTGTCGCCGCGGCGTTTGAAGCCGACGCGCGCGCCTCATCAGCTTCCTTCTCCCGCGCCTCCTTCTCCCGCGCCTCGTGCGCCTCGCGCCACCGCCTCTGGTTCTCGGTCTCGCCCTGCGCGTCGAACGCCGCCGCCGCCGCCACCGCCGCCGCCGCCGACGCCGCGGCGCGCGCCTCGGCGTCGTCCGGCGCCGCGGCGGGGTTGACGGCGTCGGGGGGGACCGCCTCGTCGCGCGCCTCCGCCGAATCCGCGATTGTCTCGACGGGTTCCGCGAACGCCGGCGCGGGCGCCCGCGGCGCCGGACGCACCGGCAGCGTCACCTCCAGCTTCCGCGCCGCCTTGTCGAACTTGGCCCGCCCCTCGTCCCCGAACACCTCGTACGGGAGCGCGAGGTCCAGCTTGTACTTCCCGGGAACGCGGAAGAACACGCGGGAGTCCCCGACGTCGAGCTCGGCGGCTGCGACGGAGTCCAATTTCGGCAGATGCACGCGCAACACCAGCGCCGACGGCCGCGTGTCGCGTCTTTTCTCCGCTTCGCGCGACGCGCTCCCCGTGCCGAACTGCTTGGACATATCCTTGCCATCCTCTCTGTGCACTATGGTGTGCTTGGGCTCGCACTCGCCCGCGGGCTCGGGCTCAGGGCCCGCGCGCGCCGGCCGCTTCTCGCCGGCCACGGCGTCGCCGAATCGAAACGCGCTCGCCTTGGTCTCCGCGCCCGGTCCGCGCGAGGGCGCGACGCGGCCGCCGGGCGCGCCGGCGCTCGTCGCCTTTCCGCCGCCTTCGTCGTTTCCGGGCGCCTTGCCGCCGCCCTTGATCGCCTGGACGCCCGGACCCGTCTTCGGCCCCACGAACGTCTTCTTCGGGGTCGTGAAGTCGAGGCTCAGGCGCGTTCCGAACGCGCGGTTCACGGCTTCAATCGCCGTCTCCACCACCATCTTCTTCAGGCGCTCGTCGCGCCGCGTGAGCTCGTAGGTGTGCTCGGAGACGCAGAAGTCGTACGCCACGCACGTCTCGCCAGCTTTGTCCTTCTCCTCGTGCGGCTGGCCGAGCGTGTGCGGGACGCTCCACTGCAGACCGCCCGGCCGCTTCTCTGACGTCGCGTCCTCGCACTTGTCGCTGCGGCACACGTTGACGAACGCCTTCCTTCCCGTCTTCCGGGCGTCAGACGACGACGCGCCCGAACCGCGATCGTCGGGGGAAGACGTGGAGGGGCCGTCGTCGGCGGGGCCCTCGTCGAAGGTCTTCGCGACGAAGCCCGCCTTGGGCATCACCAGCTGCACGTCCTTGCCGTAGACGGACTCGATCTTGCCCTCCATCTCCAGCTGGCGCAGGTACGCGTCGGACTCAGCCTTGTTCTTCGGGTCCGCGATCTCCGCCGCGTACTCCGCGAACATCTTCTTGAAAGCCTCATCCTTGAACGCGTTCTGGAACTTGTCCACCTCCTCCTTGGTGAGGTTGAGGTCCTCAAGCGAGCCGCGGGCCTGGTCCATCGCAGTCGGCGTCTCGTGCGGATCCCTGCTCGACCCCTTCGCGCGGCCCGATCTGGAGATCTCCCGACGTTCGCGCGCGAAAACGGCACCGCCCGAAATCGCGTCGGTCAACGCCGAAACGAAACTGAGACTTCGAGCGCGCATCTGCCAGATCTCGAACTTCGAATCTTTCGTGTGGTTGACTCGTCAGCACCACGAATGCGCGCGAAAGGTTCAGAAGGGATGGCGCTGACGGCCGCGCCCGCTGCGCCTCGGCGCAAGGTGATCATCGACACGGACCCGGGGGTGGACGACACTTTCGCGATTCTGCTGGCTCTGCGCTCGCCCGAGATCGAAGTCATCGGTCTGACGTCCCTGTTCGGCAACGTGCGGACGCCCACGGCGACGAAAAACGCGTTGCACCTGCTGGAGCGGTTCGGGCGGAGCGACATCCCGGTGTACGAGGGCCACCTCACGTCCATCGCGGGCGATGCCAAGGAGCGCATCGCGGACTTCGTGCACGGAGACGACGGGTTCGGGAACACGGGTGCGCCCACCGTGAGCACGAAACCCGTGTTCGGCACGTCCGCGGCGGAGTTTATCGTGCAGTCCGCGAACGCGTTCCCCGGCGAGGTCACCGTGGTGGCGCTCGCGTCCGCCACCAACGTCGCGCTGGCGCTGCGCCTCGATCGCGTCGCGGTGACGAAGAACCTCCATTCGGTCGTGCACCTGGGCGGCGCGTTCTTCACGAACGGCAACGTCAACCCCGCCGCGGAGGCCAACGTCTTCGGCGACCCCGACGCCGCGGACGAGCTGTACGGCTCAGGCGCCGACGTCACCGTCGTGGGCCTCGACGTCACGCAGAGGCTGCGGCTGTCGGAGGAGGACCTCGCCGCGATGCGCGAACATCCGGAGAACATCTCGAGCGCGCCGTGCGACAATCCGTTCGCGCCGGAGCACGGCTCGTTTCTGCACGCGATCAGCGAGTTCTACATGGCCTTCCACGTCCGCACCACGGGGTTTCGGGGGATCTTCATGCACGACCCGGCGGCAGTGGTCCTGGCGTTCGCCCCCGAGCTCTTCGCCACGAAACGAGGCCGCGTGCGGGTGGCGACGGAGGGGCTTTGCAAGGGGCAGACGGTGCTGGACACCGGGGACAAGGTGTGGAGTTTCCCGAACGCGTGGGAAGAGGGGGAGCGACCCGCCATCGCCGTGGCGCTGGACGTGGACGTGGTGAAGGTCATGGCGCTGTTCCGAGAACGCTTCGGGATCGAAAGGTAGAGGCGCGCGCCGTCGGAGTGTAGTACGTATACGAGCTTGTTTCGCGAACGAAACTGTCAATCGACGTTTCGCAAGAGAGGACTCTGGACTTCTTCGAGGAATTCGGGGCGGATGCGCGCGAAAAACGACGACCGCGGATCTTCGGCCGCGGCACCAGCACTCCTCGCAGGCACGGGACGTACGTCGGGCGTGGGTGCGGTCGCGCTCCCGAGCAGTATCGACACCAGAGGCCGCTGATGCCTCGAGAAGCGATGGCGTCGACCGACGCCTCGATCGCGGAGAAGGGCTCGGTGAAGAACGCCGCGATGGCGGTTTTGCGGAGCGTCACGATCGTCTGGGCGTTCGTGAACGCCTACACGATCCGCCTGCACGCGGTCGAGGTGTACGGGCGCGTCATCCACGAGTTCGACCCGTGGTTCAACTTCCGCGCGACGCAGTACCTGGTGGACCACGGCTGGCGCGAGTTTTTCACGTGGTACGACCACGAGTCGTGGTACCCGCTCGGGCGGCCGGTCGGCACGACCATCTACCCCGGGATGCAGTTCACCGCCGCCGGGATCTTCCGCGCGCTCAACGCGATGGGCTTCGACGTCAGCCTGAACGACGTTTGCGTGTTCATCCCCGCGGGATTCGCCGTCACCGCCACGCTGTTCACCGCGCTCATCGCGCGCGAAGCCGCGGTCGGGAAGCACAAGGCCACCGCGTTCGCGATCACCGCCGCAATCATGGCGATCCTCCCCGCGCACATCATGCGCAGCGTCGCCGGCGGGTACGACAACGAGTCCGTCGCCGTCACGGCAATCGTCGCGACGTTTTTCTGGTGGATCCGGAGTTTGCGCACGGAGCAGTCGTGGCCGTTCGCGTTCGCGGCCGCGCTGTCGTACGGGTACATGGTCGCAGCCTGGGGGGGGTACACCTTCGTGCTCAACATGGTGGGCGTGCACGCCGCCGCGCTCTTCCTCGCCGGGCGCTTCACCTGGAACCTGTACATCGCGTACTCGGTGTTCTACCTCGTGGGCACGGGCCTCGCGGTGCACGTCCCGGTGGTGGGGTGGACGCCCCTGCGCTCGATGGAGCAGATGGGACCTCTGTTCGTGCTGGGCCTCGCGCAGCTCGCCGCCGCGTTACACGCAAAGAAGCGCGTTCTGGGCGAGCGCGACTACGCGGCGTTCCGCAAGCGCGCCGCGCTCCTCGGCGCCGCGGGCGCGCTCGCCGCGCTCGTCGCGCTGGACGCCTCGGGGCTGGTAGGCGGCCTCTCCGCGCGCGTGCGCGGGCTGTTCGTGCCGCACACGCACACAGGCAACCCCCTGGTGGACAGCGTCGCCGAGCACCAGGCGACGCGCGGGGACGTGTACTGGCAGTACTTCGACGCGGTGATTCTGTTTGCGCCCGCCGGCGCCGCGGCGTGCGCGGCGTTCCGGCCCTCGCCCGCGCGCACGTTCGTGGCGCTGTACTTCCTGATCGCCGGGTACTTCAGCGCCAAGATGATGCGCCTGGTGCTTCTGCTCGGGCCCGCGTCCGCCGCCGCCGCCGGCGTGGCGCTCGGCGGCGTCGTCGACTGGGTGGCGGGCGAAGCCGCCGCGCTCGCCCGGGTCGCGGACGCGGGGCCCGGAGGCGCTTCGAAGAAAGGAAACGCCGACGAGAAGAAGGAAACGCCGACTGGCGCTTCAGTCGGAGGTGGTAAAGGCGACGGTAAGAGCGGCGGCGGCGGGCGCGCTGAGCGCAGAGCCGCGAACGCGAAGAAGAAGAAGAGCGGCGGCGCGTCGTCGGCGTTCCGCATCGACGAGGCGCCGCGCGCGGCGCGCGAGTATTTCGCGGCGAACACGTCGGTTCGCCAAGCCATCGCCGCCGCGACGCTGGCGTTCCTCGTCACCGCCGGCCGCTCGTTCGTCGCGCGTTCGCGCGTGATGGCGCGGCAGATGTCCGAGCCCTCCATCATAGTGCGCGGGTACGCGCCCGGCGGCGGCGTGGCGATCCTCGACGACTTCCGCGAGAGCTACTGGTGGCTGCGCGACAACACCCCCGAGGACGCGCGCGTGATGGCGTGGTGGGACTACGGGTACCAGATCGCCGGCGTCGCCAACCGCACGACGCTCGCGGACGGAAACACCTGGAACCACGAGCACATCGCGCTGCTCGGGAAGTGCCTGGTGTCCCCGGAGGAGGTCGGGCACCCCATCGTCAGGCAGCTCGCCGACTACGTGCTGGTCTGGACGACGCGCTACGCCGGCATGCCCGGGGACGACTTGGCAAAGTCGCCGCACATGGCCCGGATCGCGGGGTCCGTGTACGACGACGTCAAGCAGGAGGGCTTCTACGTGGACGAGCGCGGGAACCCGAGCGCGTCGATGCGCGAGTCCCTGCTCTTCAAGCTGAGCGCGGCCGGGATGCAGCCGGACGTCGAGGCGCCCGAGCGCTACGAGGAGGCGTACGCGTCGAAGAACCGGATGGTCCGGATCTGGAAGGTGCTGGACGTGGACGAGGAGACCAAGCGCGCGACAAACGCGGGGGAGCACAAGGTGTGCGACGCGGGCGGGTGGTACTGCCCGGGGCAGTATCCGGATAAGCTGAGGGAGGTGCTCAGCACGAAGCGGGACTTCCAGCTCGAACGCTGAGCTGAGTTTAGCATGTTGTAATCGACAACAGCCGGCGAATTTTTTTTTGCAAACGACGTCATGTCGGACGCGATGAGGGAAATCACGTGTGTTTCCACTTGCCTTCCTTTCCCTTCTCTCATCGCGTCAGACCATGGTGCGCGCGCGGCTCGGCGGCGCGCCGCGCCGACGCGGCGCCATGGCGCGCGCGGCGCTGGCGGCCGCTCTGGTGCTCGGGATGCTTCCCTCGTCGGCGAGCGGGGACGTCGGTTCCCCCACGCGGGTCGTGACCCCCACCGTGAAGGTGGTATCGCGACTGGAGGCGCCGAAGCCTTGGGTCGGTGCCCGAGAGGTGCACGAGAACAGAACGCTGAACACGGACGTCGTGGAAGGCACGGTCGCGCTCGGCGGGACGTTCGCGCTGGTGATCCGCGACGATGCGCTCCCCGCGCTGCCCCCGACGAACCCCGCGTTCACGATCGCGATGCGCGTGTTCCTGACGCACGACCCCACGCACGACGCGCACGTCGGATTGTTTTGGAAGGGCCGCGGCAACGACGATCGCACGCCCAGCGCGTGGCTGGCGCCGGGCTCGACGCTCGTCACGTTCCGCGTCTCCACGACAGTCTCGACGGAGGTGTGGGGCACCGCGAACACGCCTCTGCCCGTGCGCGAGTGGTGTCACATCGCGCTCTCCGTGGACGGCCGCATCATGCGCTTCTACGTGAACGGCGCGCTCGACGCGGCGGTGGAGACGAACGGCGACGTCGTCTCCAACGACGGCGACTTACACCTCGGGAAGGACCCCGCCAACCCCGGGCTCACGGGGTTCCTGGGCGCGGTGCAGATGCACGCGCTCGCGCTGCGTGACGAGGACGTACAACAGATGGCCGCGCGCGCGATGCACGCGGCGCCGGACTTCGACGGCGAGCCCGCGCGCGAGGCGCGCGTCGCCCCGCGTCTAGCCGCGGGGGTTCTCGCGCGCGAAGCCGCGCACTTCCGGGCGGTGTTCGACGCGAACGCCTCATCAGACGCCGAGACTGTCGTGGAGGTCGCGACGGGTGGCCTGTCCGACGCGCTGGACGCCGACCACCTGGCGTCGTTCGCGGAGGAGCAGTTCGCGCTCGGCGACGCGGCGCGCGCGGCGGCGCTGAAGCTCGCCGACGCCGCGTCGCGACCGGCGCGGTCGCGGGTCGCCGCCGAGCGCGTCATGGCCACGGCCTTGGAGCCGCTCCTCGTCGCCGCCGCCGGCGGCCATAACGAAGCCCGTCTGGTGCTGGCGGCGATGCTTGAGGGGGGCTACGGAACATCAGACTCGGCACCCAAACCGGGGCGCGCGCTGTACCACCGCCTGATGGCCGCCGCCTCCGGCGACCCCATGGCCAGGCTCGCGATGGGCGCGGCGACTGTGCTGGGGAACGACGCCTTCCTGTCCGGCGCCGACGCCGGTTCCGCGGTCGGTTCGCCCACATCGCGGCTGCCCAACGCGCGGTGCGCGCTGGCGCTCCACTACTTCTACCACTCGGCGACGACGGCGTACGAGGATAGCGCTCGGCCGGGCGGCCAGGCGCGCGTGGAGCGCGGCCGACTGCACGAAAACACGCGCCGCGTGAAGGGTGATCTGCGCGGCGAGAGTGACGACCGCGTGCTGTACCTCTCCCGCGCCGCCGACCTGGGGGACGCGCGCGCGATGCTGGCTATGGGCAACGGATACTACTGGGGGAACTTCGGCCTGCCGCGCGACCACGCGGCGGCGCTTCGCTTCTACCGCCGCGCGCACCGCGCGGGGGCGCTGCAGGGCACGGTGGGCGTGGCGAAGATGGCGCTTAAGGGCGAGGGCGCGCCGCGGAACACCAGCGAGGCGCTGGAGCACTACCGCGCGGCGGCGGAGCGGGGCAGTGCGGACGCGCTCAACGGACTCGGATACCTCTACTTCTACGGTGACGACGCCGACGCGGCGGCGGAGGACGCGAGGTCCGCCGCCGACCGCGGCTCGGCGGACGAAGGGACGGGTTCGCTCGCCGAGAGTTCAGGATTTGATTCGAGCGTGATCCACAAGAACGACACGTTAGCTCTGGAGTATTTCCGCCGCGCCGCCGAGCTCGGGAACGGCGACGGGCTCGTGAACGCCGGCGTGATGCTTCGCTCCGGCCTGGGCACTCCGGCGGACGTCGCGGCGGCGCACGCGCTCTTCGCGCGGTGCGCGGAGCTGCCGGGGGAGCACCCCGCGTGTTCGTACCAGGCGGCGCTGATCGAGGCGTCCGGCGAGGGGGGCGTCCCGCGGGACTGCGACCTGGCGGTGGCTCGCCTGCGGCGCGTCGCCGAGGGCGGCCGGTGGATGGCGCCGCTGCAGGAGGGCATGCAGGCGCACCTCGCGGGCCGGAAGAACGAAGCCGCCTGGCTGTACGAGTACGCCAGCGCCGGGTCGCTCCCGGAGGCGAGCTTCAACGCCGCGTGGCTCGGCGAGCGCGACGCGCGGGACGCCAGGGTGGCGCGCCGGTTCGGAACGGGCGCGCGCGACGAAAACTGGCGCGTTTTTGTCACCGCCGCGAACGACGACGACGACGACGACGACGACGCGACGAACGACGCGGTCTCTCGCGCCGACGCCGTGACGGACGACGCGCCGGACTCGGAACTCGCGGCGGTTGCGTTTTCGCGCGAAAAGCGCGCGGCGACGTCGCTGCGCCGCCACGCCGCGCGCGTGCGCGCCGACCCCGAAGCGGACGACGCCGCGCGGGCGTGGGCGGCGCTGCAACTGGCGGACTGCGAGTACTACGGCGCGGCGCGCCCGGGCGGGTGCGCGCCGGGCTCGAAGCGCGAGGCGTTGCGCCTCTACCGCGAAGCGGCGGCGTCGGCGCGCGCCGCGCTGGCGACGGTGGCGCCGGCGACGAGCGTCACCGCCGACCCGGGACGGAACCGACGCGAGCGGTGGATGACGCGAGCGGCGAAAGACGCGAAAGAGCCCGCGACGCGGGATCCCGCGCCTTCGCGAGAAGCGCGGGAGGCGGCGGCGCGCGCCGCGGAGGACGCCGGCGGGTCCCTGGACGCGCGCCGCCTGCTGACGCACGCGCTGTACGCCGAGGCGTGGATGCGCGCGAAGGGCGAGGCGTGCTCGGCGGACCGCGCGCGCGCGAGGCGCGCGCTCGGCGAGGCGCTCGGCGTCGGCGGGTGGCGCGAACTCGTCGCCGTCGCGCCTCCCTTCGCGGGGCTGGCGCTCCTGGACCTCGTCGACGCGGCGTGCGCCGCGCTGGCGACGCCGCCCTCGGGAACGCCGCGCCGGTGTGCGGACGCGCTGATGGCGCTGATGGCGCCGTCCGCCTCGGACGGCGACGAAGACGTCGCCCGACGTGCCGAGAGACGAGCGCCGAGCGACGCGCCTGAGAAGGAGGCGGAGGCGGCGGGAGACGTGGCGCCGCGCCGCGCGCGTCTCTCCCCGGGCGCGTTCGCGCTGCGCCTAGTTTCCGAGTTGATCGCCGCCGCGGGCGCGTGGGAGGACGCCGTCGCGCAGCGCGCCGAGCGCTGGCGGTTTACGCTCGCGCTGAGCCGGTCCCTCCTGGCCGCAGCCGTCGCGTTCGCGCTCGGGTGGCGGCTGGCGGCGCGCCCGCTCCTCCGCGCGCTTCACGGCGCGCGCGACGCGCGCGAGGCCGCCCCTCGCAGGGACCGCGGCGGCGGCTCAGTCGGCGAAATGCGTCGCCGCGTCGAGCGCATGCGCGCGGAGGCGGCGGCCGAGGCGGAACGTGCCCGCGAGGCGTCGGCGGCGCGTGCGGTCACCGAGCCTCCTCCTCCGGCGGCGGTGCGCGCGCCGGTAGACGTGGGCGATCTGGACGATTCGAGCGCGGAGGGGCACGCGGTCATTCGCGCGAGGGGGGACGAGGGAGGCGACCGGTAGCGCGGGCGCGAAGGTTCCTTTCCTTTGTATGCTGATCGTCTCGCGTCGGACAAATTCTCGGCGAATCGCACATTCGTCGGAGCTCGATCGCCTGTTGTACTGCTTGCGTCGCAGACAGACAGAATCTTCCCTCGCATTTCTGTGCTTTTCGTCGCGGATCGGCAGTTCACTGGGCGCACGGATGGACACGAGCATGGATCCGAACGCCGCCGAGGTTCCTCAGGCGGCGCCCTCGGCGCCGCCCGCCGCGGAGACGGTGCCCGCGGAGGCGACGGTACGCTACTTCCAGCGTCCACGATCGCCACCGAAAGCATTTTGCCGCCGAAATTCTCTGCGCGAAGAATCGCGAAGCGCCCGCCCATCTCTGACGTCTCCTCCGCTTCCTCCGCATCTCCAGGCTCCCAAACCCGCCGATCCCGTCGCGAACGCACCTGTGGACACACCCCCCGTCGCGCCCGAGGCGCCCGCGGCGCCCGCTGAGACCACCGAGGCCGCCCCGGTCGCCGATGCGATGGACACCGACGCGACCGCCGAAGACGCGCCTGTCGCGTCGCCCGCCGCGGCGCCCGCCGCGGCCGCGGAGGCCCCGGCGGGCGCCGCGGCGGCTCCCCCCCCCGCGGACGCCCCCGCGGTGGCGCCGGACGCGCCCGCGCCCGCGCCCGCCGGCCGTCCCAAGCGCGGTCGCGGCGGCGACGCCGACGCCACCGGCGAGCCTGGTCGCGCGACGCAGAGCGCGCGCACGGGGGGTTTATTGACCACCGCGTCGTCCCGTCAGGCGCAAAAAGCGCTGGAGGAGGAATCCGTGTTCCGCCGCGAACGCCTGCTGGACATCTACCACGCCGTGGAGTCCCTGTGCTTCTACACCGCGAAGGAGATCGCCGCGCAGATGCAAGTGGTGGACGGCGCGTTGACCCTGCGCGTCCCGCACGGCCCTACCTGCATGCGCGTGGTGGTTGCCGACCTGCTGCGCGTTCTGCCCGCGCACATCCTGGCGACGCGCGCGACGTCCGAGGAGAACGCGCGCGCGTGGTTCCCGCAGCCGGACACGCACTGGGGCTTGGAGTCCGCGGCGCAGCTTCCGGAGTACCGACGGCGCGCGCTGGGCCTGCTCGAGACGCTGTGCGAAGTCGCCGCCTCGGGGAAACACAGGCGTCTGTACCAGAAGATCGACGCCGACGTGGTGAACGCGACGCAGGACCTGGCGCTCGTCTCCGCGCTGGAGCTCGCGTCGAAAAAGAAAATCAAGCGCAAGATCGGCGCCGTCGCGGACTCGCCCGAGGCGGTGGCGGACGCCGCGCACTTCCTCGAGCTCGCCAAGACCGCCGCGCAGACCCTCAAAGCCGTCTGCACGCTCTACGAGTGGCGCGACCCCTACGTCGCCGCCGCCGCCGCGGCGTGGCCGCCGCGCAAATCCAGAAAGCCGGACGGCGCGCCCGGCTCGGACACCTTGCTGGACGCCGTCGTGAACGGCGCGTTCGTCGCGCTGCGCCGCGCCACGCCCCGGCCGGGCGTGGGGATCGTCAAGTCCGTCGCGGAGGTCGCGCCCGCCAGGGCGCTCCTCGCCGGCGCCGCGCGCCTGGCGGGCGTCGAGGGCGCCGCGGGCGTCCTGGCGCGCGGAGGCGTGGACAGGCTGAGGCCGGTGCTCCGCCTCGGCCTCGCGGCGGTGCGGCTCGCCGCGGCGGCTCCGGCGGACATCGCGCCCGCGCTGGCGCGCGCCGCCGCGGAGGCGGCGCGCGCGGAGGCTGCGCGCCTGGGCGCGGCGGCGGCGGCGGCGGGCGGGTTGGCGGCGGCGGCACCGGCGGCGGCGGTGGCGGCGGCGCCCGCCGGCGCCGACGCCGCCGCGGACGCGAGCGCCGTCGCGTCGAAGATCCCGCCCGTCGCGCCCGCGACGGACGAGCAGAGAGGCGCGATGGAGGCGCGCGACGCGCTGCTGCCCGTGGCGACGCACGGGCTCGGCTTGCTGCAGACGCTTCTTGACCTCGAGACGGAGCTTCCCGACGGGAGCTCGTTTTCGTTTCTGGATGCGGCGGCGGAGGACGACCTCGAGGACGGGTGCGAGCCGCTGCTGGCGGCGGCGGTGGGCGCGGTGCTGCGCGCGTGCGCGGAGGCGATGGACGCGCAGACGGACGCCGCGAGCGAGGGCTGGCTCGGGCAGCAGGGCAGGGGCTGGGTGCTCGAGAAGCCCGGAGCTACGGGCGCCGAGCTCTCGGAGAGTGAGAAGGCGGCGGGGGAGGGCGGCGGCGCCGCCTCGCAGAACGGCGACGGCGACGGCGGCGGCGGCGGGTCTGAGAGACCCGCGGGCGCGGGGGCGACGCGCGAGTTCACGGACCTGATGGCGGACGACGTCGCGCCCGCCGACGCGGAGAAGGCGGCGAAGGAGGCGGCCGAGCGCGCGGCGCGGTCCGCCGCGGAGGCGGCGGCGACGAGGCGCGCGCTGGAGAAGTCGCCGCCGCTCCCGCCCCCCCTCGGGCGCGGGAGCGGCGCGCTTGTGCTCGCCGCCATGCGCAGCGCGGAGGCGCTCTCCGTGGACTCCTCGACGCAGTCGGCGACCACGGAGGCGCTCGCCGCGCCCCTCGGGCGCGTCCTGGCGCTCCCCGAGCGCGTCTTCGCGCAGTGGTGGTGCGGCGGCGCCGCGGCGGGGTTCGCGCACCAGGACGACGACGAGGTCACCACGGTGGCGGCGGCGGCGGCGGCGGACACTGCGGGGAGCGCCGGCCGCGCGGCGGCGGCGGGGTCGTACCACGCGGATCTCGGATGCCGCATCCCGGCGCACGTGCGCGAGGAACTCGCTGCGAAGGGCACCCTGCGGACCGCGGAGCGCGCGCTGCTGCTGCACCACCTGCTCGGCAACCTGCACATCCACGATGCGCGCGCCGCGGGGGAGGAGGAACCGCCCCCGGGGCGGTTCCTCTCGTTGCTCGTGGAGGCGTTCGGAGGGAGCGCCGGGGACGCCGCCGAAGGCCCCGCCGTCGTCTCCGGCGACGCCTCGGTTCTGAAGCGCGCGTTCGCGAACTTGGAGGCGCTCCACGCGCACGTGCGCGCGTTCCCGGAGGGCACCGTGGCCGAACACGACGTGGCCATCGTGCAGACGCTGGTGGACGAGTTGAAGTGCCGCCTGCCCGGCGGCGGCGGGGCGGAGGCGGCGGCGAAGGCGGCGGCGGCGAGCGCGGCGGCGGCGGCGGCGGCGGCGCCTCCGGTGCACGAGGACGACGCGCCCATCGCGGCGATGCTTTGAGTGAGCGGAGGCAATTTCCCATTCGCGATCGAAGTTGACTACTACTGTAGCTCTACGATCATAGACTATAATACGTACAAGGTACTTCAACCTTCGGCTCTCTCCTGAAAGTCACATCAAGCACTCGGGCTCGTTGCTGTTCCCCGCCTGCGGCCGCGCGTCCCGGTAGTGCAGGAGCTCGACGGAGGTGGTGGGGTTGGCCCTGTGCCCCCCTCGTAGGCGGCGCGTCATCTTGGCGCTGCTCTCCCCGAAGACGTGGTTCCGGCCGTGCGTGTACAGCGTGCACCCGGGCACGCGGTGCTCGCCGCGGATCACCTCCTGGACATCCTCGCCGCGCGCGGCGCGCCACTTGTTGTCCTCGCCCTTCTCCTTGAACGCGGAGACGTCCACCGCGCCCTTGCTGAGGCGGTAGGCCAGCGGCTGCGCGACGTACGGCACGGGCTTCCCGGGCGTCGTGGGCATCAGCGCCTGCGCGTATCTCGCGGGCGCGCCGGCCGGGCGCGACTCGCCGAGCGACGGCATCGCCGCGCCCACCGCGCCGGCTTTGATGGCGCGCTCGGCTCCGGGCGCAAGCCCGGTGGCGCGCCCGAAGGACACGCCGTGGATCTCCACGTCCTTTACCGGGACGTGCCCGGTGTACCCCGGGATGTGCGCGCGGCGGTTGGCGTCGTCGCGCCCGCGCGTGCCCTGGGGGTTGTGCTCGGCGTAGCCCGAGAGCCGGCCGCTCACGCGCAGGTTTCCCGAAGCGGAGAGGGCGGAGAACGCGGGCGCGGCGCTCTCGCCGCTTTCGCGCTCGGCTTCGGTGACGAGCTGGCGCGAGGCGTGGCCGTAGCTCTTGCCGTAAAGGTGTTTGGAGGCGTGGATGTGCCCGGTGTACCCGGGCATGTGCCCCACCGGCGGCGGGTAGTCGCTGGGGAGCGTCTTCTCCCCCTTCTCGCGCCCGGTGAACTCGATCTTGTTCCCGAAGGGCGTCGGCGCCAGGCTCGCGCTCGGCGCGGCGCGCATGGAGCCGAACCCGTTCGTCCCGACGCCCACCAGCGCGTTGCGGAAGTCGCGCACGCCCTTGGTCTCGTCCAGGAGGGGCTTGCGCTTGCCCACGTGCGGCTGCCCGAGCCTCGGCGGCTCGGGAGGGCCCAGCGGCGCCACCTGCGCGTACAGATGTTGCGTTCCCACGGGGCGGCTCTCCACCAAATCAGGGTGGCCCGCGGGATTTCCCCCCGCGCGCATGGTCTCGACGGCAACCTGCGCGCGGCGGGTCATCTCGCCGTAGCTCCGGCCGATCACCTGGTGCTTGCCTGGGGTCCAGAGGAAACAGAGGGGTCAGTCTTCGAGCGTAATCGCGTAATCTTGGGAAGATCCAAATCCGAACGAGGTTCGTTCTCGCGTCGTACCGGGAACGTAGCCGGTGCACCCCGGAATCTGCTCGCGGCGCGACATTTCGCTGCGGCTATGCCTCGACGCGGACGGAAGTGGTGGCGCGGCGAACAAGCGCGCGTCGGGCAGTGTCGGGGGCTGACGCGCGCCCAGTCGATTCAACAAACTCACGTAAACACCCGACATTCGCTCCCGAGCGAACCCGTGTGCCCGTGCCCGACGCTTCGCGGGAAGTTTGGATCGATCTCGACGAAGTCACAGATCTGAAGCGTTTGTTTCCCGGAAAAACTGACAAGCATCGCACTCGTGCGATGCGCCGCGCCGGTGGTCGCGCGGCCGCGATGGAGTGGGCGGCTGGATGGTCGAAGATCGCGGCGTCGACCGCACGCGAGCGTCCTGGCGCGGCGCTCGCGGTGGTGGCCTCCGTGGCCGCGGCGCTCCCCGTGATGCTCGTCGCGCTGGTATTCGCCGCGGTGGCGTTCGCCGCGCTGGCGCTGCCGCTCGGCATCGCCACCGCCGCGTGGTGGGTCACGCTGCGCCCGCGCGCGCGCGGGCGCGACAGCCCGTCCTCCATCCTCACGCGGCTGCGCGAGGGCACGCTGCGGCTCTCCGCAGTCCCTGAGGGCTCCGCCGAGCCCGGGTCGGCGCGCGCCTCGCTCGCTTCCCCGCGCGCCTCGCTGACGCCCGCGGGGCTGAGGCTCGGCAACCCGCCGGTCGACCTCCTCGTGGTGTACTCCGGGCAGACCGAGTTCAAGATGGAGGGGTGCGACGACGCCGCGCGCATGGTCGCGGCGCGCATCAAGGAAAAGGTGGAAGCGCAGCACACGCGAAGCAGACGCGCGCGATACCGCGATACCGAGCATCACCGTGATGCGCTCGACGTCGGAGACGGCGTCTCCGTCGCGCTCGCGGACGTGGCGTCCCTGTGCGAAGCCTCCGACGAAAAAGACGACTTCGACCTCGCGACGGCGCTCGCTGATTTCGCCGACGCCGTCGTGTTCGTCGTCGAGTCGGCGGTGTGCGTCGAGACCCCTTCCGACGCGCTGCGCAAGTTCCGGCGGCGACTGCAGAGGGAGCTCGCGTGCGTGAGCGGGGACGCCGCGCGCTTCTTCGCGAACACGAGGCGCGGGAGGTGCGCGCCGTTCTGCGTGGTGGCGGTGTCGCGGTCCGCGGGGGGCCCGGAGGGCGAAAAGGGCGGGTCCGCCTTTTGCGGCGCGCGCGCGGGGGGCGAGGCGGGCCGAGCGTTCGACAAAGCGCTGGGCGGCCTACTCGGGGTGGACGAGCTTTCGACCGGGGCGGAGCTTCCTGACGGAGCGCTCGCCACCGCCGAGTCGCGCAGATCAGTCACGGAGCGTTCGACGTCCGGACGTCGCCTGTGCGCGCGCTGCGACGCGGAGATCGAGCGCCACGGGCCGGGGGTGATCGACCGGTGGGCGCGCGAAGTTCTGTACCCGTCCCTGTTCGGGCGGTTCGGAAACCCCGCGCCGCCACGCGTGTTGTCGCTGTCGTCGACGCATACCGCGTTGCTGTTGCGGCACCTCGGCGCGCGCGACCGCGTCGTGGGGTGCGATCCGTGGTTCGAGGAAACCAGAGAGGGAGGGACGTCGTCGAACGCGTCAAAAAAAGACGCGCCCATCCCGCGCGTCGACGCGTTCGCGCCCGACCTGGACGTCATCAGAAGGCTGGACCCCACGCTCGTCGTGTGCGCGTACGCCTCCGTCGCCGACGCGCTGCGCGCTGCCGCGCCAGCGTGGGACCTTCGCGCCGGCGACGCGAGTCAAGGAGAACGCCGCGACTCGCCAGTCACAGGGCGCGACGCCGCCGCCGACTCCGACTCCGAGATTGTCACGAGTCACGAGTCGTCGTTCGAGATTGTCACGCTGGAGTGCCCGCTCGGGCGCGACACGCTCGAGCGCTCGGCGGCGCAAATCGTCGAGCTCGCCGCGCACGCGCGTCTGGACCCGGCGCGCGCGCGCGCCGCCGCCGAGAAGCTGCGGTCGGGCATTCTGGCGATTCGCGCCAGAGCCGAGCGCGCGTTCGGCGGCGACGCCGCGCGCGTCGTTTCGGACGCCGACGCCGCCGACAGACTTGACAGACTTAACAGACTTAAACCGTTTAAGTCGCCTCAGCCCTTCGTGTTCATCGAGGCTGACCCCGACTTGTTTTCGGCGGACTCGTGCACACCCCTGGGCGCGGCGCTCGCCGAGGGGCTGGGCGTCGGGAACGTCGCCGACCCCGTCGCCGATCCGCGTCGGATCGCGGCCGGCGCGGCGGGCGACGCGGCGGATCTCGGCGGCGCTCGGACCGTCGGCGCGGACCCGGACGCGGCGGCGCGCGCCGCGGCGGCGCTCGCGAAGCGCATGGGCAGGGAAGAAGACGCGCGCAGTAGCTACGACGACGACGCATCGCACTACCCGCGTTTGCCTGCGGCGAGGTTCTGGACCCCGCGCGAGCCCGACTGGTGGATCGTCGCGCACCCCACCGGCGGCGGCGCGAGCGGCGCGTCCTTCGCCGACGGTCTGGACGCGGAGGACCGCGACCGGCACGCCGCGCTGCGCGAGGGGCGCGTGGTGACGCTTTCGGACGCGCTCTGCCACGCCGCGAGCCAGTGGACGCCCGAGCTCGTGGATGTCGTCGAGGCGGTGTTCCAGAAGATGCTCGCGTATCGGGAGGCGCGCGAACGCGAGCGCGGAGAGAGCGACGAAACCGCGGCCGTCGGGACGAAGAAAAAATGCGTTTCGCGTCGTCATTCGGAAGAAACGCCTCCGGCGGCGAACGCGGCGGATTCGAACGCCGATTCCGACAAGCGGCGAGAGGAGGATACTTCTCGTGGTGGTGGTTTCACAGCAGACACCGCGACCCGCGCGTCGGAC
>Ga0181560_10002326_pt1 | contig 17684 bp, 15 predicted proteins | sample 011ome_20_FD_133751 | JGI IMG/M metagenome (GOLD analysis project Ga0181560, IMG submission 133751) | Coastal salt marsh microbial communities from the Groves Creek Marsh, Skidaway Island, Georgia - 011509CT metaG (megahit assembly) | ecosystem: Environmental > Aquatic > Marine > Intertidal...
CGGCAAAAGTCCTTAAGGATCGGCGTTCACCACGCCAACGCGGTCGTACGGGGACCAGTGTGAGATAGAACGCGCCTCAGGTTCGGCCGCCGCGTCGGTCTCCTCCTCCCTCTCCCTCCTCTTCTTCTTCGCCTTCACCTTCTCCGCGAGCATCAGGCACTCGCCGCGGCACACGCGCGTCCCCGCGCGGTACACGAGCGCGTACAGCGCGCACTCGAACGTGTCCCTGGGCGCGAAACACGAATCTCCGGGCTCCAGCCGATTGTACAACACCAGAGGGCAGCCGTCGTCGAACAGCGGCTCCGCGAGCGCGGACGTGTCGTTCACGATCACGTGCGGGTCCACGATGCGCATCACGCGCGCGTCCTCCGACGACGCCGCGGAGTTGGCCCCCGAGCCCGTCGGGTGAAGGAGTTTGATGGTGTTTCGCATGAGCGCCGCGAGCGCGACGGTGAGGTCGGCGTTTAGCGCGACGAGGGACGCGGACGCGTTGGCGTCGGCGAGCGCCTGCGCCATGCCCTGTATCCCCGTGATGGCGTCCTGCCAACTCCGCGCGCTCGCGTCGTCGTCCACGTCGCTGTCGTCCGAGTGCGGATGCGGACGCGGACGCGGACGCGGCGGCGGCGGCGGCGAGGGCGAGGGCGAGGGCGAGGGCGAGGGCGAGGGAGGAGGCGAAGGAGCGGTGGCGCGACGCGAGGTAACAATCGTCCCTGCTGGGCCGTCGCTCTCCCTCGCGTCGTCCGCCTCCGCGCGCTTCGCGACGACCGGCGCGTGGCCGGGTTTCGCGAACAGCGACGCGTACGCCGCGGAGACGTCCCCGGGCGCGAACAACAAGACGCTGGAGCTCCATATCCCCGGCAGCGTCGCCCCCAGGGCGGTGACCACGAGCGTCGTCGTCGCGAGCGAGATCGAGTCCGCCATCGAGAACACGACGAGAAGATGCGCGAACGACGCGCACCACGCGTAGAACGCGAGGCTTCGAATGTCCGTGGGGAGCGAAGTTATCGCGGCGGGCGACGACGCGTCCGCGGGCGGCGGAGGCGCGGGAGCGTCCGCCATCGCCGCGGGGAGGTGCCGGGAGGTGTGCGCGAAGACAGCGATTCATCATCCGCGTCGGATAACCAGTCGCGCTATCCTTCAGATCTCGTTCATCGTCGTTCGCGGAGCCGCCGCCACACGCTTCGGGCGCAGAGAGCGACGATGGCCGCGGCGATGGCCGCGCGCGCGGCGGCGACTACGTCCGCGAGCGCGTCTCCTCGCCCCCCATGGCGGGCGATTCGCGCGCGCGCGCGAGCCGCCGACCGGCGCCCCCTCCGCGCCGCGCCGAGCGAGGAGAGCGCTTCTTCGTCCTCCGCGACGACGTCTTCCGAGAGCCGTGGTCTTCCGAGCCGCCGCCCCTCGCATCAGATGGACGACCTGTGCGACGATTACGACGTCATCGTCGTCGGCGCGGGCCACGCCGGGTGCGAGGCCGCGCTCGCGAGCGCGAGGAAAGGCGCGCGGACGCTCCTCCTGACGCTGTCGCTCGACCGCGTCGCGTGGCAGCCGTGCAATCCCGCGGTCGGCGGGCCCGCGAAATCCCAACTCGTGCACGAGGTGGACGCCCTCGGCGGCGAGATCGGGCGCATCGCGGACAAGACGTACCTGCAGAAGAGAGTTCTGAACGCGTCGCGCGGGCCCGCGGTGTGGGCGCTGCGCGCGCAGACGGACAAGTGGGAGTACTCGCGCGAGATGCGCGCGCGTCTGGAGCGCGAGCCTTTAATCGCGATTCGCGAAGGCATGGCCACCGAGCTCGTCCTCGGCGACAACGACGACGTGAAGGGCGTGAAGACGTTCTTCGGGATGACGTTCACATCGCGCGCGGTGGTGCTGACTACCGGGACGTTCATGTCCGGCCAGATATGGGTCGGGAGGAAGACGCTCGCGGCGGGACGCGCGGGCGAGGCCCCCAGCGTCGGTCTTACGGAGTGCCTCGTCGACCTCGGGTTCGAGACGGACCGGCTGAAGACGGGCACGCCCGCGCGCGTGGACTCCAGGAGCATTCAGTACCGCGGGCTCGAGAGGCAGCCCGGGGACGAGGACGTGCGGTGGTTCACGTTCGACGAGAATGCGCACGTGGCGCGGCCGCAGATGGACTGCCACCTCACGCGCACGACGGCGGAGACGCACGCGTTGATCAGGGAGAACCTTCACGAGACGCCGACGTACGGCGGCTGGGTCGGCGCGAAAGGGCCGCGGTACTGCCCGTCCATAGAGGATAAGATCGTGCGATTCGCGGAGAAGGACTCGCACCAGATATTCTTGGAGCCCGAGGGGAGGGACGTCCCGGAGGTGTACGTGCAAGGGTTCAGCACCGGTCTCCCCGAGCGTCTGCAGCTGGCGCTGCTTCGAACGCTCCCGGGGCTGGAGGCGTGTAAGGTGCGTCGTGTCTACACAAACGTTTTTCACCCATAGATCGGTTTCAACACTTGATCGCGTGGGTCCCTTTCAACTGACCGATGAACATACCCTTTTGTATGGAACGGCCCATTCCAGATGCTTCGCCCCGCGTACGCGGTGGAATACGACTTCCTCCCCGCGTACCAGTGCGGCCCGACGCTCGAGACGAAGAAGATCTCCGGACTCTTCTTCAGCGGGCAGATCAACGGCACGACCGGGTACGAGGAGGCCGCGGGGCAAGGGCTACTCGCGGGCGCCAACGCCGCCGCCGTCGCGCTCGCGACGTCGGCGCTGATCCTCCCCAGGGAGAGCTCCTACCTCGGGACGCTGATCGACGACCTGTGCACGAAGGACCTGAGAGAGCCGTACCGGATGCTGACGTCGCGGTCGGAGTACAGGTTGGTGTTGCGGTCGGACAACGCGGACGCGCGGCTCACGCCGCTCGGCCGCGAGTGCGGTTTAGTTGACGACGACCGGTGGCGTTTTTTCACGGAGAAGCGAGACGCGATGGAGCGCGAGACGACGCGCCTGACGACGACGAGGGTAAAGAGCGACACGCCGCTCGCGCAGCGCGTCATCGACATCTCCGGCGCGAACGCGGCGAAGCCGAGCCGGCAGTCGTTCACGCTCAGGGAACTCTTACGCCGCCCGCGGGTGTCTCACGCGACGTTCGCGGAGTACGGTCACGGCGGCGACGAAAATTCGCTCTCTCGGTGGGCCGCGGAGGCGGTGGAGACGGAGGTGAAGTACGAGGGGTTCATCAAGCGGCAGGAAGTCCAGGTCGCGAAAGTCGCGGGGAAGATGAACAAGGCGATCCCGAAGGACGTGTGCTACGCGGACGTGACGACGTTGCGGATGGAGGCGCGGGAGAAGCTCGCGAAGATGCGTCCGACGACAATCGGGCAGGCGAGTCGCATCGGGGGCGTGACCCCCGCGGACGTGGCGAGTCTGCTCGTGCACTTGGAGGTGGGCGCGCGACGCGGCGCGGGGAAGGAGAAGGGGGAGGAGAAGGAGAAGGAGAAGGGGGGGATCGAGGAGGATCAGACGGTCGTAGAGGCGGCGCCGCCGAGGTGAGTCGGCGGCGGCGCCGGAGATGGAGATAAAAATAGAGAGAACCAGACCTGATGAGAGATCACCGCTCGCGCCGAGTGTCGTGTCCACATCCGCCGCTCGTCCGCTTTTGGAAGCTCGTTTTTTTCTTCTTCGAAATCGTGTACCGCTCCCCACGCGCGCGTCACACCGCAACGCACGGCCACGGACGCGTCGACGCACGTCGATCGCCTCCTCGTCGCGAGCGTCTCTGTAGCGTCGTCGCGTTCGATCGGATCGCACGACCCGCGCGCGCGCGCCCCCCCGCCGCCCGCGACGGAGAAGGAAGGAACGGACGAAATCGAATCCGGGTCCGATCGAATCGAATCGCCCTCTTCTAGGATCGATCCGCGCGAAGCTCTCCGATCCCGGAAGTCCCCATCCCCGCGGTAGGTCATCATGTCGTCGCACGACACGTGGATGAAACGCTTAGATCCCCTCGGCGAGTTAAACCTCAACGCGGCGGACGACACGGAGAAAGGCAACTGGATGCGCCGCCTCCTCCTCGTCGAGAAGGCGTGGCGCACGCTCGACGTCAACGGCGACGGATCCGTGGACATGCACGAGCTCGTGCAGGCGTACGACGCCGGGCACGTCAACGCGGAGGTGGACGGCCGCAGGCTCTCCCCCGCGGCCGCGAAGGAGTACTTCGCGTCGCAGTGGGACGCGGACGGCAGCGGCTCGGTCGAGAAGCACGAGTTCGTGGAGTACTACGCCAAGATCAGCGCGGAGGTGGAGGTGGACGACGTCTTCGAAGAGATGATTCGCGCGGCGTGGCACATCCCGCGAGAGTCGAAGAGCAAGTGGAAGAGCTCCGCGAACAAAGGGCAGGAGGTTGACACGTGGTGGCTCGAGCCCGGTCCAAGGAGCGGCCCGGAGGAGAAGGCGGACCACATGCAGGAGCTCATTCACAAGCGTCTGGAGGTGATCACCAACTACGCGTCGGTGTACCGACAGACGGAGACGCTCAAGGCGTACTTTAAAAAGTACGACGCCAACGGGAGCGGGTTCCTCGAATTTCGCGAGTTCGACGCCGCGCTCGTGGACCTCCTCGAGCCCGGGCGACCGGACCACAACAAGATCGACGAGGGGTTCACCGTGGGGCGAAGGGCGCTGTTCGACCGGTACGATCACGACACGAGCGACTCGTTGTCCTTCGAGGAACTCGTCAACGCGGTGTTTGGATTGACGCCCAACGCGAGCGCCGATCGCGAATCGCGACGGATGCTCGAGCGGCTGCGCGCGCACGTCGCGAAAGCGAACGGCGTGCACGGGATCCGGAACCTGGGCTTGAACCTGCGGATTCTCGACGAGCGCAACACGGGCGCGCTGCCGGTGAAGGAGGTTTTGTACGCGCTCGAGGACGCGGGGTCGCGGATGACGCCGGATGAGAAGAACCTCGTCGCGAAGTATTTCGACCTCGAGCAGAGCGGTTTCGTCGACGTTCGCGCGCTCATGCGCGGGATTCGCGGGAAGATGACCGCGAAGAGGATGGACCTCGTGAACCAGGCGTGGAGCACGCGCATCGCGACGAACGGCGAGCGCGAAGTCCCCGTCTCCGTCGTCCAACAGAAGATCGACCCGACGATGAATCCGGACGTCTTCAGCGGGAAGAAGACGTTTCAACAGGTGGTAAACGAGGTCCCGGACCACTGGGACCGGAACTCCGACGAGATGGTCTCGCACGGCGAGTTCATGGAGTACTACCGCGACATCTCCGCGGGGTTGCCCGACGACGAGCACTTCGAGATGGTGATCCGGAACAGCTGGCATCTCTTCGACGCGTACGTGCCGCCGGTGACGGGGTACGACGTGATCGTGACGTTCAAGCAGGGCGGGAGCCAGAGGGTGCACGTCGACAACGACGCGAACGGGAAGTTTGGGGTCGCGCCGCACCCGGAGGATTTCCCGGCGCTGAGGAAAAGGTTGTTCATGATGGGGATCAGGAACGTCGCGGACGTCAAGCTCGCGTGAGGGTGAGAGAGTCCGCCGTTTAATTTATGACACGCGCGAGCACTTCAGAGTTCATCATTCCTGTCGCCGTCGAGTCGAAATAAGTCGTCTCCGATCCGCGTCCTCCGCGCTCCGATCGCCGCACACCTCCTCGCACTCGCACCGCGCGTCGTCGCGAGATGAGCGCGAGGCGAGCGCTGGAGCGCGCGCTCCGCGGCGCGTCCGCGTCCGCGGCGCGCGGCGCGAACGCGAGCTCGACGTCGCGCGGCGGCGCCGCGCTCGCGAGCTTGTACGGCGGCGGGACGTTCGCGACGAGCGCGTCGCGCGACGGACCGACGGCGGCGGCGGCCGCCGCCGCCGGCGCGCTCGGCGCGCGCGTGCGATGGGCGTCGAGCGGACGCGGCGGGGGATGGTTCGGCGGCGGCGGGGGAGGCGGATCGGCCTCGAGCGGCGCCGCCGGCGCCGGCGCGCGCGAGTTGGACGCCGACCTCGGCGGCGGCGCGGACGCGGCGATCGCGTCCTCCTCCTCCTCCTCCTCCGCGTCGCTCGACGCGCTCGACGCCGACGCGCTCGCGGACGCGATGCGCCCGGTCGCCGCGGTCGCGGACCTCAAGGGCGAGGTCATCGCGATCGCGGCGGACTCGTGGATCACGACCGCGGGGCTCATGTACGTCATCGAGTACTTCCACCTCGCGCACGGGATGGAGTGGTACGCCGCCATCGCCGCGGCGACGTGCGTCATGCGCGTCTGCGCGTTCCCGCTCACGATAATGCAGCAGAAGAGCGCGGGGAAGATGCACCTCGCCAAGCCGGAGATGACCGCGCTGCAGGAGAGCATCAACGAGGCGAGGAGAGCGGGCGAGCACGAGCGCGCGGCGAGACTGGGGCGCGTTCTATACACTGGTCCCCGTACGACCGCGGCGGCGTGGTGAACGCCGTTTCTTAAGGACTTTGCCCGGCGTATCTCTCCGCCCACCCCACGGTTTCAATCCCCGCCCTCGACGCTTTTCAACTCCGCTTCTGACGCCTTTCAACTCCACCCCGACGTTCGCTCGTATGGACCCTCGACCCTCAGCAACGAGGTGTTCGCCATCTGGAGTAAACACGACGTGCACCCGGCGAAGATGCTCGCGCCTTTGCTCTTCCAAGCCCCGGTGTTCATCTCCTTCTACTTCGCGATCAGTCGAATGGCGGAGGGTTTGCCGAGCATGCGCGACGGCGGATTCGCGTGGTTTCAAGACCTCTCGATCGCGGACCCCACGTTCGCGTTGCCGATCATCTCCTCGCTCACGTTTCTCGCCGCCGTCGAGTTCGCGCCGCAGAACCCGGCCGTGAAGTCGTCGCAGCGGGAGATGACGAAGTGGGGGCTGCGAGCGCTCGGGGTGGCGATGGTGCCGCTCACCGCGAGCTTCCCGTCCGGGGTGTTCGTGTACTGGATCACGAGCAACGTGTTTTCGTTCGCGCAGACGGTGTTGTTGCGCGTGCCGTTCGCGAAGAGGGCGATGGGGATACCGGAGGATCCGCCGCCGTCCAAGGTGAGCATGTCCGTGACCTCCGCGGGGACGAAGATCGAGAAGATGTTCGGCGTGAAGCCGGAGATGCACAAGGGGAACCCGAAGGTGCGCGCGGTTCGGCCCGTATACGCGAGCGCCTCGGAAGTCCCCCCCGTCGCGTTGAATTTTTTTTTGATCCGTCCCGACCCGTCTGGCTCTTTTCGTCGTCGCTCGCTCGCTCGCGCGTCCGCCGCCGCCGCCGCCGCCGCGCCGCGCGTACAAGACGAAAGCAAAGAAAAGAATGAAACGCTTTGATTATTTCAAGACAATCAGAATCGCCTGACGGTACATTCGGGAGAGATACCCGCATATCGAGTGAAGACACACACGACAGTGGGAAGCCGACGGCGCGGAAACGCGTCCGAATGTAGATCCTGTCCTAGCGTCGATTCGCCATTATTCATGCGTCACTAATCCGATACGCACGCGGCGCGCGGGGGGTACATCGCGGCCGGGCGCTGGGCGGGCGGCGCTTTTTCCCTGGTTTTCTCGCTCTGACGCCCGACGTCGCGTCCGCTCGGTTTGCTTTTTTTTCCTTCGACGCGCTCTGCTCTGACGCGCCTTTCTTTCCCTCAGTTGAAGCTTCGCAAGAAGAGGACGAACGACGAGGACACGTTGGAGTGACGCGGCGTGGCGCGGCGTCGCTGATTAGCCGGCGAACGAGAGCGTCGCGAACAATCTAGTTGTATTATTTTGACTACAGCACCGCGCGCGTCCGACCCCGCGGACTCCGGACCCGCCGAATCAATCCTCCCTCGCTCCTCTCTCGATCAGTCCCGGCACCCGACTTCGAACCTCGTCGGGCCCTTCACCGTCGGGTTATCGCAGAGCCTCTTCACGTCCTCCTTCCCGATGAGCGCCTCCTCGAACGTCGCCCCCGTCAAATCCGTCCCCTCGTACGTCGTGCCGGTGATCACCGCGTTGTGGAAGTCCGCGTTCGCGAGGTTCGCGCCGTCGAACGTCACGCGGTCGACGACGGCGTTCGTAAAGTTGGCCCCAGTGAAGTCCGCGTTTAACGCGTACGCCTTGGACATGACGACCTCGGTCAAGTTCGTCCCCTTGAACGACGCGTCCACCATGAGCGCGCCGGACAACGTCTTCGTGCTGAGGTCTTTGCCGTCGTACTCGCACTTGCGGAGGTCTAAGATGCGGTCGGACACCGCGTTGGCCTGTCCGATCGTGTTCCCGACGAACGCGCGCTCGCATCGGTCGGGGTCCGGGTCGACTGGGGGCAGGCGGATCTCCGCCCGCGAAGACGTCGGCGTCGCGAGGGTGAGCGACAGCGCGAGCGCGGACGCGCCGAGCGCGGACGCGACGCGGCGGTGGAGCGGCGCCGGCGCGGTCTGCGGGACGATCCGATCGAGGGAGGCGACGCGGGGGTCAGGCGGGGGAGAAGAGAGGGAAGAGGCTTCGCGACGACGACGCGCGCGGAGGCCTATCCGAAGTCCTCGATCCTTCACAACACGTGAGTACGTATTAATCTGTGACTGATTGCCCATAGCCCGCGGTTCGGTTCGATCGATCGCGCGCGGAGGGCGGGGGGGGGGCGGCGGGCCGCACCTTGCCCTCGGACGAGACGCCCGGCGCGGCGGCGCGGCCGGAGAGGGCGGAGGTGACGCAGAGAGCCATTTCGATGATGTCGACGTGCGATGCGGCGTCTCGTCCTCGTGCTTCGCGAAGTGATCGATGGCGCTGGCGTTTCGATCGACGTGGCACGGAAGCGCGTGACGATGACGCCTCGGACCTGACGCGCGATCAGCCTTCGGAGCCGCGATCCGTTGATCGACAGGTTCGATCGATTCGATCGAGGGAAAATCGAACCGTCGGTCGCGATCGCGATCAAAAATCCGACGCGTGTCGAAGGACAGCCGCCGCCGTCTTTCCGCTCGCGAAAAGCACTCGACGACGCGCGCGCGACTCTCGCGTCCGTCCGTCCGTCCGTCCGTCCGTCCGTCATGTCGAAGCGCGAGAAGTTCTTCGAGGCGATCCGCAAGCAGAAGACGGACACCGTGCGATGGTCCCTGGGCGCGGGCGGGCAATCCCCGAGCGTGCGCGACGAGGACGGGAACACCGCGATCATGATCTGCGCCGCGGGGAACCTCCACAAGGCGCTTCGGATGCTTCTCGACCACTGCCGCCGCTCTCGCGAGCGCGAGCAGATGGATCTGAGAGACGGCGAGGGCGACGGGCGAACCGCGCTGATGATGGCCGCGCACAACGGCCATCGCGAGGCGTGCCAGGAGCTCCTCGACGCGGGATGTAACTTCAAGCTCAAGTGCGAGCGCGGGAAGACCGCCGCGGACTACGCGCGCGCCAAAGGTCACGCCGAGCTCGCGGCGAGGATCGACCGCGGCGGCGAGAGCGAGGAGGAGGACACGGACGAGGACGACGCGAATGAGCATGACCCGGACGCCCCGGAGGGGGAGACGTCGACGCAGCGGTCGAAGCGAAAGAAGCGAGAGCTCGAGGCGAAAGAGCGAAGAGGCGCGGGCGGCAAGGAACTCGAAGCCGCGAAGACGGACGCCGCGACTAAGAAGGACGCGGACGCGAATGAGGCGGCTGAAGCGGCGGAGGCCGCGGTCGCGTCGCGCCCGAAACCGACGTGGCCGGACGTCGAGAAGGCGATCGCGGGGAACCTGAAAGAGCTCGCGTTGGACGCGCGGTCCGCGACGGGCGGTCCCGGTAATATCCTCCCCGCGGGCGTCGCCGTCGACCCCGCGCTGTGGCACGCGACGAGCGTGAACACGCTGAAGATCTCGCTGGGCGCCGCGCTGACGACGTTGCCGAGCGAGATCTCGCGCCTGAGCGGTCTGATGACGCTCATCCTGAGCGACAACGCGCTGACGTCGCTCCCGGAGTCGATCGGCGAGCTCAAGCGGCTGAAAGTTTTGGAAGCCGAGCGCAACGCGTTGACGAGCGTTCCTTCTTCGCTGAGCGACTGCGCGTGCCTGGAGATCTTGAGGCTCGGGCACAACAAGTTGACGAGCGTCAAAGCGCTCGCGGCGTGCAACGAGCTCGTGACGCTGGTGCTCGATGACAACGAGCTGACGACGCTCGACGACCTCGACGTCGCGTCCAAGTCGCGTTTGGTAACGTTGAGCGCGAAGAAGAACGCTATAGAACGCGTGCCGGGGAACCTCGGGAAGTGCGCGCTGCTCGCGGAGCTGTGCCTCGGCGATAACGCGATCGAGAATCTGCCGAAGTCGTTGGGGGAGCTGAAGGAGAAGAAAGTCCGCGCGCTCGAGTTCGAGGGGAACCCGCTGAGGGACCCGAAGATCAAGAAGATGATGGGGAAGTCGGCGAACCTGGTGAAGGAGCTGCTGACGTACGTGCGGAAGAACGGCGTCGAGGACGGCGACGGCGGCGGCGGCGGCGGGAGGGGCGGCGGCGGGAAGAAGGGGAAGAAGGGGAAGAACCAGGCGAAGCGAGAGGACAGCTCGGACGAGGACGAGGACGAGGACGAGGCGAAGCGGCCGGCGCCGGAGCCGGAGCCGGCGAAGCCGCCGCCGGAGAAGCCTCCCGCGGCGGCGGCCGGCGGCGGCGGCGGCGACGACGACGACTCGGCGTCCGAGGACGAGGAGGAACTGCGAGAGCGCATGTCGCGGATGCCGAAGAAGGAGCGCGCGAAGATGGAGCGCAAGATCGCGGAGAAGAAGGCGGAGAAAGCCGCGAAGATGGCGGCGAAGAAGCGCGAGGCGGCCGACGCCGCGGCGGCGGCGCAACGCGCCGCCGCCGTCGACGCCAACGCGCTCGACGCCGACGCCGACGACTCGGAGATCGACAGCGACGACGAGGAAGCGCTCCTGGCGCGGAAGCAGCGCCTTCGCGCGGCAGCGCAGGGCGGCGGCGCGTACACGCTGACCCCCGAGCAGCGCGCGGCGGCGGAGAAGGCGGAAGCGGCGAGGATGGCGGAGGCGCAGGCGAAGAAGGACGCGGAGGAGGCGGCGGCGAGGCGCGTGCTCGAGGAGAAGGAGGCTGAGGAAAAATTCGCGGCGATGCGTCTGAAAGAAGCCGCCGCCGGCGAGGTCATCACATGGGTCTTCGAGAAGGGCAGCATCCTCAGGAAGCCCGGCGGGATACCTTTCAAGCCCGGGAAGAAGCCCGGGGAGCCGCCGACGATCCAGGTCGTGATCCCCGCGATGATCGTGGGACGCATCATCGGAAAGCAGGGCTCCACGATTCGCGGCATCGAGGAGCGGAGCAAGGCGAAGGTGAGCATCTCGGAAGGGAAGGGCGGGCCCGGGATGTCGACGCTCGTCGTCGTCGGCGACGACCGCGCGAGCGAGAGCGTGCGGATGATGGTGAACAACGCCATCGGCGGCGGGAAGCGGTGACGACGGACGGACGCGAGAAGCTCGCTTTTAACGACAACCGCCCGAGGACTTCCGTTCGAAAACCTAAACCCTTAGGGTTTAGGTTTTGAGGTTGTTTTGACCCAAATGCCCGACTGTTCTCGACCACGCGCCACGTGTCCAGCTCGTCCAACCGTTCTCGACGCCAGTCCCCGAGGCGCCGCGCACGCTCCGACGCACATGCGCGCCGCGTCCGCCGCCCCCGCGACGCTTCGCGCGCCCGCGCGCCGCCGCGCGCCCGCGCGTCGCCGCGCCGCCTCGCGCGCCGCCGCCGCGTCGTCGTCGTCGTCGTCCGATCGGTCCGATCGGCACGTCGTCCTCCTCCCCGGGCTCGGGAACGCGTCGTCGGACTACGACGACTTCGTCGCCGAGCTCGAGTCCAGGGGCGTGCGCGCGACCGTCGCGAAGGTCGCGCGCCCGGACTGGCTGCGAAACGCCGCGGGCCTCGCGTCGCCGACGTACTGGCAGGGCACGCTGACGCCGCGTCCCACCGTGGACTGGTACCTGACGCGGATAGAGGACGCGATCGCCGCGGCGAAAGCCGACGGCGCGTCCAAGGTGACGCTCGTCGCGCACAGCGCGGGCGGGTGGCTCGCGCGCGTCTACCTCCACGACTTTGGCGTCGACGACGTGCGCGCGCTCGTGTCGCTCGGGTCGCCGCTGAACGCGTGCCCGAAGGACGTCCCCGGCGTCGTCGACCAGACGAGAGGCGCGTTCTATCTCACACTGGTTCCCATACGACCGCGATGGCGTGGTGAACGCCGTTCCTTGAGGACTTTTCCCGGCGCATCTCTCCGCCCAGGGTCCCTCGCTTTCGATCCCGACACACCTCGACGCCTTTCAACTCCACCTGACGCCTTTCAACTCCACCCTTAGGCATCTTGACGTGGGTGGAGCGCGAGTGCGACGCGCCGGAGAAACTCGGGATCCCCGTGACGTGCCTCGCTGGGAAGTGGAAGATGGGGAGCGACACGCCGGGGGCGACGATCGAGTTCGCGGTCGGGCAAGGGTACAAGCAAGTGTGCGGCGCCGCGGAGGGGGTGTGGGGGGACGGGATCACGCCGGTGGAGGTGAGAGTCCGAGTGCGATCGCTTTTTTCGTTTTTCACCCCGCGCCTGGGTTTCAACGTTAGATCGCGTCCCCTTTCAACTGACCGATCAACTTTGGAATCACCCATCCATCGTCAGACCGCGCACCTCGCGGGCGCGACGTGCGTCACGCTCGACGGGGTGTTTCACACGCCGCTGGGGAGCGACGAGAAGGACAGGCCGTGGTACGGCTCGCCGAGGGTGTTGGACCAGTGGATAGACGCGCTGCTCGCGTGATGAGGAAGGAGCGAGGATGCCCTAGAGCGTTTGAACCGCGGGTCCGCGTTAATAAGTAAACTTACAAAGGTCATTTATTTACCTCCGCCCGAGCGTCGTCGCTCGTGGGAATTTGAAGCTCCGCCCTCCGACGTCCCGCGCGCCGTCCCGGCGACCTCTGAACGCGCGCGCGCCCCCGCGCGCGGCTCCCAAACTATGCGTTGTACATCTTCGCGTCCGAACCCCGCCGTCGAAGCGCCGCGATCTCGCCCGCGGCGCGTCCGCGACCGTCCTCGGTTCGCGAGCCGCGGGGAAAAAACCCGCCCGCGCCCCCCTCGTCGCGCGCGCGTCGTCGGTCGAATGTTAGGTCCCTCCCCCCGCTGTATCGATCGCGCGTCCGTCCCGCGCGTCAGCAGTACGTGCACGGCTGAATCCCGCTGTTCTCGACGTACTCCGAGTACAACTTCATCGCCGCGCTGTGCAGCTCCGCGTGCGACTCGCGATCCTCCGGCGGGCTCCACTCGCTCACAGGCTGCCACAGCGGCTTCACGTACGTGATCTTAGCCTCCGCGCGCGACGGGAGAAGCGCGACGAGGACGAAGAGCGCGAGGAGGACGAAGAGGAGGAAACGCGCGGCGGAGTGCGTCATCGCTCGCGAGGTTCGCGGAAGAGCGCGCGTTCCGGACCGACGCGAGCGCGTGGCGAGGCGCGCGACGCCGCAATGCGCGCGCCTCTCGAACGGCTCGCCCTCGAGGTCGAGGTCGACGGGCAGGGTCGGTCGAAAAAAAAATCCATCGCGCGTGTGTCACGACAACCACGTGCGCGAAATAACAACTACAGAACGCGTCGCGCAGAACGCGTCGCGCGATGGCGCTCGCGCTCCGCAGCCTCGGACTTCTCGGCGCGTCCGCGCGCCGGGTCTCGTTCGCGTCGAAACCCCGCGGAGGGTTCGCGCGCGTCGGCGTCCGCGCCATGGCCACCGACGGCGGCGACGGTGCGTCGCGCTTCCGTCCGTCGATCGTCGTTTTTAATATCCCTCGCAACAAAAATGCGTCGTCACGTCTCGCGGTGCATCGCATCATCGTCCCCGTCGCCCTCGCGCTCACGCCATCTCCGCCCACTCCCTCACTCACGTCGCTCGATCCCATCGCGTTGAAACCCCCGTTAGGCTTCGCCGAGGACGCCGTGCTCCTCGCGCTGAAGAACCCGACGCTGATGGACGTGCGCGGCGTCGAAGGCAAGGGAGAGATCGCGGAGAACCCGTCGCCGGCGGGCGCGGTAAACGTCGCGTGGAACACCGCGGGCGGGGAGTTCTTCGACGCGTCGAAGTTACCCGCGGACAAGACCGCGCCCGTGATTGTTTTCTGACAGAAAGGCGGCCGCGCCGGCAAGGCGAAGGCGTATCTGGAAGAGATGGGGTACACGGACGTGCACAACGCCGGCGGCGTCGACCGAGTGAAGCGCACCTTCGGGAAGTAACCGAAAGAATGCAAAGAAAGAACGGGAGCCGCCTGCCCTGCGCGCGAGCGTCCGGTGGGCTTCGTCGCCGGACAGACGCGCGCGGCGACGCTCGACCTCGTGATGACGGGCGTTCGCGACCTCCGCCCACGACCGATGGCGGAAGCGGACGAACCCTGATGAACGGTCGAGCGAGGCGCGCGCCGTCGAGACGCGACGACGCACTTTTTAATAAAAATATCCACTCATCGCAACATCCACTTGGCCGTTCGGAACCGACAGAAAGCAACGACCTCGTCGCGTCCGAGTCGGCGTCGGCGCACACGCGCTCGCGCGCCGCGGCGTCCCGTCCGCGCGCGCGGGATGACGTCCTCGCCGCGCCTCCCCCGCGCGGCGCCCTCCCCCCCCCTTGGGCTCGCGCTGATCCTCCTCCTCCTCGCGACCGACGACCGCGTCGCGCGATGCGACGCCGCGGTCGTCGTCCGCAACACGACCCACGAGGGCGTGGACGGGATGAGCTTCCCGACCGCGGACGCGACGTTCGGGCCGAGGCTCCCCGCGAGCGGCCTCACCGGGACGCTCGCGCTCGCGGACCCGGTCGACGGGTGCGCGCCGATCGCGTGGACGACGCTCGCGCGGCCGCCGTCGCTCGGAGGCGCGCCCGTCATAATAGCGCTGATGCGACGGAGCGCGCCCTCGGACGCGCGCGCGTGCGATTTCGTCACCAAGGCGCGCAACGCGCGAGACGCCGGCGCGGCCGCGGCGGTGATTCACGACGACGTCGACGAGCGCTTTCTGCTGCCCATGGGGAAAAAGCCCGGCGAGGACGACGTCGGGATCCCCGCCGCGTTCGTCTCGCTCGCGAGCGGGAGCGTGCTGCGAGGGCTACTGGAAGATACCGACGGAGGAGAAGGGTCGTCGCGCGCGGAGGGAACGTCGCTGTTGGTGACCCTGACGCCCGAAAACGACGGCGACCGCGAAGAGGACTGGCGGTCGCTGTTCGCGAGCGCGTTCGTGTCCTTCGCGGCGATGAGCGTCGTCATGTCCACGCTGTGGCTCCTCTCGCGACGAATCGACCCCCAGGGGCCCGGCGGCGGAAATGGCGGCGGCGACGGCGGGGGTCAGACGCCGCAAAGTCGCAATCGCCTCCTCACGCCGCGAGAGGCCAACGCGCTGCCGTCGTCTCCGTTCGTCGCCGCGTGCGACCACGCGGACGAGAACGGCACGGCGAAGACGTGCACGTTCTGCCTCGACGACTACGACGACGGCGACGCGCTGAGGACGTTACCCGAGTGCGGGCACCAGTTCCACGTCGACTGCGTCGATCCGTGGCTCACGACGAAACGCGCGTGCTGCCCGGTGTGTAAGCACGACGTGTCGCCGCCGGAGGGTCTCCGCGCGCGCGCGCGACGCGAGCGCAGGGAGCGGCGAAGGCGAAGGCGCGAGGAGGAGCGCCTTGCCGCCGCGCGAATTGCGGCGATGGGAGAGGAAGCGACGAGCGGCGAGGAGGAGGAGGAGGAGGAGGAGAGGAGGGAGCGCGGCGGCGGCGGCGCCGGAGACGCGTTGTTGCGCGCGCCTCTGCTGCCGCGACGGCCCTCGTCGGGAGGAACCCGGGCGCACAACGCGTACGCCCCGGGGAACGCGCTGTACCGGTGGCTCGTTCGCAGGTTCGGGTTCGAAGGCGAGGGGGGCGATCTTCTCGCCTCCTCGTCCGCGGACGGGCGGGACGTCGAGGAGGACCCTGACGCGGAGGAGAACGACGACGACGACGACGACGCGGCGGCGGCGGCGACGACGGACATCGAGGCGGGCGCGGGGGCGATCTCGTATGGGCAATCAGTCGTAGATCCCAACGTGATCTCGCCGCCGACGAACGCGAGCGAGACGGCTGCCGCCGCGTCGTCGTCCCCTCGAGAAGCGGAGTAGCTGTGAGCTGTGAGCGTACCGTGTGCGCGACCGAACGAAACGACACGAAACGACGTGTGTTGTAACGAAAACAGATAGACAAGTTTCGCGCCGCGCCGCGATGGACCGACGCGGTGCGGCGACGTCCCTCGCCGTCTCTCCACCCTCCGCTCTCCGGTCAACCGACCGCGTCACATCTTCCTGATCGGCCCTTTCGAGAACGCGAACGCGACGCCGAGGTTTTGACCCAGCATCTCCGCGCCGTTCATCGCGTCGATCGCAGCCTGCGCCTCCTTCTTCGTCTCGTACTCCACGAGCGCGTACCCCTTCACGAACCCCGTCCTTCGGTCGAGGTTGAGGTGCAGATTCTTGATCTCCCCGAAGTCCGCGAAGTGCTCGTGGATGTCGTCCTCCTGCGCCTCCTCGTGCACGTTCGTGATGAGGATGATCCACCCCTCGATGCTCTTCGCGGGGCCCGGGCCCAAACTCGCGGGCTCTAAGGAGTCGTACGCCCCGGAGGCGTGCTCGCGATCGCTCGCTGCCGCGTGCCCTCGGCCCTGCGGATTTTTGGATCGGATCGATCGATCAGATCGAGCGGGGGACGATCGATCGGGGGACGAATCGCGTCAGCGCGGGCGATCGTCGCGCGGGGAGGGCGCGCGGTGGGGGCGGTGGGGAGGGTAGCGGCGGTCGAACCCGCGCGCGGGGACGACGCGAATCTCTCTCTTCGCGGACGGAGAAGCGACGCGTCGAGCGAACGAGGGGATGGGCGAGCGAAACATTCGTTTCATCTCGTTCGCTCGCTCGTCGACGCGCGACGAGCGAACGCGGCGCGGGCGATCGACGGACCTTCGTCGCGCGCCCGTCCTTCGACGGCGCGCCCGTGTCCATCGTGTCCATGGTGACGTCGTCGGACATCATCCCGCCCTCGCTCATCGCGCGTCGCGTCCTCGGCGTCGCGCCGGGGGAGTGACGCGTCCCGCGGCGTTGGCGCCGTCCGCGCGCGTCCGGGTGCGGTCGGTTTTCCGGGGCGGTTCTCTGTGTTCAAAAAAAAAAAACAAAATGGAGAAGCGATCGATCGCGCCGAGCGCGCGTCGCACTTCAACACAGCACCGACACGCCGTCGACGTATATAGTATCAAAACACCTCGCTCATCATGTTCGAAGCCCGCCTCGTGCAGGGCTCCCTCCTGAAGAAGGTCCTCGAGTCCATCAAGGACCTCGTCACGGACGCCAACTTCGACTGCTCGCAGAACGGGTTCGCGCTCCAGGCGATGGACTCCTCGCACGTCTCGCTCGTCGCGCTGCTCCTCAGGAACGACGGGTTCGAGCACTACCGATGCGACCGCCCGATGACGATGGGGATGAACCTCACGAACATGGTGCGCGCGCGATGAACCTCGCGATGTCTCTCTCGGCGGGCGATTTTCCCCCGGCGCGCGACGTCGCGGACGTCGCGACCTCCGGGGGCGGGGCGGGCCCGCGCTTTCTCGCGGGGAAAAAAAAAAAACCAAATACCGAAATAGCCCGGCGGGGGCCGCCCGCCCCCCCCCGCCCCGCCGCGCGTCCCCCCCGCGCGCCCTCGTGCCCTCGCCCGCCGCGCCCGCCCCCCGCCCCCGCCTCCCCCCCCC
>Ga0181560_10002333_pt1 | contig 17652 bp, 10 predicted proteins | sample 011ome_20_FD_133751 | JGI IMG/M metagenome (GOLD analysis project Ga0181560, IMG submission 133751) | Coastal salt marsh microbial communities from the Groves Creek Marsh, Skidaway Island, Georgia - 011509CT metaG (megahit assembly) | ecosystem: Environmental > Aquatic > Marine > Intertidal...
CTAATAAAATCTCAAGCAGTGATAGTTTTTCATTCACCTATTTTACTAAAGCACTCTCTAGCTCAAAGACCCACAATGTACATCTCAGTGTTGGCGGGATGTCTCATATAACGGTATTTGAAGTTCTTCATGGATCTAATAATTTGGAATTTTCCTTCAGAAGTCCCAATGACATTGGAGTCAGTTTTGGAATTGGTACACCGAGCAGTTCAGTGCCCCTTAATAAATGGAAGCAAATATCTTGGGTATTTGAACCCCCATTAGCCAGAGCCTATGTTGATGGTCAATTAGCTAGCGAAAAAGATTCGCTTCCTACAGACCTCGCCTACAAAGACTTAGCTTTTGAATCCAGTCCAATAGTGATTGGGGCAAAGTGGGACAACGGGATTTACCCCAATGGAAATCAAGCTTGGAATTTGCATGGACTTTACGATGAATTTCGCATTTACAACCGTGCTTTGTTTGCCGAGGAAATTCGTTTGCTTTATCAGACAGGGGCGGAGTTGCCTGAACAGTCCGTAACCTCGACAAAATTATCCCCAGCATTGAATGATTTGATTGATGGGAATGGGTCGCTCGAGCAAGCCCTGCCTGCGGGTTCGGTGATTGCCCGCTATCCTGGCGAAGAACCACCACCCGGGTATACCCTTTTCCAACGCCCCGATTACAATGCCTCCCGTGCCTGGGAGGAAAAAGCATCCATTTCACAAGCCCGCTATGCATTTGATGGTGCAGAGGTAATAGACGGCAAAATCTATTTCACCGGGATGAAAAATGATACCAATAGAACAGGGAGCAAACTGCTGGAGAGATATGATCCAGCAACTGATACCTGGGAGACTTTAGCTGATAGGCCAAAAGTACGCTACGCACCATGTACCACAGTATTGGATGGTAAATATTATGTGATGGGTGGCGACCAGCGTGCGGTGGAAATCTATGATCCACAGACCAATTCTTGGTCTGAAGGGGTGGCAATGCCAATCGATGTTGATCATTGTGGTGCGGTAACCTTCGAAGGGAAAATCTATGTAATGGGTGAGAATCAAGCGATTGTGTTTGATCCATCCACAAATGAATGGACTCTTAAATCACAGTCAAACTTTACAACTTATGGCACGGCTCTGGCCATTTATGAAGAGAGAATATGGTCTTTCACTGAAGATGGAGTGGAGAGCTACGACCCACGAACCGATACATGGCAAGTGGAGAAATCTTTGGCGGTTAACCGCCAGTTTGCGACTGCATGGATATATGATAACCAGCTGTATGTGGCATGCGGGAGAGTCTGGCAATCGGACGATAAATCCAGGTTCAATCTAATTGATCGCTATGATTCGAAAAACCAGAAATGGGTTGAGGTTGGGCACTTCCCTGGCGAACGAGCCGTGATGGATTCGGCGGTGATTGGAAATCGAGTCTACATCGTTGGCGGTGCCAAACCAAGTTTGCACTTAGCTTCTATGTATTCTGCAGAACTCCCCCTGTTGCCCGAAATGAATCTTTATTTCAAGGAGGGCAATGCCACCGCAGAGGCGGAACTTTCCACCCTTGGGATGGCAGATGGATCGGTCACCCTCGGGCAACTCGCCCCGGATGCCTTGGCGAAGATTGGATTGGATCGCAACCCCGCAACTGCCGAGGGTAGCCTACTCGCCGTGCCCCGTGGTGAGCAACCACCCCCGGGATATGCTCTCTACAAACGCTCGGATCGAAACGGTAGTCTGGTATGGGAAGAAAAGGCACCAATTAGTTTGGCAGGCCATGTTTATGATGGGCTGGAAGTTTTGAATGGTGAAGTGTACTTGCAAAGTCAGGGGGCCGTATTCGAAAAATATTTGGAATCCAATAATAGCTGGAAAAGTCTGACCCCTAGTCCAAATGTACGCAGAGCACTTGCCAGTGCATCCCTGGGTAGCAAATTGTACCTAATTGGCGGTGAGAATCCAATTGTTCCAACGGTGGACTTTTATGATAGCCAAACAAAAGAATGGCAAACGGGGCCAAGCCTTCCGATTGCGGTTAGGGCAGGCCAGGCCCTGACCGTTGAAGATACCATTTATTTCGTTGGTGGGTCGCTCATAGATGGAAATTCGTCTGCACGGGTATTTAGCTTAACCGAGGGAGACAACCATTGGATTGAAAGAGCTTCTATGCCCACGCCCAGAAGAGGGCACAAGCTGGTTTATTTTAAAAATCGAATTTGGTCACTTGGCGGGTGGAGCGAAGGGATAGGTAACCTTCAAACAGTCGAAAGCTATGACCCCAAAACCGATACTTGGCGAACCGAGCCTTCGATGGTGGAAAGTAGGCACTGGCCGGTAACATGGAGCAATGGAGCCAAATTATTTGTTGGGGGAGGGGGAAATCACGGTTCAACTTTATTTAAGGCTACAATCGAGGCATATGATCCGGATAGAGGCGAGTGGGAATTAGTCGATAATCTACCCTACAAATCTTATGTCTCCGATGCCATCGTGCATGATGGTGAAGTCTATTTTGTAGGAGGGAATGTAGCTGCTGGAGATCGTTCAGATAAATTTTATACCGCCGATATCACCCCGCCGATGGACTTGTACTACCGCGAGGCGAATGCGAGTGGTACGATTTCAGTGGGAAAAATGAATACTGAACTGTTGGATAGGTTAGACAAAGCTCAGTACCAAACTCCACCAATTGGCCAAGTGTTTGCGTTCGATAGAACGAATGAAGTTCTCAATGATTTTGGAATCCTGGAAAGAAATGAATCGCTAAGTGGCCGTAACTTATTTTTTCGTTCCCGCTCCATTGAACCAGCACCCAAGGGACCAACCGATCTTCATTCCACCGGACAGTTGGTCTTATTTGAAAGAGGGGGTGCAGGTATTATTGTCGGCCAGTTTAAAGCCACAGCACCTCAAAACTCTACGGTGACTTACCAACTTGAACCTGGTCAGGGGGATCTTCACAACGGATTATTTAGCTTAGATCCTTTGACGGGCTTTTTAAGGGTTCATGAAAGTTTAGATTACTACCTTCATGGTGCCTTGCTTTCAATCCGAGTTCAGGCAAGGGATGAGGATGGTCACTCTATTGATGAAATTTTTGAGGTGCATGTTAAGAAACTGGAACTAGTGGAAATTAAGGATTTTCGACTGTCTAATCATTCCATTGTGGAAAATAAGCCGGTTGGCACATGGGTTGGGCAATTTGAAATGCCCGATAGCAACGGGTTGGAACATACCTACTCTCTGGTGCAGGGAGATGGAGATGAGGGGAATGCAATGTTCCAGTTATACCCTGAGGGTAAGCTTACAAACAGGAAAGTGTTTGATTATGAGCGTATGCAGAGAACAAGTGTGCGGGTGCGGGCAGTCAATAAGACCAGAGGAGTGCTCGAAAAAATATTTCACCTCTCCATCGAAGACCAGCCCTACATGCCTGGAATAGATACGGTGGTCGATGGTAAAAGGAAAAAAGGAGGCGTGTTTACACGTTACAAGTTTGGAGGGATGGTGTATGACAAAGGGGAAATTACCACAGACTTACTGATGGGGTTTTTAATCGCGGGTAGACCGATACGAAAGGATGGATTAAAGGATACATCGGTCGTTCGTATCAACCTTTGGGAGGGTAGAGGGATTCCAACGGATAATTTTCGCTTTAGTGGAGATGTGTGGACACTAGAGGAGTTGAGAGACTTTGGGAGTACCGTTTACATAAAAGCATTTGCCCAGTCCAAAGATGGAAAAATTAGGATATATGGGGAGCAGGAAGTAATTAACCTGGGTGAATCCTCGGTTGATGGATTGTGGAAAGGTGCGTCCGAGATTTGGGGAGCCAGGGGTTGGTGGGAGAGCAGATGGTTTGGCCTGTTTTATAAGTCTGAATCTGGGTGGATTATGCACGATGGGCTGGGTTGGGTCTACCCAACACCAAGCCTAATTGATGGGATTTGGTTGTGGAAGGAATCGCTCGGCTGGATGTGGACAAAGCCGGATCTTTTTCCCTTCCTCTATTTGAACCGCACCAGGGGCTGGGCATATTTTTATGGTGAATTTAAGAAAACTCGCTTATTATTCGAATACAAATCGGAAGATTGGATAATATTAGACGAAAAGCAGATAAACGAAACTGAGAACGCACGATGAAAAATTACATCCTCCCTACACGACTTTTAAGTACCTGGCTACTTGCAGTCATTTCATTTTCACCTTTTGCCTGGGGACAAGAAATGAGGAAGGGTGCGTTCATTCTTATCTCTACAGAGGGAGATGTGAATTATCTAGACGAACAGGGATTGGAAGCTAATCCGGTTGCGGTTGGTAAACCTATCCCATCCACCTATTCAGTGGAAACAGGCCAAGGAGGGAAACTGGTGGGTTTGCTAAGTAATGGTACCCTGCTCACTCTCGTAGAAAATACCAAAATGAAGATTGGTACATTTCAGCAGGAACCATTTGAAGCAGGGGATAAAAAACTTGCCGACTTGTCGGGGGAGCCAAGCACCTCCAATGTATCAGTAGATTTGGACTTTGGTGCCCTGGTTGTGAAAACTAAAAAATTAAGCAAGGGCTCGGTCTTTAATATTAATTCACCTGTTGGTGTGGCGGGTATTCGGGGAACAGAATTTCAAATGGCGTCACAGCCCGGGCAGGGCGTGCAACTGGATGTGACTGAATCTACCGTTGCTTTTGCACCTCCTGGCGGTGGCCCACCTGTCGATGTTAGCCAGGGTGGTGGACTGAGTGTTTCGCCAAGTGGTGTGCCTACTCAAAGACCAGTCAATCCAAGCGTGGCTCAAAATATTCAATCAACTAATCAGGCAGCCACGGAGGCAACGAACGATGTCTCCCTGGGTGAAGTAACCGCGGCGATGGATCAGGCATCAGCGGAGTCTGAGTCTTCCGAGGAGCAATCCAGTGAGGAGAGTTCCGATGAGGGAGAGGAAGAGAGTGCCGAGGAATCTGAATCTGGCGATGGTGATTCCGAGGAGTCCGACTCCGGGGATAGTGATTCAGGATCTGACTCAGAAGGAAGTTCAGAAACCGATGCAATGGAGGAACCGCAGGCATCCAATGAAGCAGATGCGGGTGAAAGTGCAGTTGCTCCAGAAGTGGCGAGTGCTCCTGCCCAAGCAGAAACCAATATCGATGCGGTTTTGGAAACCAATGCGGATGCAAAACAAACCCGAAAGACTGGTGAAGTGGGTACCTCTGCGAATGAGATTGCGGGTCTTGGACTTAATGCAGAGCAGATGGAAAAATTCTTCGATCTCCCCATTGGTCTTCAGGAAAAATTAAAGTCTGAATCACCACAAAATGTGCAACGATTCATCAATATCGACGAATTGACAGTTGAAAACCTTGAAACATTCTACAGATATTCCTCCGATACCCGAAGAAAAATTCTTAGGCTGGAGAATGATATGATGGTTCCCTTGTTAGAGAAGAGCTATGAGGAGGAGTTGCTTTCCGCTTTGTTAACTCAGGAAAACTTGGATAATTCAAAATCAAACAAAACCCCTGATATTAGCCCTGACGATGAGCGGATTACCCAACTTGGAGATGTTTTGAGAGCATCTGGCAATGGTGCAATTTTTGATGAAATTTCAGAAATGAACCAAGGAAAGTGGACTGACGAGTGGATAGAGACTGCAGAAATTGCAAATTACCTGACACAAGACTATGACTTCAGTAGCGGTGGAGATTGGAATAGTTGGGAAGATCTTGGAGGACTTGATGTGGGAGATGCCTTGGAGAATCCTTTTTTTGAAGAGGTAGCTGCCACTTACGATGAGTTGGATCATTTGGCTTATGCCTTGGTCGAAGACCACCTAATGATTGGTGGTTCCTCGATTAGCATGGGTACTGGAAATTATGATTTGGGAGATTTTTTGGAAAATAGAAATGACTTTTTGATAGGGGCAAGCGAGAACTTGAATCTGTCTGGCACGATTGGATTTGAATCAGATGATCCGCAGAACACTCGTGTGGTCATGATGAGTGGTGGATCATTGACTGCGGCTGATGGATTGAACTTACAATCAGCAATTTCAGACTTAGTGGTCTCTGCGAGAGAAGATGTGCTGTTGAAGAATGCATCTGTTGATGCATTGAATAATTTAGCTATTCAAAGTTTACGTGATATTAATATGGAAAATGCCTCCTTGAGTGCATCGCAGATGATGAGGATCCAGGCAGTACGCGATCTAAATGTGGACGGATTACAAATTAGCCAAAATCTGCCAAATCTTATTATGGAAGCGACTACCATTCGACTGAGTAATATTGATTTTCCTTCGATTACTAATGTAAACCTTAACAGCTTGAAAGGACCGATTGATGGGAGGTATCCAAATTTTGGTACTAACATCCCTGCAAGTGAGCAGCTAGGCCGGGTGAACTTTATACAGAATGTGAGTGCAGGCGGGACTCAAAATATCATGCATAATAAGGATACATTCGATCAATACGGTAAAAATATTACAATTGGGAAAATAACTCCCTAATAGCTATTTTATTACATGGGTATGTGGTTTCAGGAGAAGGTTTGTTTATTGGGATGCCTGGTAAGCCTTGGATTTACACTTTCAATAGCAAAGGCACAGAGCCAAAGGCTACCCACTGCTGAACCATCATTGCCTGGTTACTCAAGTTTTCATTCGAACCTCGGTATTTTGGAAATCATTGAAGTGGGGTTACCTATTTCCCAGGGTCGTGCGGCGGTTGAGTCTTCTCCTTTACTTGAAAATGAGCCACCCAAGACGGAGGAAAAAAAATATAGTTTTTCGGCCTCTGTCGGGAGCCGATTATACAGAACATCCAATGTTCTGAGAACTCCAGTTCAGGGTCAGGAGGAAAGATCTGGAGTTGCTGAAGCTAACCTTGGGCTCTCCTTCTCCCGCTCTGCGATAGTATTGGGGGAATATATTTCTATGATCCCTCGGATCGACTTGATGGTACAAAGAGCAGAATATGATCGGTACTCGGCATTGCTTGATAATCGATTTGGTATGGCAAAGTCTTCTCTGGCTTTTGGCTTGCCCAGAGACTGGAGCATGGGTGCCTCTGTAGAGTACAATATTTTACATAACCAAAAAACAGGTGATCGTACCTTTGATGCGATTGCTCCTGCTTGGTCTGTGCAAAAAACTATACCTCTTACTGACTCATCATTCTTAATGGCAGACTTTATGGTAAAGTATTCTTCGACTGATCAGACTATGACTTTCCCTGCAGCTGGTGTGTACGCAGATAGTGGAGACAATTACCAGAATTCAATCTCTACTACCTACATTCACATGTTAGGTGAAGATGGGAAATTGATGATCATGCCAAGAATTGGGCTTAACCGCACCCACTACCTAAAAAGCCCAAGTAAAGGCAGAGATGATTATCTACTTACACTTGGTTCTAGTTTTATTTACCAGTGGACAGATTGGTTAAGCGTACAATCTTTCATTACCTATTCCTCGATGTCTTCCGATGAATCATCCGTAGATGGATTTAAAGCATTGGATACTGGGTTTTCTCTCAATGCTAGTATTTCATACTAGGTAAATGGTTTTTCGGCCTGCCTTGAGTCGATAAAAAGCTTAGACAATCAAGGGAAGAGTTTTTGGTGGTGGCGAAACCCAGAATCGAACTGGGGACACAAGGATTTTCAGTCCTCTGCTCTACCGACTGAGCTATTTCGCCTAAACACCAAAACATCCAAAATAGTATAATAAGCTAAAGGGTCAATTGGATAAAAATCGACAGTGCTTTTTTTACACTTCTAGCTCCGGAAAAAATCCACTAGGTGATCATCTAAAGGAGACAATGTTCGATTTTCTACATTCGTGGTTGAATATCCATAAAATAAAAGGGCCACCACTTTTTCGAAGTTTGGATATTGGATGCCAATAGTTTTGTGGAAATTTTTATGTTTCCAAACAGGTCCTGTGCTCCACTTTGCAGATATACCTTTTGCCTCCATGAGTAATAAAAGGTTTTGGCAAATACAAGATACAGTTGCGTAGTCTTCCTGCGTGGATTCAGGGTATTTACTTGCTAGCGTAGAAGATGGATCGGAATAGCAGGTTACGATTAAAAGGCCCGGCGTTTGGCTCCACTCTTTCTCTTTCTTTTCCCCTTTTTTGATTAATTGTGGATCGGTGCCATCTCCCCGGGTGATTTCCCCAAACTGCTTGCCCACCGCCTGAATGCGTAGGGGATCTAGGAGGTAAAATCTGGCTGGTTCTGTTCGATGGTGGTTGGGTGCGTTACGTGCTATCTCGATGAGATTTCTAATCTCTTCGGAATCCGGTGCATCTTTAAAAAAGACAGGATTTTTTGTCCTTCTTGAACGGATGATAGAAGATAGAATTTCCCAATGACTAGAACTATGGGGTGACATGGCACCTCAATTAAGCCTTTTCAAAAATTAAGCTGACATTGGCCCCGCCAAACCCACTGCTGTTACTCATTATATGGTTGGCTTGTACTTTTCTGGTTTCATGAAGAAGTTTGAGGTGGCCCAGGCCGGGGTCGGGTTCAGATACATTGGCTGAGCCTGGTAAGAAACCATCCTTAAGTGCAAGGGAACAAAAGCCAGCTTCCATAATACTAGATAGGGAAAGACCATGACCGGTGAGTGCTTTGGTACTCGATAAGGAAAGTTCCTGTGGAAGAGGGAAAATAGTTTGAATAGCCTTCATTTCAGAAGCATCCCCAATAGGGGTAGACGGTGCATGGGCATTCACATAATCGATGTCGGCAGGCTGAAGGTTGGCGTCTTTTAACGCTTTGGACATGGCATCCCTCAAGCCAATGCCTTCGGGGTGTGAAATAGCCACATTGTGACCATCTGAAGCTTGCCCCCAACCGGTAAATTTCGCATAGGGAGTGGCACCCCGTCTTTCGGCTTCCTCCAGAGATTCTAATATCATACAAACGGAACCACCCGTTCCAACAAATCCGTTACGCTTTTGATCGAAGGGGCGTGATGCGAGATCTGGATTAGTCTCAAGAGAAAGTGCCCGCATGCCACAAAAGGGAACGATGCTTTGGAAGTTACAATCTTCTGCACCAACAACGAGCATGCGCTTTTGCCTACCTAGACGAATCTCATCCAGAGCCATCCCCAAGGCGTGTCCAGAAGATGCACATGCGGAGACCATCCCTGTGGAAGAACCTCGAATGCCAAGAGCCGCAACGAGATTGAATGTCAAAGTTCCTGCAATGGAGGCAACGATGGCTAGGGGGTTACAGGCCATGATTCCTTTACGGTCCATTTTCTCAAGATGCCTGTGAATAGAACGCATGGAACCTCCTGAGGCGGTATAGATCCCAGAGTCTGGGCTCGTGAGGTCTTCTTGTGAAAGCTTAGCATCTTCAATCGCTTGTTGAACTGCACACCAAGCATAGAGAACATGTGGAGAAAAACTGCGGAGGGTCGCACGAGGTACACGATACTTTTCCGGATAAATCCAATCTTCAGAGTCGGAGGGTTCCAGATTAAAATCCTTAATAGTTCCGGCAACTTTTACGGGAGAATCTGGCACTTGAAATTCAGGGGGATTTACAATCCCGTGTTTCAGATGTAGCAAACTATCCGTAACCCTTTCACGATCATTACCAATGCTGGTTATAAAACCCAGACCTGTCACACAAACATCATTCATAGGAAAACTTCTTCAGACACATTGTGTTATTTGAGTGAATAATGGTGGAGCCGATCGGGTTCGAACCGACGACCTCCACAATGCCATTGTGGCGCTCTTCCAACTGAGCTACGGCCCCGCAAAGATTCGAAAATAGGAAATTTGTTCTTTCTCGACAAGTGCAATCGAAAAGTAAAACAGCCCTAGGCAGAAGGTGGTTTCATGGGTGGGCGAGTAATTTTCAGACCCGTTGTTTTCTTTTTGCCGGTCTTAAGAGAAAACTTCGTACCACCGGGTTTACCGCCGGGGCTGAGAGGTTTCTTTTTTAAACTCAACGATGGCTTGGGGGGAGCCGACTCAGGGCTTGGTGCAGGAGGAGCGACTGTGGGCTGTGGAACGCTGGGCTCTTGTGGTGAAGGGGGGGATGGGGGCAAGGAACCTAGGTCGGGACTGGGTGGAACAGGCAGCTCAGGGGAAGGAGGTGTGAGGGCTTCAGGTTGAGGAGGTTCCGGAGCAGGAATTGGAGCTTCAGGAACTGGTGGAAGATCAAGGGAAGGAGCAGGAGGGGGGGCGATGGGTGCAGGACTGTCTGCTTCTTCTTCTCCAAGAGAGGGAGGTGGTAGGAGAGTATCCTCAGGTGCTGAAATAGGCTCCGGTTGAGGGGGTTCGGGAGCAGGGATTGGAGCTTCAGGAACGGGCGGAAGATCGAGGGATGGAGCGGAAGGAGGCACGATGGGTGCAGGACTGTCTGCTTCTTCTTCTCCGAGAGAGGGAGGAGGGAGTAGAGTATCCTCAGGTGCAGAAATAGGCTCCGGTTGAGGGGGTTCCGGAGCAGGGATTGGAGCTTCAGGAACCGGTGGAAGATCAAGGGAAGGAGCAGGAGGGGTGGCGATGGGTGCAGGAATGTCTGCTTCTTCTTCTCCAATAGAGGGAGGGGGGAGTAGAGTATCCTCAGGTGCTGAAATAGGCTCCGGTTGAGGGGGTTCCGGAGCGGGTGCTGGAGCTTCTGGAACGGGCGGAAGATCGAGGGATGGAGCAGGAGGAGGTGATAGGGGGGCAGTCGTTTCAGTCTCCTCTTTTGTAGGAGTAAGCGTAGGTTTCTTAGAATCTACCTGTACGGTCTCAATGACCGGAGGTAGTTTAGCAAGAGGAGTTTCTTTTGCAGGGAGGGAACTTCCGGATGAATCATTTTCTGATTTAGGAGAAGATGAAGTCTTTTGTTCCGCCGACAAGCTTTGGCTGGAGCCGCTTCCGAATTTTTTATCATAACCACCCTTGGCCACTTTCCGAACTTGTACAACACTCACCCCGGTTTCTCGTGCAATTGCTGCTTTATTTGGGTTGGGTTGAGCAAGTTTGGATTTGATTTCTTGAAAGATCTCCTGATCCATGGAGACGGTGACACGGCGTCCAGTGGGACTTTGGGTGGGTGCAGATGAGCGACTCTTAGGATTGGCGTGGGAGGAGAGTGCTCGGATTAAGTCATTAATGGAGGCAAACTTTGTGCCGATATCTTCGTTAACTCGTTTGTGTAAATTGGAAAGATAAAGTTTGTTTTTTTCCTTAGATTCAAGTTTAGCAACTTCTGCCTTGGCACGTTCCTGGATCTCACGAAGGATTTCTTCTGGGTCTTTGTTAAAGTCTATGTCGAATGTGAGCTTTGTCATTTCGGATATGATTTTGAAAAAGTAGGGTTGTTAGGGTGATGATACGAATCAAAGGAGTCGATTTGAGCATGGCAAGATTATTTACATGCTCTGTCTTTTGTAGTGCAGTTAGCTTAAATTTCTAAGTATCCGATCCAATTGAACAGTTTTCTCGTAAAGTGCTTTCCCAATAATTACCCCATCTATGTTATGAATCTGGGAAGAAAGCTCGTTTAATTTAAAAACATCTTTCTCGTTGGTTACGCCACCCGAAGCGATTATTTTACAGGATGGAGCGGCAAGTGCCATTTTTTCCTGTGCCTGATAATTTGGGCCTTGCATGGCTCCATCAGTGGCAACATCGGTGTGAATAATCCAACGCACTCCCAAGCTTTCCACTTGGGTAGCAAGTTCAGTGGCTGAAATTTGAGAAGTTTCCACCCATCCTTTTGTGGCAACTTTTCCATCCTTTGCATCGATGCCTACAATGATGTGATTTTCTCCAAAGTCTTGAACAAGTTTGCCTACCCAAGCGGGATCTGTGCATGCTCGGGTGCCAACGATCACCCGGTCAACACCCAGCTTAAGGGCTTTTTCAATTGCTGATTCACTCCGCATGCCTCCTCCCAATTGAACTTTTAGATTTGTCTGCTCGAGGATAGCTTTCACGGCACTGAAATTTTCGTTTTCACCACTGAATGCCCCGTCCAAATCGACCACATGAAGGTGAGCGGCTCCTGATTTTTCCCATATCATTGCGGGTTCCGTGGGGTCCTGGAAATAGGTGGTTTGTTGATCTGCTAAGCCTTGAAATAAGCGTACACATTTTCCTCCTCGAAGGTCGATTGCCGGATAAATAATCATTGATTTCCAATAAAATCAGATCGAGAAGAGGGCGAGAAAGAAAGAAAAATAAAGGGTTGAATCTTGCCAATTTGTAGGGGAAAGGATTGATTGCTGCTTGATGAAAAAACCTGATAAATCCTCGCCGGTCAAGCCACCCCCGTTTTTAAAAGATCTACTCAAAGCCCGTTCTCCTTCAGGGTATGAGGAAGAGGCACGAGAAATCGTTCGGTCTAGAATGGAGAAAATAGCGGACAGGTTCATAATTGATAACCTGGGAAGCTGCCATGCAACCTTAGGAGAGAAAGGTTCTCCCACTTTAATGCTTGCGGGCCACATCGATGAATTGGGTTTGATTATCAAGCATATCAGCGACAAAGGTTTTTTGTATTTTGATGCGATTGGTGGCCACGACCGGTCTATGATTTCAGGAAGAAGGGTGGATATTCTTACGAAAAAGGGGATAGTTCGTGGCGTAACCGGAAAAAGGGCGATTCACTTGATGTCGCCTGAGGACAGGAAACGAGTTCCTGAATTTCATCAGATGTGGATAGATATTGGTGCGAGTACCCGAGAAGAGGCTCTTGACCGAGTGATGATTGGCGATGCCGCAGTTTACGACCACGGGTTTGAGATGCTTGGGGATTCCTTAGCTATTTCTCGTGCCTTTGATGATAAATCAGGTGCTTATGCTGTGAATGAGGCATTACTCCGGTTAGCAAAGGGAACGAAGCCATCTTGTCAGGTTGTGGCTGTCTCCACTGCGCAGGAAGAAATCGGTACTCGTGGGGCGATTTCTTCTGCTTACTTAGCCAACCCAGATGTAGCCTTGGTTGTGGATGTTAGCCATGCAACGGATCATCCGGATGCCGATCACCGGAAATACGGTCGTTTTACGCTTGGAGGTGGACCTATTTTGACCCGTGGACCCAATGTGCACCCTGGAGTTTTTGAACGCCTCGTAGAGTGTGCAAAAGCTGAAAAAATGGAGGTGCAGATAGAAGCTGACCCAAGGCCGACTGGAACTGATGCCCGTGCAATCCAGGTGGCACGAAAAGGCATTCCTACTGGACTGATAGGCATTCCTTTGCGTTACATGCATACACCCAGTGAAGTCATAGATTTGAATGATTTAGAGGATGTCGTTCAATTAATGGTTGCCTTCGCCCGTTCATTAAAAAAAGAAGAACTCTTCTAACCTTTATTTATTCTCTTTCTTTGAATGTTTCTCAAGGTAGTGATGTAGTTTTTGTTCGTTGCAAAAACTTTTAAAAGCTTGGCGTAGATGCCAAATTAACCTTCGTGCAAATCTTGTTGCAGGTTTGGTGATTTGGTCACTTGGAGCGGGTATCTTTTGGGGATATGAAAATTCCAAGGCTTTTGAAAGATTCTTGAATCACACGGCAGAATTAAAGAATCAATATGGTTATCTTTATTCTGCCATATCCACATCATTATTTGGCGGGGTTCTTCCCTTTCTCTTACTTCTTCTTAGGCAAGGGATAATGAGAAATCGAATTGTAAGTTGGTTTTTGTTTTTTTCTATTTTTTGGGCGATCAAGGGAATAGAGGTGGATGCCTTTTACAGACTGCAGTCCTATTTTCTTGGGAATTCTTCGAATTGGAAAACAGTCTCTGCAAAAGTATTTATTGATCAATTTATCTACTGTGTGTTTTGGTCTGCGCCCTTGACTGCATTGTTCTATGGATGGAAGGATTCCGATTTTTGCTGGGCAAAAGTAAGAGTGTTGAAAGATGTCGGAGTGTTGGTCGACGAATCCTTATTTTTACTCGTCTCCACATGGATCATTTGGATTCCGGCTGTTTCCATCATTTATTCCATGCCAGCTAATCTGCAAATTCCCCTTTTTAACTTAACCCTTTGCTTTTTCGTACTGGTTATCACGATATCGGGTAAAGATTGAACTTTTTGCGGTGGCGGGATAGACGGGACTCGAACCCGCGACCTCCGGCGTGACAGGCCGGCGCTCTAACCAACTGAGCTACTACCCCAATCCGCGAAAGGATTCTAAAAAAGACATTTTATTCAATCAAGTCAAGGAGCAAGAAACGCTATGCAGGTAGGGAATTTTAAAACGCTTCCATCATTTGACTTGGACTCAAAGGAATGCTGCGCAGTGTAGATGGAATATGAAGAAACTTGTGGTTAAAAAGATGGAACTTGGTCCCATTGGTACCAACGCTTTTATGCTCTGGGAAGAGGGTGGAGAAGAAGCTATTCTCATTGATGCTCCGCCTGATTGTGCTTCAACGATCCATGAGATACTTGTTTCAAACGGGCTTACATTGAAAGCCATTTGGTTAACGCATGGACACTGGGATCACATGGGAGGGGGGTACGAGTTAGGCATAGAGAGCATGGAAGTGATGGGTCATAAGGCTGACCGCTTATTATTCGAAGATCCCGCAGTCATGACCCAATTTTCTATACCTGGATTAACTTTAAAACCGATTTCTATAACCAAGTGGGTGGACGAGGGTGATGAACTAGACCTATGGGGACGAACTGTGAGAGTCATGCATTGCCCAGGTCATTGTCCCGGTAATGTTGCTTTTTTTATAAGTTCTGAAGAAATATGTTTTGTTGGGGATGTGATTTTCTCTGGCAGTGTTGGCAGGACTGATCTTCCTGGTGGTGACTTTTCTGCATTAGAGCACTCCATTCGAAATAAAATATACTCTTTACCAGACGACACGCTACTTGCTGTTGGCCACGGTCCAGATACCACAGTAGGTCAAGAAAAGAGCACAAATCCCTTTGTTCGCCCATAGCTGGGGGGATCAATTGCTTCCCCTTGTAAATCTCCGCCAGAAATGATCAGTATACTGGAAGAAAGGCCAGAGAGTAGAGAAGCCTGGATTGCGAATTTTCTGAATTTAGTAGAAAAAGTGTTCAGCGAGGATGGAAGTCTAGTGTCCGAAATGGGGTTTGAACACCGGCAAGAACAGGGCGAAATGGCAATTTCGGTTGCACGGAGTTTGGTCGGCGAAAAACATCTGATTGTGGAGGCTGGAACAGGGGTGGGAAAGAGTTTGGCTTATTTGATTCCTGCCATTCTTTATTCCAGGATAACCAAGCGACCCTGTGTGATTGCAACTAATACGATAAGCCTGCAGGAACAACTTCTAGAGAAGGATGTTCCCTCAGTCAGAGATTTATTCCAAAGATCGGAGGGCTTGGAAGAATATGTGGATTTCAAATGTGCCCTTTTAGTGGGTCGGGCGAATTACTTATGCTCCAATCGGCTTGCTCGTGCCTTACTTGGACAAGGTGATCTTTTTGAGGGTAGGCAAAGAGAAGAATTAAAAAGAATCTCAGAATGGGCGAGCAATGGTCCATTAGAGGGAATCAGGCAGGAGATATCCCCCATACCTTTGTCCACTGTTTGGGAATGTGTGAATGCAGATTCATCTCTTTGTTCTCCTAAATCATGTAATCCTGAAAATTGCCATTACCGAAAGGCTCGATCTTTAGTGGATCAGGCTGAGGTAATTGTCGTAAATCACAGTTTATTTTTTTCACTCATGGCTGCCGGTGCCGGACCGCAAGATGAAGGAGATGGAATTATTTTCCCCAATGACTTTGTCATCTTTGATGAAGCACATGAAATGCCTGAGGTGGCCAGTGAACATTTGGGGGTTTCTCTTAGTTCTTTTGGATTGGAAACCTTTCTTCGCCGCTTATACAATCCAAAAAAAGGAAAGGGCTTGCTTGCCAAGATTATACGATCTCAGGATTTACAAAGGTTTGAGGAGGCGAAAATTGCTGTGGAAGAATTTTTTCATTATCTTCATGTAGAAACGCTTGGCGAAAATGAGAAGGTGCGTATCAGGGAGGGACATTCTTTACCTATGGAGGTTTTTCCACCATTCGGAAAAATGCTCCGATCTTTGGTTGAGCTTGGAGATTTAGCAGAGGGAGAATCGAGCAGGCTCGAAGTAAAAGATCTGATTAAACGGGCACAGGCATACCTAATGGCTTTGTCTGAGGTGGTTGAACAAAAAAACAAAGAACATGTTTATTGGGTCGAGCGTACCGGGTCAAAAAAAGATATCATCCATCTACGAAGTGCCCCTCTGAGAGTTGCAGAAATCCTCGAACAAGAATTGTTTGCCAAGGGATCTTCGGTAATCATGACCAGTGCAACGATAACTCGGAAGGGCGATGCCCGATTTTTCAAGAATGAAGTGGGGGTAAGGGAAAATGACGAAAAAATTCTAAAATCACCTTTTGATTATCGCTCGTGCATGAATATTCGCATTGTTTTGGATGCCCCCAATCCTATGGCTAATGATCGTTCTCCATACCTGACCTTTCTTTCCAGATCAATCTTTCAACTTGCCCGATCAATGGAGGGGGGGACCTTGGTGTTGTTTACTAATTATTCAGATCTAAAATATTGTTACAGGGATTTGCAGGATAATTGGCACAAGACTGGACGAAACTTGTATGCACAAGGAGAGGGTATGTCGCGGTCTGAACTTCGACAAAAAATGATAGAAGATGGAGATTCTCTGTTACTTGGAGCGGAAAGTTTTTGGAAAGGTTTTGATGCAAAGGGGAGATGTCTTTCACAAGTAATACTCACCAGGTTGCCCTTTGAAAACCCCAACCATCCGCTCAAAGAGGCCCGAAGTGAATATTGCGAAAGTCAAAACAAGAATCCTTTCCGAGAAATCACATTACCTACTGCTGTGGTGAGATTTAGGCAAGGAGTGGGCCGACTCATTCGATCGCGTACGGATTGCGGAGACTTAGTCATTTTAGATTCGAGAATTATGAAGCAAAATTATGGAAAAGATTTTCTTTCTGAACTTCCTCATAACTCAGTCGACCGGATATCCATTGAAGAAATTTTTGGATATTCGGACGATCCTTTTGATAATGGCATTGATTTTTAGTATATTTTAGGAATAGGATAAAAATTTATGGCCGTGTCTCTGCATGAAAACCCAATTTCTTCTCAAATGATTACCCTTACTTCACACGGTCATTCTGATGTTGGTTTTCACCGAGAAACCAATGAAGACTCATTCCTGGATGGAAAAGAGAAAGGTTTATTTGCTGTTGCAGATGGGGTTGGGGGACTTCCATTTGGGGCACTTGCAAGCCTGTTGGCTATGCAATATTTAGATGCAATTATAAATATTAAGGATTCTTGTACCACTCCTGAAGAATTTAGGAAGATTGTTCATACCATCCATCAGAATCTTCTAAAGTCTGGTGCAATAGTTGGAGGGCAAAATGGGATTGGTACTACATTCTCAGCCGTTCGTTTTTTACAAAATCGCTTTCTCTTTGCTCAAGTTGGGGATTCAGTGATTTTTCACTTTGATGGTGAATCAAAATCTCTAAAACAAGTATCTAAGTCCCACACCTTAGAGGCAGAGTTACTTGCCAAGCATGGCCCTGAAGCGGCGAATGATATGCCCGAACATTATGCACACACTTTAACAAGGTGTATGGGCCAGGAAATTGATTTCGAAGTTGATTTAGGTTTCATTGATGTACAACCA
>Ga0181560_10002334_pt1 | contig 17648 bp, 18 predicted proteins | sample 011ome_20_FD_133751 | JGI IMG/M metagenome (GOLD analysis project Ga0181560, IMG submission 133751) | Coastal salt marsh microbial communities from the Groves Creek Marsh, Skidaway Island, Georgia - 011509CT metaG (megahit assembly) | ecosystem: Environmental > Aquatic > Marine > Intertidal...
ACGAACGAACGAGCGAACGCGCGGATGGGAGAATACTGTACTTCTCGACGACACTGCAAGCAGGAATAGAAAAGTTTCCGCGACGCGCTCTAAGGATACCGTACGCGCGACACCGGGCACCCCTCGCCATCGCCTCCCCTTCTTCCTTTCCCTACCACTCCTTTCGATCGTTCGATATCATCACTGGTTCGCGGCTAAGATCGCGGACAACACGATGAAGCTCCCTATCAACCCGGCGGTGACATAATCCACCGCGCTCTTCGCCTCGGACGCGCTTCCGAACACCCTGTTCTCGTTGAGCGAGTTCACGACGCCGTCGCCCTTGGGCCCCTGGAAGAGGATGAGCGCGATGGACGCGATCGCGACGAGCAGGCGCGCGGACTCGAGCGGGCCGTTCGCGGCGGTCTGCGGTCGGTCGCGCGTGCGGGTCGGGGACGGGAGGGGGAAGGGGAGCGACGGATAAGAGAGCGAGCGAACGAACGATGATGACGATGCGTCGAGTCGGGTCGGCGACGCCGCGCGACGAGGAGGAGATAGACGGCGCGGCGGGACGCGCGCCTGCGCGAGCTCGTTCGCCGCGTGCGCGAACGCGGGCGCGGCCGGGAGCGCGGTCGCCGCCGCCGCGACCGTCGCCGTCGCCGCGGCCGCGCGGCGTTCGCGCGCCTCGGCGCGCGTCGTCGTCGTGCTCGTCGTCGTCGACGATCTCGTCGCCCGCGACGTCGCCGTCGCGCGCGCCGCCGTCGTCGCGCGCGCGCGTCCGCGGACCGCGCGCGACGCGACCGCGCGCGTCGATATCGTGCTCGACGTCGACATCATGATCGAAGTCGCGATGCGCGCGTCGTCGTGTGGAGGGGACGCGCTCGGGCGGTCGCAGGGCGAACGAACCCTACATCCCTGAAGCAAGTTTCGCTTTCGTCGAGGGAAGCCGTCGCAGAAGTCGGCGCCAGCTCATCACTCTTCGTCCGCGCCGGCCGGCGCGTCGTCGCGAGTCATGGCCGCGGATGACGACCTCGACCGGTTCGACGACTCGGACTCCGAGAGATTCGTGGACGCCGACGCGGACGACGCCGCGCCGAAGGGCGGCGGCGCGTCGACGTCCGCGCGCGTCTCCGCCGCCGTCGCGTCGTCGAATCCGAGACCGAACGCGCTCGATCGCCCGTCGTCGAGAGCGGCGCGGAAGCGCGCGAAGAAGCTCGCCGCGAAGGCGGCGAGGACGGCGCGCCGCGAGGAAGAGAAGACGCGATTTCTCGCCGCGGCGGACGGAGACGACGGCGGCGGCGGCGACGGCGGCGGCGACGCGTCGTCGTCCGGGGAAGAGGAGGAGGAGGAGGAGGAGGAGGAGGACGCGTCGCGACGGCGGCCGCGCTCGTCGTCCGCGGAGATCCCGCCGGTCCCGGATAAGAAGGTTCACCACGGCACGCTGCGCGTGGAGGGCGTCGTCGTCGACAACAAGCTCGTCCTCGTGGACGGGAGAACGCGCGCGGTGTACTCGTCCACGAGGCGCGCGAAGGTGCGTTCTATACACTGGTCCCCATACGGCCGCGTCGGCGTGGTGAACGCCGATCCTTAAGGACTTTGCCCGGCGTGTCTCTCCGCCCACCCCTCGCTTTCAATCCCCGACTGCGACGCCTTTCATCTCCGCTTCTGACGCCTTTGAACTCCACCCCGACGTTCGCTCGTATGGAACGATCCTAAGGACGGGTCGCACCTGCGCGTCGGGACGTTCGTTCCCGCGACGGGAGCGGTGATTCGATGGAGCAAGAAGGAAATCGCGGCGCATCACGCACCCAAGCCGGCGGACGACGACGACGACGAAAAAGAAGAAGAAGAAGAAGAAGAAGAAGAAGAAGAGAACGTCGTCGAGGGCAGGATGGAGAGACCGCCGACGTCGGTGACGCACGCCTTCGACGCGGACGGGGACGACCACTGCGAGACGTCCCCGGAGGCGCACGCGAACGTGGTAAACTTTCTGAACGACGTCGCGTCGCGGCTGGGGAAGAAGCCGAGCGAGCTGATCATCTACGACCCGTACTACTGCGCCGGCGGCACGGAGCGGTCGTTCAACGCGCTGGGGTTTCGAAACGTCATCAACCGGAACGAAGACTTTTACGCCGTCGCGAAAAGGAACGAAGTGCCCGAACACGGTGCGACCGACCACACTATTGTCTATTACCTTTCCCTCTCGCGTTCGCTCTTCGCCCGCCCGCCCGCGCTTCCCTCACGACGTCGCAGCGGCTGTTTCATCGGCACGACGCGCCGCCGACCGACGCGTCGACCCCACCGAGCGACCGAGCCCTCGCAGACGTCCTCGTGACCAACCCGCCGTACAGCGCCGATCACGTGGAAAAATGCCTCACCTTCGCGGCGGCGAACCTCGCGGAGCACGGACGGCCGTACTTCCTGCTGTTGCCGTCGTACGTGATTCACAAGCCGTACTACGTCGACGCGCTGTTGACCGGCGGCGCCGCGGGGAGGCGGGCGAAGGAGGCGAGAGAAAAGAGAGAACGAGAGAGGGCAGAAGAAAAAGAAGAAGACGTCGAGGAGGAGGAGGAGGAGGAGGACGACGAGGAGGAGGACGAAGAAGAAATGGCGGACGACGACGACGACGACGACGACGACGACCAGATGGTGTTCAAGCGCGCTTCCGACGCGACCGGCGAGCGGATCCCCCTCGCGAAGAAGAAGTCGAACGCGTCGTCGTCGTCGTCGTCGTCGCGTCGGCAGACGTTGCCCTTCTACGTCGCCCCCGCGAAGCGGTACTACTACTGGACCCCGAAAGCGCTTCTCGCCGCGCGCCGCGCCGCGTCCGCGCGCGACGACGGCGAGAGCGCGTCCGCGCGCAGAAAGAAGAAACACGTCGGGCGACTGGGCGAGCGCACGTCGCCGTTCCCGTCGATCTGGTGCTGCTGCCTCGGGGAGTTTCAGACGGACGCGTTGCGACGGCATCGGAAACTCCCTCGCGCGTTTGTCGACGGGTACACCGTGTCGACGCACCCGAACGACCTCCCCGCGCACGTCCTCGACGAGTGGGATCCGCGGAGGTTGGCCGTGGTGGAGCGAGAGAGAGCGCGGGGGGCGCGGAGGAGGGACGGGGACGACGGGGATCACGGGGACGACGGGGCCCGTGGGGACGACCGCGGGAAAAGAGGGGGGAAGATCAAAAAGTTGAGACGCTTCGCCGGATTCAGGTGCGTTCTATACACTGGTCCCCATACGACGGCGTTCGCGTGGTGAATGCCGTTCCTTAAGGACTTTGCCCGGCGCATCTCTACGCCCACCCCTCGCTTTCAACGCCCGCCCTCGGCGCCTTTCAACTCCACCTGACGCCTATGAACTCCACCCCGACGTTCGCTTGTATGGAACGACCCTCAGCGGCGGCAACTGCGGGCAGAACATGCCGGCGAAGGACAAGAAGCGATACGCGGAGTTCACGAACGACAAGAGCGGTGAGGCGGCGACCGGTAATTGGGGGAACGGCAAGGGCGGCGGCGACGGCGGGATGTTCTCGCGGCCGAGGAAGAAGGCCAAGTACTGACGACGACGCGAGCGCGACTTCTTTCACTGTACTCGTAGCTTATTATAAGAATACTCGTGTTCACGAGAACGAACGCGGCGGCTCGGACGTACGGTATGATTAATTACTCGAGCGAGAGCCCCTTGTCGTTCTCGCGCGCGCCGGACTTGAGCTTATCGTAGAACCCCGACGTCTCCTCGATGACGGCCATCGTGTACGCTTTGTCCATGCACTCGTCGTCCAAGCCGAACGCGTTTTGCGGCTTTCCGTCCGGGGTTTTGTAATCGCGGAACCACACGCGAATCTTCTCGAGCTCCCCGGGGAAGTGCTTCTCCACGTCCGCGACGTCGTTCACGTCCTTCGCCTTCGGGTCGTCCGCCGCGATCGCGATGACCTTCCAGTCGAGCTCGCCGTCGTCGATCATCGCGTAGACGCCGACCGGCTTCACCGGGACGACCGAACCCATCTCGCGTTGAGCTGAGGGTGGAGTTGAAAGGCGTCAGGTGGAGTTGAAAGGCGTCGCGGTCGGGGATTAAAAGTGAGGGGTGGGCGGAGAGACACGCCGGGCAAAGTCCTTAAGGAACGGCGTTCACCGCGCCGACGCGGTCGTACGGGGACCGGTCGGTGTGAAAATAGAACGCACCCGAGCCGATCTCGACGACGTCCACCGGGTCGTTGTCGCCCATGACCTTCATCTCCGGGTGCTCGTGCCCGGGGTCCTCCCACGTCCGCGGGAGCATGCCGTAGTTCCAGTTGATGTTGTACGGGTAGTCGCGAAGCTTGCCCTTCTTCGTGTCTTGCTTGATCGGCGTCAGCGGCTCGTCCGTCGCGACCTCCATCTTCGCCTTGGTCTCCTTGGGGATCTCGCAGATGAAGTTGCACGTCCCGTCCGCGTTGTAGAGCGGGACGTCGTGCCACGGCGAGATGGCCTTCTCGCCGTCTTTGAAGAAGATCCTGTAGTCGAGGCTCGGGTAGTCGCCCTTCTCGTCCTTGCCGTACGCCGCCTTCGCGGCGACGGAGGCGCGGAACGCGCGATGGCGGTTCGGCGCTATCGCGACGAGCGCGGACGGCGCGCGCGCGAACTGGCGCGCGGCGGCGGGCTTCGGCGCGGCCGCGCGCACGATCGCCATGGTCTTGAACGCGGAGGCGATGGCGGACATCGCGGCGTGCGTGGGGAAGGGGGGGAGCGAAGCGTGCGGCGGGCGCGCGACGACGAGAGGCGGCCGGATCGCGCATCGCGGAACGACGCTCGATCCACAAAAAGGCGTCCGCGGTTCGCGGCCGAGTACAGTACGGTATTTTTCGTATGAGCAATGTTTCGGAGACGTCGCCTTATCTGAACGATTCGCCACACGCGTGCCAACTGGCGCCCCGACCGGCCACGTAGAGCCCCATCGGACCGTCGCTCGCCGCCGCGCGCACTCCACGCACGCACCGCGAACGACGACGATGTTCGCGCTCGCCTCGTCCTCCGCCGCCGCCGTCCGCGTCCCGGTCGCGTCCGCCGCGGCGCCGCGGACGCGCGCCGCGCGCGCCGCGACCGCGTCGTCGCTCTCGTCCTCCGCGTCCTCCGCGTCCGCGCCGCTCCGCGCGAGATGCCGCTTCGTTCGCGGTCCGTCGTCGTCGTCGTCGTCGTCGTCCGTCCGACGCGGGAGCCTCCAGGTCCGCGCGGACGCCATCGACGACGCCGTGGAGATCGCGACGAAGGGCCCTAACACGGGTCCGAAAGGGCCGGTCGCGTCCGACGTCGTCCCCGCGCTCCCGCGCTCGACGTGCTCCGACGTCGTCGATAGCGACGGCGGGTTCAACCTCGCGACGACGTCGTTCGGCACCATCGGCCTGAGCGTCGGCCTGCCGCTGCTGTCGTACGGGTTCTTCTCCTTCTTCAACTTCCTTCCGGGGGGGAGCGTGTCGTCGCTGCTGCTCATCTACGGGTTCATCATCTCCCTCATCGGGTTCGCGCTGAAGTACGCGCAGCTGGACCCGCTCGAGTGCGTCACGTACAGGGTGCGTCGCGACGGTCGTCGTCGTTCGCTCGCTCCCAGATCATCTCGTTTTATCCATCCCGTCCCGTTCGTCGGCCGCTGACCTTCTCTCTTCTGCGCCCTCCACAGGACGCGCTCGCGCTGCGCGAGTCGCAGACCACGGCCATCCTGACCCAAGTCCGCAACGACGTCACGCGGTACCGATACGGCGACGAGCAGCACCTCGAGGAGGCGCTCGGGTTCATCTTCCGGTGCGAGAGAATTCCAACATTCCGTTCCGTTCCATTCCGTTTCATTCCTAAACCCTGTCCTCCGCGCGACTGACTGACACTGACGCGCGGATTACTCTCCCCTCGACCTGATATCAGGTACAACCGCCCGGGCGGCCTCCGCAAGAACCAGGCGCCGAAGATGACGGGCATCGCCGAGATGGTCATCGTCGACCGCTACGCGCTCGTCTTAAAGTTCGACTGCCCGAAGATGGAGCTGTCCGAGTGGACGGACCGCAGAGAGAAGATTCAGGCGTTCTTCGGCCCCGGCGTCACCGCGGGGATCACGGAGACGGGAGAAGGGAAGGTGGAGGTGGAGCTCGTGAGCGACGGCAGCGACGCGTCGGGGCCGAGCGGGAACGACGACATGGAGGTGTTGCCGCCGCTGATGCCGGGGTTGCCGCCGCGCTACGTCAAGAAGGGCAAGGCGTAGTGCGAAGTGCGAAGCGCGAAGTGCTGTGGATGTGGATGTGGATGTGGTGGGTGAAATACCGTGGTTGGTGAACCGCTCGCTTGTACACGTTGTCGTAATGATACACGTACACGTACACGTTCTATTCGCGAGTTTGGACGGACGCGGGTCCTTCCTCCTTCTCTACGCGTAGTCCCCCCCCCCGTTCTCCGCGAGCTTCAAACACTCGGCGTACACCCGTTCGTCCACGTCCATCGTCAGACTCCCGCTCTTCATCTCGTAGCAACACGTCTTGCCGCCGCCCTTGCCCCCCCCCGTCGCGTACAACCCCGCGTACGTCGCGGAGTCCGTCTTGTACTTCAGATGTACGCCGCTGCCGAACCGTCGCTTCAACGCGACGCCGGCTCTCTCCGCCTCGACCCTGTCCCTGAAATCTTTCGTGTACAAGATCAAGACGCCAACGCCGCCCTCGCCCCCGCCCGCGGGCGCCTTGGCGGCGACGACCTCGCCAGCCTCCACCGCCTTCGCGCACTCGACGAAGTATCTGTCGATCACGTCGGACTTGACCCCCATGATCATCCACTTGCCGCTGTATGTGTGTGCGCTCGCGGCGTCTTCGCTCGAGACGTTTTCGTCGCGGCCGTTGACGTAAACCCATTCTTTCTCCGGCGAGGCTTCGGTCACGGGATTCAACGCGGCGAAGACGGAAGGCTTGGTGAAATCGTAGTGCGTGAGCCACCGGTGCGACATCGGCTCGGCGAACTTGCCGTCGAGGAGTTTCGGAGACACGAGTTCACCGACCGAGCTCGGGACGTCGTACGGAAGTCCGAGGAGCTCGAGGACCGACGCGGCGGATGCGTCGTCCGCAGATCGGCGGCGGAGGGTGAAACGCACGGGCACGTCCTTCGTGGGGAGCGCGTCGACGCCGCGCGGCGCGTCCACGACGCACGCCACGACGGTCAGCGCGCCGGAGTCCAACGCGGGCGCGAGCACCGCCGCCTGCGTCGCCTTGACGAAGACCGCGTGGATCGGGTCGCCGACCGATGATGAGAGGACGTCGACGGCGACGGCGTTGGGATCGTGCGCGTTGCCGTCGTCGCGGCGGAGGCGGAGTTTCGCGCCGTGCGCGAGCCGCGCCCTGGCCGCCCGGTGTCTCATGCTGCCCACCAGCCGCGCCGACACGACCGCGTCTCGGGGCGCGTCGTCGTCGTCGTCGTCGATGACGACGACGGCGTTTTCGTTTTCGTCGGTCGCTCGCTCGTCGTTCGAGATCTCGACGACGGGCGCGCGTTCGGGTTCGAGCGCGGATTTCTTCGGAGCATCGCCGGTCGCGGCGGCCGCCAGCGCGTCGTACTGGCGCTTGAGCATGAGCGGCATGTCGCGCGAACGCGCGCGATGCTCCCTCGGCGCCGCGCGCGCGCGAGGCAGTGGCGCCCTCAGATCTCGGGCTGTCGACCCGAAAATCGAACGAAACCGAATTGCGTGTTACAACTCCACTTGTACGCAAACGTTTTTCACCCATCCCTCAGTTTCAACATTTGATCGCTCCCCCTTTCAACTGACCGATGAACTTTTCTTGGCCGCGGGAAAGATGTCGTGCTGTCACGACTCGTCACGAGGTGTGTCACAGTCCGTCGCGCGCGTCGTCGCCGCCGCCGTCGTAGATGCCCGCGCTCGTCGCGTCGTCGTCTTCTCATCTCGTTCGCGTCGCGCGTCGCTCGCGCGCCGCCGCGGACGCGTCGCGCGTCGGCGTCGCGCGCGCGTCGACGCCGCGCGGGTCGATCCGGGTCCGCCCGTCCGCGGCGTCCCGAACCATCGTCGTCGTCGCCGGGAAACGTTCGGGTTCAGACGCGCCGCGCGTCCGATCCTCCGCGCCGCGCGTCCGATCCTCCGCGCCGCGCGCTCCTCCTCCCGCGCGCCGCCGCCGCCGCCGCCGCGCCGTCGTCGCCGCCGCCGCCGCGCCCCCCGCGATCGCCGCGGGGATGACCGCGCTGCAGTTCACCCCCGTCGACGCGCTGGCGGGCGGCGCCATCCTCGGCGTCGCCGCGATCGCCAAGCTGACGCTCACCGGCCGCGTCCTGGGCGTCTCCGGCGCGGTCGAAGGATGCGTCGGCGCGGAGACGACGACGACGACGACGACGCCCGCCGGCGACGTCGCGTTCGTCGCCGGCCTCCTCGCCGCGGGGTGCGCCGCGGCGTTCGGCCTGATGGGCGGCGTCGCGCCGTCGCCGGAGCCGATGGTGCCGATCGCGCGCGCCGCCGCCGCGGGCTTCCTCGTCGGCCTCGGCGCCGCCATGGGCAACGGCTGCACGTCCGGGCACGGCATCTGCGGCAACGCGCGCCTCTCCCCGCGAAGCATGGCGAACACGTGCGTCTTCATGTTCACCGGGTTCCTCGCCGCGACGCTCTTCGACACGAACGCGGCGCTGGGCGTCGTCTCGAACGTCTCCGCGATTGCGAATCCGGCGTATCCGGCTTTCGCGGCGGCGCGCGGCTGGATCGCGTTCGCCGGCGTCGCCGTCGCCGCGTTCGCCGCGCTCGCGTCGGCGGCGACAGCGAAAGGCGGAGTCCGCGGAGGCGGGACAACGATCGGCGTCATCGCGGACGGCGCCGTCGGATACGTCTTCGGCGCGGGGCTCCTCGTCAGCGGGATGACGCGACCGACCAAGGTGAGCGGGTTTCTCTCCGCGACGGCGGCGTCGTTCGATCCGTCGCTGATGCTCGTCATGTGCGGCGCGCTCGCGCTGTGCGTCCCGGGGTTTTACCTCGTTCGAAAGCTCCGCGATTCGCCGGCGTGCGCGGAGGGGTTCGACGTGCCGAGCGGTAAGACGATCGACGCGAAGTTGATGACGGGCGGGGCGCTGTTCGGGGCTGGGTGGGGGCTCGGGGGCGTGTGCCCCGGGCCGGCGATCGTAGCGCTGGCGGCGACGCCGAACGCGGCGATCGCGACGTGGATCGTCGCGATGCTGGCGGGGATGCTCGTGAACAAGAGCGTCTTCTCGAGCCAAGCGTGATGAAGCGAGATGAGAGAGAAGACGAAACGAACGAGAGAAAAACGATATGATACTGTAGAGCGATTCGAGAGTGGTCTGTACAAAACAAAGCCTCGCTCGTCCGTCGTCAGATCCGTCGTCGTTCCGCGTTACTCCTTCCTTGGTCACCCGTCGGATCCGCCTTCGGCGCGTACTACTTCCGTCCTTCGTCGTTAGCACTCGCCGTCCGTCGCGCGCCGCCTTCCATTCCGCCGTATTACTCAGTCTCAGTACATCTTCTCGATGACGCCGCTGTACTTCTCCACGACGACGTTCCTCTTGAGTTTCTGCGTGCTTGTGAGCTCGCCGCCGTCGACGGAGAAGTCGACGTCCAAAATCGTAAACTTCTGAATCTTCTGCGCGTTCGAGACAGCCTCCTTGTTGTACGTCTTGATCCCGCCCTCGATGTACGCCGTCCACTTCGGATCCTTCTTCGCCTCCGTCACCGTCGTCGACGCCTTGCTCACGTCCTTCGACGTCCCGAACAGCTCGTCCACGAAGCCGTTCTCGTCGTCCGGCTTCTGTCGAAGCGTCACGAGAAGCGTGTTGTACTTCCGCTTATCGCCCACCATCATCACGTTGCTGATGCACGGAAGAAGCGACTTGAGCCTGTCCTCGATCGGCACGGGCGCGATGTTCTCGCCCCCCGCGGTGATGATGAGCTCCTTGATCCGGCCGGTGATGGACAGCAGCCCGGTGGCCGGGTCTACTTTCCCGACGTCGCCCGAGTGCAGCCAGCCGTCCTCGTCGACGGCTCCCGACGTCTTCTCCGCGTCGTGCATGTAGCCCATCATGACGTGCCGGCCGCGGAAGCACACCTCGCCTTCGTTCGGCTTATCGCGCTTGGGGTCGTGCTCGATGTTGATCTCCACGCCAGGGAGGATGCGACCGCAGGTGCCCGCGAGGAAGTGCGCGTTCTGAGGGTCGTTCCATACGAGCGAAGAACGTCGGGGTGGAGTCGAAAGGCGTCAGAAGCGGAGTTGAAAGGCGTCGAGGGCGGGGATTGAAACCAGCGAGGGATGGGCGGAGAGGAACGCCGAGAAAAGTCCTTATGGAGGATCGGCGTTCACCACGCGAACGGGGTCGTATGGGAACCAGTGTGAGATAGAACGCGCCTGACCGCACGTCTGCGGGCCGGTGTTCTCGGACATGCCGTACACCTCCATGATGTGCACGCCGAGGGAGCCGAAGTAGTCGAGCGTGTCCTTGGTGATGGGCGCGGCGCCGGAGAGGCAGAGGCGCGCTTCCTCGAGGCCGATCGCGGCTTTGGCCTTGGCGGACACGAGCTTCCGCGCGAGGAACGTGAAGAACGGCGCGGAGCCCTTGGAGTTCACCTGCGCCGCCGCGTGCGCCTTGCCGAGCGTTCCTTTGCCCCACGCGGAGATCTTCTTCTTGAGGCCTTTGATCTCGCGGCCCTTCGCCTGAATCGCCTCCGCGAACTTCTCCCACACGCGCGGCACGGCGAAGAACACCGTCGGCTTCGCCTTCATGAGCGTCCCCTTCAGCGACCCCTTCATCGCGTCAGGCGCGGCGAAGTGAATCTCGGACGGGAGCCCGTGATCGGCGAGGTACGCCATCGGCGAGTGAATGTCCACGATCTGCGCGGCGATGTGCGAAAGCGGGAGGTACGACACGACGCGGAGCGGGCCGGAGACGAAGTCCGGGTGGTGCTCGATGTTCGCGCGCGTCGTGAACGTCACGTTGTCGTGCGAGATCATCACCGCCTTCGGGTTGCCCGTGGTCCCGGACGTGTAGATGAGCGTGCAGCAGTGCCCGGGTTTCTGGTCGGCGACGCGCGCGTCGAGATCCGCCTCGGCGACGCCCGCGCCGAGCGCCATGAAGTCGTTCCACGAGTACACCTTCGCTTGCCCCGCGCCGACGCCGTCGTTCGCGGACTTGTCGAAGTCGCCGCCGTAGACGACGATCGCGGCGAGCTTCGGGAGAGAGCCGCGGATCGCGAGGATCTTGTCGAGCTGCTTCTGGCCCTCAACGACGATGACCCTCGCCTTGCAGTGATCGACGATGTACTTGCACGCGGGCGGCTCGTTCGTGGTGTAGATCCCCGCGGCGAACCCGCCCGCGGCGATCGCGGCCATGTTCGAGAGGTGCCACTCCGGGGCGTTGAACCCGAGGATGCTGACGGACTCGAAGCGGCCGAGGCCGAGGGCGATGAACGACTTGGCGGCCGCGCGCGTGTCGTCGTAGAACTGCTTCCAGGTCCACGTCTTGCCGTCGCAGCCGATGAGCGCCTTCGTGTTGGCGAGCTTGTGATCGGCGCACTTCTTGAAGACCTGGAGGCGCGGCGATGGGAGGGAGTGCGGGGGGTTGGGGAGCGGGACGCGTCAGATCGCGGCGCGGGCATCGACGATCGCATTATTCCGATGAATGAAATGATGTCACCCCCGGCGGACGAAGCGGGCGGTCAATTCCTTCCGCGCGCGAGATCCCGCCCGCGAGATCGCCGAGGACGCACCGTCATGATCGTCTCCGGCTCGCGCGCGGCGACGCCGCTCTCCGCGAGCTTGATATCGGCGATCGCCGTGGGCTTGACATCGCGGGGCATGTTGAACGGTGCGTGTGTGAGGCGACGCGCGGGCGATGATCAATGCCCCGTCGGCAGATATCCGGAAGATCGAGGTGAGTGAGCTGTCTCGGCAACCGGAATCATGTGGGTTCAAAACACACGATTTTCACCCACCCTTCGGTGTCAACATTTGATCGCATCCCCTTTCAGTTGACCGGTGATTTTTTTGTACCCAGAAGCACCAGTGCAAGCTGGCACACGCCTTTTTCTCGAACCGGCGGCCCCCCTCCTCTTCGCCACTCGCTCCCGCACGACACGCGTGAGAGCATCATGGCGGCGGTACTAAACTTCCTCAACGTGCGCGCGTCTCTCTCTCTCTCTCTCTCTCTCTCTCTCTCTCTCTCTCTCTCGCTTCCTCGCGCTCGATCGCGCGCGTCGCGCCCAGATCCAGATCTGATCGTCCCTCCGTCGCTCGACGGTCCGATCGAATCGTTCGCGCTGAGCTTTTTCTCCGCGCTTCGTTCGACGCGGCGATCTGACGATCGCCCTCCTCCTCCTCCTCCTCCTCCTCCTCCTCGTCATCGCCGCAGGTCGACGCGCAGCTCCCTCTCACGGAGGGCGCGGACGTCGACTACATGAACAAATCCTCCGAGGGCTTCAAGAAGGCCAAGGCGACGCTCTCGCCCGCGTTCGCCTCCAACGTCAACGCGTACGACGTCCTCGTCCCGATCGGCACGACGCACCTCAACATCATGGCGACGTCCTTCTCGCGCGCGTCCGTGAAGATCGACGGTCACCCGGGCAACATGGCCGTCGTCGCCGTGAAGGACGGCGCGGCGGTGTCCGTCACCCTACACGACGGCGCGGACGGCGTCGTCGCGACGTACGTCTTGACCGCGAAGGCGTCGGGGGACGCGTCCGGCGCGGTGACCATCTTGCACGAGAAGCCCCCCGTCGCCGCGGACGACGCGCCGCCGCACACGCACATGCACGGCGGCGTTGCGTGCACGGCGGATCACAGCAAGGACGGCGACGCGCACGGGCACTCGCACGACGGCGGAAAGACGACGTGCACGAAAGATCACGGGCACTCGCACGACGGCGGGAAGACTGAGGTGCGTTCTCCTTCACACTGGTCCCCATACGACCGCATTGGCGAGGTGGACGCCGATCCTTAAGGACTTTTCCCGGCGCATCTCTCCGCCCATCCCTCGCTTTCAATCCCCGACCGCGATGCCTTTCAACTCCGCTTCTGACGCCTTTCAACTCCACCCCGACGTTCGCTCGTATGGAACGACCCTGAGTGCTACGAGGATCACGGTCACGGCCACGGTCACGGCCACGGCGAGAAGAAGGAGGAGGCGTCGCACTCGCACGGGCACGGGCACTCGCACGATGGCGGAAAGACGGAGTGTCACGAGGACCACGGCCACGGCCACGGTCACGGCGAGAAGAAGGAGGAGGCGCACTCGCACGGACACGGGCACTAACCTTAACTTTAGGCGCTAAAACTTCATTAAAGCATCCTCGCGTCGTCGTCGTCGTCGTCGTCGTCTCAGAGCACGGTGTTCGCTATGCACGCGTCCATGTGCGCGTTCACGTCCGTGTTCAGCGCCGTTCGCGGGAACGTGAAGCCGCAGATGGGACAGTTCTCGCACACGTTCGAGCCGACGCCGCCGCCGCAGGAGCCGCCCTCGGGCTTTGGCTTCGGCTTCGTCGCTGCCGCCGCGCTCGCGCTGGAAGCGGCGGGCGCGAACCCGAGAGGGTTGTCGAGCGCGTTGCCCTTCGCCTTCTTCGCCGCGGCGGGGGCGGGCTTCGCGTCGCCGCCGTCGCCGCCGCGCCCGCTCCCGTCGACGTCGCTCCCGTCGATCGCGTCTCGTTCTCGTTTTTGAAAAAACGAATGCATCGTCGTCGGCGCCCTTCGCGCTCGCGCCGCGCACGACGCGCTCACCGGCGTCGGCGCTTCCACGCGCACGCGCGCGCCGTTCGGCGACAGCGGCGACGGGACGTCGATGGAGATGACCCCGGCCGGCGGTTCTCGTTTCGCCGTCGTACCCCCTCCGCCGCCCCCACCCCCACCCGCCGCCGCCGCCGCCGCCGCCGCCATCGCGATCGACGAACTCCACTCCTGCGCGATGCGCTCCTTCACCTCCGGTATCAAATCTTCCGGGTACCGAATCCCGACGACTTTCGTGCCGTCCTCCGCGACCACCTTCACCGCGCGCATCCCGCGATCGCTCTTGTTGAACCGGTGCTCGTGGCGTTCCAACACGCGTTCGAGGACGCCCCAGGCGGGCACGACGGCGCCGCTGAGGATGCAACACCGCACCGCCCTGCTCCCCGCGGTGCACCCGGCGCCCCTCTCGCACGTCGCGCCGTGCATGCACTTGTGCTCCGTGAGCTCGTACGTCGCCGTCCACGGCGCGCACGCGGACGCCTCGTCGCGCTCGTCGTACTTGACGTACTTTTGCGTCAAGTCGTCGACGTCCATCTCGAAAAACGACGCGCCGGTGTTGGGCCGCCAAATCCCGAAGACGTTCTTCGAGCCCACCTTGGCGAGCGCGAGGACGATCTGCGCGCGTCCGAACATCTCGCGTCGCATGCGATAGAACCCGTCGCGCGGGTTCCGCCGGTTCGCGGCGAGGATTCCGAGCGCGACGTCGAAAGAGACGCCGCGGTCGATGAGCACGCGCGTCCGCTTGAGTTCGGCGCCGCCCAAGAGCTTCCCGCCCGAAGCGCCGCCGGAAGAGCCGCCGTTTTTTCCCTCGCCGCTGTCCTTCAGGACCGTCCGCGTGGACTCGATGCGAATGTTCGAGCCGCTCAGATCGCTGACGCCCTCGCTGTACTTCCCCTCCGCTTTCGCGGCTTTCACCTCCGCCTCGAGCACCTCGGTGAAGTACCCGAAGAGGAGGTTTTGCCCGCGCACGGGGAGGCCTGAGGGCCATTCCATACAAAGCGACGTCGGGGTGGAGTTGAAAGGCGTCAGTTGAAGTTGAAAGGCGCCGAGGGCGGAGATTGAAAGCGAGGTGTGGGCGGAGAGAGACGCCGGGAAATAAAGTCCTTAAGGATCGGCGTTCACCACGCCAACGCGGTCGTATGGGGACCAGTGTATGGGACGCACCCAAGATTCGGTTCAAGAACCGTCGGACGTCGCCCGCGTCCTTCGAAGAACCGCCGGCGCCTCCTCCCGACGTCTCCTCCAGCGCGAGCCGGCGCTCCGGGTCTAAGCCCTCGGGGTGCAGACCGACCTGAACGCCGAGGTCGACGACGAGCGCGCGAAGCTCCGCGTGCAGCGCCGCGACGCCCGCGCCGGCGCGGCTTTTTTCAAGCTCGAAGATTTCATCCGCGGTCAGCCCTCTCTCCTCCTCGCTCGCGTCCGCCTCCGCGCGCGGGTCCAGGTGCGCCAGCACCGACGCGAGCGTAACCCCCGTCGGAAGCGGCGTCCCGATCAACAACAGCGCGTCGTAGGTCTTCTTGAGCGCGCGGCGACCGAGCGGAGAGTCGAGGTCGCCCTCGCGTAAGTCCACGCCCGTCGCCGCGCGTCTGTCGCCCCTCGTCAGCGCCCCGAGCGATTGCAACCGACGCGCGACGGCGGCGGCGAACCGTTTCTCGCCCCCCAAGTTCGTGCTGCACATCGCGTACATCGGCCCGGAGGTTTGGTTCGATCGGTGCGTCCGCCCGAGCTGCTGAATCGCCTTGTCCGCGCTCCACGGGAGTTCGATCGTGACGTGGACTCTGCGTCGTCGATTCCCCGCGTCCTCGCGCGCGTGCAGCGATATCCCCGTGCTCGCGGCGTCGCTTATGATCGCCACGAGCTTCGCGCCGCTCATGAAGAGCTCTTTCTCTTTGAGGTTCACGCCGTCGACTTCGCCGTCGCCGGCGATGGACCCGGCGGCGGCGCGGCCGCTCGCGGCCCTCGCCTCGCCGCGGAGCTCGAACGTCAGCTCGCCGCCGTTTTCGCATCCGTCTCCGTCACCGTCGTCGCGCTCGCGCTTCTTCTTCGACGCGCGCACGACCCTGCCGCGTCGTCCGGTCATCTCCGCGACCGCGTCTTTCCCGCCCAGCGCGTCGATGAGCTCGTCGAGGAAGTTCGGCGGGAGATCGAGCCGCGACGCGCGTTCGAGGAGCGCGTCGCGAGCGGCGACGCACTCGGCGTGTTCTCTGAGCGCCGGCGTCGCGGGCGCGGGCGGAAGCAGATACCCGGGATGCGGCTGCGGCGGCGGCGGCGGCGGCGGCATCATTCCGTTCGGGAGCATCGTGGACCCCGGCGGCGGCATCATCATTCCGTTCGGCAGCATTCCGCCGTACTTCGCTACTAACGAGTACCCGTCGAACCCGCCCCACGGGTTCATCCCCCCCATCGCGTCGAAATTCATCGACGTCTGGTTTCGCATCCCCGGCGCGGCGACGTCCACGACGTGCGTCGGGAAGTGAGTCCGTATGAACCCTCGGAGCATCTCGCGCGTCGTGCTCACGAAGTCGCTCAGTCTCGCCCCCGGCGTCAGCTCCAGCGCCGCGTCCGCGGCCTCGCCCGTGGTCTGCGAAGCGATATTTTCGGGGTGGAGTTGAAAGACGTCAGTTGGAGTTGAAAGGCGTCGAGGCGGGATTGAAAGCGTGGGATGGGCGGGGACGATCGAAACCACGGGACGGGCGCGGAGAGAAATAAACGCGACCGGGACGCGCCTGCAGCCCGATCACGACGCACTTCCCCTCCTCCAGCGCGCGCTTCGCCTCCGCGACGACGGTCGGGACTTTGATCGACACGCACATGAGCTTGAAGAACCGCTGGTGCGCGCTCCAGTACGCCTTCTTCGCGGCGCCGACTCGCCCGGCGTCCGCGCGGCACTCCTGCAGCGCCTGAGCGCGTCGAAAAATAGTGTGTTCATCGGTCAGTTGAAAGGGGCGCGATCGAGTGTTGAAACCGAGCGGCGGGTGAAAATTGTACAAAACGTTCGCACAGAACGCGCCTGCGTCAGGCACGCGCGAAGCGTCGTCATGAACGCCGCGGCGTCGTTGTACATCCGCGTCTGCGCCGTCGTCAGCGTCGCCTCAATGTTCGTGAACTCAGCCTGGCGGAACGACAGCCCGCGGCTGACGTATTTACCGCTCGCTTTCATCTCCATGGCGAGCATCTCGAGGAAGCCGACGCCGCGATTTTTCATCGCGGACATGAACTTATCGGCATCCGCGAATGGCGTTCCGACGCCCCAAAACCCCAACCGCTGCATGTACGCCATGTTCCCGATCTCGCTGATGCCGGTCGCGGACAGGTACACGACCCTCGCGTTCGGGCATCGGCGCTGGAGCTCGATGACGCACTGCGCGACTTTCGTGCCGCCGTCGCCCGACGTTCCGGAATTTTTCGCCTTGTGGCACTCGTCGAAGAGGACGCATCCGTCCGCGTCCGCGCCTCCGAACCACTCCACGATCTGGTCTAACCTGCTTCGTTTGCTCGTCCTCGAGACGAGCGTGGAGTACGTCAGGAACAGCACCCCCTCGCGCTTCTCGCGCGGCGTCTTGTCTTTATCCAGCTCGCCGCAGTTGTTGATGACTCGGAGGTAGCATCCTGACAGTCGTTTCGTCGCGCGCGAGGCGACGTCGGGGTGGAGTTCAGGGGTGCGTCAGAAGCGGAGTCGAAAGGCGTCGAGATGTGTCGGGATCGAAAGCGAGGGGTGGGCGGAGAGCAACTACCGCCGGGAGAGAAGAAAGTCCTTAAGAAACGGCGTGCACCGCGCCGACGCGGTCGTACGGGGACCGGCGCGAGATGGGACGCGCCCAGGTCGCGCAGATCTCGCTCCGCGTCTCGGTGCAGGTCGGCGCTGGAGGACAGCCACAGGTGCTTCTTCCGTCCGCGCGCGTAGTTATCCAGCACGATCCCGCCTATCTGCCGTCCTTTCCCGACGCCCGCGCCG
>Ga0181560_10002345_pt1 | contig 17587 bp, 17 predicted proteins | sample 011ome_20_FD_133751 | JGI IMG/M metagenome (GOLD analysis project Ga0181560, IMG submission 133751) | Coastal salt marsh microbial communities from the Groves Creek Marsh, Skidaway Island, Georgia - 011509CT metaG (megahit assembly) | ecosystem: Environmental > Aquatic > Marine > Intertidal...
CGCCGACGCCCCCGGTCCCCCCGCCCCCGACCATTTTTTTTTTGCGCGCCACAAACACAAACCCAAAGTTCCACCCCCCCCGCCCGCCCCCCCCCCCCGCCCCCCCCCCCCCCCCGTCGCGCCTTCGCGTCGCGATGGGCAAGCGCGGGCGCGACAACGCGGAAGATATCCCCGGCCTCGGGCGACGCCGCGCGAGGGTCGACCTCAGCGACCGCGCGGCGGCGGCGACGACGACGTCGGCGTCGTACAACGCGATCGGATTCGACTACGGCGGCGTCGGCGGCGACGACGACGGGCGCGACGACGACCCCATCGCCGCGGCCATCGCGGCGAAGAAGGCGCGACAGGCCGCCGAAAACGCCGCGTCCGGAGGAGGAGGAGGAGGAGGAGGAGGAGGAGGCGACGGAGGGAACGCGGAGGGCGCGAACGCGCTGGCGGGGCTGCTCGGACGGTACGCCGACGCCGACGGATCGGACGACGACGACGGCGACGGCGACGCGTCGGGCCCGCCACGTCCGTGGAAGAAGCTCACGGACGCGAACACGCGGCACGAGTACTACTGGAACCAGGTCACGGGCGCGGTGTCGTGGACGCTGCCGAAGCGCGAAGCTTCGGACGCGGCGACCGCGACGACGACGACGACGAAGGCGGTGAACGACGACGCCGGCATCAATGCGAAGCGCGCGGAGGAGTGCGAAGAAGAAGACGAAGACGCGGCGAGCGCGGCTTCCGCGCTCGACGCCGCGACCGACCTCCTGCGCCGAGCGCGCGCCGCCGCGCCGACGCTCCGCGCGACGATCGCGTCGATCCCACCGCTCGCGGTCCTCGCGATCGAGCTCGAGTCGAAGATCGAGGAGTGGAGGCGCGTTGGGGACGGCGGCGTCGCGTCGGAGGCGACGGAAGCCGCGCGCCGCGCGTCCGTCGAGTCGCTGGCGAGACGGCTGCCGTCCGCGATCGACGCGCACGACGCCGCGGCTGATCCGGCGGCGGCGGCGAGAGGCGGCGAGCGCGCGGCGGAGTGCACCGTGGGCGAGGCGAAGACGGCGACGGCGACGGCGACGGCGCCGCTCAGCGCGACGGACGCGGCGGCGGCGGCGGCTAAGATTCAAGAGACGCTCCGCGCGAGAGTGCGCGCGGGGCTGGCGTCGAGGCGAGGGAAGCTCGCGGGGGTGGGGGTCGCCGCGGACGTCGCGCCCGCGGTCGACGCCGCGGGCGTCGGCATCGCGCCGGTGAAGACCCGGGGGAGTCCACAGATCCAGAGACCGCCCGTCGGCGTCGTCGAAAAACCGCCGCGGCCGCCGCCGGAGCGCGCGTCGTCGCCGCCGCCGCCGCCGCCGCCGCCGCCGCGACTCGAGTACGACCCGACCCACCTCGGGCGACGCCCGAAGCACCGCGCCGCCGCCGCGACGGTCGCGCTCGCCGTCGACGCGCGCCGAGTGTCCAAGAAGCTCGACACGAGGGAGCTCGAGCGATGGAAAGCGGTGTCGAGAGAGGCGGAGGAGGCGCGCGCGGCGGAGGAGGCGTCGCGATTCGCCGGCGCGTTGTCGTCGAAGGACATCGACGCGTGGCGAGACGCGCAGCTGCGCTCGGGCGACGCGGCGGCGGCGAACCCGAACTTCGCGCCCGTCGCCGGGGACTGGCGCGAGCGCGCGGCCGCGGCGCGGCGGCGGCGCGAGCGCGAGCGGCACGAGAGCGGCGGCGACGGCGGCGAGGAGAACGCGGCGACGGCGGCGGAGGCGACGACGACGACGACGACGACGACGACGTCCGCCGCCGCCGACGCGGCGGCGGCGGCGGCGGGGGTGGACCTCGCCGCGCTCACCGCGCCGTTGCCGCGCGGATGGCGCGCGTTCTACGACGTCGCGGGGAAAGAGGTGTACTACTCGAACGGCGCGGAGACGTCGTGGGACCCGCCGGAGAGAGAGAGCGCTCACTAGCTAGCGTGACGTACGAAAGTACGAAAGTACTGTACTAGCGATCATCGATCATCACCGTAGTAGGTAGGATCGCGACGATACTCGCGGCGCGAAAGAAAGGTAAGGTCGCCGTTCGTTCCTCTCGTTCATCACTCGTCCTTCTTCGGCGTCTCCGTCTCTTCCTCGGCGGGCTTCTCTTCCGCCGCCGCCTCCGCCTTCTCGTCGTCCGCCTTCTCGTCGTCCGCCTCGTCCTCCTCCTCCTTCTCCGAGGGATCCGCCTTGTTCTCTATCGGCGCCCCCCGCGCCGCCTCCGCGATCGCCTCCAGCTTCGCCTGCGACGGCATCCACCCGGGCGCGTTCGGGTTGGACCTGATCGATGGCGACAGGGAACGTGGGGTGAACGATGGGTCAGTCGCGCGTTGAAAGGGTTGACGTCGCGGGGTGAAGCGTGAAGACGGGAGAAGAGAAAGTCCTCACGGAATGAAGTTCACGACGCGAACGCGGTCGTACGAGGACCAGTCAGCTTTTGAACGGGGCGACGGTGGAGTTGAAAGGCGTCGAGGGCGGGGACTGAACGCGAGGGACCCTGGGCGGAGAGACACGCCGGGAAAAGTCCTTAAGGATCGGCGTTCACAACGCGAACGCGGTCGTATGGGAACCAGTGTGAGATAGAACTCACCTCGACTTTTCCGCGACGCGTTCCTCCTCAGTCATCCCACACAGGCGAATGTTATACTTGAAGAGCTCGAAGTACTCCTCCACGACGGAGAGGCAGCACGCGCCTTTCATGATCTCGACCATGATCGCGAGGTCCGGCTTCTCCAAGCTGATGGCCATTCCATACAAAAACGGTTCACCGGTCAGTTGAAAGGGGACACGATCAAATGTTGAAACCGGACAATGGGTGAAAAACTTTTGTATAGAACGCACCTGACGCCGTGGGGTTTCGGCACGAGCGGCGCGACGGCGTCGATGACGTCCATCCGCTTCAACGCGTTGTTGGCGCGCGCGGCGAACTGCACGCGATGTGATTGGTCGAGGGAAGACGCGCGTCAGTCACGCGGGCACGCGATTGGTGGACGCCATGCACACGCGGCATTTCGACGTGAGGCTGGGAAGCGGTCAAAAGATATATAAGATCTCGCCTGAATCGCAAACGTCTTTTTCTCCTCCTCCTTCGCCCCCGCGGGAAAGTGTTTCGCGACGAACGGCTCGACCGCCTTCTTGATCTCTTCCATCCCCGCGAAGCACACGGCGTCGACCGGGACGATCCGCATCGCGTGCCGACTCCGCGGGTATCCCTCCGTCTTCGTCCGCGTCAGCAAGTGTCGGACGAGCGCGGACGGCGGGCACTTCTTCGCCGCCTCCGCGTCCATCTGGGCCAGTCGGGGCGGAGTCGAAAGGCGTCAGGGGTGGACTTGAAAGGCGTCGATGGCAGGGATTGAAACCGAGGGGTGGGTCGGCGGAGAGATGCGCCGGGAGAGAAGAAAGTCCTTCCTTAAGGAATGAAGTTCACGACGCGAACGCGGTCGTATGGGGACCAGTGTGATGCTCCGAGGACGCGCCTGAATGAACGCGCACGCCCGAAAGTCCAGCTTGAGCGCCTTGAACCGGTCGCGCGACGGTCGACGTTCCGTGTCCCCGTCTCCGCCTTCCACCTTCCCGTCTCCGTCGCCGCCTTCCTCCTTCAGCGCTCGCAGCTCCGCCTCGAGCGCGTCCGAGACGTCCCCCTCCGACTTGTTCTTGCGTTCGTCGTGTCGCTCGTCTCGTCTCGCGGACGGGACGAGCGTCTCGTAGGATTCGTTCACGTATCGGATGACGTCGCGGACCGCGTGCTTCTCTTTGCCCTTGTCGCACGTCACGACGACGCCGGCGGCGCCGTACGGGATCGCGGCGTTGGAGACGACCTGGAGGGCGCGCGAATGGAGGGGGGAGGGAGGTACAAAGTCCTTAAGGATCGGCGTTCACCACGCGAACGCGGTCGTATGGGGACCAGTGTGAGATGCGACGGAGGTCGGCGAGGGATCGATCGAGCGAGCGGTGAAATCGATGAGCGGATCGTCGTCGCGGAGATCGGCGCCGACGACGGACGACGACGACGGGAGGGGCGACCGAAGCGCAGACGCACGTGACCGAACCACTTCCCCTTCTTTCTGTGGCCGCCGCCTCCGCCGCCGCCGTCGTGGCCGCGTTTGTATCCCTCGCCCATTTCGACGCGATGACGACGAGGGGTGCCGCGCGGTCGTGCGCTCGCGTTGTGGCGGCGGACGTCGTGGACGTTTCGACGAGTGCTCGCGTCTTCGCGCGTTCGCGTTCACTTTTCATCGCGGCGCCATGACCGCCTCCGCGGCTCTGGGCGTCTTCTTCACCCCGCCGCGCGACGCCCGCGCGGCGACGACGACGATCCGCCGCGGCGCGACGACGACGGCGACGCGCGCGGTATCGTCGCCCTCCCCGTCCGACGTCGCCATGGGCGACGGGTGGGACGCGCGCCACGGCGCCATCCTCGGCGTCGACACCCCCGACACGATCGCGCTCGTCACCGCCGCGGATCTCGTCGCGCCGCGCCCGTGCGAGCTCGTCCCGGAGCTGCCGATGTACCTCGTGAACCGCGGCGACGACATCTTGGAGCTGTGGGAGCGCGTGGAGTCGTTCGTCGCGGCGAGCGCGTCGTCGGATTCATCGTCGGATTCGTCGGATGCGTCGTCGTCGGTTTCTTCGTCGTCGCGACCCGAGCTGCACCCTCCCTACTTCGCCGTGCCGTGGGCGGGGGGGCAGGGCGTCGCGCGGTACGTGCTCGACAACCCGGAGTGCGTCGCGGGGAAGAGGGTCCTGGACGTCGGCAGCGGATGCGGTGTCGCCGCGCTCGCGGCAGCGGCGGCGGGCGCGGCTGAGGTGACGGCGAACGACGTCGATCCGTTGGCGTCCGTGGCGTTTCGCGCCAACGCGCGGCTGTGCGGTCTCTCGGGCGCGTCCTCGTTTCACACTACTGACTGGTCCCCATACGACCGCGTTCGCGTGGTGAACGCCGTTTCTTAAGGACTTTCGACGCCTCACGACTCCTCCCGCGTCTGTCGCCTTTCGACTCCGCCCCGACGTCGCTTTATTGAACGACGGAACGACCCTCGACCCTCATCAGACGGACCGTGCGTCCTTCGCACGTCCTGGGAGAACTTGCTGCTTCGCGACCCGAGCGTTGATTCGCTCATCGCGTCGTTCGACGTCGTCATGGCCGGGGACGTGTGCTTCGTGAAGGGCTTATCCGACGCGTTTCAAGCGTGGCTCGGCGCCGCGGCGGCGGCGGCGGCGAGCGCCTCCGGTGCGTTCTACTATACAAACGTTTTTCACCCGTAGCTCGGTTTCAACACTTGATCGAGTCTCCTTTCAACTGACCTACTGTATGTATTGAATGGCATTCAGGTCGACCGCCGACGACGCTCCTCGGGGATCCGTCGCGGCGAGAGGGGTGGGCGCCGAAGCCCGGATGGGGCGGCGGGCGCATGGAGAAGGTCGCGGCGTACGTGGTCGAGACCGCGGCGACGAGCGCGCTGACCGAGGGGGAGGGAAGGCGGCGGACGGTCGTGTGGCGGTCGGGGTGACGACGCGTTCGCAGATCATAGTTATAGGATTCGTGTAGCGTAACATAGTCTAACTAAGCATCATAGTTCTAAACCGTCACCGTCGTCTGTCCCCCCGCGCCGCGCGTCACGCCCGCCGCGTCGCGGAGCCATCGTCCGTGACTAACCTCGGGACGTCCTCGCCGCGGGGGGCCGTGGACGTGGGCGTAACGCCCGCCGTGCGTACGTTTTCGTTTTCTTAATCTCCGCGGCGCGGTTCCATCGCGTCCACGGCGTCGACCACGCCCGAGTAGTACCGCCGCGTGCCCTCGTCCCTCCACGCGCGCACCGTCGCTCGGACGATTTTGCGGACGTCCTCGTCGCGCCCGACGGGCGGGCCGCCCAGCGCGCCGCGCATGAAGCTCATGAGCACGTCCGTGGTCTCTTCCGCGCCGCCGTACTCCGTAAGCATCTTCGTTCCTGCGAAGGAAGGAGGGAAGGAAGGGAAGAAATACATACAGTACAGTGCGACGAAAAAAATGAAACGAGGACGGACCCGCGCGAGAACGAGTCATCATACAGTACGTACCTATGCGCGCGATCTCGTCGTGGCGCGGCGTCGCGCCGAACACCGCGCGCGAGATGAGCGTCGGGAGGTCGCCCCCCGGCGGCGTCGGCTGGACGTAGTACATCAACATTCGCAGCACCCCGCGCGTGGCTTTGAACAAAGGCGCGCGTTCGATCGGCTCCGTCTCCCCGCCGCCGCCGCCACGCCTCGAACCCGCGGCGGCCGCGCCCTCCGCGTCATCCCGCGCGTCCCTCGCGCGCCGCCACGCCTCGAACCCGAGAAAATTCCTCCGCATCGCAAACGCCGCGCGCGCGGTCGCGAGGACGACGCACGCGCTCGCGACGACGACGATATACTTCAAGTAATGCACCGCGGTCGCGCCTTGGACGTGACACCAGTACGTCTCGTCGAACGGCCTCTCGAAGACGAACGCGGACGCGTCGCACACGATGCCGCGACGCGAAAGTAACGACCCACCGGCGTACGCTTTCGTGTTCGGGTCGTAACGAACGTCGTCCTCGCGCAACGCGAACGCCCAGAACGACGCGAGGACGCCGGCGAGGACGCACGCGGCGACGCACTACGCGTAGTAGATCGCGGCGCGGCGCGGCGCGGCGGGGTCGGTCGCATATGGGTCAGTCGCGCGTCTTATCACCACCGGTCAAACGGCGTCGTCGAAAGGCAAAGCGCGGGCGTCGTCGAAAGCGAAATGCAAACGGCTCACCTTGACCGCGAGGAACCGCGCGTAAAACGCCGGGAACGTCTCTCGAAGCCTCTCGCGCGACCGAACCGGTCCGTCCCCGACGACGTCGACCGCGCTCGACCCGTGTTCGACCCCGCGCGCGATCGCGTGGAGGCGGTCGTACCGGCGGACGCGCGCGTCGTTCGCGAAGACGGCGGCGAAGAGCGCGGCGAACGTCGCGAGCGCGGCGGCGGCGACGGCGGCGCCGCGACGTTTGAGCTCCGTCTGCGCGACGAGGGTGGTCGCCCGTACGAAGCGTTATGATATTGTCGGGGTGGCGTTGAAAGGCGTCAGGGGTGGAGTTGAAAGGCGTCGAGGTGTGTCGGGGACTGAAACCAGCGAGGGACCCTGGGCGGAGAGATGCGACGGGAAGAAATGTCCTTAAGGATCCACCGCGTTCACCACGCCGACGCGGTCGTACGGGGACCAGTGCGAGATATCTTATAGAACGCGCCTCGCACACGTCGTTCACGATGGAATACCCGTACGCGTTGTGCGGCGCGGCGCCGTCGCCGTGCGACCCCGCGCCCGCGGCGAACGCGCCGAGCGTCACGCTCGTGGGGCGGCAGCGCGTTCGCGCGGACACGAGCGTCGCCGCGAGCGCGAGCGCGACGAGCGCGAGCGCGACGACGACGACGAAGAGGCTCGCCTCGGCGAGACGCGGCGCCTCCGCGTCGTCGTCGAGCGCGGCGGCGTCCGCGTCGGCGGCGTCCGCGCGGTGCGCGCCTGTTGCGGCGCGCTTCCGCGCCCTGTGGCGGTTGTACACGCTCGATATCGTGTACGCCAGGAGCATGACGTCCGCGACGGCGACGTCTGACGGAGGAACGTCCGCATCGATCTCGCGCTGCGCGTCCGCGTCCGCGTCCACCGTCGCCGTGTCGACGCGGCCGATCGTGACGCGGCGGCGTCCGCGGCGACCGGTCGACGCGGCGGTCGCCGTCGTCGCCGCGGCGGTCGCCGCGCCGAGCTCGAGAGATGAAGACCGCGGCGGCGGCGCGCGCGGGGTGGTCATCGCGGTGATGAGATCTGACGGCGCGATTCGGGCGGGCGTTACGAGAAAGTGCAGTGTGAACAGAATCTTACAAAATTCGCAGCACGATGATAGACGACGACCGACGCCGTCGAGTCACCTCGCCGGTCATCACCCGTCGTCGTCGCCGACGCCGAACCACCAGTCCTTAAACTCGTCCAAGCTCACCGTCCCTCCGCCGTCCTCGTCGATCTCGTGAAAGAACGCGTCCTGCTCCTCCTTCTCCGTGATCCCCATCCGTCTCAGCATGTCCCTGTTTACGACGAGAGGCGATTCCGAACGCGGCGCGAAAGGAAGAAACGAAGTTCATCGGTGAGCGTTGAAAGACGTCGCGATCGAACGTCGATAGTCGAAACCGAAGAGCGGGTGAACACGAACCAGACACTCAAAAGAAAGAGATGAAAGCGCGCGCGCAGCACCTGAACTCGTGCACGTCCATCTCCCCGCTCCCGTCCTCGTCCACGAGCGCGAAGAACTGATCCACCTTCGCCTCCTCCGCCTCGTCGCACGCCGTCTCCTCTCTCGTCGTCGGCGGCGCGATCGCGGCCGCGAGCGCGGCGGAGGACGCGCGCGTCAGCCGCGGGTGGACGCAACGCAGCACGTCCGCGAACGATAGGCGCGTCGGTCGATCCGCGCGCGCGAAGACGACCGCTCGCTCGGTCGTCGCGCGGTCGTCGTCCGCTCTTTTGCCGCCGCCGGGGGTTGAATCGCCGTCGAAGAACGCCTTGGAGAGCTCGTCGGGGTCCAGCAGCCCGTCGCCGTCGACGTCGCACTCGTCGAAGCACACGCGCAGGAGGAGGAGCGATCGAAACGACATCCGCGCGGATCCGCACGCGATGTAGACGTCGCCGTCGGCGGCGCGCGCGGCGTCGCACTGCTCCGCCAGCGTCGGCTTTCGCGGCGAGGGCGGCGTAGGGCGGCGTTTGAGCTCGAGCGACGCCGCGCGGCGCCGCGCGGCCGCGGACAGCCTCGCGCGCGGCATGGTGTGTCCGTCGCGCGTTTCCATTTTCGTTCCGACGACGCGAAACGTCGCGCCCGGCCGCGGCCCGGTTCCAGCGGGTTCGACGCGGCGATGCGGTCGTTGACGAGAAACGCGACGCGCCGCGCGGGGCGCGCCCGCAGATCCCCACGCGCCGTCCCCGCGCGCGATGGCGTCCAAGGCGGGCGCGCGCGCCGCGGGCACGGACGGCAGCGACTTCGCGTTCCGTCAGACCGTGGACTCCAAGTACCAGCGCGCGGCGGACGCGCGCGCGGGATGCAAGCGCCTCCTGTCGCTCCTGCTCGTCTACTTCCCGGCGCAGCTGATGTTTTACGTCGGTCCGATCGTGATGAACAAGGCGGACGTGGCGAACGGGCGAGGGACGCCGTTCGCGGCGTGCGCGTTCGTGGGGTTCGCGCTGACGTTCGCCGCGCACGCGCACGTGCGCGGGAACAAGCTGAACGCGCGATGGCTGGGAGGGATCACCAAGGCGAGCGAGCGTTGGATTATATTCGATGCGATGCGATTCTTTTTTCCGTCCGATCGATCCGATCCGCGGTCTCCGCCCGCCCTCCTCGCGGCGGGCGCGTCTCTCGCTCGAACCCTAACCCCACCCCTACCCCTAACCCTGAACAACGCCGCCCGCGCAGGTGATCACGTGCCTCGGGATCTTGAACCTCGCCGGCGGCGTCGCCGCGCGCGCGTTCTCGCCGCAGGACGAATCCACGGCGTGGACCGCGGCGAACGCGGTGGGAAAGGTGATTCGAGTCCGACCGGGGAGGGCGTACCCCGCGGTGGTCGCGACGGAGCTGATGCTCGAGATCGTCGGCGCGTTCGTGCCGATGGCGATCGCGACCGTCGCGCGGAAGCTCGTCGTGTACAGCTCCCCGAGCGCGAAGACGCACTGAGAGTGGCGCGCGCGTAGACTCATGATTCTTTCGCCAAACAAAACGGAAAGAAAGCCTGCCGCGCCGAAACCGAAAACGCGCGCGCTCTCGCTACCAGCACCGCGGGTTCCGCAAAACCTCCACGAGATTCTCCTCCCTCGACCCTTTCTCCGGCGCCACGTTGTAATCCCACCGCACGCGCGGCGGCGCGGAGACCATGATGCTCTCCACTCGTCCGCCGTCCAAACCGAACTTCACGCCGCGGTCGTACAGGAGGTTAAACTCGACGTACCGCCCTCTCCGCTGATGATGCCACCGCTCCTCGACGTCGCCGTAACGCTCACCGCGTCGCCGTTCCACGATGGGCGCGTAGGACGCGATCCAGTTCTTCGCGACCGCGCGCGTGAACGCCTCGGGGTCTCTCGCCACGACAGCCTTCCTTTGCGGCGATTCCGCCGACGCGTCCGATTCCGGCGAACCGCCCGCCTCCATGTCGTCGAAAAAGATGCCCCCCACGCCCCTGTGCTCCCCGCGCGCGGGGATGTAAAAGTACTCGTCGCACCACCGCTTACACCGCGCGTGCAGCGCCCCGCCCAGCCCCCCGGTCTCCGCCGCGCACATGTCGAAGACGCTCGGATCAACGCTCGGGTCGTGCGCGTCGCACAGCTCCCTCCAGCTCGCGTGGAACTCGCGCGCGTCGTCTTCGTAGAGGTAATACGGCGTGAGGTCCGCGCCGCCGCCGTACCACCCGTCGCCCGCGCCCTCGACCGCGAACCGCCGCACGTCCGCGCGGAACGTCGGGACCATCGGCGACGTCGGGTGGAACACGAGCGACAACGCGGCGGCGGCGTATTTCTGCCCCCCCGCGGGATCGATCTCGGCGCGCCCGCGGCCGCTGACAAGTGGCGTCGCGTCGTTCGATTGGATTGGTCGGGGGAAGACACGTGTCAGTGAGTCGGGAACGCGATTGGTGGAAGACATCAGCACGTGTCAAAACGTGAGGTTGGTTGACATCCTAGCTACGTAGCGCGCGAAAGAAGTCCTTCCTTCTTAAGGAACGGCGTTCACGACGCGAACGGGGTCGTATGGGGACCAGTGTAAACATATTAAACGTGGACGCGCCTCATCGCCGCCGCGCGCGCCGGAGACAGCTCGCCTCGTATGATGCTCACGTTCGCGGCCGCCTTCTCGAACACGTCGCCGCCCTCGAGCACGCGCGTCACGCCGAAGCCGGATCCGGCGCCGTCGCGCGTCCACGCGTCGGTCGTGAACCGCGCGGCGTCGGAGCCGTCGATGGCTTCCAGGTCCGCGCACACTGAGGTTTGCATCTCGCACACGAAGCGCTCGAAGGCGTCGAGGTCGACGCCGTTGACGTCCACGGCCGCGTCGGGGGCGAAGAGCGCGGATTTTGTCGCGGACGACGACGTCGCGGGGCGACGCCGCGGCGGCGCGAGGCGCGCGGCCGCGCGAGGCGCGCGCGCGCGCGCGGAGGATAACGTTCCGAAGACGACGCGACGATCGCTCGACGACGACGCCGCGGCGGTCGGTCGCGACGACGCGTCCGTCTTGACCGCGCCGTCGAAGACGCGCGGCGGTGGCCGCGGCGACGACGCGGAGGACGTCGTCGGCATGGCGTTCCGTCGGTCGTCGCGAGACGCGCGCGCGCTCGAGGACAGAGGTGCTGTAGACGCCGCGCGGAGGTGAAGTGCTGCTGCTGTGCGGTCGAGCGCGATGGAGCGTTTTTCACCCGTGCCTCGGTTTCAACATTTGATCGCGTCCCCTGTCAACTGACCGGTGAACTTGCACTGTAAGCACGGACGGAATATGGCATCGATGAGTCGCGTCAACCGCCGAGAATTCTCAGTCACATTCGTAGATCCCCGGGCGCTCGCCGCCCGCGCGGAGAGCGAAGATGGCGACGCTCTCCGAAGACGCCCCCGGCGACGGCGACGGGAACGGCGAGAGGGACGGTATCTCGCGAGAGCGCGCGTCGCCGCCGACGACGAAACCTCAAAGTACTCGCGGGACGACGACCATCAGCATCGTGAAGCGATACCGGACGTTCGTTCGAAGGAACCGCGCGCTCATCGCGGTGGTCGAGCAGGCCGCCGCGGGGCTGACGTGGCTGACGCCCGACGGCGACGACGCGGACGTCTACGCGGAGGCGGCGTCCAGCGCGGTCGGGGTGTTCGCGACGATGAACGAACACCTCGTGAGGGACAGCGACGACGAGGAGGAGGAGGATGAGAACGACGATGCCGCGTCGAACGCTCCGAGCGCGTCGGGGGGAGGGTTCGTCGAGCGATGGCGCGCGCGCGCGAAAGCGCTCGCGGAGGCGACCCCCGTCGCGCTCCCGCTCGCGCTGTCGCTCATCTCCCAGGTCGAGGTCCTGTCCGAGATGCTCGCGAAGCGGCGGACCGCGGCGCGGCGGATTCGGCGGCGCGAGGGGCGAAGAGGAGACGAAGAGGAGCGCCCCCCATTCATCATCGGCGACGACGTCGATCGACTCGAGCGATCCGTCGTGGCGGCGGAGGCGGTCAAAGCCGCGATGAAGACGGCGCTGTTTCGGCGACAGCGCGGAAAGCTCCTCCTCGACGACGGGTGCGCGCGAGAGCAGCTCGGCGAGGAAGCGGAGGAGGACCTGGAACGCATGGAGGGCGCGCGGCGAGAGATGACGGCGCGAAGGCGACGCGGCGCCATCATCGGGGACGAGAGAGACGCCGAATCCGCCGCCGCCGCCGCCGAATCCGACGTGCCTCCTCCCGCCGCGGGTCCGCCGCCGCACCCTCGCGCGGCGCTCGAACACCGCGCTTCGATCGCGCTGCGATCGCTGCACGACTTCAACCTCCACGCGATCCACGAGAGGGAAGCGATGGAGATCGCGCGGATGACGCGCCCGTACCACACGCCGCCGCCGCCGCCGGGGACGTCCGTGCACGACGTCTACGCGCGCGAAAAGGCGAAAATCACGCTGAAGATCGCGGGCGAGTACCTGCACATCTTCCGCCCGCTCGTCTACGCGTGCGCGCGACGGAAGTTCGGGAACAAGTCGTGGACGCCGTTCGCGCTGTCCGCGACGATGGACGTCTGCTCGTTCGCGTGCCACGAGGCCGCGGGCGGCGCGCGCGGGGAAGACTTTAGCGAAGCGGAGCGGTTCGAGATGGCCAGGCGACGCGCGTTTTTGCTCTACTACTGGCTCCGGTCCCCGATGTTCGACCGCGCGACGTTGCCGGTGATGAACGCCGTGGGAAGAGCGCTGCGACCGATCCCGCTGGTGGGGGGGTTGTACGACAGAGGCGTCGCGATCGCGGAGGAGGTGAGCGATCACTTCGCCTACACGTACTAGACGCTCATAGCTTGATCGATCGCGGCGGCGCCGCACGCCGCGACGCTCCAGAACAGCACGCGCCCGACCTCGACCTCCGCGCCGTCGCCGTCGCCGTCCGCGCGCACGGTCAACCGCCAATCGCCCACTTCGCTCTGCGGCACCCCCTCGCGCCGAAACGCGTCGTGCACCGCGAACGTGCCCTCGTACGCGTCCTCCCACGTCTCCTTCGCGTCGTGCACCACGCGTCGCAGCTCGGGTAGCGGGTCCAACGTGACGGGCGACAGCCGAGGAACCCTCGGGAAAGACCGCACGGTTTGAGCGGCGGAGGACGAAGACGACGACGAATTAGACGCGACCAGCGCGAACGTCGCGCGGGAGAGGCGGAGCCCCGGGACGTACGCGCCGTCCGAGGTCGTGCCAAGGAACAACGTCGTCTCGTCGCCGCTCGGGGACGTGAGCGTCAGCGTCACGTCAGCGAGCGTCAGGTTCGTTCGCGTCGGATCGAACGCGAGCGAGACCGTCGCCGACTCTATCGCGGCGTTCATGGCGGCGGGAGTGAGCGTCATGGAGAGCGACGCGAGCTCGCGCGGGACGATCGCGTCGCGCGCGAGCGGCGCGCGGACGTGCGCGACGTCCACGTAATCGACGCACGTCCGCGTGTCGTTCGCGGCGGCGGCGGCGGCGCCGCCGTCGTCGTCGACGTCGAAGGCGTCGCCGCGTCCCGCCCCCGCGTGATCCACCGCGACGATCGCCGCGGGTCTCGACCGCGTCGCGTAGAACGCCACGCCATCGTTCGACCGCGTCGCGAGCAGCGCGCGCGCGTTGGGCACGCGCGCGTTCGCCGACAGCGCGTCGAGCCGTCGAAACGAAAACGACGCGGACGAAGAAGCGCTCGCGTCGTCGTCGTCGTCTTCCGCGCTCTCGTCCACGAACGCCGTCGCCGCCGCGCCTCGCTCGCGCGGATTCGAGCTGCTGTACCCCACGTACACGCGGTGCGCGTTCGCGTCGTCCGCGAGGACGCTGTACGCGTCGCTCTCGCCCAGCGCGGCGTCGCCGATGAACGCGCCGCGGAAGAACATCGTGGGGACGTATCCGCCGCTTTGATCCGAGGCGTCGTCGTCGTCGTGCGCGATTTTGATGATCTTCGACGGGGACTCGTGCGTCGCCCAATACGACGCGCGTCCGTCCGGGCGCATCGCCCCGGCGCGCACGTACGACGCGGCGGCGCTTCCGTTTCGTCTTTCCCCGCCGCCGTCCAGCACGAGCACGTCCACGAGCGCGAGGTCCGAATGTCGAACCTTCGCGATCACCGCCGGCGACGTGTCCGTGGCGAAGTACGAGTGCGTCCCGTCCGCGGCGGCGACGGCGGACCGAACGTAGTCCACCCCCGGAGGCATCGCCGCGCTGTCGACGCGCTCTAGACTGTTCGTCGCCGCGTCCACCGCGAACTTGACGATCGTCGCGGGCGCGGTCCACGTCGCGAAGAGGAAGACGTCGCGAGAAGACGCGGCGCCGTTTGACTCCGCGTCTGATGAGAGCTCTGTTCCGGCGGTGGCGCACGCTAAGACGTCTTCGCCCGCTCGGAGGCGGACGAACCCGCCGTCGACGTCCGCGCCCTCGCCGCGCACGCCTCCGCTCACGTCCCCCACGGGAAACACCACCCCGGGGCTCTGTCCGGTCCCGAGGACGACGCGCGCGCCGCGCGACGCCGCCGCGCGCACGGCGCCGACGGCGCTCGGCAGCTCGAAGCTCCCCTCGTGGAACGCGACGTTCGACTCGTCGCAGTAGGTCGCGAAGTGCACCGCGCCCGGCACGACGTTCGACCCGAGCGCGGTGAGCGGCGTGGACGGCGACGACGCGTAGGCGAACGACGCCGCCGCGGTGATGTCCGCGGCGTCGTCGGTCACGGCGTTGCGCTCGATCGCGGAGGCGGCGGCGGCGGCGGGGGCGGTCGTCGCGGACGTCGCCGCCTCGGGCGCGACGACGACGAGGAGGAGGAGGAGGAGGGTTTGGGGAGGGACGCAGGGGCGCGACGCGTCGCGCTCCGCGGGCGCGGCGGCGCGAGCGCGACGCGCCATGGCCGGCGACGACGCGGCGACGGCGACGCGGCGCGAGGTGGAGCGGCGGCGCGCGCGCGTCGTCGAGTGCGGAGGAGGGAGGCGAAGGGAGGCGGTGACGCGACGGGTTCGGTATTTTTGTGCAAACGCTTTTCACCCACCGCTCCATTTCAACATTTAATCGCTCCACCTTTCAACTGACCGATGAACGACCCTCAGCGCTGCATAAATCCAGCCGTTTCATTTTTCAGGTTTTTTCGTCGGAGCGCCTGCGAGAGGAAATGAATGCAAAGGCGGACGCGCGGCGCCCGCGCGCGTCGCTCCGTCGCTCCGTCCCATGGCAGACTACGGCACGGACCAGCTCCTGCTCGACATCGCGGACTACGTCGTCGGGTACGAGGTCTCCTCCCGCGCCGCGGTCAAGACGGCGCGATACGCCATCTTAGACGCGGTCGGATGCGCGCTCTTGTCGCTCAACTACCCCGAGTGCGTCAAGCTCCTCGGCCCGATCGTCCCGGGCGCCGCGGTCAAGCACGGCGCGCACGTCATCGGGACGACGCACGACGTCGACCCGGTGACGGCCGCGCACGGGTGCGCGACGGCGACGCGATGGCTGGACTACAACGACGCGTGGCTCGGCGCGGAGTGGGTGCACCCGTCGGACGTCGTGGGCGCGATCTTGCCGCTCGCGGAGTACCTCTCGAGGGTGCGCATGGAGAGAAACTTGCCGTCGCTGACGATGAAGGACGTCGTCGTGAACGCGATCAAGGCGTACGAGGTGGTTGGGATCTTAGCGCTGGAGAACTCGCTGAATCAGATCGGGGTGGATCACATCATGATGACCCGCGTCGCCGTCGCGGCGGTGGCGACGGTGATGCTCGGGGGCGGACGAAGGGAGGTGGCGAACGCGGTCTCGAACGCGTTCGCGGACGGCGCGGGGTGCGATATTGAGCGAACGACCAGAACAACTCGCTCGACGACCCGTCGACCGACCTCTCGCTTTACTTTTCCTTTCCTTTCCTTTCCTTTCCGTTCGATCGCTCGACTCGAAACCGACTCCCGCTGACGAATGAATGAATGAAATGAACTTAACGAACGCGCGACTCGACTCGAACGTTCAGGCTGCGGTGTTTCCGGCATTATCCGAACAACGGCACGAGGAAAGGCTGGGCCGCGGGCGACGCCGCGTCCAGGGGCGTCTGGCTCGCGATGATGACGATGCGCGGCGAGATGGGGTACGACCTCGTCCTCTCCGCCCCCGTCTGGGGCTTCAACGACGTCTACTTTCGCCGGCAAGACCTGCAAGTCAAGCGCGACTTCGGAGAACACGTCATGGAGAACGTGTTATTCAAGGTGGCGTACCCCGCGGAGTTCCACGCGCAGACCGCGATCGAGGCCGCGATGCGGCTGCACCCGCAGGTGGTATATCGCGTGGACGAGGTGCACCAGATCGCGATTCAAGTGCGTTCTATACACTGGTCCCCGTACGACCGCGTCGGCGTGGTGAACGCCGATCCTTAAGGACTTTTGCCGTCGTCTCTCTCCGCCCAGGGTCCCTCGCTTTCAATCCCGACACGCCTCGACGCCTTTCAACTCCGCTTCTGACGCCTTTCAACTCCACCCCGACATCGCTTCGTATGGACCCTCGACCCTCAGACGACGCGAAGCGCGGTGCGGTGCGTGGACAAGACGGGGCCGCTAAAAAACGCAGCGGACAGAGATCACTGCGTGCAGTACGCCGTCGCCGTCGCGCTTCTGTACGGGACGCTCACCGCGGAGCACTACGAGGACTCCATCAGTCAAGACCCGCGCATAGACGAGCTCCGAAGGAAGACGGTCGTGACGGAGAACCCGCAGTACAGCGCGGACTACGCGGACCCGGACCGAAGGAGCGTGGCGAACGCGGTGCAGGTGCACTTCAGGTGCGTTCTATACACTGGTCCCCATACGACCGCGTTGGCGTGGTGAACGCCGTTTCTTAAGGACTTTTCTCGGCGCGTCTCTCCGCCCAGCCCCCGCTTTCGATCCCCAACCGCGACGCCTTTCGACCCACCGCGACGTTTGAACGTTTGAACCCGCCCGCCTTTCAACCGCAGCGACCGGACGTCCACGAGCAAGGTCGAGGCGGAGTACCCGCTCGGGCACAAGCGACGACGCGCGGAGTGTTTCCCCGCGCTGGAGAAGAAGTTCATGGCCGCGCTCTCGACGCGGATGCCGCCGACGCGCGCCGGGTTCGTGTTCGAGCGGACGCGGGACCCGCAGCGGTTCGACGCGACGGCGGTGCCGGATTTCGTCGAGCTGTTTCACCCGTCGCCGTCGCCGTTTCTTCTGCCGCCGATACGAGGCGGGTTGGATTACGTCGTACCCGCGGGGGAGGGTGCTCTCGCGCTGCCGCCGGGCGGCGCGGGGGGCGGGGGGAAGAAAGGAGGCGGCGGGGGGGCGGGGGGGAATTTCGGCGGCGGCGACGCGTTCGAGTACGCGAGCACAGACCGCGGGGACGACACCGATCGAACGGGAGCGCCG
>Ga0181560_10002349_pt1 | contig 17573 bp, 12 predicted proteins | sample 011ome_20_FD_133751 | JGI IMG/M metagenome (GOLD analysis project Ga0181560, IMG submission 133751) | Coastal salt marsh microbial communities from the Groves Creek Marsh, Skidaway Island, Georgia - 011509CT metaG (megahit assembly) | ecosystem: Environmental > Aquatic > Marine > Intertidal...
AAAAAAAACAAAAAAAAAAAAAAAAAAAAAAAAAAAAAAAAAAAAAAAAAAAAAAAAAAAAACGCGTCTCGATGCGTAGGTAAAGAGTCATCAACAGAAACGCGCTGGCCACAGCGCGTTCAGCCAGGGATAACGGTTGATCGTCACTCGCATCGAGACGGGCGTTTTGTTTTCTTCGCACCACAGGGAAGTAAATGCGTGTGTGTGTTTTTCGTGTGTGTCGCACCTTGATGATGATCGGAACGGATTCGCATCTTCTTCACGCGTCTTTGGTCATCGCCGCGGCGTTGAGCGGGTTTCGCGGGTCCCGCGCGGGGAAGTTTTTCAGCGGCTTCAGGGCTCTGTCCTTGACCGCGATCCACCGCAGCACGCGCTCGTCCGTGCGCATGTCGTGCTTCAGGTTTTCCAACACGACAGGCGCGCAGTTGAAGCTCATCTGCACGGTGTGCGCCTCGAAGTGCTTCTCGCCGGGAGCCTTGAACTCGTACGCGAGCGTCCTGGTGCCGTACGACGTGACGTCGGTGATGACGCCCCCCGCGTCGAGCACCCGCGTCCCGGTGCGCCGCAGGATGTCCCCAAGCTGGTTCTTGGGGACCGAGCTCTTGACGATCATGAGGAAATCGTAGAGGACCATCTTCACGCGTCGCCCGACCGCGTCGCCAGCGCGTTCGCGGTGTCACGCGCGTCTCGACCGCGCGTCGCCGATCGCCCTCGCAAACCTAACGAACGCGTCCGCCTCGCGGATCGAAGAAACCCGCGTCGGCGCGCGCCGCTTCTCGGCGCCGCCTCGCCGCTCCGCGCTCGCGCTCCGTCGAGGAGCAGCGGGGCGTGACACGCTCGAACCAGGCTCGGCGCGGGAGGCGCGAGTCGGAGGTCGCGAAGGTCGACGAGGACGCCACCGCGTCTCACCGGCCGCGCGGGGAGGAGTGACGCAGCCGCCAAAAACGCGCGTCGAAAGCGTGTTCCAGTCCACACTCCACACTGACGGAAATGATGACACTTCCCCGGCAGAATCGTAATGCGTGTGATGAAACGTTTTCAAAACCAAACCCGGCGGTGCGTCATTCGAGACCCGCGCGCGGAGGGCGACCGGTCGCGACGAAACTCGATCGCCATGTCTATCATGTCGTACAACGGCGCCGCCATCATAGGTACGGCGGGGAGCCGTGAGATCCGCCGAGCGGCCGTGCCGTTCTCGGGAACGATCGAACCCGCGCGACGCGCGTCGACTCGGATCTGAAGACGCCCTCGCTCGGATCTGACGCCGAGCGGTGTCAACAGGATCTGCGCTCCGCGCGCCCGCCGCGGGGGATGTCGCTCGGCGCCCGGGTTTCTCGCGTGCGCGAGCCGTCGAGACACGCCGCGTCGCGCACGGGGTATCGCCCTCCCGCCGTGAACCCACCGCGCCGTAGCTGACCTCGTCCCCCCCGCCCATCCCGCCCGCGCCTCGATCGCCGCTCCGCCTTTTCGGTTCCGCGTTTTTTCGCGCTCGTCTCGCCTCCGCGTCGCGCTCGTCTCACCTCGCGCCTCATCAGCGATGGTGGGCAAGAACTGCGTGGCGATCGCGTCTGATTTGCGGTTCGGGATTAACCAGCAGCAGACCACCGCTGTGGATATGCGCAAGATCCACAAGATCCACGACCATCTGTACGTCGGTCTGAGCGGCCTCGCGACGGACCAGATGACGCTCGCGCAGAAGTTCAAGTTCCGGCACAACCTGTACGAACTGAGGGAGAACCGGAAGATGAAACCCGAGACGTTCGCTAACGTGGTGTCGAACATTTTGTACGAGAAAAGGTTCGGGCCGTACTACGCCGAACCGGTCGTCGCGGGTTTAGACCCCGAGACGGGCGAGCCGTTCATCACCGGCATGGACCTCATCGGCGCCATGGCCCCGACGACCAACTTCGTGGTGTGTGGGAACAACGAGGAGTCGCTGTTCGGGGTGTGCGAGAGCATGTACAAGGAAGACCTTGAGCCGGAGGAGCTGTTCGAGGTGATCGCGCAGTGTTTGTTGGCGGGGGTCAACCGGGACTGCCTTTCCGGCTGGGGGGGGGTTGTGCACGTCATCTCCAAGGACAAGCTCATCACGCGTACCCTCAAGGGGCGCATGGACTGATTCGACGCGCGTGTGACTCGCGCGTTCGGAGGCTCGGAGAGGTCCCTCTTTCATAAGACCGATCATCAGCTCTGTCGTGTACGACACACGGTTGGTTTGTTTTTTTTAGTGAAACGAAACACACTTTACAGTCACACGTTTGTTTAACACGCGCGGTATAGTTTTGTTTCTGAACGTCGGTCGTCGACGGTTAATATAAAAAAAAAAACCGTCACCGTCTCGCGAGCAACCGCCGCGTCGCGCGGTTGGCGTCGGCGGCGCGCCGCTTCGCCTTGGCGAGCTCGAGTTTGCGCTCGGCGTCCCGCACCTTCGCCTCGAGCGCGTGCGCGGCGTCCTTCACGCGCACGTACTCGCCCACGGGCGGGTTATCCCCCGAGGACCCGGCGACGTGCAGATCCTTGTTGATCTTGGCCATCTTCGCGTGCTCCGCCTGGACTTGGATCATGAGCACGTCGAAGGAGACGATCATCACGCGTTTCGCCGCCATGTCCGCTTTAAGGAACTGGCCCTCCGCGCACCGCTCCTCCAGCTCGGCTTTGCGTTTGGACAACAGCTCCGCGGCGCGAGACGCCACACCAGCGAGACGCGTCAACTCGCCGTTTCTCGTCTCCAAACGCTCCAATCGTCGATCGCGCTCGATGAGTAACGTGTCGTGATCGATCGCGACGAGCGCCTCGCCGGCGCGTTCTTTCGCCCGCAACGCGGTCTCCGTGGTTTTGCGCCGCGCTCGACACGACGCCGTCTTCAACGAGAGCTGCTCGATCTCCGCTTTTTTCGTGTTCGTCACGTTCTCGACGTGTCGCGACCACTTCTCCGCGGACACTGACGGAACAGACGGAACGGCGGATCCCGTCTCGGGCGTCTCGGTGGCCCGCGTCGACCGCGCCGACGCGACGACGTCGCGTTCGAAATCCAAACGCGCCTTGGCCGCCGACGCGCTTCGCGCGTTCGTCTCCTCCAGGCTCGCGCGCAGCGCGTCCAGCTTCTTCTCCTCCGCGACGCACTCGAGCGCGTGCTGCTTCTCCAGGTGCTCAACCTCCGTGCTGGCCACGACGCGCCGGTCGCGCGACGAGAGCCTGACCGCGTTCGCCGCCGAACCGGAGGCTCGGCCCGACTTTTTCTTCCGCCGGCTCCGCCTGGACGCCCCGCCCTGGCTCTTCCCGCCCCGGGACTTGGCGGTCATCGCGGTCGTCGCCGTAGTGTGCGACATCGTGGACATGGCGTGCGACGCCATGGACATCGTCTCCGAGGCCTCGTCCGCGACGGTCGAGGCGTTGTCGTCGCCGACCGGGAACGAGGCGGAAACGTCGACGGGGGGGAGGAGGCGGCTCATGTGCGCGGTGAGCAGGTCGCGCGCCGCGCGGAGGCGCTCGCACTCCGCGGCGAGCGCGTCCGCCTCGGCGCGCCGCCGGGCGATCTCGGGGGGGTCGCCCGCGGCCGCCATGGCGAGCGAACGGCGCCGGGCGCAGTGCGCTGCCAAATCGGGACGCTCGAGCCAATTTCACAACTTGCGAGCGACGAGCGACGAATCGCGCTCTTCGCCCCCACTCGGATTGCTCGCCCGAGATAAAGTGCACGCTGACTTTCGCAACCCTTCGCATAGCTCCGATGTCCAGCCTTGCGGCGACGACCAGCCGCGTCGTCCCAGCCGCCCACACGCGCGCCGCGCCCCGCGCTCGAGCGAGCTCGTCGTCCTCGGCGAATTCCGCGCTCGGGAACCGCGACCGACCCCGTTCCCGGTCGTCCTCGCGCGCGCGACGTCCGAGATCCGTGACGTCACCCGCGATGGAGACCGCCTCCGCGGCGGAGACCGCCTCCGCGGACGCCGCACGCGAGATGACCGACCTGGAGAGGTACCTGTTCGACTTGAACGGCTTCCTGGTCGTGCGCGGCGTGTTCACCGAGGCGGAGGTGGCGGCCGCGAACGCCGCCGTGGACAAGCGCGCCGAGCGCATCGTCGAGCGCAAGGGCGGGTTGCGGCTCGGTGGCGAAAAAGGCGACGCGCTCGCGGGCGACGGCGTGACCGGACGGGAAGACTTGGGAGGGATGCTCGGGTGGCCTGAAGGCGAGCGTGAGGTGTTCCGCGACGTGTTGACGCACCCCGCGCTGGTGCCGTACTACCACGCGTTAGTCGGCTCGGGGTACCGCATGGACCACCTGCCTTTGCTCATCCAGCAAAACCCGGGCGCCGACGGGTTCGTGTTTCACGGCGGGAAGATGAACGACGACGGATCGTGGTGCGACGACTTGGCGTACGCGTTCTCGAACGGCCGCATGTACAACCGCCTTCTGGCGGTTTCCGTGGCGCTCACGGAGACGAAACCGGGCGACGGCGGGTTCTGCGTCGTGCGGGGCTCGCACAAAGCCAACCTGCCGTGTCCGCCGGAGATGCAGCGACACGAAGTCGCGCGCGAGTTTGTGGAAAACGTCGCGTTGCGACCGGGGGACGTGTTGCTGTTCAGCGAAGCCACCACGCACGGCACGCTTCCGTGGTCCGCGAAACACACGAGGCGCGCGTGTCTGTACCGGTTCGCGCCGGCGACGTCCGCGTACGGCCGCGCGTACATGACTTCGGAGCCTTCGTGGCCGGCTGACATGACCCACGATCTGACCGAGGCGCAGGCGGCGGTGCTGGAGGCGCCGTACCACCCCCGGCTGGACCGCCCGTCGCTGCGCGGCGACGGGCGCGTCGAGAAAACCTCGCGCGCGGATTTCAAAAAGGAGCACGACGCGAAGGTATTCGGGTCCGAGTACTTTTGAAACGAAATGAACGGTCGCGCTTCGGAGACGAAGGGGTAGGTCGTACTTCCGAGACGATCGTGTCGTGATGGCGAATACGTACTAGAGAAGGCGAAATATGGATCACCTCACGCGTCGCTCGCGAGACTTTTCACCGACGCGCGAAAAGAAAAAAGACTCTTCTCACGGAAGGTACGTACGGTCGACCGTGATTCACTTGAGCACGGTGGTGGCCTCCCACTCGCCGCCCGCCTCGACGACGACGGGCTCGGCGCACGCCGCGTTCTCGACGCACACGAACTCCTTGTAGCACGCCTCCATGTCCGTCCAGGGGGACCACACCACGGCGTCCTTCCAGCCGCCCGAGCCGGACACGGTGACGGCGTCGCCGCCGCCCACCGCGAGCGTGATGTCCTTCGGGACGTCGTAGTACACGGAGTCCACCGGGCCGGAGATGGTGACGGCGCCATCCACGGAGCCCTTTTCGTTGGCGAGGCGGTCCAGGGACTCGCACCCCTCCATGCCCGTCACCGCCACCTCGTCGATCTTCGCCGCGAAGTAGGTGTGGAACGAGCCCGTGAACGAAAACGCCTCCGCGCCGGGGTTGGTGACCTTCATGGTGGCGGTGAGCGCGCCGTCCTCCAGGGTGATGGTCTGCGTCACCTTGAAGTCCTTGTCCCACATCGCCTTGGTGTACTCGGAGGGGAGAAGGGTCATGGTGATGGACGGCGCGTCGCCCTCCTTCGTTTCGGTGAGCGCCCAGTCCACGTTGCGCGCGAAGCCGTGCACCTGGATGTCTCCTGGGCCGAACTGCGGCCAGCAGTGCGGGAGGCCGCCGGAGATGGGCTTGGACTTGTCGAACACGGCGTCGGGGCGCACGTACAGCACGTCGCGGCCGTTCTTGACGAAGGAAGTCACGACGCCGCCGAACAGGTACGCGGTGGCGGTGTCGCCGTTCTTCGCGGTGAGGCGCACCGCGGGCAGATCGCCGGTGCCGGCGATTTCCTCCACGGAGGACGCGGCGACGCGGACGGGGCCGCGGGACGCGCGGCGCGCGCCGGCGCGGCGCGCGCCGGAGACGCGGAGCGCGGGCGCGACGAGGGAGGCGGTGCAGGAAGCCATCTTGGTTGGTGCGAAGTGGACTTCGAAACGGTGGTGCGTCGGGGAGTGTCGCGACGCGCACCGCCGATCGCGAGAACGTGACACAACAACGCGGTGGACAATCCCGATCGACTTTTAACCCTCGTCTCGGGGGTTAACGCGCCCGGAGGGAGCCAGCTGGCAGCGAAATAGGATAATGCGAGCCACGAATATTCGACGATCGCGACCGGAAAAGAGCCCTTCGAGCGATTGACGGTGGGTCCGCGCCTCGCGCGTTCCCTCCCCACCTCCATTCCACGCCTCGCGTCGATCCACCGAAACCAAAATGTTCGCCGTCGCCAACACCACCGCCCTCACCGTGCGCGCCAAGGCGCCCGTCAAGGCCCGCCGCGCCACCGTCGCGCGCGCGTCGCTCGTGACGGACGCGAAGAAGGCGGCCTCCAAGGCTGCTAAGGTTGCGCTCACCGCGTCCACCGCGCTGCTCCCCGCCGCCGCCGCGCTCGCCGAGGAGGAGGTCACCCCCATCGACCTCAAGCTCGCCGTCGGATTCACCGTCGCGCTCGGCATCGCCGCGTTCTCCACCCTCCCCGAGCCCGAGTCTTCCAAGCACGGCGGCGATCACTAAGCGGTCGCGCGGACGAGGGAGCCGATCGAAACGTGCGATTCGGCTCAGCCGTCACGTCCTCTTTTCAACGAGCGGCGTCCCGTTCGGGAGTGCGTCGAGTCGTAGCTTACCCTGTAAACGATATCCGACAGTCGCCTTCGTGAACGTCGCGAACGCGTCGAGACGTGCCGCGCTCTTCCCGCCCGAGCCGGCGTCGACGCCGGTGTTTCCGCGACGACACAGACAGCCTCCCTGCGACTGCGGCGTGGCGGATCGCGAAAGAAAAATAAAAAAACACGATCGCACCACCCCTCACCACGAGCAAGCAGTCTTCGTTCGATGTCTCAGGATGATATCCGGTTCGGTTCGTTTCGGGTTCGCGATTCCGGCCGCGACACTCCTAAAAAACGCGAAACGGTGTCGTGTTACAAACCCGGCGGTCCCTTCCTCTGCCTCTTCGCCGCGGGCGCGAGGCCCGGCGGCAGGCCCGGCGGCAGGCCCGGCGGCGCGCCCGGTGGCGGCGGCCGGCCCGGCGGGGGCGCGGGCGGGGGCGCGGGCGGGGGCGCACCCCTCGGCACGCCCGGCGGCGGCGCGGGCGGCGGCGCACCCCTCGGCGCACCCGGCGGCGGCGCGGGCGGCGGCGGCCGGTTTTGCCCCGGTCCGAACCCCGGGAACCCCGCGGGCGGCCCTCCCGGTCGCCTCCCGCCCGCCATCCCCCCCCTGTACCCTCCCCCCCCGCCGGCCCGCGCCTGCGCGTCGTTCGCCTGCATCTGCGCCTCCATGAGCGCCTGCTCGGCGAGCGCCGCCGGCCCGCTGCGCACGCTGGTGTCCCGGGGCGCCTCGCCCGGTCGGTTGCGGCACCAGAACTTGCTGGTGTTGTCGTTGGACCCCGAGCACAGGATGTGCCCCGCGGGGTGCCACGCCAGGCTCCAGATCGCAGCCTCGTGCCCGCCCTTGATCTCAGCGCACGGCCCGGTGCTCTCGGAGTGCGCGTGGGCCTTTTGGCGCGACCCGGCGGCGAGGAAATCGGCGGCGTCGTCGCCCTCATCCGGCCCTCGGCCGACGATCCAGTACAGGATGGAGCCGTCGAACCCGCCGCTGGTGAGCAGGGTCTCGTGGTGCGGGTGCCACGCGAGGGACGTGATCTCCTTGGCGTGCCCGCGGAAGTTCTCCAGCTCTCTCAGCGTGCGCACGTCGAACACCTTGAGCTGCTGGCCTCGGCACCCCGTGGCGAGCCAGTTCCCGTTGGCGTTCCAGGAAAGCGCGCCGACTTGGTTCTTGTGCGCGTGTATCGACGCGACGCCTTTCCCGCTTTTGGCGTCCCAGAGCTTCACCAGGCTGTCCTTGCCTCCCGACGCCAGGAGCGCCGAGCGCGGGTGCCAGTCCACGCACTTCACGTCCCCGCCGTGCCCGGACAGCGTGGAGATTCGCGCGGCGCGCGCGAAGTCGAACACCTTCACCGTGGTGTCGTCCGAGCACGAGCAAAACTTCAAGTCGCTCGGCGCAAACGCGGTTCCTCGGACGGGTTCGGCGTGCGCGTTCGCGATGCTCTTCAAGTTGTTCAAGTTGGTTTGCCAGTACTTGATCGTCCCCGCGTCGTCCCCGCTGATGAGCCAGTTTTCGTTGTGCGAAAACGTCGCGGTTCGGATCGCGCAGTTGTGCGCCTGCAGAATGGTCTCGAAGTTGAAACTCATGCCGTTCCACATGGTGAACTCGCCATTCACCGAGCAGGTCAGCAGACGCCGGCCATCCGGCATGAACAGCACCTGGTTCACGCCCGTGCGTATTTTGTTCGTGCTGACGTGCACGAACTTGGTGGCGAAGGACGTGGCGGGCGCGTGCGGATACGCGCTGGGGGGCATGAAATCCAGCATCGCGCCCGACGTCGCCTGGAGCATCTCGTTGTCGAACGGATGTTTCTGGTACACGCGGCTCTGCGTTTTCGCGCGCGGGACGAGCATCGAGGGAGGACACGTGGGCGCGTCGTCAGTCGGGCGGGTGATCGGGCGAAAGACGCGCGGTCGTCGCGACCGAGCCATCCGCGCGCGCGGGGCGTCGGCCGCGCGTCGCCGAGGCTGACGGGCTCGCGACGGGCGCGAACCCGCGGGCCGACGGACTGAGCTCGCGTTAGGGATGGACGACGCGCGCGTCGTTGTTGGATCGCGGGCGAGATCGCCGCGCACCTCTATGTGCCGCACGGTCGTGGCGGTGTAGTCCACGGTGCGCCGCTGCACGGGCTTTCGCCCCGCGCCATGCGCGCCCCCGCGGAACGCATCGGCCTCGTCGTCCACGTACACGTACGTCGACATGCCGGCCGGCGCGCCTGCCAATGCGACGAAGGGTATTTTTCTTTACGAACAGGACACCTTGTGACGCTCTGAGCCTGTGACTGTGAACTCTGGACTGATCTCGTTAAAAAAAATCTACGCGGCGGCGGCGGGCGCCTCCGCCTCCGCCTCGGCGGCGGCGTCGGCTTCCGCGGCGGCCGCCGCCTCCTCCTCCGCGGCGCTGACCGAGCTCGCGTGGTACGCGATCATGCGGTTCAGGCACGCCACGTACGCGCGCGTCGAGGACACCACGATGTCCGTGTCCGCGCCGGTGGCGGTGAACGAGCGCGCAATCGCCGCGCCCGTCTGCGCGTTGGATTTGATCATGGCGAGCCCGCCCGAGAGCGGCGGGTCCGGGCGGATCGACACGCGCGTCTGCGCCAGGGACTCGATGCCCTCCACCACCGCCGTGACAGAGTACTCCACCAGCTCGACGTTCACGCGCACGAGCTCGTCCACGGCTTTGTACGCCGCGTCCACCGGCCCGCTGCCCACCGAGCACGCCACGCGCGTCATGGCATCCGGGCCCGTCATCTTCACCGTCGCGGTGGGCAGCCCCATCGTGCCGCACACGACTTGCACATCCTCCAGCCGCCACGAGACGGTCTCCTCCGCCGCGCCCTCCTGCGACGTCACCAAGGCGATGATCTCGTCGTCGTCCACCCCCCCGGTTTTCTGCTCAGCCACCAGCTTGAATCGCGTGAACATGTCGTTCAACGCCTCGCCCTCCATGGGGAACCCCAGCTGGATCAGTTTGCTGGAGAGCGCGTGCCGCCCGGAGTGCTTCCCCATCACCACGCCCACCGAGTCCTCGCCGCGGAAATACCCGATCGTCTCGGGCGCGATGATCTCGTACGTCTTCTTATTTTTGAGCATGCCGTCCTGGTGAATGCCGGACTCGTGCGCGAACGCGTTGGCGCCGACGATGGCTTTGTGCGGCTGCACCGCCATCCCGGAGAAGTCCTTCACCATCTTGCTCGCGGGGTAGATGTACACCGGGTTGATCCCGGTGTACGCCGAGTGGCCTCCGAAGAACTGTTTCTCCGCGCCGCGCATCCAGATGGCCATCGCCACCTCCTCCAGGCTGGCGTTGCCCGCGCGCTCGCCGATGCCGTTGATGGTGCACTCCACCTGGCGCGCGCCGTTGGCGACGCCCGCCAGCGAGTTCGCCGTGGACAACCCGAGGTCGTTCTGGCAGTGCGTGCTGATGACGTAGTCGCCCGGGACGGCGGCTTTGATGCCGGCGATGAGCGCGCCGAACTCCTCGGGCAGGCAGATGCCCACGGTGTCCGGGATGTTCAGAGTCGTGGCGCCCGCCTCGACCACCGCGGTCAAGATGCGGTGCAAAAACGCCGGCTCCGATCGTCCGGCGTCTTCGGGGGAGAACTCGACGTCCGCGCACCCTAACGAGCGAGCGTACGTCACGGCGTCGACGGCGATTTGGACGACTTCGTCGGGGGTCTTCTTCAGCTTGTCCTCCATGTGGATCTTGCTCGTGGCGATGAAGGTGTGGATCCGGGGGCGCATGGCGTGCCGAACCCCCTCCCACGAGGCGTCGATGTCCTTCTTGTTCGCGCGCGACAAGCCGCAAATCACGGGGACGTATCCGTCCGGAAACGGCTCGTTGCCGACGTTCTTGGCGATGTTGCGCACCGCCTCGAGATCATCCGGGCTCGCGATGGGGAAACCAGCCTCGATGATGTCCACGCCCAGCTTCGCGAGGTTGCGCGCGATGTCGAGCTTCTCCTTCGACGTCAGAGTGGCGCCTGTCGGTAGAGGTCGGCAGAGGCGGAGGCGAACGGGGCGGTGAGCGCGAGGTTCGCGGGAACTCGCGGAAAACGACAGACGCGACGTTCGACTTTCCTCGGTTCACGACTCGAGAACGTCGCGCGCTCGGGGTTTACGCCGGACGCGTGGCGACGAATCGCGGATCATCGCGCGGGTGATCAAAACGACGCGTAGGGTTCGTACCCGGAGACTGCTCCCCGTCGCGCAGGGTGGTGTCGAAGACGCGCACGTAGTCCGGGTCGTCGATCTTGTTGGGGATGTACTCGGGGCGAGGCGCGCGGACGACGTCCGCGTCCGCGGGGGCGCCTCCGCCCGTGGAGGCGAGAATCACGCCTCGGCCGCCGAGACGCGTCCGCGAGCGGCCGGCCGCACCGCGGGCGCGCGCCCTGGCGCCGCGCTTGATCGCGGCGGGCGCCGCGAACGGCGCGCGCGCGGCGGCGCACTGCGCGGCCATCGTGGAGACGGACTGGGGGAAACCTCGACACGGGGCGCCGCGGGTGCTCCTCGACGACGAGCGAACGCGCGAGGAAGTGGGTCGCCGTGAGAGCGACGGCGCGAAACGAGGCGAAGATCTCCAACTGTGAAGCGAGCGACGGCGACAAAAGCGAGATGCGGCGGTTGGATGCATCAATCGAATGAGGATAAGGAACGGTCGTCGAATGATGGGTGCGTTTCTGGAGTCACGACTCGCCATCTTATCGATTAATCGACTGCTGCTTTTTTTTTTACGATTTGTAGGAAAATCGAGACTGATGACAACACGCGGGCGTTCGTTTTCGCGATCGTTCTTCCCAGCCTCGATCCGCCGCGCGGTACCGCGTTGTTCGTCGCGCGTCACGTGGGCGGCATGCTGAGCCCGACCCCCTGTTTCCTGTTCCCCTCGGCGACGTTCTCCGGCCCCCCGCCCCCGGGCCCCCCGAGCCCCCCGTCGCCCGGCCCGCCCCCCCCCCAGCCGTCGTTCCTCGCCACGAGTTCGCGCAGGCGGCTGAGCACCGACGCGGCGCCTTTCCCGACGCCGACGCCGTCGCGCGTGCGCTCGGCGCCTTTCACGAGGTCGTCCAGGTCCACCACCTCGCGGTCGTCGCGCGCCGCGAGCAGACACGCCTCGTTCACGACGTTCGCGAGCTCCGCGCCCGTGAACCCCGGCGTGACGCGCGCGACGGACTCGCACGTCGTCTCCAGGCTCGCGCTCGTCTCCACGCCGCGCAAGTGCACGCGCAGGATGCGCGCGCGGCCGGGCAAATCCGGGGGCCCGACGAACACTCGGCGCGTCAGCCGCCCCGGTCGCAACAACGCCGGGTCCAACGCTTCCGCGCGGTTCGTCGCGGCGAGCACTAAAACGCCCCCCGGTTTGTTGAACCCGTCCATCTCCACTAACATCTGGTTCAAAGTCTGGTCGCGCTCTTCGTTGAGACCCGCGCCGCGGCGCGCGCCGATGGCGTCGAGCTCGTCGATGAAAATCACCGCCGGCGCGTTTTTGCGCGCCTCGGCGAAGAGCTCGCGCACGCGCGCCGCGCCCCGCCCCACGAACAGCTCCACGAACTCCGACGCGGCGACGCTGAAGAACGGCACGTTCGCCTCGCCCGCGACCGCCTTCGCGAGAAGGGTCTTGCCCGTGCCCGGGGGGCCCACGAGGAGGCACCCGGTGGGTAATCGGCTCCGCACGCGCGCGTACTTCTCCGCGCTCTTGAGCATCTCCACCAGCTCCACCAGCTCAGCTTTCGCCTCGTCGACGCCGGCGACGTCCGCGAACGTCACGCGCTGCGCGTCGTCCACCACGCCGCGGCTCTTGGCTTTCTTCGCGGCGTCCCCGCCGCCCTGCTTGTTGGCCATGTTGCGCATGATGAAGTACAGAGGCACGAGCGGGATCCACAGCGCCATCGCGGTCAACGCGCCTTTGGACAGGTAACTGCTGGGCGGCGCCGCGACGGAGCCGAAATCCACACCCGCCGCTTCCATGCGGCTCATCAGCTTCTCGTCCGGAATGCGCTTCGTCTGTAACACGGTGTTTTTAGTGTTTTTAGTCGTTCTCGACGTCGTCTCGCCGCCAGAGCGCTTTTTATCTCTCGCGGAAGCGTCCGCGGAAGAACCCGCGTTCTTCGCCGCCCCGCCGTCGGCGAGCTCGTACAGGATGCGGCTGGTGCCCTCTTCGAAGCGCACCTGCTTCACCTTCTTCGCCGCGAGGTCCTTGACGAAGGCGCTGTACAGCACGACGCGCGGCGCGCGCGCGCGGAGCGCGGAGCGCCGCGCCGCGACCGCGCGCGCGCCCAGCGCGGCGGACGCCGCTACGAAGACGGCGAAGAAAAACGCAAAGGCGCGCGACGCGAAGAGAGACTTGAAAAACTTCACCGTCCACGCCGCGGAGAGCAGGAAGGTGAGTCGCGCTTTGAGCAGGAACCGTCGGCCGGGGCTGAGCGGTTCGCGGTTCGCGCGCGAGTCTGAGTCCTTTTCGCGCGTGTCCTTCGAAGGAGCTCCGTGAGGGGTTTCCGAGACGTCCGCGGTTTTCGCCGCGCCGGAGACGACCGCGTCCGAAGGACGCGCGTCGTCGCCGACGCTCGGCGTCGACGGCGTCACCGGATCTTCCCTGACCTGCCTCTCGAGCTGCTCCACCCGGCCCTCCGCGGCGCGCGCGGCGACGCGCCGCGCGCCCCCGCGCCCGTCCAGCGCGCCGATCGCGACGCGTGGCGTGGGCGCGGGCGCGCCGAACGCGCGCGTCGATGGCCGGGAGAGCGCCTCGCGGCGCTCGGTCGGGCTCGACCGCGCCGACGCGCGCGTCGTCACCCGCCTCTCGGTGGCGCGGTCGCGACGCGCGGTCGCGTCCCCTCTCGTCGCGATGCCCGCCCCGCCGAGCGCGCGCATCGACATAGCGTTCATGTCGTTCGAACGAACCCTCACGCGCGCCCGAGTGGTGCGCAGAAGCGTGCCCCGCGTGCGGGGAGTGAAGCATCGGTCGCCACCGACGCGAAACGACCGCACGACGCTTTATCGGCGACGTGGACCGAGATCTGATGCACCGGGATTTTGATCGAACGCGATTAAACCGGGGATTTCTGGGGTGCTGATTTTGCAAAAAGGATGCACTAAATAAACGCACCAGTCACACACGCAACCGTCGGTCGTGTGCGACCGACACTTTTCTCAACGAGACTCGAAAGGTCGCGCGACTTCGTGTCCGCCCACTTCCTTTCACGCCTATGAGCCGAGTCGATCTGTCGACTGACCCGGCCGAAAGCACACGAACGCGTGTCACCACGCGAGTTCCGGGCCGCCGCGTCGCAGGCTCCTCCGCCACGAGCGTCGAGGTGCGCCCGATGACATCCCCAATTCCGATATTTTTCGATTGCGCGAATCAGGGTTGATCCCCGCCTTGCGGACCGGACGGAAGACTGACCCGACACCCCGACGCGTCGCCATCTCTGTCGTCCCCAACACCGAAAGGACCTCCGCGGTATATCCACCCCCCGTCGTCGCCGACGACACGCTCCCCGCTCCCGCCGTTCCGAGGCGGCGCGCTCCCGCGGGTTCCCGACCCTCGTCGAGGCCTGCGACAACGCTCGCGTCGTCGCCCCCTCGCCGGCGACCGACCGCCCGCGCCGCGCCGCCGCGGTCGAGCAGCTGCAGCCCTCGCTTCCGCGAGGCGTGACGTACGCCGCGGTCGCGCGGCACGAGCCCCGCCCGTCACCGAGGCTGCGCCCGAAGATCCGCCAGCTCAGGCTGCTGGGCTCCGTGCGCGTGTCGAGAAAACGAACATTCTCCGTCTCGGCGTCGTCGCCCATTCGCGCTGAACGATGCATCTCTCCCCCCGTGAGGTGGACAAGCTCGCGCTTCACGCCGCCGGGTCCCTCGCGCAGAAGCGGCTCGCGCGCGGCGTGCGTCTCAACCTGCCCGAGGCGACGGCGCTCATCGCGTCCGTGCTGCTCGAGCTCATCCGCGACGGGCCGGATGGGGCGAACTTCGGCGTGGCCAACCTCATGGACGTCGGCCGTCGCATCCTCGGCAAGAGGCACGTGCTGCCCGCCGTCGCGCACGTGCTGCACGAGGTGCAGGTCGAGGGCACGTTCGTGGACGGCACCAAGCTGGTCACCATCCACGACCCGCTCGCCACGGACGACGGCGACCTCGCGCTGGCGCTGCACGGGAGCTTCCTGCCGGTCCCGGACGCGACCGCCTTCCCTCCGCTCGGCGCCGTCGATCGATCGATCAGCCCCGGGAAGGCGGGCGGCAAGAAGCGCAAGAAGGGCGAAGGAGAAGGGCGGCTCGGAAGCGACGCCGACGTCGACGCCGCACAGACCGCTCTCGCTGGTGTCGTGCCTGGTGAGGTTATACCCCTGAAAGACGCGCCCGGAGTCGTTTTGAACGACGGTCGCCCGGTGATCGGCGTGACCGTCACCAACACCGGCGACCGCCCGATTCAAGTCGGGTCGCACTACCACTTCACGGAGACGAACGGTTTGCTTTCGTTCGACCGCGCCGTGACGATCGGCATGCGTCTGTGCGTCCCCGCAGGCACCGCTGTGCGCTTCGAGCCGGGAGAGAGCAAGCAGGTGCCTCTCGTCCCGATCGCCGGGAACAAAATCGTGCGCGGGGGGAACAACCTCGTGGACGGCCCGGCGGCGCCCGGCGTCGCCGACGTCGCGGCGATCATGGCCCGCGTCGAACAGGGTGGATTCCTGCACGTCCCCGGCCCGAGCCCCGCGCCCGCGCTGCCGCCGGTGACGCTCTCGCGCGCGAAGTACGTGACGATGTACGGCCCCACGACCGGGGACCTAGTCCGGCTCGGGGACACCGACTTGCTCGTGCGCGTGGAGCGGGACTTCACGACGTACGGCGACGAGTGCAAGTTCGGCGGCGGCAAGACGCTGCGCGAGGGCATGGGCCAGCAGTGCGGCGTCGGCGCATCTGAGAGCCTGGACACCGTCATCACCAACGCGCTGATCGTGGACTACACCGGCATCGTCAAAGCCGACGTCGGGATCAAGGATGGCTTAATCGTCGGCGTCGGTAAGGCGGGGAACCCCGACGTGATGGAGGGCGTCACTCCGGGTTTGATCGTCGGCGTCAACACCGAGGCCATCGCGGGCGAGGGCTCGATCCTCACCGCGGGCGGACTCGACACGCACATCCACTTCATCTGCCCGCAGATCGGCGTGGAGGCGATCGCCTCGGGCCTCACCACTCTGCTCGGCGGCGGCACCGGCCCCGCGTCGGGCTCGTGCGCAACGACGTGCACGCCCTCGCCCGAGCACGTGCGCATGATGCTGCGTTCCTCGGACGCGATGCCCTTGAACTTCGCGTTCACCGGCAAGGGCAACACCTCGAAGCCGGAGGGGCTGCAGGACATCATCGACGCCGGCGCGGTGGGCATGAAGCTGCACGAGGACTGGGGCACGACCCCGGCGGCGATTGACACTTGCCTCTCCGTCGCCGAGAAGAACGACGTCGCGGTGACCATCCACACCGACACGCTCAACGAGTCGTGCTGCGTGGAGAAGTCCGTGGAGGCGTTCAAGGGCCGCACCATCCACACGTACCACAGCGAGGGCGCGGGGGGGGGGCACGCGCCTGACATCATCAAGATATGCGGCGAGAAGGAGGTTCTGCCGTCCTCCACGAACCCCACTCGCCCGTACACGAAGAACACCGTGGACGAGCACCTGGACATGCTGATGGTGTGCCACCACCTGGACCCCTCCATCCCCGAGGACGTGGCGTTCGCGGAGTCGCGCATCCGCGCGGAGACCATCGCCGCGGAGGACATCCTGCACGACATGGGCGCCATCTCGATCATGTCCTCGGACTCGCAAGCCATGGGCCGAGTCGGCGAGGTGATCACGCGCACCTGGCAAACCGCCGCCAAGATGAAGGCGCAGCGCGGCGCGCTGCCGGAGGATGTCGCGGACGGCGCAGACAACTTCCGCGCCAAGCGGTTCATCGCCAAGTACACCATCAACCCCGCGGTGGCGCACGGCATGAGCCACCTCGTCGGCTCCGTCGAGCCGGGTAAGCTCGCGGACCTCGTGCTGTGGAAGCCCGCTTGGTTCGGGAGCAAACCGGAGCTCGTGCTGAAGGGCGGCCAGATCGCCTGGGCGCAGATGGGCGACCCCAACGCGAGCATCCCCACCCCCGAGCCGGTGATCATGCGCCCCATGTGGGCCGCCACCAACCCCGGTAAGACGTGCGTGGCGTTCGTGTCCAAGGCGTGCGTCGACTCGGGCGTCGCGGCTTCGTACGGCCTGAGCAAGCGCGTCGAGCCCGTGGCGCGCTGCCGCGGCCTGACCAAGGCGGACATGCGGCTGAACGACGCGCTGCCGGTGATCGAGGTGGACCCCGAGACGTACGTGGTCACCGCCGACGGCGTCGCGCTGCGATGCGAGCCCGCGGAGACGCTGCCGCTGACGCAGAACTACCAGCTCTTCTGAGCGAGCGTCGTTTGCGAAAACAAAGAAGAAGAAAACAAAGACCGAATGACGTCGCCGAAGCGGCGGAAAACGCGGAAGGAGCGGCGGGAACCGTCGGCGGCGGGAACCGTCGGCGCCGGCGCCGACGAGCCTAACCCTAACCCTTCCGACGCGGACCGCGACGTTTGTCCCGCCCCGCGCGCTCTTCTTCGCGAAGACGACGACGCGCGAGGCTTCGCGGACTGGGCGACGTGGCAGCTGATCGACCCCTTGCTCCCCACGGGGGGCTTCGCGCACTCGCAGGGCCTGGAGGCTGCCGCGCGCGCCGGACTGGTCGCGGGGGGGGACGAGCGGAGCGGCCGCCGCGGAGAGGAGGAGACCGGGTGGGACGTGGGGACGTTCGCGCGGGAGTGCGTCGCCAACGCGGCGTCGCAGAGCGTCCCGTTCGTGGAAGCCGCGCGGCGCGTGTTCGAGAGACTAAGAACGATTGAGACGAT
>Ga0181560_10002358_pt1 | contig 17557 bp, 10 predicted proteins | sample 011ome_20_FD_133751 | JGI IMG/M metagenome (GOLD analysis project Ga0181560, IMG submission 133751) | Coastal salt marsh microbial communities from the Groves Creek Marsh, Skidaway Island, Georgia - 011509CT metaG (megahit assembly) | ecosystem: Environmental > Aquatic > Marine > Intertidal...
CCCGACCACCCCCCGTCTGATGGTCCCCCTTCCCTCCCACCCCGTGCCCCCCCCCCCCATCGCGACGATGCAGCCTCGGCGGAGCGTTCACTCCTCGCGGAGGAGGAGGACGCCGCCGCCGCCGCCGCGCCGGCGGCGGCGGCGTCGAACGCGGAGGAGGGCGACGGCGAAGACCCGCGCTCCCCCGGCGCGGGCACCGAGCGCGGATCCACCGACGTGCCGATGACGCTCTCGCCGTCCTCGAACGCGGGGTCGAGCGCGAACGCGAACGCGAGCGCGAACGCGGTCGAGGAGGCGACGCGAGCCGCGGAGGAGCTGTACGAGTACGAGCGAGAGCAGGACGAGGACGCGGCGGCGGTGGACGACGACATCGACGCCGCGGTCGCCGCCGCGGGCGCGGAGATCGACGCCTTCCTGGCGGACGCCATGCCGTTCGAAGGCGACGACGACGACGACGACGCGGACGTCGACGACGACGACGTCTCGCCGACGCAGATCGCCGCGAAAGAGGCCGAAACGAATTCCGCGACGGAGCAGCACGCGCGCGCGAAGGCGGCGCTCGCGTCGCTCACCGAGCGTCTGCGGCGAGTGGACGACGAGCTGGGAGAGTTGGAAGGCGACCGCGACCGCGTCGTCGCCGCCGCGGAGGATTTAGGCGGCCTCGGCGTCGAGCCCGCGGAAGGCGCGGTCGACATGGGCCAAGCCCTCGACGCGACCATCTCGTCGCTGCCGAAGCGCAGGAACTTGACGCGCGAGGCGAGCGAGTTCGAGACGGAGATCGAGAAGCGACGCGCGGAATCGGAGCGGCTGAGACGCGACGTCGCCGTCGCGCGCGAGGAGCTCACCGAGGCGGAGAACAATCTCGCGCAGCTCGCGGCGCGGAGCGATCGCGTCGCCGCGGCGCGAGAGAAGCGAGACGCCGCGGACGCCGCGGAAGCCGCCGAGTCCGACGCGCGCGACGCCGCCGCGGTGCGCGCGTACGCCGCGAAGAAGCGCGACGCGGAGACGCGGCGCGCGGTGGCGGCGGAGATGGTGCGAGAGAAGGAGCGCGCCGTCGTCGCCGCCGCGAGGGCGTCGCGGCGGGACGCGTACCGCCGCCTGGGCGAGAAGCTTTCCGTCGCGCGCGCGCAGCTGGAGGTGTTTGAACGCATGAGAAATGCGCGTTACGAAGAGAAAGTGAACGGGTTGATCGAGCTGAAGGACGCCACGGACGCGGCGCTGAAGGGGGTGGCGCGATACGTCGGCGCGAAGCGCGCCGCGCACGAGGCGAGACGCGCGGCGCAGCGGCGCGAGGCGAAGGAGCTGCTCATCGCGGGCGAGAACCCGCACTTGGTGTTTCGAGCGAGGGAAGAGAACCACAGGCTGGCGGCGCAGCGGAAGCGGAACGCGAAGACGATCGAGACGAACCGAGCGGAGATTTCGCGCCGATTGGAGAGGGACGAGACGCGTTATCGCGAGAATTTGGAAATCAAGCGTCTGGCGCGCGAGAAGGACGAGAAGTTCAGCAGAGCGTACGGCGAGGCGAGCAAAGCGGCGAAGATACGCGCGTACATGCAGAACGCGGTCGGCGTGTCGGATCTGTTGGACCCGACCGGGACGGAGACGATCTATCCGTCCGACGTGTCGCGCGCGAAACCGCGAGGGTTCGGACTCGCGACGGGCGCGGGCGCGGACGCGGCGACGCGCGCGCGCGTCGCCGCGAGGCACCCGGACGCGAACCTCGACGCGAGCGGTCTCATGACGACTGAAGAGCGGTTCATGCTGCGGACGTTCCCGGACGGCGACGGCACCGGCGAGGTGTTCGATCGGACGCTGGGCGAGACGGGGGCGGATTGGCGCGCGTTCGCGACGACGCGCGACTTCTCTCCGGACGACGGCGACGGTTCGGATCCCGAGCCGGGAACGGAGGACCCGGACGTCGCGGAGTGGCGGCGGATACGGAAAGGCGTCGTCGCGCTCGAGAACGCGCGGCTGTACGCGAACGGTGCGTTCTATACACTGGTCCCCATACGACCGCGTTGGCGAGGTGGACGCCGATCCTTAAGGACTTTGCCTGGCGTCTCTCTCTGCCCACCCCTCGCTTTCAATCCCCGTCCTCGACGCCTTTCAACTCCAACTGACGCCTATGAACTCCACCCCGACATCGCTTTGTAGCGCGGGAAAACTTCGCGGACCCGGCGCGTCTGTACAAGCCGCAAAAGGTCTGCGGCCGCGAGTTCAGAGGCGACTCGTTCGAGTCCAACCCGCGCGTGATCGTCTTCCGCGACTTCGTCCCCGGGGAGACGTACAGGCAGCGCGTCTCGATGACGAACGTGTCGTACGGCAAGTGCGCGTTCAAGATCAAGCACCTCGACATGGACCCCGCGTTCGCGGGGTTTTTCGAGTTTGAATACGACTACCCCGGGAGGATACCCCCGGGGATGTCGCGCGGTGCGTCCTATACACTGGTCCCCATACGACCGCGTTGGCGTGGTGAACGCCGATACTTAAGGACTTTGCCCGGCGCATCTCTCCGCCCACCCCTCGGTTTCAATCCCCACCCTCGATGCCTTTCAGCTCCAACTGACGCCTTTCAACTCCACCCCGACGTCGCTTTGTATGGAACGACCCTCAGATGTCGTGATCGCGTTCGCGCCGACGGCGGCGACGTCGTTCGTCACGTCCATCCCGGTCGCGACGAGCACGGGACCGATTCACCTCCCCGTGGAGTGTCACCCGCGCGTCGCGGACGTGTTCACGACCACGCCGGTGATTGATTTCGACGAGGTTGTCGTCGGCGAGTGCGGGAGCTTGATCGGCGAGCTCGAAAACGCGGGCGGCGTGCCGACGCCGTTTAAGGTGCTTCCGGTTCGAGGACGACGGAGCCGGTACGCGGCGGAGAGCGACGCGCCGCCGCCGCCGAGCGAGCAGTTCGCGGTGCGCGTCAAGGGCGTCGGGAAGGCGGCGAAGGAGGGCGGGAAAGCGCTGCGCGAGGGCGTCGTCCCGGGGTTTGGCAAGGCGCTTCTCAGCGTGCGATTTTACCCGAAAGCGATCGGGGACGTCGAGGAAGAGATCGTCGTGAGGCTCGGCGAGCCGCTCAACCGCGACGTCGTGATGAGCGTCCGCGGCCGCGGCGGCGCGGTGCCCGTGCACTTGAACGGTCGCGACGTGTGCGACTTCAAGTCCATCGCGATCGGGTGCAGTTACAGGGACGCGATCGTCGTGTACAACGACGGCGGCGCGGCGGCCAAGTGCGTCGTGAAAATTCCAAAGGAGCTCAGAGGCATCGCGGAGGTCGTCCCGAACGACTTCGTCTTCGTCCAGGGCCGATCGCACGCGGTGTTCTCGCTCAAGATCACGCCCACCGACGACACGCTGGAGCGGTGCGCGAAGTGGCGAAGTGACGCGGGCGCGGGGCAGCTCGCGATTCCCATGCGCGTCGCCGTGCCAACGCAGTCTGCGCCCGTGCGATTCACGCTAAAGTGCGCGCCCACGGGGAGCGCGCTGCTGTTCGATCCGCCGCGGCTCGACTTCGGGCGCGTCCCCGCGGGGGAGACGTCCATCGTGCGTCTGAAGGTGACGAACTCCGGGGCGCTGTCGCAGCGCTTCGGCGTCGTCGGTCTGCCGAGCGACGTGACAGTGGAGCCCGGGAGCTTCGGGGAAATTTTGGGCGGCGAGACGGTGGTCCTCGACGTGCGATACTCGCCGATCGCGGCGGTGTATCCGCCGAAAGAGTTCGAGTTCACGCTCAAGTCGCTCCTCGGCGGCAAGACGTACACCGCGCCGTGCGTGGGCTCGTCGTACGACCCGCCGTTGACGTTTCCAGTGGGGAACGTGATCACGCTGCCGCCGACGGCGGAGCGCGAGCGCGTCGTCGGAAGCGTCGTCGTGAGAAACCGAGGGAAGCACGAGGAGACTTTCGAGGTGTTCACGCCGGAGGACGCGTCGGATGCGCTGCACGTGACGCCCCGGGTCGCGACGTTGCGGCCCGGGGAGGGGTGCCGCGTAGAGGTGGAGTACTGCCCGCCGGCGGGGTCGCTCGCGGGGAGGAGGAGGTTGAGAGAAGAGGAGGAGGAGGAAGAGGGCGGCGGCGCGGCGGCGGCGGATGGCGACGCCGGCGAGGACGGCGCGGCGGCGGCGGATGGCGAGGCCGGCGAGGACGGCGCGGCGGCGGCGGATGGCGAGGCGGGCGAGGACGGCGCGGCGGCGTCCTCGCCCGCGCGTCCGAAGACGCCGCCGCGCCTGCGCGAACCTCGCCACGACGTTTGGCGCCTCCCGGTGTACGTGCGGGACAACTCCGAGCGCGCGGCGATGGACGCCGCGGACGCGGGCGCGCTCCCGAGCGCGTGGAAGTCGTCGCCGTCGCACGGCCACGGGGAACTCGTGCAACACGTGGAGGTGCGCGCCGTCACCCGCGCCTCCGCGGTTACGGTCGAAAACCTCCCGGAAGTCGACGACGCCGCGGAGCTGACGTACGTCATGGACTTCGAGCACACCGCGGTCGGGGACCGGAAGCTGATGCCGCTGATCCTCCGGAATCACAGCGAGAGCGACGTTTACGTCGGCAGCGACACGCCGTGGGGCGCGTTCACCGTCGTGAGCGCGTTTCGATCAGTCGCGCCCAGGTCGTCGGAGACGGTGTCCATGGAGTTCGCGCCCACCGAGGAGCTCGCGTACGAGGAAACGTTCACGGTGAAGACGTCCATGCGCGCGATCAGAGTCCTGCTCAAGGGGGTCGGGACGAGCCCGTTCTTGAGCGTGACGCCCGAGGACGTCGTCGACGTCGGCGACTGCGCGCCCGGGGAGACGTCGCGCGTCGCGATGACGGTGACGAACCCGACGGCGTTTCGGCAGCCCTTCGTCGTCGGCGTGCGCGACGTCTCGCACCCGGGCGCCACGAGCCGAGTGCCGTTCGTCGTCTCCCCCGGCGGCGGGCACCTCGACCCGGGCGCGAGCGCGGAGATCGACGTCAGCTTCGCGCCGGACCGCGCCGGGAGATACGGCGCGACGAGCCAGTTTACGGGGGTCATTTTTGTCGCCGTGCCGAGCCTCGCCGCGGAGACGACGCTGACGCTGCGCGCGCGGTGCTGGGACCGAGGCGCGTACCTCGTCGGCGTGGACGACGCCGCGGAGCTCGAGATGGTGGACGCGCGAGGCACCGGCGCGATCGGCGTCGCCGCGACGCGAGCGTTTCTGCCGCGCGACGGCGACGCGTTGCGCGCGCCGCCGCCGCCGCCGCGCGACGACGAGCGACTGACGTTGACGCTCGCGGGTCTCTGCCGCCCGGGCGAGTCCGTCGGTGGCGTCGTCCACGTCGGCGCGCTGAGGGGCGACGCGGGCGGGGAGTACGAGATCGAGGCGTTCGGCGACGACGCGATCACGCGCGGGTGGAGCGTGGACGCGCCCTCCGGCGCCGTCGCCGCCGGCGAGCGCGTCGCCGTCGCGTTTACGTTTGCGCCGCCGGAAAAGGTGCGGCCCGGGGATCTCGCGTGGTTCGGGCTGAAGGAGTGGGTGACGACGACGACGCGCGTGACGCTGAAGGGCGGCGATCCCGCGCACGAGGAGGACGGGAAGGCGATCACGCTGACGTTGCGGTGCGAGCTCACACCGTGGAAGCCGGGGGAGAGGGAGGCGGTGGAGGCGGAGCGACGCGCGGCGGAGGAAGCCACGGCGGCGGCGGAGGCGGAGGCGGCGGCGGCGGCGGCGGAGGGCGTCGAGGGCGGTTCCCCGCAGAAGAGCGAGGCGGCGGCGGAGTGAGCGGCGAGCGCCTGACTGGCCTGACTTCGCGCGGCAGGGCAGTAGAAACGCGGGCGCGCGCGCAGTAGTGGTGATATATCGATGTTACCGAACCAGCACCCTCTCTCTCTTCGCGAATTCCGTCGCGTCGAGTTCACATCACTTTTTGTCCTTGTGCTCCTTTTGCTCCGACAGATCCAACAACAGCGAGTCCGCGTTCAACATCACGCGGTTGTTGCTCTCGCTCATCGTCTGCGCGATCTCTCTCGCGGCCTCGATCCTCCTCAACGTGATGAACGCCGGGTTCGACGCGATCGCGTCTCCGATCATCTTCGCCGACTTCGCCTCGCCCTCCGCCCTGATCACCGCCGAACGCTTATCCTGCCTCGCCTTCTCGACGATAAACTTCGCGCGTTCCGCGTCCTGCTGCGCCACCTGCTTCGCCTCGATCGCGGCCGTGTACTCCCTCCCGAACGTCAGCGCCGTGATCGAGACGTCGTCGAGGATGATGTCAAACTGCTTCGCGCGCTCGATGAGTTTACTCCGGATGGACGCGCTCACCATCTCTCGTTGGGTGATGAGCTGACTCGCGTTGTACTGCGCGACGACGGACTTGAGCGTCTCGTGAATGATCGACGGGAGCACGCGCTCGTTGAAGTCCGTCCCGAGCCTGCGGTAGATCTCCGGGAGTTTCGTCGCGTCCGGTCGCGTGAGGACGCGCAGCGATATGTTCACCATCTGAAGATCTTTGCTGCCCGAGTTGCTCGTGACCTGATGCGCGCGCGCGCGGACGTCGTAGTTGATCGGCCGCTCGAACCACGGGATCATGAGGTGCGTGCCCTCTTGGTAGATCTGCGCGCGCGAGTTGGGGAGGGGGCGGGAGGGTCAGATCGAGAAGGTGGGTGGGTTTCACGCGCGCGGGGGGGCGATCGACCGCGCGTGGGGGGGCGGCGCGACGGACGCGGTTCCGGAAGATCTGGGAATTCGGCGCCGAATGAATTCCTCGGAATCGTCGCGCGCGACGGGACGAGCGGACGCGCGCCGTCGACGCGATCGCCTCCGCGCGCGTCCCGTCGCGGCATCTCGCGGCGCGCGCGAAACTCGAACGACGCCGCCATGCCGCGCGAAGGAGAGAGGCGTCCATCGCGGCGCGAAGGCGCGGCCGCCGCGCGATCCGATCCGCCGATCTCGTCGCACCTTTTGCTTCACGCCGGAGACGCGGTTGTACACGATCGCGCGGTGCCCGCCCTCGACGTTGAACAGGCCGTTGTACAGGCCGTAGACGCCGACGGAGCCGTACAGCGCGGTCTGCACGACGCCGGATATCACGCTCGCGCTCGGGAGCTTGACGTTCTTGAGGTTCTGCATCGTGGCAGAGGCGGAGACGTGCGACGCGCCGCGCGCAGTGATCGAATCGTGACGTCATTTGACGGAATGGCGGAAGCGCTCAGCGCGGAAAACGACCGCCCGCGCGTTCGTCGCGTCGTCAGTGATGTGGGCGCCGCGGCAGGGCGGGGAGAGCACGAGCTTCAAGTTCAACTTCGGCGGCGACGGCGGCGGCGAAGACGCGGACGACGACGCCGCCGCCGCCGCCGCCGCGCGCGCCCCCGCCGCGGACGTCGTCCGCGGCGTCGTCGTGGACGCGGCCGACGTGCCGCACCCCGCGCCCGGATGGATCAGAGAGGACGTGCGCGTTGAGCTCGGACGCGACGGCGAGTGGGCGACGTTCATCAAGGGCGCGAGCAGCGGAACGGCGGCGGCGCTGAAGCTCCGTGGCGCGCGCGAGGACGTCGCGGACGCGGACGTCGTCAAGGGGAAGTACGAGGGCGGGTTCAAGCTGTGGGAGTGCGCAGTCGACCTCGTGCGATTTATCATGACGCTCCCTGAGGAGGAGGAGGAAGACGACGCGTCCGCGTCCGCGTCCGCGTCCGCGTCGCCGTCGCTCTCGCTCTCGCTTCTCCGCGGCGCGAGCGTGCTAGAGCTCGGGTGCGGGCACGGCCTCCCCGCGATCGCGGCCGCGACGCGCGGCGCAAAGCGCGTCGTCTTCGCGGACTACAACCCGGAGGTGCTGTCGTCGTTGACGATTCCTAACGTCCGCGCCAACTTCGCACAGCTGTATGATGCGGCGAATGCGGCGGCGGCGCCTCCGCCGTCCACGTCGTTCGTCGGCGGCGACTGGTCCGACCTCCCTCGCTTCGTGCCGCGCGCGTCCGCGGACGTCGTCCTCGCCGCGGAGACGATCTACGCGCCGGAGTCGTACGACGCGCACGTCGCCGCGTTGACGCACGCGATGAAGGCGCGTTCGCATTCACACTGGTCCCCATACGACCGCGTTCGCGTTGTGAACGCCGTTCCTTAAGGACTGTATCTCCCGGCGGTCGTCTCTCTCCGTCCAGGGTCCCTCGGTTTCAATCCCGACACGCCGCGACGCCTTTCAACTCCTCCGACTGACGCCCTTCGACGCCACCCCCACGTCGCTTCCTACGGGTAATCACCCCGAAGCCGCCCGACGGCGTCGCGTTGATCGCGGCGAAATCGCACTACTTCGGCGTCGGCGGCGGCACCGCGCTGTTTAAGACCGCGTGCGAGAAGACCGGGGTGTTCGCGGTGAGGACCGCGCGCGAGTTCAGCGACGGCGCGTCGAACGTGCGCGAGATTTTGGTGGTGACGTTCAAGCGATGACGAACGAGAGGCGACGGCGCGTAGCACTCTTAGTTGTAGCGTACAGTACGTGTACACGTAGTCGATGATAAATACGATTAGCGAGGCGAAATGCTAGAATTACAAAAACCGTTCCTCCTCGACGCGACGTCAGAACGGCACGGAGCGCTGCTGCCTTTCCCGGTCCGCGAGTATCCTCGCCGCGTCGTCGCCGGTCACGCGCTTCACCCCCGGGAGGTAGTTCCTCCCCCCCATGCACTGTCCTTCCGTCCTCGGACAGTACGCGTCCAAGAACTTCAAGATGGCCATCCTCCGGTGCGAAAACGACGCCTGCTTCGCGTACGACATCTCTCCGAACGTCTGCGGGTCGAAGCGACCGACGTCGTCGGGGCGGGCGGGCGGCGTTCGGGGGCGCGTCAGACGGAGTCGCGAGGCGTCGAGGAGGACGAGCGTTTAAAGCGGCGAGGGACCCTGGGCGGAGAGAAACGCAAGTGAAGTCCTTAAGGATCGGGGTTCACCACGCCGACGCGGTCGTACGGGGACCGGTGTGGGAACCGGCGGGCGTTAGAATGAACGCACCTGGTCGTACCCCGCGGGCGTGAACACCGAGTTCCACGACGCCTTGCCGTGCATCACGCTCCCGCGCGGCGGCCCGCTGATGCACCCGACGAGCTCGCCGACGAACGTCCGCGCGTTCTTGATGGATTCCTCCCAGTGGAACCTCCCGCCGCGGAGGTCGATCGCCGCGAGCGTGCACGTGACGAGGCACGAGCGGTCTTCGTATCGCGAGCACAGGTTCCACAGCCCCTCCGGTCCGACGCGCTCGAGCATGGACTTGCAGTAGGGTCCGGGGAAGCCGTTCAGGCACTGCAGCGCGAGGCCGACGTCCTCGGTGACGAGGAAGTCCGCGCCTGGGAGGGAGGGACGGACGACGGGACCGGAGGGGTGTCGCGTCGGTCGGCGAGAGAGAGGAGGCAGGGCGAGACATGATTTGAACGGCGACGACGAGCGAACGGCACCGTCGAGACGACGCGCGCCGACGCGAGCGGCGACCACCGCGGACGCGAGGGAGGCGAAGCGCGCGCACCCTCGAGGACTTCCCGCCCGCGTCCGGTCTCGTGGAAGATCTTCACCGCCTCCTTCACCTTCCTCGTCGCGATCTCAACCTGCGAGCCCTGCACCTCGACCGGGTCCGCGTCCACGCGCTGGATCTCGACCCATCGAAGCTTGTCCACGTCCGCGCCGAGCGTGTTGTACTCGTCGATGACGCACTTCGCCTCCGCGAACTTCCCGTGGTTCCCGGTGCAGTACAGGATCTTGAACGGCTTGTCCGCCATGACGGCGCGCGCGCGAGAGTGGCGGACGGCGCGGCGAGCGAGCACTCTGTTCATCAGTCGCGTGATGGAATCGCAAACGACGTCAGATTTTTCATAAGAAACGTATGACGGAAGCGCTCACGGTGACGACGACGACGACGCGACGACTCGACTCGACTAGCACAGCGACTCCGGATCGACGTCCGTCTCCTCGCGACTCGCGAGATCCTTCACTCGCACTTTCCCTTCCGCCCACTCCTTCTCCCCAAGCAGCACGACCCTCGCGGCGCCGCTCCGCTCCGCGTGCTTGAACACCCACTTCGGCTTCTTCCCGTCCTCGATCACCAAATCCACCCGCCGCCCCGCCTTTCGAAGCCTCGCCGCGATCGCCATCGCCGCCGGCCGCAGCGCCGCGGTCATCGGATACACGAGGTCGTCCACGCACCCGGTCTTCAGCGACTCGGGAAGCAAGCCGCGGTCGTTCACGAGCTCCATGATGACCGCGTCGCCGAACCCGAACCCGACCATCGATCGGTCCTCGCCGCCGAGCGCGCCGAGAAGTTTGTCGTACCGACCGCCGCCGCAGATCGCTCGCAGCTCCCCGGCGCGGTCGAACCCCTCGAACACGACGCCGGTGTAGTACGACAACCCTCGGACGACGGACGCGTCGAAGACGAGCCAGTCCGCGTACCCGTACGCCTCCGCGTGCGAGAAGAGCGTCGTGAGATCCTTCACCGCGTCGGCGTCGGCGCCGAGCAACGCGGCCAGGTCGTCGATGGTTTTCATCTGAGAGTAATTGTCCATACGAGCGATGATATCGGGGTGGAGTCGAAAGGCGTCAGAAGCGGAGTTGAAAGGCGTCGAGATGGGCGTGTCGGGATTGAAACCGAGGGACCCTGGGCGGAGAGAGACGAACGCCGGGAGAGAAAGTCCTCAAGGAATGAAGTTCACGACGCGAACGCGGTCGTACGGGAACCAGTGCGAATGAATCAGAACGCACCTCCATCGCCGCAAGGATGCCGTCGATGGCGTCCTCCGTCACGCCCAACCCGGCGAGCTCCTCCACGATCTTCTCGCGCGGGAGCTTCTCGATCTTGTCCACGACGACGCAGACGGGCGCGAACGACGCCTCCGGGACGTCGTACCGCGTCAGCACGGCTTGGAGCACCTTCCTCGACGACACCTTGAGGCCGACGTCCGCGGACGTGATGCCGAGCCGCGTGAAAAACTCCACGATCGCCGCGAGGAGCTCCGCCTCCGCCTCCACGCCGTCGACGCCGACGATGTCCATGTTCCACTGGTAGTGCTCGCGCCTTCGCCCGCGCGTCATGCGCTCGTACCGCCAGCACTGACCGATCGCGAACCACTTGGCGGGGAGCGCGAGCGATTTCCCCTGCTGCAAGATGAGCCGCGCGAAGCTCGGCGTGAGCTCCGGTCGAAGCGCGACGCGCCGGTTGCCCTTGTCCTCGAAGTTGTACAGCTGCGTCGTGATCTCCTCGCCCGCCTTGCGAACGTACAGCTCCTCGGTCTCGAGCACGGGCGCGTCCCACTCCTCGAACCCGAACGTCCGCGCGACGTCGCGAAAGTGGCCGAACAGCCAGTTCCGCACGCGCATCTCCTCGGGGGCGAAGTCGCGCGTCCCCTTGGGCGGCTGCAGGTCGATCATCTTCTTCCGCGCGCCGTCCGACGACGCGCGGTCCGGGGACGTCGTCGTCGTCGAGCGGCCGCCGCCCGCGGACGCCGCCGCCGGCCCCGCGCGGATTTGCGACGTGCTGAAAAGTCGGCGGCGCGCGAGCGACGGCGACGACGACGGCGACGACGGCGACGACGGCGCGACGCGCGCGGCGGACGCGGCGCGGCGCGCGCTGAGGAGCGAGCGGAGCGTCGTCGGCGCGCGCAGCATCGCCCTCGGATGCGCGGTGAGCATCCTGCCTGGGGGTGAGGGGGCTGCGCGGAGGCAATGGGTGGGGGGGGGGGCGACGTCACGGCCGCTGTCGTCATCCTCATCAGCCTTATCGTTTACCCGCGGGCGCGATCGCGTCCGCGTCAGAAAAAAGTTACCCCGCGCGGCATCGCGCGCGCCATTCGCACGCACGACGCGCACGCCGACGCCTCGCCCGTCGCGCACGTCACGCCAAACGCTCTAACGCGCACGCATCGCATCGCTCGCCGCGCGCGCTCGCTCGCCGCGACCTCGAACACCCCAGCCCGGCGCCAGATCCGGACTGTTCAAACCGCGTCGCGAACGCGTCGGTTGTTAATATAAATATCCCGATGAACGCCGCGCTGCTCTCCTCCGCGCGCGCGCTGACGACGCCGCGCGCGCTCCGCGGACGCTCGCTCGCGTCGACGCGCGTTTCGTCCGTCCGCGCGTCAGGAGCGCGCGCGATGGCGGCACCCGCGAAGGGCACGAAGGTGATCGTCCAAGGCAGGCACCTCGAGATCACCGAGGCGATCCGCGACTACTGCGAGCAGAAGATCAACAAGGCGGTCTCGCACTTCGACATGCACGACGTCCGCGAGGTGGACGTCACGTGCAGCGCGCGCTCGGAGAAGCAGCAGGGCGGGGATCTGCAGATGACCCAGGTCACCGTCTACACGCGCAACGGCGTCGTGCGCTCCGAGGAGGAGGCGGACAACCTCTACGCGTCCATCGACGCCGTGAGCGACAAGATCGAGCGCAAGCTGCGAAAGATCAAAGAGAAGAAGAACAGCAAGAAGGCGGGGAAGACGAAGGCGAACCCGAAGGCGCAGACCGCGGACATCGTCGCCGCCGCCGCGGAGGCGGATGAAGCGCGCGCGGATGAGATCGAGTTCGAGGAAACCGTGGGGGTCAAGTACATGGCGGTGAAGACCTCCACGGCGATGGAGGCTGCCGAGGAGATGGAGTCCTTGGGTCACGTGTTCTACGCGTTCAAGAACAAAGCGAACGGCGGGGAAGTGAACGTGGTGTACAAGCGCGACGCGGGCGGGTACGCCGTGCTCGTGCCCGTGGACATGGACGAAAACTAAACTGAACCGAGCGGAGGATCGGCTTCGATTCGGTCGGTCGCGCGCCCCGCGCGAGACGCGAGCGTGAGACCTCCGTCTGTCGTGTGTTCATCATACTGTATTGCGAATATCACACCACTACCGAGTTCGTTCGCGTCAGACGTCAGACGTATCGAAACAGCTCCCCCAACCGCGTGATCGGCTCCCCCTCGTGTCCGACCCGGACGACCGTCGACGACGTCGACGCCCCCGGCGACCGCGGCGGCGACGCGCACGTCACCCTCTTCTCGTCCGCATCCGTCGCGTCCACCCAGATCGCCGCCGTCTTCGACCCGAAGAGACACCCCGACCCTCTGCCGTCCGCCGCGCCGAGCCAGTTCCCGTGCACGACGACCGTCGTCCCCCCCGCCGCGGGCCCGTAATCCGGCTCGATGGACGCGATCTCCGCCTGCTTACACGTCGCGCTCAACTCGTCCGCCCAGTCCGGGAGCGGACAGAAAAACGGGTTCTGCCCGAGGTTGACGACGCGGTCGTGGTAATCCGCGGGACGGTCGTGCCGCGCGGGCAGACGCGGGATCGCGCCCTCGCCGCCCTCGCCGTCGTCCAGCGTCTCATCCCACAGCGTGTCCGGCAGGCGGCCGGTGAGCTTGTTGTGCGACAGGTCGCTCTCGCGTAGGCAGGGGTGCGTCGCGAGCCACGGCGGGACGGACCCGGTCAGCTGGTTCTGGTCGAGCTTGAGCTTGCGGAGCAGCGGGAGAGACTCGAGCGACGGCGGAATCGCGCCGACGAGCGCGTTCATCGAGAGCGTCAGCTCCGCGAGCTCCGTCGCGTTCGCGAGCGCGCTCGGGATCTCGCCGACGAGCGCGTTTTGCGAGAGGTCTAAGCGCGCCAGGGCTTCGCCGTCGCCGAGCTCGGGGGGGATTCCGCCGACGAGTCTGTTCCCTTGCAGTTGCAGCGACGCGAGCTTCGGCATCGATCCGAACTGGCTCGGGATCGTCCCCGCGATGGCGTTGAAGTGCGCGTGGAATTCCACCAAGTGCTTCGCCTCGAGCAGCGCGGCGGTCGGCAGAGGGCCGGTGAGTCGGTTCCCTTCCAGATAGAGGTGCTTCAGGAGCGGCAGGTTCGTGAGGTACGCGTCTGGGATCGGGCCCTCGAACGCGTTTTGATGCATGATCACCGCGCGCAGCGTCGGAATCTTCGGAAGTATCGACGGCAGCTTCCCCTCGAACTTGTTCCGAGAGAGGTCCAGGTACTCCAGCTTCGAGAGGCGCTCGAACGAGCTCGGGAGCTCGCCCTCGAGCTCGTTCGAGCCCAGGTCCAAGGTTTCGAGCTCGGTCAGCTCCGCGATCGCGCGCGGGACGTCGCCTTCGAACGCGTTTTGACCCAGCCGGAGATGTTTCAACTTCTTCAGACGCGTGATCGCCTCCGGCACCGGCCCGGAGAGCTTGTTCTGCGACAGGTCCAGGAGCCGCAAGTTCTCGCACTGAACGATCGACTCCGGGACCTCGCCGGCGAGCCCCGTGTTCGAGAGCGTGAGCTCCTCGAGGTTTTTCAGCTCGCCGATCCAGGATGGAAATTTTCCCTTGACGTCGTTGTTTCCGCGGAGCGACAGCCGCGTGAGCGACTTCATCCCCGCCCACTCGCTCGGTATCTTGCCGGACAGCTTGTTCTTCACCTCTAACCCGCTCTCGCCGAGGTACAGAACCTCCAGCGATTTCATCTTCCCCATGCTCTTCGGCAGCGACCCGCTCAGGTCGTTCGCGCTCAGGTCTAAGTGACGCAAGTTCGTCAGCCGTCCCATCTTGTTACTGAGGTGCCCGGAGATTCGATTAGACGACAACACGAGCGACTGGAGCTTCGTCATCCCGTACAGCTCGTCCGGTATCTTCCCGCTGAATAAGTTATCGCTCAGGTCCAAGTACACGAGCTCGTCGAGCTTCGCGAGCGCGGTGAGGTTAAACTGTCCCATGCACGCGACGTTGTTCAGATTCATCCACAGCTCCGTGACTCGGCCGCCGTGACACACGACGCCGTGCCAGCCGTTCGCGCACGGCTCTCCGACGCCCCAATTCTGCTGCACGCTCCACCGAAGCCCGTTGCACTGCTCGTAAAACTCCTCGAGCGCTCTCTTATCCGAGGACGTCGGCACGAGCGCGTACCCCTCGTCCGTCGCCGCGGGTAAAATCTGCACCGTGCCGTCGTCGGTCCACCGCCTCGGTCGATGCTCCGGACGACCGACGCCGACGCCGCCGCCCCACGCGTGCCTCCACGTGTCGCCCCATCGCATCGCCTTCCCGGTCTGCGGGTTGACGTACGCCGTGGCCTCTTTCTTGAGCTGCTCCATCATCTCCACCGCGGCCTTATCGACGAACGTGCTCTCGTCCATCGCCTTGCGCGGGAGGGTCGCGACGCCGCCGCCGCCGGTTTCGGTTTTTTTTTCCATCGAAGACGCCTTCTTCGACGGCGCCGCCGCCGCCGCCGCGTCGCCGCCGCCCGAGGACGCGACTACGCCGTCGCCGCCGCCGACCGCGGGCATCTCCGCGGCGTACGCGGACGCGTCGTCGTCGTCGTCGTCGTCGTCGTAATCGATCGCGCGCCGCGACTTCGCTTTGCCGCCGCGGCTTCCCGAGAGCATCGCTTTGATCTTTCGATTCGTCTCGTTCGGCTTCCTCGGCGGCCGCGCGTTCGCGGCGATGCGCGCCGGGAGCTGGTACCGGAGGAAGTACTCCTCGTACTTCTTCAAGTTCCTCTCCTGGGTGGACGACGACGACGACGACGACGACGACGAAGACGCCGCCGCCGCGCACGCGCCCTCGCTCGCGTCGCACGTCGCGTCGGCGTCGGCGTCGCGCGCGTCGAACATCGATCCTCCGTCGAGCGACGACGGAGGCTCGACGTCGTCCGCCTGCCAGATCCCGTCGCTCAGCAGCCCCGCGGCCGCGGGGCCGCCGGGTGCGAGCTCCTTGAGCGCGCGCTCCGCGGCGATGAGGTGCGGCGGGAGCTTAGGCTGCGGGGACGACGACGGATGGGGGGGGTGAGATCGCGACGAACGATCGTTCGATCGGTCGATCGATCGGCGGGAAACAAACAACGCGACGATGAATTCCCGCGCCGCGTCCGCGCGCGCGCACCTTCGAGTACAGCCGCGGTCTCGGCCGCGGCCCGAACGCGTCCGCGGGCGCGGCGACGTGCAGAAGGACCGCGACGCATATCGCCGAGAGCCAACCGAGGCGCGGCATCGTGGGCGCGTCGTGCTGCTCGACGGGACTGTGGCGACGAGGCCGCGGGGCAGCGGTGTTTTTTCACGCCACGCGCGAGTTCGAAAACGACAGCCGAAATCTGGGCACCCTCAGAATCGCTGCCGCACACCGCCCCCGAGACCTCTCGCGTCATCACGACGCGACGCGCGCGGGACGCGGAGGCGTCTCGACGCGCGGGCGGGCGCGATGTATAAGTTCTTCAAGCCGGACGGGAAGTCCAAGCCCGGGGGCGGCGGAGGGTCGGGGAGACGCCGCGTCGAGATCGAGGCGGACGACGACGGCTGGAGAACGACCCCGCGCGAGGCCGACGCCGCGCCGCCGCCGGAGAGGTGGACGGACGACCGCCCGCGCAAGGACTCGAGCGAGGCCAGACAAGACTGGTCCGGCGACGCGCGCTTCCGCGAGCTCCGCGACCGCGACGGCGGAAGACGTCGCGGCGCGGAGGACGAGACCGTGATGCCGTCGAGCGATCGCTTCGGCGACGAAATGACGAACGTCGTCTTCAAGCGCGCGCGAAGCCACGGAAAGTGCCTCGCGAAGCCGCAAACGCCGACGCGCGGGAACGGCATACCCATGGGAGGCGTCGTCGTGCACTTCCCCGCGGGCTTGACCCCGCACGTCCCGCAGAAGATCACGATGAGCAAGGTGATCGCGGCGCTGCAAAAGCGACAAAACGCGCTCGTGGAGTCGCCCACGGGGACGGGCAAGTCGCTCAGCCTCCTGTGCAGCGCGCTCGCGTGGCAAGAGGCGAAGAAGCGCGAGGTCGCGGAGGAGAACGAGCGCGTTCGCGAGAGGAACACGACGCGGATGAACGCGTATCAAGACGCGCTGCTCGCGTGGACCCGCGGGGAGGAACCGCCCGCGCCCGCGCCCGCCGACACAGCTGGCGCCGACGCCGACACGGCTGGCGCCGGCGCGCCGCTCGAGCCCGTCGCGAGCGCGGACCTCCAACAGAAGATGGAGACGTCCGCGCACGTGAAGAACGAAGACGGCGTCGTCGCGCCGGCGAGGCGCGGGGGCGGGGGCGGGGGCGGGGTTGAGGACGAGCCCGGCGCGGGCGTCGGCGGCGGCGAAGAAGAAGAGGAAGAAGAAAAAAACGTTTCCGCGCCCGGCGCCGCCGTCAAACGCGAGCGCGTCGACGGGTTCGCCCTCGCGTGCGGCTCCCCCGACGTCTCCGTGCACGTGCTGAGGGAAGAAGACGCGCCCGTGATCGAGAGCGACCACTTCGAGCGGTTTCGCATGGGCTCGGCGGCGAAGATCGAGCGTCGCGAGGAGGGCGCGTCGGTCGAGTTGAAACCGGAGGCGCTCCTCTCCGCGGGCCACGGGACGTTCCCGCCTCTGAAGCAGCCCGGTCAGAGAGGCCCGATGCCCGCGCGACCGGAGATCGAACCGCTGAAGGCGACGCCGAAGATATACCTGTGCTCGAGGACTCACTCGCAGCTGCACCAGCTCGTGAAGGAGCTGAAGCGCACGCCGTACCGACCGCGATACACGATTCTCGGCTCGCGTCGGCAGTACTGCCCCATACGTAAAACCGACGAAGAGTGCATGGAGCTCACGAAGGATAAAGCGCGGCGCCCGGACGGGACGCAGTGCTCGCACTACAACAACCAC
>Ga0181560_10002361_pt1 | contig 17539 bp, 14 predicted proteins | sample 011ome_20_FD_133751 | JGI IMG/M metagenome (GOLD analysis project Ga0181560, IMG submission 133751) | Coastal salt marsh microbial communities from the Groves Creek Marsh, Skidaway Island, Georgia - 011509CT metaG (megahit assembly) | ecosystem: Environmental > Aquatic > Marine > Intertidal...
AAAGTGAAATAGAATATTTTGGCGCTCCGGGCAGGATTCGAACCTGCGACCTGCCCCTTAGGAGGGGGCCGCGCTATCCAGCTGTGCCACCGGAGCGTAATCAAGGCACTAGTCTTAGCGGGCGAGAATGTTATCACAGCCCGCATGCCCTGCGTACTCCTCTGTGAAGGTTTAGCAGACTGTTTTCTCCCTGTTTTACTCCCTACCTAAGCTATGGGTTTTTGCCAGGCTAAATTCTTTCTGATTTTTTCCTGTGAATTTATTACTATCACGGTTTGATTATTACACTCCAATTCCTCAATACGTATTTACATGTCTGCAACTATTATTCCTTTTGAACTCCCCAAAAATGAAGCGGTGATGTCCGTTCATAGTCTGATTCCGGAAACCGCCATGACAGCACAGATGCTCGGCACCGAGCGCGAAAGTCATGCAGTGCAAGTTAGTGCCGATGGACTGATGTTGACAGTGGGCTATTCCATCATGGAAGCCACTGAAGTCTGGATTACCAATCGCAAGGGTCAAACCTCGGAAGGCATTGTCCTCGCCCATGATTATGATTCAGGACTTGCCCTGCTTCGACCCGCCACTTCACTCGGCACTAATTATCTTGAAACCGCTGACGCGTCCACGGTAAGCGTTGGCGATAGAATCAGCATTGTCACCAGTGAAAACAGCAAAGCCATGGATGCCGTGATATTCGCCAGAGAGCAGTATGCCGGTCGCTGGGAGTATCTGCTTGAAGACGCTTTTTATACTGTCCCCTTATGTGAGCACTGGTCAGGTGCTGGCCTCTTGAACAAGGAAGGAAAGCTTTGCGCTATTGGCTCTCTCGCCCTGGGCCTGAAAGGGCCGACCGGGGATATTGTGCCGGGCAACCTTTTTATTCCAGTGGATCTGGTAACTCCTCATCTTGAACACATGAGCAACCATGGCAAAAAACCAGGCGCTTTACGTCCCTGGCTGGGCACACTGGTTGAAGAACATGATGCCGAACTTTGTGTTGTTGGTCTCTACATGGGTGCCCCTGCCGCCAGAGCTGGCATTCGCACTGGCGACATTATTCTTTCCGTCGCTGACCAGCCGGTTTCCTCAATGGCAGGGTTTTTCCGTACGCTCTGGCATTTCGGTCCTGCCGGAACACGCATACCATTGACGGTGAAAGCCGGAAACGATGGCGAAACCATCAAAGAAATCATTCTTGATACTATCGATCGCGATAGTTTCTTTATTCAGCAATCCCAAAATATGCTGAATTAGCCCGGAGCCTGTTATGCGTTTAATGTCCTGGAATGTAAATGGAGTTCGGGCGGCCGTCAGCAAGGGATTCGTTCCCTTGGTCGATAGTCTTAACTGCGATGTGATTTGTCTGCAGGAAACCAAGGCCCAGGATGATCAGGTTATCACCGCGCTGGAAGAGCTTGAGGGTTTTCATGTCTACCCTAATTCTGCGGTAAAAAAAGGCTATTCAGGTACAGCCATTCTTACCAAGGAGAAACCAATATCTGTCACCAATGATATAGGTATCGATATTCATGATCAGGAAGGACGGGTTATTTGTGCTGAATATCCGGGTTTTTTTCTGGTTACGGTCTATACACCCAACTCCGGGAATGGACTGAAACGTCTGGAGTATCGACAACAATGGGACAAGGAGTTTTGTGCTTATCTCGTGAGTCTTGAAAAACACAAACCAGTGATTGTTTGTGGCGACCTTAACGTGGCGCACAAGGATATTGATCTGGCCAGACCAAAACCAAACTACAACAAGACTGCGGGCTTTACCCAAAAAGAAATTGATGGTCTGGATAACCTGCTGGCGGCCAATTTCGTTGATACTTTTCGCCATCTCCATCCTGACACGATTAAATACAGCTGGTGGAGTTACCGGGCCGGGGCCAGGGAGAAAAACATTGGCTGGCGCATAGATTATTTCCTCAGTTCAGGCGCACTGACCAAAAACATCAAAAAAGCAGAAATACATAATCAGATTACAGGCTCGGACCATTGCCCGGTACTTCTTGAAATAGATTGATATAACGTCCCTTCTGAACCTTTCTAAAACTGCACAAGCAACTCAATTAAAATTGTAGCTTTACTGTGGCGTACCTTGTAACAAGCCAAGGCCACCTAGTGCTGAACCTGCTCCATTGGTCAAGGCAAAACCGGTAACAAAACCATTGCCTGCCGTAAATCCACCATTCATGCTGCCGCTGATACCATTGGAGAAACTGCCCATACTTGCTGTAGCTCCGCTGACACTGCCGCTAAAAGACGTGGACCAGCTTTCACTACCTCCTACTGTAGCGTTGAAAGAGCCGTTGCTGATGTTGCCTGAATTCAGATTGACGTCAAAACCAATCGCAAGACCGGTCAGGCTGCCCGCAGTTCCAGAACCACTAAATTGACCATTACTGCTAAATCTCCACCTGCCAGAGGTTGAGCGCATTGCATCCATATCGGCTGGCTGATTAACCGTAAGTGCCGTTAATGCGACGCTTGTGTTTGCCTGCACTGAGGCCACACCAGGAATAGACCAGGCTCCCCAGCCAGCCCCCAAATTCGGGGTCCCGGTGCCTGCAGGGGCATTTCCACTGGAACTGCTTCCATTACCACCACCATTACCGCTGTTCCCGCCAGAATTACTGCTATTACCGTTGGTATTTCCGCTGTTGCCGTTGGTATTTCCGCTAGTGCCGCTATTGCTGTTGTTGGCATTTCCATTGTTACTGTTGCCATTGCCGTTGCTGTTGCCATTGCTGTTCCCGCTATCTGAGACAGAATCATCGTCAGTTGCATCACCTGCATCGGCCGGATCTAAAGAATCGTCTGAATTGTCGCTTGCGTCACTGTTCTCGTTACCGTTGCTATTTCCGTTTCCATTACTGTTGCCGTTACCGTTGCTATTTCCGTTTCCATTACTGTTGCCGTTGCCGTTGCTATTTCCGTTTCCATTACTGTTGCCGTTGCTGTTTCCGTTTCCATTGCTATTGCCGTTGCTGTTTCCGTTTCCATTGCTGTTGCCGTTGCTGTTTCCGTTTCCATTGCTGTTGCCGTTGCTGTTTCCGTTTCCATTGCTGTTGCTGTTGCTGTTTCCATCATTGTCATCAGACGAAGATTCGGGGTCATCACCAGACGCCCCACTGTCTGTCCCAGTGCCATCACTGCTTCTATCATCAACTAATTTGAAAGTAGAATCTTCCTGCTCCTGCTCTTCCCCTTGAACCGGTTCGCCATCCGATAAAACAAGATTTTCCAGTTCCCTTAAGTTATTAACCGGATTAATCTGAATCTCGATATTGGCATTGGCGCTGTTTAAGCCTTCAGTGGATGCCAGAGAAAGTGTATTTCCACTACTATTATCGACAACGACATTTATGATGACAGCATTACGATTATCAATTTCAGTGGTTTCATCAGATGCAGTGTCGCTTCCAGAAACAGGAGTTCTGGTTCGGTATAAGGGATAGCGGGAAGCAAGCGCTTGATTGTTCTGAAGGTCATTGGATAAATTGGGGTTGTTTGCTGCGTCTTCACTTAAACGTACCAAGGCCGCTATCACGTCTGCATTGTCATCGTTACTATTATTGGCAATGGCTACAGCAGTGTTTGTCTCGGAGTTAGCTTGATCAACATCTTCTGTGGCCAGTGCCGCAGGTATTTCTTCAGAATTATCGTCAGCTTCCTCTTCTTCAGCATCTGCAGCATCTGCAGCGGCATTAATGCTAATGTTTCCAAGCTGGACAGGTATCACAAGCAAACCTCTGGGTGCTCGCCCGCGATTGGTTCTGCTGAAATCAAAATCTGCGCCAATCCCTAAATCCAGGCCACCATCAGCATTACTGACTGTGGTGCCACCGTCATAGACTGCGGTAAACAGCGCATCGAGAAAATCATCAATGTACGCTTCATGGGTGGTTCCCCGAACACCGATAGATGCAAATTGAGTGTCGATGCGATACACATCTTCGTCACTTATCAAACCATCAATAGTTCTGAATCCACCACGCACCAATTCCATGAGGGCGCGATCAGTAGCACCACCTTCACCATCAAAGCTGTATTCGTTGAAAATGAATTCGGAGTTTTCCTTAAGGGCAATAATGGCTGAGTCCACCATACGGATCTGGACGAATCCATCAGGACCCGTGACGATTGTGTCTTGTGCAAAGATTTCCGAGCGTCTAAGCAGCTGCCTGGAATCACCCTGGGCAGATACAGCCCGTACTGCCCCCTTGGCCTGAACGATCCGGCCAATCACCTCATCTTGATTTTCTTGTGCAAAAAGCGGTGCGCCACTAAACAGCATTAGAATAATGGAGAAGCAGAGAATTCGGTTTTTGGTGGTATAACTTTTCATTATTTTCCTGACCTATTCAGACCTTTCTGGAAAACAAAAAAACACCAGAGCAAGTTTAAGGGTTTACTAACGGGTCTCACATGGCTCTTTTTTGATAAAGCCCTATTTGTAAGAGTCAATAAAGCCAATGATTAATATCGTTATGCCATTATGGTAAAAATCAAAGAGTTCAGTAGCTTACTCGTGAAACCTAAAGCAAAGCAAAACAATTGTAAATTGTTGTGAGCTACATCACATTTTGTTGCAAGTTAAGTATATCGATGTTATATCCATATATATCAATAGGTTATATCATTTAATTAATGCTATTTATAATATATTGAATTAGGATACAGGAGATTTTCACCTAGACAAATCAGTGGTTTCGAGCTAGTTAGCTCAATTTTTTACTAATTTTTCGATGACAGGAAAGCAGGCCTGGATAAGTTTGTTATTTCTCTTTTTATTTGAGTCGGGCACACAGTTCATAAAACCCGATACCGTAAATTCTTCGGACATTGAATCAGCGACCTCATTAAATAAGATGTGCATAAATTTATCGTTCAGGAATCGGAAACCTGAGGCAGTACTTATTTATCAGCTATACAAGGCCCATTAAATTAAGTGCGATTAAGCCCGATATATGATTTACTCTTAGCGTTTTGCAGGCATCAGTCCTGGACAATAATAAAAAACAACTAACTTAAATAAATACTACAAAGGGGATTTCTATGTCTCAAAATGATTCTAGTAACTGGGATACCAGTTATGAGTGGAAAATAATTTTACTCCTTAGCCTGACCTTTGGTTTGGTGGGTCTGGATCGCTTTATTCTGCCTGTAATCCTGCAGGATCCAAACTCCACTATGGGTGTGGACCTTGGCTTAACGCCGGAAGATGGCGGCGTACTGGCTGGCTACCTCGGCATGGCCTGGGGGGTTTCCGCATTTGTCATGGGATATATGGCGGATAAACTCGGACGTCGCGCCGTTCTGGTCCCTGCCATTTTGATCTTCTCTTTAATGTCTGCTTTCAGCGGCATGGCCACCTCCATCATGATGCTGGTCATCGTACGAGTCATCATGGGTTTGGCTGAAGGACCCGTAGCCTCAACCGGTGTTGCAGTAGCGGTGGAAGCGTCCAAACCATCACGCATGGGCTTAAACAACGGTATCTTCCAGTGCATGATCTCACTGTTTGGCCTGGCACTGGCGCCTTTCATCGCCTCGCGCCTGTTGGCTATCTATGAATGGCATATGGTTTTTATGCTGGTAGCAATACCCGGTGTGATCATCGCAATCATTATGTGGTTTGTAATACGTGAACCACTGAAACAAATGGCCAACAAACCCGGTGGCGAAGCAGCCCCTGAAATGTCAATGAAATCTGTACTTGGCATGTTTGGTCATCGCAATGCCAAAGTCGCGCCATTGACACTAATTTGTGCCATGGGCGGCATATTCGTGATTGCGGCGCTGTTATTTGCTTATCTCACCGCGCCTGAAGTTGCCGGTGGACTGGGCCTTGAATCTTTTGCTGCCGCCAATGTGTTTACAGCAGTGGGTGTGGGTGGGGCTATTGGCCAGTTTGCCATGCCGGCACTGTCAGATATTTTTGGTCGTAAAATAACCACGCTGATATCCTATATTCTGGCAGCAGTTTTCCTGTTTACCTTTTCTCAAGCCGGACCGGAGAACACAACGGTATTATGGATACTTCTGTTCTTCTCCTCCCTGTTTAACTTTGCCGCGCTGGCAATCCTGGCTGGCCCGGTAGCCGCAGAAGCTGCCCCTCCAGGCATGCTGGCCTCCATGGCAGGCTTTGTGATTTTTGCCGGTGAGTTTATCGGTGGCGGCATCAGCCCGATTATTGCCGGTGGACTGGCCACGGATTATGGGCTGAGGGCGGCGATTTACTTTGCCTGCTGTGGTCTGGCCCTTGGTTTCGTAGTGGCATTGTTCCTTCAGGAAACTGCCCCAAGCAAAGTTGCTCACTTACATATGGGCAAGGAAGAAGCCACACCTCCAATGTAATAATATGTAAAAGTAATTGAAGGACATTAAAAAGCCCCGGTAATAAATTACCGGGGCTTTTTTTTGAATTGCGTTTTGCTTCGTTATTCAGGAATGTAATATGCCATCCCGGACATAAGCAATCGGGCCGTTCTCATGATTGCTGTACTTTTTGGGTCAAGGGTTTCAGGATCATCACTGAGTTCCACTTCTACCGCCAACGCGCCGGTGGGATGCTCCACATAGCAAAGCTTTTTCTCACCCTCGGGAATAACAGCCACATCATTGCCTACCGCACCCGCTGTAGTAGCGCCCACTGCCACACTGGCACCAGCCAGCACCCCTACCGCATCATGAACGCGATGGGGAATAAAGCTACGGGTATTAATCAGTCCACCCTTTTTAGGCGCTGACACTATGGTCATTTTAGGGACGGTTTTGTCTTTCACATCACCCAGATTCATCAACGGCCCTACTTTAAGGCGAATGGCTTCCACCTGGTCTTTCAGGGCCTGATTATTTTCCAGCTCAGCGATATCCTCATCACCATTCAAGCCAAGTGACTGTGCCGCAATCATTACCACAGGCATGCCGTTATCTACCATGGTCACAGGAATCCCATCTATGTCATCAACCGGGTTACCAGTAGGGAACAATTCGCCACAACTGGAACCCGCCACGCCCACAAACTCAATCATTATGGGAGCATGAGTACCGGGCACACCATCGATGGCAGCATCGCCATCATATCTGACCTGTTTGCCCGGAGTCTGAATGCGCTGGCGGGCAATACTGTCGGTATTTTCCATGTAGACAGACACCAGCGTTTCTCCGTCCTGGGCTTCTACCAGCCCGGTTTCAATGGCAAAGGGGCCGACGCCGGCAAGGATATTTCCGCAATTCTGCGCGGTTGAAGTACGCGCCTCATCTACCACTACCTGAACAAACAAGTAATCTACATCGATTCCCTCACGCTCTGATTTCTTCACTATAGCCACTTTACTGGTCAGCGGATGCGCGCCGCCCACCCCATCAATCTGGCGACTGTCCGGGGAGCCCATAATACGCAACAGGGCCTGCTCACGAGCAGCGGGATCAACGGGCAAGTCACTGTCCAGATAATAGGTCCCTTTGGACGTACCACCACGAAATAACATACAGGGTATGGCGTTTTGCATTCAATTCACCTGATTTCAAAAACAAGTAGCGCATTATCTGGTTTTATCTGTCAGATTGAAACTCCTGCGCCAGCATCAGCCAATAGGTGATAAGCCGGTTACTGAGATGATGAGGACTTAATTACAGGCAAATGAGATTTGAGCATAACCCGTTCAGTTCATATAATGAGCCTCCATTTTTATCAGCAGGAACTTTCGATGCATAAACCCGTAGCTGTTCGTAATATCCCCCGTGCAGATCAATCTGTTATTGACGATTTAGGTTCAATGGGAGTTGCCACTGTCCATGAAGCCCAGGGTCGTGTTGGCCTGATGAAACCTTATATGCGTCCCGTTTATGACGGGGGCCGACTTGCCGGCAGTGCCGTCACTATTCTGGCTCAGCCTGGCGACAACTGGATGGTGCATGTGGCCATCGAATTGTGCCAGCCCGGCGATATTCTGGTAGTTGGGCTTACGGCTGACAGCACCGATGGCTTTTTCGGAGACCTGCTCGCGCATTCCTGTATGGCAAGAGGCGTCAAAGGCCTCATTATTGATGCCGGTGTGCGTGATACGCTGGATCTTAAGGAAATGGGTTTTCCGGTGTGGTCCAAAGCCATTCATTCCAAGGGCACAGTCAAGGAAACCCTGGGCTCAGTCAATGTACCGATTGTGTGTGCCGGTGCCCTGGTTAATCCTGGCGATGTCATTGTTGCTGATGGCGATGGGGTCTGCGTGGTGCAACGCAAACATGCGCCTGCTGTGAGGGACAAATCCCGCCAGCGTGAAGATGCCGAAGTGGCCAAGCGCGAACGCCTGCTGGCCGGAGAACTCGGACTGGATATTTACAATATGCGTGGCCGTCTGGAAGAAGCCGGCCTGGTCTACGTGGATTCACTGGACGATCTCGACAAATAAATTCTATTTTTTTCAGGGGTAGTTAAATGAAAGTATTAATGATTGGACACGGGGCTTTTGCCCAGAAACACATGGATGGTATCGACAAGATTGATGGCGCCGAAGTGGTCTCCATTTGTGGCCGCCGCGATGAAGCCACCAAAGCCGCCGCAGAAGCGCGGGGCATTCCCCACTGGAGCACTGACCTGGATGAATGTCTGGCCCAGGATATTGACTGCGCCATTATCACCTCAGCCACCCAGGTCCACGCCGAACAGGCCATAAAATGTCTTGAAGCCGGTATCCACGTGGAAGTGGAAATTCCCATGGCCGATACCATCGAAGACGCCCGCGCCATTTGCGCCGCCCAGGAAAAAAGTGGTCTGGTGGCCATGGCGGGACACACGCGCCGTTTCAATCCTTCCCATCAGTGGGTGCATAACAAAATCACCGCCGGTGAATTGAATATCCTGCAAATGGATGTACAAACCTATTTCTTCCGCCGCACCAATATGAATGCAGCCGGTGAGCCTCGCAGCTGGGTAGACCATCTGCTTTGGCATCACGCCTGCCATACCGTTGACCTGTTCCAGTACCAGACTGGCGAAGTAGTCAGCGAATGTTTTGCCCTGGAAGGCCCCCATCACCCTGAACTGGGCATTGCCATGGATATGTCCATCGGCATGAAGGTCCCTTCCGGCGCCATCTGCACCCTGTCCCTCTCCTTCAATAATGATGGACCGCTGGGTACCTACTTCCGCTATATCGGTGACAACGGTACCTACCTGGCCCGATATGACGATCTGTTTACCGGTGCGGAAGAACAGATTGATGTGAGCAAGGTGGACGTCAGCATGAACGGTATCGAGCTTCAGGACCGGGAATTTTTTGCTGCAATCAAGGAAGGTCGTGAACCTAATTCCAGCGTTGCCCAATGTCTGTCAGCAATGGAGACACTGGATAAACTGGAACAGTGCCTGAACGCACAAAAGTAATTCGTTCTGCTCTTTAACTTAAGATTAGGCGGAGAATAGCCTCAGCGTTTTCTCCGCCTGATTCATACAACACAATAATCCAATACAGAGGTAGTAATGCAAACCCGTAAAATCGGTCACTTTGAAGTTAAAGCCATTGGTCTTGGCTGCATGAGCATGTCCCATGCTTACGGCACACCTGATATCGCTGAAGCAGAACTCGCTCTGCACAAGGCCTTGGATATCGGTTATGACTTTCTCGATACCGCGGCACTTTATGGCTTTGGCAAGAATGAAGAACTGCTGGGGCGCGTGCTCAAGGATCGTCGCGATGAATATGTGCTGGCCAGCAAGTGCGGCATCTTTCTGGACCCCGAAGGTGGCAAGCGCAAGATTGATGGCCACCCTGCTGTGATCAGGAAAACCTGTGAAGACGCCCTGAAACGTCTGCAGACCGACGTTATTGATTTGTATTACCTGCATCGCTGGGACAAGAACGTCCCGGTGGAAGAAAGCATTGGCGAGATGTCGCGCCTGGTGGAAGAAGGCAAGGTTCAGGCCCTGGGCATTTCCGAGGTCTCTGCAGACACCCTGCGCAAAGCTCACGCCGTGCATCCCATGGCAGCCATTCAGACCGAATATTCCCTGTGGAGCCGTAATGCAGAAATTGCAGTACTGGATGCCTGTAAGGAACTGGGGATTACCTTTGTCGCTTTCAGCCCGCTGGCCCGAGGCTTTCTCACGGGCAAACTTACTGATCCGGCCGCGCAGCTGGAACAGGGTGATTTACGTTTGAACATGCCCCGCTTCAATGCCGAAAACTATGCCAAGAATATGGCTCTGTATGCCCAGTACGAAAAAATAGCCGACGATGTTGGCTGTACCCCTGCCCAGCTTTCCCTGGCCTGGTTACTGGAGAAAGATGACAACATCATCCCCATTCCCGGCACCAAGCACACTGAGTATGTGGTGGAAAACTTTGGCGCACTGGAGGTGTCACTGGATGCCGCTACCATGACAAAGCTGGATGAACTGATCAATACCGATACCGTCGCCGGGCCACGTTATCCTCCCGGCGTACAGGTTGAAATTGATACGGAAGAATTTTCTGAGGCCTGAACCCGGCGCTTTCAGACTGAGTAGCAGAGTTACTCTGAAGAATTATTGCCACCATCATTGTTTTGACTATTGATACTGGCAAGCGCTGCGGCAATAACCGCAGCATTTTCTTGCTGACTGTCTTTTATATCCTTGCGCATGTCTTTGCGCTTTTTATGGACTTTCTTTTCAGGGAGTGCAAAATCCTTGCGCATGGAGCTGATGACATTATCGGCGTTCTCCTCGTTCTGTTTGAACTGATCCATCTTGGCCGAAAGCAGCGCATTTTTTTCCTGCTGCGTCAGGTGATGCTCTTTCGGCAGATCTGCCCCGCAATACATACAGCGGTTGGAAATACTTTGCATGATTTTACGACTGCATTGCGGACAGGCATGTTGATTTTCAGACATTCACAAGACTCCAATTACAATACCCGCAGAATAATTTAACTGCTGCTTATGTACAAGACAGTACACATAAGCAGCTTATTTCATTTTCCCCTATACGTTCCCCTGTAAACGTGAACTGGGTATACTTTTGCCTCACCCAAGGAGACCGTAATGAGATTAGTCACCCCCCTTACTATCTGTAGTGTTCTGGCATTTTGCCTGTCACTGCCTGCCCTGGCGCAACGACCTGATCGCGAGCTAATACCACTTAATTCCTACACCCTTGAAGGCTATACCCCGGTGGACGTCACCGCGGCCCTTACCCTGCCAGACAACTTTGCCTTTGCCCGGGTCTCAGGCATTGTCATTGACAGCCACAAGGACATGCTGATCCTGCATCGCGGTGAAGACCCGCTGCTGAAGTTTGATGATGAGGGTAACTTTCTGCGCGCCTTTGGTCCCCGCGATACCTGGACCTTCAGTCACGGCCTGCGCCTGGATAGCGAGGAAAATATCTGGGTTACGGATATTGGCACCCATGTTGTGGTCAAGATGGATCGCGATGGAAATCCTCTGATGACGCTGGGCACAGCGGGAGAAAACGGCCTCTGGGATGAACGTACCGGTACGCAGTTATTTGACCAGCCCAACGACATCGCCTTTGACAGCGAAGGCAACTTTTATATCGCTCAAGGACACGGTCGCGGTGAACCACGCATCCTCAAATTCGATGCCGACGGCAACTATATTATGCAATGGGGCAGTCGCGGTACTGGCCCGGGTGAACTTGCCGTAGCTCACGCTATTGAAATAGACAGCGAAGACCGCCTCTACGTCGCCGACCGCGAAAACTTCCGCGTACAGATTTTTGATACCAACGGCAACTACCTGGACGAATGGAACTACAACGCCATGATCTGCGGCCTCTACCTCCACGACGACGGCGTCATGTACATGACCTCAGGCTTTGACGGCGAATGGGGCAAACTGGATATGCAAGGCAATCTGCTCGGCACCCTGGGCCGACCTGGTGATGGCCTTGGGGAATTTGGTGAGGGGCATTATATGGCGGTGGATGATGCCGGGGATGTGTATATTGCGGATGCGGTTAGTAGCCGGGTGCATTTGTTCAGGAAAGATTAGACTCCAAAGTACTTCCCCTTTTATTCGGCAACACTCCCTGTATTTGGCGGGGCATAATTAAAGGGGACGACTTAAAGCGACTTACAAGGGGACAGATTTATTTTAGCCATGAATCTCCGAAATGTTTAAGCCCCATACCAAGCAATGATTCAACAGATCTTTTTTGGATTACCCGGAATCCTGGTTTTTATCGGATCAGCCACTCTTGCGGTGTGGCTGCCGAACTATGGGCTGATGGTATTCGCACTGGCCTGGAGTCTTCCCAGCGCCTTCTATCTTGTTACAGGAAGCGGCTGGATTCAATTTGCAGCCTTATACGTTCCAATAAGTCTTGGCCTTTCTATCCGCTATATTAAGCACGAAAAGCTATTGATACCCAGACTATTGCTCCTGCCAATCTATGCCCTCTATCTTTTTTTTGGGTATTCGGTGATTGCCCAATAATTATTTGGGTCAGAGTAAAAGTTCACTATTTTTCTTACTTGTGATTTTTACTTGGACAATCAATATTGAATAGTTTTTACTCTGACCCTAAACATGTGATCCTGAATAAACACCTTGGTAAAGATCAATGGCCAAAAATCTCACGCTCACCTACTATTCCGACATCCTTTGTGTGTGGGCGTATATATCGCAAGCGCGTATTGATGAAGTTTCTGCACGATTTAGCCCAGAGGTAGATATTGACTACCGATTTTGTTCAGTATTTGGTGATACAGCCGACAAAGTAGGAACAGGTTGGGCCAATCGAGGCGGGTATGAGGGGTTTTGCAAACACCTGCACGAGGTCGCCTCAGAATTTGATCATATTAAACTGCATCCTGATATTTGGCAGCAATGCCGGCCAGTGTCATCTACTCCTGCCCACATTTTGATGAAAGCGGTACAACGGGTTGACCGGAGTCAATCCAGGGCGGTACTGCAAGAACTGCGCTCGGCATTTTTTGAACGCTGCCTTGACGTTGGCAAGTGGAGCGTTCTGAAGGATGCCCTGGATGAGGTCGGTGTATCAGTCAAAGATGTTTGTGAGTTAATTGATGCCGGAATAGCGCATGCGGATCTGGAAGCAGACCGCCGCGATCAGCAAAATTTATTGGTTCAGGGTAGCCCTACCATCCTTCTTAATGAAGGCCGTCAAAAGCTAACAGGAAATGTTGGTTTTCGTGTAATCGAAGCAAACGTAAATGAGTTACTTTGTTCAAAGGCGGCTGGAGAAGCGAGTTGGTGCTAGAGTCCAAATAATTAAACTCGTAACAATCCATTACAGACTCTCGTCAGGATTTTACTATTGATCTGCCGCGTCCTCTGCCCGCCTTTGCAATAGCCTGTCCAGACGTTCCTCAACCAATTCCCAGCCCGGTTCAATTTCCAGAGCCGTGCGGAACTGGCTTTCTGCAACATCGTCATTACCCAGCTTCTCGTAAGCCATGCCCATGTTATAGCGTACAAAATGGATCTGCCGAATACCCAGTTCCAGTGAATGCTCATAATCTGCCAGAGCTATGGCGTAATCCATGTTCAGAAAATAGGCATTGCCGCGATTCACATAAATTTCCGGCTTCTCCGGACTGATACTCACGGCTTTCTCGTAATCTGCCATAGCGGCAGAAATATTTTTTGTGGCAGCGTGAATAATCCCCCTGTTAGCAAAAGTAGCCGCACGATCGGCCAGACTCAAGGTGCCGTACTCAAGGGATGAATCGCAAGGCTCCAGCAGACTGCGGCTGGCAAGCGGGGAATTGTTGGTGGCATATTCGGCATTCTCATAACAACTATTGGCCCAGGCATCGCCGCCCATCACAGTCAGAGCCTGCGCCAGCAGCGGCATGGGCAGCAGCAGGCAAACTGGCAATATGAGACAACGGATTTCTCTCATTAGAGCACCTTGTAAATCTGCACAAATACCATCCCCGGTCGTTCCGGTTTAACCACCAGGTTACTCAGGAAAATATGCTTGTTGAGCCAGTCATGTTTGCCAATGGGGGCTGTGAAACGCGGAGTGGTTCTGATGTAGGTCGCAGCTCCATCCTCTGCGGGCACGATGATGCCGTCATTAACCACATTGATTACAGCACCGTCATCGGTTCGGATCATATAGACCGCATGGACTTCCACGACACCGTCCGGGCGTACGGTCTGATAGTCGGCACCACCGGGAATGACTTCACCACGAATATTCGGGCCCTGGAAGTCCCCGCCGGTAATGGGAATAGCCTGAAGAACACCTTCCGGAGATTCCCCGTTGACGATGGCCGGGGCGAGCTCGGCCCTGACCTCAAAAACAAATTCTGCTTCGAGGTTGGGGTTATCCTGCTGGGCAAATACTGGCATGGCAAACACTCCCGCAATTACTATCAGTACGCTTATGAAAGGACGCATTACTCGACCTCCTTGCAGGAATAGTTAGCCGCTGAGTTGATATCACCGCTGCCATCATAATGGGGATAGGTCGGCCAGGCACATAATGGACGGCTGGTATCAGGCATACTTCTTCCGGTTGCGGTGATGCCATCTGGGGCATTGTCATTTTCAACCCAATCGACGATGGCACTTAACATATCAAAAGAATCCAGTGTCTCTTCGCCGCCCTGACAATGACCCATACCGGGCACATGGAAAAAGCGACTCCAGTCTTTCACTGTTTCAAGACCACCATTGAACTGCGCCATTTCTTCATAATAGCGAATGGTTTCATTGACAGAGAACCAGGGGTCCGCTGCACCATGATATAAAATCTGCTTCCCACCCTGATCAACAAAGCTGCTCATCATCACCGAGGTGCTCTCTCCCATGATCAAATCAGGTCTGGTGGTAGCCAGCACAGCACTATCAATATCAAATTCCAGCACACCGGTTGAGCCAGGGCCCTCAGGAGGGTTATTGGCGCTATTGAGAATGCCGCCCAGAAAGCCGGGATCATCGATACCCGGATCATACGCAAAGCCGGGATACACCTGGAAGCCGCGCGAATCACTGGGGCCCTGCATGGCCATGTGAATAGCTTCTGCCTTGGCTGGCGCCAGGCAATTATCGGTGGATGCTCCAATGCCACAGGCAATCTGCCGGGGATCAAAATCACAGGCCAGGGGATTAAATAATAAATCATCTTCTGCGCCATCAAGCCCGTCACAACGAGCCTTCAGGGAATCAATCACCAGACGGCGTTCACTTTCATCCAACATAGGGCCTGCTACAGGTAAGCCCTGGGCATCCCTGGGCGCGGCCTGATTCAACTGCACCCCCACCCAGCGAATGCCGATATTGGACACGCTGGTGCGCATGGCAGGTGCACCGGAAACCACACCATCAAAATAATTCGGATAACGCTGGGTCATTAACATGCCTTCCCTGCCCCCCGTTGAACAGCCAACAAAATAGCTGTAGGCAATATCCTGCTCGTAATAATCGTTAACCAGCAGTTTGGCCACCTCGGTGACTTTTGGATTGGCCTTGTAATAGAAATTCAGTGTGGCTTCCTGATCATCAAAAAAACTGGAATCAAAGGGACCCTGGGCCTGATGCCCGGTATCATTGCTGACCACCGCAAAGCCCTGCTGAATGGCCGCACGACCACCAGCAACTTGCGCGCCCACAGGTTCGCCAATAGTGCCATTAAGACCACCGCCACCCTGAAATAAAAACCGCCCATTCCAGTTGTCAGGCAAATTAATAGCAAAACCAATGCCGTATTCCACGTCATTAACACCTATACGTCTGTCGATCATGCCTTCCACATGACAGTGTGGCGGCAGTTCCATGCCAGGCCCATTAAAACCACCGGGCAAAGTACGATCATCAAACCACTGGGCACTAGTCACTTCCACCTGATAACCCGGTAAGGAAAACTCCGTCAACGCCGAACAGTCAGCCGCATTCTGGGCAACACTCGCCATAGAAAAGCACAATAGAAAACAGGTGAACAACGAAGATAAACGCATAGATAATGTCCCTTTTATATTTTTTTCTTTTTACTTTTTTTCACTTTATTTTACAGCCAAAAAAAGCCGGAGGAATCACCCCCGACTTTATCTGAATGCTTGTCTCTTGCCTCTTTTTTTAAGCCTGCGGCATCTGGGATTCCGGCACCCACCAGCCATGAATCTGACCAGTGGCCCTGATCGGCAGATGCACAATGGCTATCGGGCCTTCATCAAGATGCTCGGCATCCAGAATCACCAGGTCACCGCGTCCATCTTCATTCTGACGCGTTGCCACCCCCATCAGGTAGCCTTCGCCTTCACGGGCATTATCATGCTTTGGCGCAAAACAGCATTCCGCCAATGAGGTGCCCGGGCCGGCATTCCAGAATACGGTATTGCGGGTGGCATTATCCATGCGCACATAGCCTGCATTGGCCTGGCGTGGATCTGCTGCATCCTTGTCGCGTGTGCCCAGGAAGCCATAACGGTAGGACGCCGTATTGTAGCGGTCATCCTGACGCGGCAAGGCGCCTCTGTAGTCATACAGACGTTCAATGTCGTAACCGGAAATATTGCGGTTATTCATGTCGGCTGACAAGCGGGTGATATAACTGGTGCCGCGAATCGGATCCCACTGCTTGCCTTCCTGCATGGGCATGAAGGGGAATGGATTGGATTCAGACATTTCCACGTCTACATAGACGCGTCCACCATCCTCAAAGGCTCCCATTACGTGAGTGGCACTGCGAGTGGGACCAGTAAACCAGCGCATGTCGGAACCGTCACCGTCGCGGCGTACCACACCAAAATGAGTACGTTCAGAATCATTCCAGGCCCAGTGAATACCTCCTTCCTGAATCTGCTGTCGATCTATCACCATAGGAATCACATAGATAACAATATAGTTTTCTGTCACTGCGAAATCATGCAACATGCCCACATAAGGCACCTTCACCATGGCATTCCACACCAGCTCTCCCTGTGGCGTATATTCAAACAGGCTGACATCATCACTGCCAAAACCGGTAGCCTCATAACCAAAAGCCACCATATTGCCGGTTTGTGAATCTATCTTGGGATGGGCAGTAAAGGTCTGACTGGGCAAGGTATCGTCAAAGGTATAATTCGGGATAACCGTCTCCAGTGTTAATAAATCCATAGCTGCCGGGGGGCTATCTTCCTTCAGTGACAACAGGTAGCCCTTGTGGTTGATAATATGGGTATTGGCAGTACTGCGACTTAAACCTGCAACACTGGGGTCGTCCATGTAAGGGTTGCGATACATCGGGAAAAGAATTTTGCCGGCTTCATTCTGGGCTTTCCAGCGATCATTTTTGACATAGCGAGTCTTGTAATCTGCCCTGCCGTCTTTGATTCGAAACATGCCCACATGGCCTTCCCCGTCGAAGGGAATATTGCGCGGATTCATCGGATACTGGGCGTCCGGCCCAACCCGGTAAAAGGCACCACTCAAATCTTCCGGTATCTTTCCGGTCACCTGGCAATCATGAACATCGGATTCAAGACGAAACAGTTGCGGTGTCTGGAATTCAGCCGGCATTGGGCCACCACCTGGCCCTGTTGGTGGCTGCGCCTGGGCTGTTGCG
>Ga0181560_10002367_pt1 | contig 17516 bp, 13 predicted proteins | sample 011ome_20_FD_133751 | JGI IMG/M metagenome (GOLD analysis project Ga0181560, IMG submission 133751) | Coastal salt marsh microbial communities from the Groves Creek Marsh, Skidaway Island, Georgia - 011509CT metaG (megahit assembly) | ecosystem: Environmental > Aquatic > Marine > Intertidal...
CCCCGTTCGCGTGGTGAACGCCGTTCCTTAAGGACTTTTCCCGTCGTCACTCTTCACCCGCGCTTCCCTTTCAACGTTTGACCGGTAAGACGTTCGACTGACCGATCGCTTCACCCACGCAGGCGCCGCCGGCGGAGGTTTTAAAAACCGCCGAGGCGGAGCTGCGGAAGCTTCGGAAGATGACAGAGCAGGCGCCCGCGTACGGCGTCACCCGAGGGTGGATCGAGACCGTCGCGTCGCTGCCGTGGTCGAAAGAGGCTGCCGCGGACGTCACCGTGGAGGCGTCGTCCATGGCGGACGCGCGCGCGGTCCTGGACGAGGAGCACTACGGCTTGGACCGCGTGAAAGACCGAATCATCGAGTACCTGGCGGTGCGACGGCTGCGGCCGGACGCGCGGCCGCCGATTCTGTGCTTCCAAGGCCCCCCCGGCGTCGGCAAGACGACGCTCGCGCGGTCGATCGCGAAGGTGCTCCAGCGCCCGTTCCAGCGCATCTCCCTCGGCGGCGTGAGGGACGAAGCGGACGTCCGCGGGCATCGACGGACGTACATCGCGTCGATGCCGGGGAGGTTGATTCAAGGGCTCAAACGCGTCGGCGTTCGAGACCCGGTGATGCTCTTGGACGAGCTCGATAAGATGGGCAGCGACTCGCGCGGGGACCCGGCCGCGGCGATGCTGGAAGTCCTCGACCCGGAGCAGAACCACGCGTTCACGGACCACTACATGGGCGTCCCGTTTGACCTGTCGAGGATCACGTTTCTCGCGACGGCGAACGACCCGAGGACCATCCCGGGGCCGCTGCGCGACCGCATGGAGATGATCACCGTTCCCGGGTACACGGACGAGGAGAAACTCGCCATCGCGTGCCGGCACGTCGTGCCGAAGGTGCTCGAGGAGCACGGGTTACTGCACGCCGGTCGCGAGGGAAATAACCGAGACGCCAACACGCCGCGGCTGCGAATTCCGAGAGACGCGGTCGAGCTCGTCGTTCGGAGCTACACCCGCGAGGCGGGCGTGCGGGGACTGCAGCGGTGTTTGGAGTCGCTGTGCCGCGCCGTCGCCGTCAGCGTCGCGCACGAGTCCGACGCCGCCGCCGCGGGGTCGGCGAACGGCGACGGTGGATCGTCGCCGCCCGCCGCGTTACAGGGGACGCACGTCATCCCTCGCGGCGCTGACGGCGTCCCCGAGGTCACCACCGAGCTCGTGCGCGCGGTGTTGGGCCCCGCGCGGTTCGACTCGAACAACGACGATCTGAAGGATCACCACGGCGACATCCCCGGCGTCGTCGCCGGGTTATCGTGGACCGCCGTCGGCGGCGACTTGATGTACATCGAGGCCGCGGTCATGCCCGGCGGCGGGACCTTGCAGCTCACCGGGCAGCTCGGGGACGTGATCAAAGAGAGCGCGCTCATCGCGATGAGCTGGGTGCAGTCGCACGCGCACGCGTTGCGGTTACGCGCGCCGGGCGGCGGCAACGGCGGCGGCGGCGCGCGCGAATTTTTCGACGACGGCGCCGCCGGCGGGAAAGGCGGTCTCGGGCGCGCCTCCCCCGGGGACGTGTACGCGGCGTCCGAGAACGACGCCGACGCGGCGGCGGCGGCGGCGGCGGCGGCGTTCGACGCGTCGCAGCACGGCGCCGGCGGCAAAGCTGAATCTTCCGCGACGATCAAGACCCACCTCGCCGGCGACGGTCTCCTGCGCGGGCGCAGCGTCCACGTCCACCTACCGCAGGGCGCGATCCCGAAGGACGGCCCGTCCGCGGGGGTGACGATGTGCACCGCGCTCGTGTCACTGTTCAGCGATCGTCCGGCGCGGTCGGACACGGCGATGACCGGCGAGGTATCGCTCCGCGGGCTGGTGCTTCCCGTCGGCGGCGTCAAGGAGAAACTCATCGCCGCGCATCAGAACGGGATTCGGAGAGTGTTGATCCCGGCGCGGAACGTCGTGGACGTCGAGCACGAGGTCCCGGCGGCGACGAGGGAGGCGTTGGAGATCGTCCCGTGCGTCACGATGGCGGACGTGCTCGAGAACGCGTTCGAGGGGGGGTACAGGATCGACCTGCCGCGGCACCGCGCGAGGATGTGATCGTTGCCGTCCTTTCGGGGGAGGGGGGGGAGGGATTCTGTCGTAGGTAGGTATCTGTTTCGGTCGAGTTCACGCGTGAACGGGCTTCGCAGGGCTACATGTTGTATCAACGCTTGATTGTAACGTACCTTCGAAGGTATAAGTTTACCATCGCCTTCTTGAATACGTTTACGAGTACTACTAACATAACACAACCCCAAATAAATGAACAACATCGCGCTCGCCGCCGCTCGCTCGCTCACGCGGGCAACCCCATCGCCCAGTCCGCGAGCTTCTCGCTGCACTCCACCGGCGCGTCGTCGTGCGGGCAGTGCCCCGCCAGCACGGGCGCGTATACCGCGTCGGGTTTCATCTGCATGATGCGCTCCGCCTTCGTCGGCGTCATCCACGGATCCGTCTCCCCCCACAGCAGCATCAGCGGCCCTTTGTAGTTGTCCAGTAACTCCCCCGCGGCGACTTTCGTGCGCCCGCCGGCGAGGGACAGCTGGTAGAACGTCCCGATCGCGCCCGGGTCCTCCGCGGCGAGCTCGATCGATCGCACCAGATCGTCGTCCACGGGGAACTCGTAGACTTGGTTCAAGATGGTCTTGATCCGCACCTTCGTGAAGTAGAAGATCCCGGTGGCGACGAACCGACCGAAGATCTCTTGAAGCCGTTCTTTAACGCTCATCGGCGGTGCGTTTGTATCCGTCGGGTCGCGAATCGCGTCGCCCTTATCCGACCCCACCGCGCGTTGCGCGAGCGTCTTCTTCTCCGGTCCGGGCGCGGCGCCCTCCTCGAAGTTGCCCGCGCTGTTCACGAGGCACAGCCCTCGGGTCTGATCCGGCGCCCTGGACGCGGCGTACAGAGCCGCGAGCGCGCCGATGCTGTTCCCGGCGACGACGCACTTGTCCTTCTCCGTCGCGCCCGCGACGTCCCTCGCGAAGTCGATGACTTGCGTGCCCCAGTACTGTGAGGGTCGTTCCATACAAAGCGACGTCGGGGTGGAGTTGAAAGGCGTCAGTTGGAGTTGAAAGGCATCGCGGTCGGGGATTGAAAGCGAGGGGTGGGCGGACAGTAACGACGGCAAAAGTCCTTAAGAAACGGCGTTCACCACGCCAACGCGGTCGTATGGGGACCAGTGTATAGAACGCACCTCCATCGAATACGGTTCCTCCACCTTCGGGGACCATCCGTATCCGAGCATGCACAGGGCGTAGACCCTGAAGCCCTTCCTCGCGAGCGCGGGGATGGTGTACCGCCAGTGGTACGAGTGCGCGCCGAAGCCGTGCACGAGGACGACGATCGGGCCGTCGTTCTCCTCGCCCGCGGAGATGTAGTGGCAGCGGTGGTCTCTCCACCGCCAAAACTTCCAGCCGTCCTCGCGCAGCTGGAGCCTCTCGACGCCCTTGGCGTCGTTCTCGAGCGGCGGCATCGACGGCGCGATGGTCGAGGACGCGCGGACGCGGTGGGAGACCGCGCGCGTGCTGCGCGACGACGACGCACGGCGCGCGCGCGGCGGCGACGGCGATATCGCCGGGGAGGTGAAGACGCTCAAAGTCCTTAAGAAACGGCGTTCACATCGCGAACGGGGTCGTATTGGGACCAGTCTCATCACCGGGGAGGCGCGCGCGGCGAGAGCGGTCGCGGTCGCGAACATCGCGCGAGCACAACTGGCGCGATGGATGACGCGTCGTCGCGAAACGCCAGCGATCCGATATTTTTATCCAGCAGCCGAGTACTGTGTACGCGAATCGTCACTTTGTCCTATGGGCAAACAGTCACGACGACGAGATCGTCACCGCGCGCGCGCGCGGGAACAGAACGAGAAAAAGCGAAAGCACGTGCGCGCGCGATCGTCCCCAAACGTCGTCCGCGTCGGCAACGCACACGTTCGCTCGACGACGCGAATTCGTCCGCGTCTCGCTCGAACGCCGCCGCAGCAGCAAGGAACCAGCCAACCTCCCGCGCCGTCGCCATGCAAGCGATCGCGTCCGCGCGCGTCTCCGCGTCGACCGCGCGGGATCGCTCCGTCTCCGTCGCCGCGGGCTCGAGACGCGGCGTCGTCGCGACGTTCGCGCCCGCGCGGAGAACGCGCGAGGCGTCGCGCGCGTCGCGTCTCGTCGTCAACGCGGGGAATGTCCAGCAAGTGAACAAGGACGAGCTCGAGAAGGTCATGGAGGTGCGCCTCGCCGCCCCCGCGAGCGTCGCGTCGTTGTTACGCGCGAGACGAGACGAGACGAAATTGACCTAATCGCCCGATCCCTGAATCCGACTGACGACGCGCTCCGCGTGCCCCAACTCTCGTCTCCGTCGCAGGACCGATCGACGCCGCTGATCATCGACTTCTTCGCGACGTGGTGCGGTCCGTGCGTCTTGCTCGCGTCCGAGCTCGAGAAGGTCAAAGAAGAGCTCGGGGATTCCGTCCGAATCGTCAAGGTTGACACGGACAAGGAAGAGGAGCTCTCGTCTCAGCTGCAGATTCAAGGCTTGCCGACGCTCGTGTTCGTGGGCACGGACAAGACGAAGCCGGCGCTGAGGACGGAGGGGATGCTTCCCGCGGAGATGGTCAAGAACATCATCGCGAACGAGCTCTGAGGCGGGCGCGATGTGATCGTCGAAGGAGGGAGCGCGTTCTTTCCTTCCTTCCTTCTTCCTCTCTCGAGCGTGTATCTACTATCGTGATTTGGTTGCCATGAATAACTCTCTACGCGCGCGCGCGTCACGTCGCGATCACCACCCGTACTTCTGCTTCGCCATCGCCTTGTGCGTCACCCCCTGTAACCGCCCCTCCAAGATCTTCAGCTCGTTCTGCTTCGCGTTGTACAGCAGCGACCCGATCTGATTCTTCGACTTGTGCACGAACGACGGCTTCGCGCCCGCCTCCTTCTGAAGCTTCTCTCTGTACGCGTCGTCGAACGCGAGCCCCGTCGCGCTCGTCTTATCGTCCAGGAGATGCCGCGAGTTCGACCGCACCGTGTCCAAGTCCACGGTTTTCACCGTCACGCCGGGACCGCCGCGGCCGGACGCCTCCGCGCGTCGCCGTTCGATCTCGAGCGCGTCGTCGAGCGCGGCGTCGACGGAGAACCCGCCCGCGCCGCCCGCGCCCATCCCGCCGATCGCCCTCGCGCGCTCCTCGATTCCGCCGCGGGCGGGCCCCGCGACGCCGCTGGCGTACGCCGCGGCGTGATGCGACGCGTGGAGGTACCGCCCGCTCTCGTCCACGGCGTAGAGCTGAGACGGGTGAATCGCCGGCGCCTCCTCCTCTGCGGCGGCGGCGGCGGCTTCGATCCCGCCCCCCCCGCGCCCGTCCCCGCCGCCGAGGTCGAGCGCGGTGCCGCCGCCGCCGCCGAGGCCGCCGCCGAGGCCGTCGCCGCCGCCGCCGAGGACGTCCATGTTCTTCGGCTTGGGAAGGAACGACGCGATGCCTCCGCCCCCTCGCCCCGCGGCGCGCGTCTTCCGTCGTTTCTCCGCGCGCTTCGCTTCCTCTTCCGAGTCCGAGTCCGCGCCGGAGGTCAGCGCGGAGGTCTTCACCGGCGGCTTGAACGCGATGACTTTCTTCTTCTTTCCCGTCTTCTTCGCGGTCGGGTTCGGCAGGCCCGCGATGACGCCGCGCGAGGACTCCGCGAGTCGCGGCGGCGGCAGGATGGACGAAAAATCCAGGGGCGCCTCCTCCTCCTCCTCCTCCTCCTCCTCATCCGCCACCGCCGCCGTCGCCGCCGTCGGCTCGGGTTCCGCGAGGACTATCCGCTCGCGCGTCCCGTCGTTCGCGTCGTCGTCCGAGTCATCGCTCCCGGAGCCGTAGTCCAGCCCGAGGAGGCCCATCGCGACGCCCGACGCGCGCGAGATCTCTCTGGTCACGAAGCGCTCGCGCTCTTCGCCGAGCTCGTTGCGGTGAGAGTTCGACCGACCGCACATGCTTGAGGTGCGTTCTATACAAAAGTTTTTCACCCATCGCTCGGTTTCAACATTTGATCGCGTCCCCTTTCGACTGACCGGAGGACTGTTTTTGTATGGAACGGCCCTGAGAGTCTCCGTCGTCGAGTCTCATCATCAGAAGACCGGCGCGCACTCACGCGACGACGCGCGCGCGCGCTTCGGCGATCTCGCCGCGGACGTTTGACCTTCACGGTGCGTCGCGATACGCGCGGCGGGCGGGCGCGGCCCCCGCGTCGACGCGTCCGCGCGCGTCCCGTTCCGTCTCGCGCATCGCTTTCGCGTCCGCGCCGTTCGCTCGTTCGTTTCGACGAAACGCTTGTTTCCCCCGTCGCGCGCTCGACGCCGTCCCCCGTCGCTGACGTCGTCGATACCGCCGTCCCCAACGCAGAGCACGCGCGCGGAGAGCGTATCACGAAGCGTTTGGAACGCCCGCCGTCGCCCGCGCTGTCATGGCGCGTCCCCCGCGCGCGTCCACCACGTCCCCCTCCCCCGGCGTCGTTCGATCTCGTTCGCACGAAACGACGACGCGACGAGACGACGACGGAACGGACGCGGCGCGGCGCGACGCCATCCCATCCATTGCGCCCGTCGCGCGCATCGCTCACCGCGCTCTCGTCCCTCCATCGATTCGTTCCCCACCCACCCTCGACCGCGCAGGCTTCCGGAGGCGCGTACGGCGACGACGCCATGGAAGGCCTCGGCCGCAACTCCAAGGTCTGGGTCGCGACGACAGACGCGTCCTCCTCCTCCTCGACCTCGTCCTCGTCCTCGACCGCGACGACGATGTACGAAGAAGCGACCGTGACGACGCTCGCGTCGACGCCGACGAAGCGCCGAACGACGGTCAAGACGTCCAGCGGGTCCACCCTCGTCGTCCCCGCGCGCGATCTCTTCCCCGCGAACCCTCCCATCCTCGACGCCGCGGACGACCTTACGAAGCTGTCGTACCTGAACGAGCCGTCGATTCTTCACGACTTGCGTCTCCGATATGCGTCCGACGACGTGTACACGCGAGCGGGTCCGGTGCTCATCGCGGTGAACCCGTTCAAACGGCTGGACGGGACGTTATACGGCCCGGACGTCATGCGAGCGCACGGACACGGCGCGAGCGGCGCGAGCGGCGCGGCGGCGACGCCACCGCACGTGTACGCGACGGCGGCGGCGGCGTATCGCGACATGATGGCGTCGAAAAAAAACCAAGCCGTCGTCGTCAGCGGCGAGTCCGGCGCGGGGAAGACGGAGACGACGAAGATCGCGATGAGGTACCTCGCGAGCGTCGGGGGAGGCGACGGCGGCGGGATCGAGCGGAGGGTGTTACAGACGAACCCAATCTTGGAGGCGTTCGGGAACGCGAAGACGCTGAGGAACGACAACTCGTCGCGATTCGGGAAGCTGATCGACATCGCGTTCGACGGCGCCGGGAAGATTAAAGGCGCGAGCGTGCGGACGTACCTGCTCGAGAAGTCTAGGGTGACGCACCAGGCTGAGGGCGATCGCGGGTACCACGTGTTTTATCAGCTCTGCGCGGGCGCGAGCGCGGCGGAGCGCGAGGCGTGGGGGGTCCCGGAGGCTCCCGGGTTTTTTTCTTACCTCTCGAGCTCATCCGTCGTCGCCGTCGCCGGCGTGGACGACGCGAAGGCGTACCTCGAGACGAAGAGAGCGCTCGCGGAGGTTGGCGCGAGCGAGGACGAGATCTCTGAGATCTTCAAGGCCGTCGCCGCGGTCCTGTGGCTCGGGAACGTCCACTTCGACGAGGACGCGACCCGCGCGGATGGCGCCGCCGCCGCCGCGGTGACCGCCGCGGGCGCGCCCGCGCTCGCGACGGCGGCGAAGCTCTTGGGCGTCGACGCGAACCTTCTCGAGCGCGCGCTGACGACGCGCAAGATCCACGCCGGCGGGGAGAGCATCGTGAGCGTCCTGAACGCCGCGAGCGCGTGCGAAGGGCGCGACGCGCTCGCGAAGGCGATCTACGCGGCGCTGTTTGATTCCATCGTCGCGAGCGTCAACGAGGCGTTGGGTTCGAGCGGCGGCGATAGAGGCGGCGGGCGCGCGGCGGCGACGAGCGTGTCCATTCTCGACATCTACGGCTTCGAGTACTTCCAGAAGAACTCGTTCGAGCAGCTGTGCATCAACTACGCGAACGAGCGCTTGCAGCAGCAGTTCAACAAGCACATGTTTAAGCTCGAGCAGGAGGAGTACGAGCGCGAGGGCATCGACTGGACGAAGGTTGACTTTGAGGACAATCAGGCGTGCGTCGACGTCATCGAGCGCCGACCGATGGGCATCTTGAGCCTCCTGGACGAGCAGTGCGCGTTCCCGAAAGCGACGGACGACACGTTTGCGCAAAAGATGGCCACGGAGCTGAGCTCCGACGCGAAGTACGCGAGAGACAAGAGGAACGAGCGCGTGTTCAAGGTGTCGCACTACGCCGGCGAAGTGTCCTACAACGTGGACGGGTTCCTCGATAAAAACCGCGACGCGATTCACCCGGACCTGATGTCCGCGCTGATGGCATCGAGCGAGGATTTCGTGTGCACGCTCGCGGAGCTGATGACGAGCGCGAAGGCGGCGGAAACGGACCGCGCGGGGGGGTTACGCGCGGCGAGGGCGAAAGGCGGCGCGGGGAAAGAATCCGTCGGCGCTCGGTTCAAGACGCAGGTGCGTTCTATACAAAAGTTTTTCACCCATCGCCCGGTTTCAACATTTGATCGCATCCCCTTTCAACTGACCGATGAACTATTTTTGTATGGAATGGCCCTCAGCTCTCCGCGCTCGTCGCGAAACTCGACGCGTGCGCGCCGCACTTCATCCGGTGCGTGAAGCCGAACAGCGCGCTCGCGCCGTCGCGATTCGACGACGCGCTCGTGCTGAATCAGCTGCGGTGCTGCGGCGTCTTAGAGGTTGTTCGCATCGCGCGGCAAGGCTACCCGACGCGGTACGCGCAGCGCGACTTCGCGGAACGGTTTGGGTTTCTCCTCCCGAGCGCGGCGAGGGCGCCGTTTGGCGACGCCGCGACCGATATCGTGCCTTTCTGCCACGCGATTCTCCGACACTTTGACGTGAAGGATGCGTCGTACCAGTTCGGTAAGACGAAGCTGTTCCTGCGCGCGGGGCAGATTGGGATGATGGAGGACCAACGCGCGCGGAAGCTGTCGTCCGTCGTGATCATGCAGAGCGCGCGTCGCGGCTGCGTCGCGCGCGCGGCGTTTCTTCACGCGAAAGCGTCCATCACGCGAACGCAAGCGCGCGCGCGAGGGAACGCCGCGCGCGTGCGTTACGCTCGAGCGTTACGCGAGCACCGCGCCGCGATGGTCATACAGGCGATGACGCGAGGGCGCGCGGCGCGACGCGCGTGCGCGGCTGAACGCGCCGCGATCGTGACGGTGCAGATGGCTGTCCGGCGTTGGACGCTTCGCGCGAAATGGCGCGCGCTCGACGCCGCGAGGGCGTCCATGGCGATCGCGGAGCGCGAGGCCGCGGCCGCGGCCGCCGCGGAGGCTGCCGCCGCCGCGCGAGCGGAGGCGGAGGCGATCAGGGAGAAGAAAGAAGCCGCCGCCGCGGAGGCGGAGGCGCGGCGCGCGGCGGCGGAGGAAGAACGCGCGCGCGTCGCCGCGGCGAAAGCCGCCGCGGACGCGGAGACCGCGCGGCTCGAAGCCGAAGCGCGCGTCGCCGGGCTCGCGACCGAGGAAGACGTCCGCGCCGCGGTCGAGGCCGCGGCCGCGGCCGCGACCGCGACCGCGAAAGCGAACGAGCGATCGTTGCTCGAAGAGAACGAGCGCCTGAAGAGCGAGCTGCGCGCGCAGACGCGCGTCGCGGGCGAGTACCGCGACCGTCTGTTCGCCGCGGAGAGCGAGTGGAGCGAGGAGATGGCCGCGCTGCAGTCCGCGCTGTGCGCCGTCCGCGGCGCGTTGGACGGCGGCGAGCCGCCGTCGCCGCTGCTCACGGCGGCGGTCGCCGCGGCGGCCGCGCGCGGAGACGCCGCGCCGTCGCCCGGGACGCCGCCGCGATTCGAAGACGGCGGCGGCGGCGGCGGCGGGAGCGGGAGCGGGAGCGGCGGGAGCGGCGGGAGCGGCGGAAACGCCGCCGCGACGCGTCGTCGCGCCGACCCCGTCGCGAAGGCGGGCGCGGAGCACGTCGGGGTGTTACAGAAAGAGTTCGACACGCGCACGCGCGTGTTCGAGGACGACGCGGACTTCATCGTCGAAGTCAAAGAAGGCGTCTCGGACGCGGACCTCGATCCGGATTTCGAGCTCAAGTCTCTCGGCGCGCGGTTCGAGAATTGGAAAAAAGATTTCAAGGACCGCCTCAAGGAGACCCGGGCGATGCTGAAGAAGCTCGAGCGGTTCGACGACTTTGGGGACGACGCGCACGGCCACGGCGACGGTGACGTCAACACCGGCGCCAACGCGCCGCGCGCGGGTCCGGCGCCGAACGACGAGAACGCCGGGTTCGAGTTCGTGCCGTGGGAGGTGGCTCGAAAGCAGACGGGAAAACGCGCGGCGGGCGCGGGCGACGCCGCGGGCGCCGGCGCGGGCGCGGAGAAGAAGCGAGGCTGGGGGTTCAAGCGCGCGCTCGGGCTGAAGAAGCGCTGACTGACTTGAACTGCGCGAATTGTTTAATTGTTTTGATCGCGTTGATAACCTTAAAGGAGTCGCTGACTCGTCTCACTCGCACACGACGCTGCTCACCATAAATCCGGTTTGCACGCGTTCGCAGTTTTTTATCTTAATCAGCTCGATATCGAACACCTCCCACTGCTTGCTGCTGAAGAACGTCGCGGGCCCGACCGGGGGCCCCAACTCCGGGGGAACCACGACCCTTCGCTTCCCACCCTCGCGCATCCCTTTCAACCCCTCCTCGAACCCGGGAATCATGCCGTTGATCCCGAGGCGCGTGCTCGCCGGCGCGTTTTTTCGATAGGTCGAGTCGATCGTCCCGCCGTTTTCGTTGTAGGCGATGTAATCGAACGTCACCTCCTGCCCATCCTTCGGCAGCTCACCGGTGCCGAGCTGAAAGTCCTTGTACACTAAGCCGTCCTCTTGTGTCACGAACCCCGGAGGCGTGATGACGCGGACGTCGTACCCCTCGCGCACGAACGTCGGGAAGTCCACCGGCGCGTTGTTGTACTGCTTGATCTTCAGGTTGTTATCGATCGCCTTCTGTTCCATCTCAGTCAGGCCCTTCTCTTCGCGGTCCTGGATCTTCGCCTTCGCGGCGGCGATGTCCGGGGCGGCGCCGACGGCGACGTCCTCGTACGAAATCTCCACGATCTCGGGCTCGTCCTCCTCCGCGGACGAGGACGACGACGCGGACGCGGACGCGGACTCGGGAGGAGAAGACTCGGAGACGACGACGGCGGCGGTCTCGCCGTCCGCCGCGAACGCGGCCGCGGCGTCCTCCGCGGCGGCCATCGCCGCGCGCGTCGGGGAGAGCGTCATCGCGAGCGCGGCGGCCGCAGCGACGGCGACGCCGGCGACGCGCGCGGACGCGCTCGGCGACGCGACGGGCGCCGACGTCGACGCGGACGTCGACGTCGACGCCGACGACGACGAGTCTGCCGCCGCCGCGACGCGCGCGGAAGGTCGCGCGCACGCGACCGCGCCGCGCGCGTTCGCGCCGGCGACGGCCGCGCGACGCGTCGTAGCGATCGACGGAACGTGCGCGGCGATGCACGACATCGCGCGTGCGTGCGCGGACGACCGGAGGCGCGCGACGCAGTGACGACGGCGCGGATAGCGGCGGACCCGAGACCTGTCAGGAGAGCCAGGCTGGTGCCAGTTTCGCGACGGCCGCGAAATCTCGCCGCTCTCCAGTTCGTCCGCGCGCGCGGGCGACTCCACCCGCCGCGAGCGATGGCCGCCGCGGGGGCGATCCACGCGCTCAGGGCGGAGCTCACGACGCTGATCGCGACGCTGCCGGAGACGCTGCGATCGTGCCGCGCGGAGACGCTCGCGAACGACGTCGCGGCCATCTTCGAGGCGGACGACTACGACAGGTGCGCGCGCGACATACAGGACGAGGCGACGCGGACGCGCGCGCGCGATTTCCTCCGCTCCGCCCGCGGCGTCGACCGCCGACCGCGCGGGTTATGAAACGCACGATCACGCTGCGTTCTCGTGCCAGGATCTCTCGCGTCCGCGCGCGCCGCCTCGCGCGCTCGAACGACCCGCGAGGGCGCCCTCGTCGCCCGCATCCCTAGATTCGCCCTACTCGGAGCCTCCCAGCCCGTCGCGGCTTCGAAACCAACCGACGCGAAACTAACGTCCCGACCGCCGCCCGCCGCCTCGCCCGCCCCAACGACCCCTCTCGCAGGACCCCGAACGTGGAGCCGGAACACTTCGAGTTCCAAGACACGTGGACGCATCTCGTCGCCGCGCTCCGCGATCCGTGGCAGACCTCCGACGAGGCGCGCGCGGAGCTCGAGCGCGCGTCCGCGGCGTCGGAGGAGACCTTCCGAGAAGCCGCCGGCGACGACGCCCGCGAACGCGCCGCCGCGAGCGCGTCGCGTCGACTAGACGTCGACGAGGGGATCCACCGTCCGTTGGGGACGGGTCTCGCCGCGTGCCAGGGATGCGGCCGCGTGCTGCTCGCGGAGGCGTTGGCGGCGCACAGGAGGGATACGTGCGTCGTCGCGAGGGAGGCGTTGGGGACGAGCGGCGTCGCCGCCGCGCTCGGCGGGGTGTTCGCGGCGGTTTCTGGGGAAGGTGAGACTGCTTCCCATACGACCCCGTTCGCGTGGTGAACGCCGTTCCTTAAGGACTTTTCCCGTCGTCGCTCTTCACCCGCGTTTCCCTTTCAACGTTTGACCGGTGAGACGTTCGACTGACCGATCGCTTCACCCACGCAGGACGCGAACGGGGCGGCGACGCTTCCGCGGCGGCGGCGAGCGGGGTCGGGGCGGCGGCGTCGCCGGGGAAGAAAGCGAAGAATTCTTCGCGACGGACGTCGATGAACGTCAACGACCTGGTCGCGAAGAAGGCGCGCGATCGCGCGCCCACGGGCGTCGGCGCGGACGGCGCCATCGTAGACGCGTCCGTCGCGTTCACGAAGAGCGGCAAGCTGACGAAACGCGCGCAGCGCGCCGCGGCGGCGGCGACGGCGGCGCGCGCCGCCGCGCAGGCCGCCGCGGCGGGCGGCGTCGCCGCGCCGCCGCCGCACGTCGCCGCCGCCGCGATGCACGCCGGCATCTCGATGGGGATGGGGATGGGGATGGGGATGGGGATGGGGATGCCGCCGCCCGGGATGGTGGATCCGTCGTCGCCGTCGCTCGCGCCGCCCGCGCCCGCGTACCCGTTCGCGCTCGGCGGGATGGACCCGTCGCGGCGCGCGCAGACGCTGACGCGCCTGCGGGAAGTGCATCAGCAGTACCGCTACCAGATCGACGTCGTCAACGCGCGCGTCACGGTGGCGAACGCGGCGAGGGAAACGTCGATGTCGACGCCCGGCGGGCGGTCGCGGCTGACGGCGTCGTTCCCGCCCGCCGTCGACGAGGAGGAGCTCCTCGACGCGTTGCGAAGAGAGGCGACGCACGTCGCGCAGATGATCGCGCAGCTCGCGGCGCCGATGCACCCCGGATGGGACGCAAACGTGGGCGTCGCGGGCGGCGCGGAGGGCGTGTACGCGTACGGAGGACTTCGAGCGCCGCCGGGGGGGCAGGGCGGCGGCGGAAACGGCGGGGATCGAACCGGCGGCGCGGTCCACCCCGCGGTGGCGGCGGCGCTCGAAGTCGCGGACCGGCAGGCGAAGAATAAAATTTTGCACTCCATCTTCGGGAAGCGGAAGCGCGGGAGCGCGGCGTCGCCGACGATGAGCGCCGGCGGCGAGGATGGCGTCGGCGGCGTCGGCGGCGGGTCCCCGGGCGGCTCCGCGAAGAAGCGCGCGACGAAGGCTGCGATCGCGGTCGCGTCCGCGGCGGCGGCGATGCACGCGACGCCGCCGCGAGCGACGGCGAGCGCGAACGGGTTCGCGCTCGTGGCCCCGCTCGCGGCGACGTACGACCCGCGAAAGGCGCGGGAGTTGAGACAACGCGCGCTGTACGCGGCGATGTTTCACGGCACCGGGGAGGAGCTCGCGAAGACGATCCAGCCCCACGTCGTGCCCGCGGCGGTGTACCTCAACGGAGGGAGGAACGTCGTGCAGGGGTACCCGACGGCGGCGAACTGAGCCGATCCAGACGGGAGGGTTTTTAGAAACTACTTTCGTACTTTCCTTCAAAACTTAGACGAGTCCATAGGACTAGGGACGCGTAAACGACGCTAGGGACGATGTACTTGTAACGAAACGCGAGCGAGATTCGATTCGGACGAACGAACGACGGTCACACGACGCACGCACTGTGTCTACTACGATGCTACGACTACGCCCTCTTGAGCTCGTCGACGAGCTTCCGGAACCGCTCGAACCGGCGCTTGTACTCCTTGTGCGGATTTTGCGAGTTGTCGTACGACTCCGCGCCTTCGCCGCAGTTCGCGCACTCGGCGTCCCAGTCGTCGCCGAGCCACCACGGCGAGCCGCACTCTAAGCACGGCATCTTCGGCCAGTAGTGCCCGGTACCCTCGGGGAACTGCTTCACGTCGACCCCTCGCGGCGGCGCGACGAACGCGTCCGGGCGGACGATCCCGACTTTCCCGCCGAAGCCCAGGTTCGACGTCCCAAACGGCTTCGGTCTCAACGTCGTCGCCGCGGGCGTTTCATTCGCGCTTCGACCCTCCGCCGCTTCAACCGCCGCGTCTTTCGCGACGACCGAAGGCCCGAGCCCGCCCCAGCCGTGCCGCGCCATCGCCGCGGTCGCCATCGCCGCGGACCCGCGGACGCCTCTGACGACCACGCCCAACGACGCCAGGTGCTCCGTCTGTTCCGGCCACAGCGCGAAGCACAGCCCGCCGCCGGTCGCCGACGCCGACGCCGACTCCTCCTCTGGGGTGAGCACGCACGCGTCCAGCGCCGCGCGGATCGCGTCCGGGTTCATCTCGCGATCGCCCTCGAAGACGATCTCTTGCCGCCGGTCCCCCGGGTACGCCGCGGAGAAGCCCCCGTCCGGCGCGGCGGCGGCGGCCGTCGTCGTCGTCGTCGTCGTCTTCGTCCCGCCGCCGGGCGCCGCCGACGACGGCGCGTCCCAGTCGCCGACGCACGTCACGAGCACGCGCCCGGGCGACGCCGCGTCCGGCGTGGACCACGTGCCGCGAACGAACGGGCGGTTCGAGAGCCAAACCGCGCCCGCGGACGTCTTCACGCCGCGGAAAGCGCCGGCGGGGACGGTCGGTTCGGACGTCGACGGCGACGGTGACGACGTCGACGTCGACGTTGACGGGCCTTCTCCGGACGCGAGGAGGAGCCGCGAGAGAACCTCCGCGGCGGCGACGGCGGCGGCGGCGGCGGCGGCCGCGGCCGCCGTCGCGCTCGTCGCGACCGCGACGGCGGCGGTCGTCGCCGCGCTCGCGGCGTCGATTCGCCACCGCGACGAGACCGACTCCGCCGCTCGCGCCGCCGCCGCCGCCGCCGCCGCGGACTCGACCAACGCGCTCGCGTCGATCCCCTTCCTCCCAACGCCGCCGCCGCCGTCGGCGGCGGTCTCTAGCTCGAAGTGCGCGCGAAGACACGCGGCGAACCGCCCGGGGTGGAACGGTCTCTTCGCGACGTAAATCACCGGAGGCGGCTCGTCGTCGTCGTCGTCGTCGCCGTCGTCGTCGTCGTCCCGTCGTCCGCTCGTCGTCTCCGGCGACGGCGGCGTCGTCGCGATCGTCCGCTCGCCGCTCGGCGTCTCCGGCGACGCGGGCGCCTCGACGGCCTCGCGCGCCGCCTTCGCCGCCTCCGCCGCCGCGGCCGATATCGCCGCCTCCGCCGCCTCCGTGACCGACTCTGCTTTCTGTTCAATCTGCTTCGACGCGCGGTCGTGCTCGAACGCGACGCGTGAGTAGAAAACCGGCGCGCCGTCGGCGAGCCAGTCCGGGGCGCCTTCGATGCCGTCCTCACGCTCAATCGCGCGCACGGCGTCCGCGAGGAGCGTCGCCAACGGCGCGGCGGCGCCGCTTCCGCTTCCGCCGCCGCCGCCGCCGCCGCCGTCTCCATCTCCGTCGTGGATGAATCGCTCCTCGACGAAGTTCCCGCGCGGCAGCGCCCCCCCCAACGCGTTCCTCGCGTCTTCCGCCTTCCCCCGCGCGCACACGACGTCCACGTCCGTCGCGGACAGCACGTCGCGGACCGCGCCGTTCGGGATCCTGTGCGGATGCCGCGCGACGCACAAGCGGACGACGGCGCCGCCGCCGCCGCCGCCGCCGCCGCCGCGCTCCCCAGCCGTCGCGCCGGCGACGAGCTTGAACATCACAGCCGCGTCTATCCCGTCCGCGGCGACGACCGCGTCGCTCACGTTGAGCTTCTGCAGGACGCGGTTGATGGGCTTCGCGAGGCGTCCCGGGTGCGCGGACGACAGCTCGTTCGCGAGCTCGTGCTTGAGTGGGGCGTAATCGAGGACGAACAGCGTCTCGGTCGCGGTGCGAGCGAACAGCTCCGTCGCGCATCGCGACGCGGCGACGACGCCGTCGAACGGCGACGACGGCGCCGCCGGGCGCGGCGGGCGCGGCGCGCCCAGCGTCGTGCGCCCCGGCGCGAGCTCGATCGCGGGCGCGTCGTCGTCGCCGCCGCCGCCGCCGCCGCCGCGCGCGTCGCCGCCGCCTTCGCCGCCGACGATGACGACGACCGCGCGCTCGGCGTTGAATCGCGGCTTGTAGGGCCGCCCGCGCGTGATGGCCCAGACGCGCGCTTCCACGAACGCGTCGGCGGATGCGTTGCGTCGCTCCGCAGCCTTGCGACTCATCTCGCGGAGGCGCGGCGCCGCGCGCGGGCGTGCGCGAGGCGAGGCTCCTCTCGCGCGCGGGAGAATGCGGTCTCGGGAGCGCCGCGGCGCGGCGTGGCGTGGTGCCGAGAAAAATTCCAGTCCGTCGGCGCCGCCAAACGTGATCGTGAAAACCGATACTCGCGGCGCGACGCGCGCGCACTCTGCACGCGCGCCGCCGCGCGACTTCGCCCGCGCGCGATACGCGAGCGATGCCGTGGTTCCAGTGCGAGGACTGCGGCGACACGCTGAAGAAGCCAAAGGTCAAAGGCCACGCGTCGGGATGCAGCGCGTCGCGATTCTCGTGCGTCGATTGCCTCCAAGTCTTCGATAGATGGAGCGTGCAGCAACACACGTCGTGCGTGACCGAGCACGAGAAGTACGCGCTCTCGATCACGAAACCCGGGCAGGAACACTTGATGCACGCCTCCGCGGCGGCGAGCGGCGGCGGCGGCGGCGGCGCGGGCGGCGGCGGGAACGGCGGCGGCGTCGTCGGCGAGTCCTTTCTCGCGACGAAACCGCCGTGGGATTGCGCGTGCTGCGGCGTGAAGTGCACGTCCCAGGAGACGTTGCTGGGGCACGCCGCGGGGAAGAAGCACAGGAGTAAGGCGAGAGGCGCGCTCGCGAAGCAAGGGTTGGGGTTGGACGGGAAGCCGTTGCCGGTCGAGGGTGGGGACGACGGC
>Ga0181560_10002368_pt1 | contig 17514 bp, 12 predicted proteins | sample 011ome_20_FD_133751 | JGI IMG/M metagenome (GOLD analysis project Ga0181560, IMG submission 133751) | Coastal salt marsh microbial communities from the Groves Creek Marsh, Skidaway Island, Georgia - 011509CT metaG (megahit assembly) | ecosystem: Environmental > Aquatic > Marine > Intertidal...
CCATCGCCGCCGCGCCCTGCCGCGTCGTCGTGTCCCTCGGGACCTCCCCCGGTCTGTTCCGGCACCAAAACTTAGTCGTGTTGTCGTTGCTTCCCGAGCACAACACGTGCCCCGCGGGATGCCAATTGAGCGACCACACCGCCGCCTCGTGCCCGCCCTTGATCGTCGCCGCCGCGTCCTCCGAGCCGCTTCCGACGATCCAGTAGTTGATGCTCCCGTCGTACCCGCCGGACGCGAGCAGCGTCTCGTGCTGCGGGTGCCACGCCACGGACGTCACGTCGCGCGTGTGCCCTTTGAAGCACTCGATCTCGCGCATCGTTCGAACGTCGTGCACCTTCAACGTCTGGTCCTTGCACCCGGTCACGAACCAGTTCCCGTTGACGTTCCACCGCAGGCACGTCACCTGGTTCTTGTGGTCGTGCAGCGTCCCGACGCACTTCCCGCCCTTCGCGTCCCACAGCTTCACGAGCGAGTCCTTGCCCCCCGACGCGAGCAACGCTTTCGACGGGTGCCAGTCGACGCACTGGAGTTGAAAGGCGTCAGAAGCGGAGTTGAAAGGCGTCAGAAGCGGAGTTGAAAGGCGTCGAGGTGTGTGCGTCGGGATTGTGAGCGAGGGACCCTGGGCGGAGAGAGACGCGCGCGGGCGAAAGTCCTGAAGGATCGGCGTTCACCACGCCGACGCCGTCGTACGGGAACCAGTGTAAGGAATAGAACGCGCCTTGACGTCGCCGCCGTGCCCCGAGAGCGCGTGCACCGCGGCGGCGCGCGCGAAGTCCCACACCTTTACCGTCGTGTCGTCCGAGCACGAGCAGAACTTGAGGTCCGTGGGCGCGAACGCGAGCGCGCGGACGGGCTCGTCGTGCGCCTTGATCTGCTTCATGTTGTTCAAGTTGGTCTGCCAGTACTTTACGACGCCGGCGTCGTCGCCGGAGAGGAACCAATTCTCGTTGTGCGAGAAGACGCACGCGCGGATCGCGCAGTTGTGCGCCTGCAAGATCGTCTCGAAGTTGAAGCTCATGCCGTTCCACAGCGTGAATTCGCCGTTCTGCGAGCACGTCAGCAGTCTACGTCCGTCGGGGGTGAACGTCGCGACGTTCACCGGCGTGCGGATCTTGTTGAGGGCCATTCCATACGAGCGATTGTCGGGGTGGAGTTGAAAGGCGTCAGGTGGAGTTGAAAGGCGTCGAGGGCGGGGATTGAAAGCGAGGGGTGGGCGGAGAGAAACGCCGGCGAAAGTCCTTAAGGATCGGCGTTCACCACGCGAACGGGGTCGTATGGGGACCAGTGTATAGAACGCACCTTGTTCGTGGAGACGTGCACGAATTTCGTCGCGAACGACGTCGCGGGGAGATGCGCGTACGCCACGGGGGGGAGGAAATCCAGCATCGCCCCGGACGTGGGCTGCAGCATCTCGTTGTCCCACAGGTTCTTCTGGTACACGCGCGATTCCACGTGCCGCACCGCGGTCGCGGAGTGGTCGATCGTGCGCCTCTGCACCGGCTTCCGCGCGCCCTGCTCGCGAAGCCCGGTGAAGCGCTGATCTTCGCCCTCCCCGACGTAAACGTACGTCGACATGACGGACGTCGTCCGCGGTTCTCGGTCGTCGCGTCCGTCGTCGGGCCCGCACCGCGCGACCGCGCCGCCGGTCGATTCGATCGACGACCGAGCCGCGGGCCACGGCGGGGAGGACGACGCGAGCGAGCGCCCGAGGAGTGCGGCGATGGTGATTCGATCATTCGTTTTTTATGGAGTCGCGTCGCGCGTCGTCGCCGAGCAGAGCGCAGAGTTTATTTTATTATAGTCGCGTCGTCGATCGCGCGGCTTCCCCGCGGGCGCTCGCACCTCGCACTCTTCTCATCACTTCGCGACCGCCTCCTTCGCCTCCTCCGCCTCCTTCTTCTCCGCCTCCGCCTCCTTCGCCGCCGCGGCCGCCTTCTCGCGCATGAACCCGATCATCCGGTTCGTCGCCGCGACGTACGCGCGCGCCGACGCGACGACGATGTCCGTGTCCGCGCCAGACGCGGTAAACGTCCGCGCCTCCATCTCGCCGCTGCTCTTCGCCTTCATCGCGACGCTGTCCATCGGCCGCACCCGCACGCGCGTCTCCGCCAGGGACTCGATCCCCTCCACGACCGCGTTGACGCTGTACTCCACGAGCTCCACCTTGCCCGCGGCGACGATGCCGTCGATGGCTTTGTACGTCGCGTCCACGGGGCCCGAGCCAACCTCCGATCGCACTCGGCTCATCCCGTCCGGGCCGCACATCTTCACCGTCGCGGTCGGGAGGCCCATCGTGCCGCACACGACCTGGACGTCCTCGAGCTTCCACGACGCGGACTTATCGACGTCGCCGGCGAATTGGCTGCCCTCGCACGTCACCAGCGCGATGATCTCGTCGTCGTCCACGCCGCCCGTCTTTTGCTCCGCGACGAGCTTGAACCGGTTGAACATCTCATCCAGCGCGTCCCCCTCGAGCGGGTACCCCAACTGTTTGAGCTTCGACGACAGCGCGTGCCTCCCGGAGTGTTTGCCCATGACGACGCCGACGGAGTCTTCGCCGCGGAAGTATCCGATCGTCTCCGGGGCGATGATCTCGTAGGTTTTTTTGTTCTTCAGCATGCCGTCTTGGTGAATGCCCGACTCGTGCGCGAAGGCGTTGGCGCCGACGATCGCCTTGTGCGGCTGCACGCTCATCCCGGAGAAATCCTTCACCATCTTGCTGCACGGGTAGATGTACACGGGGTTGATGCCCGTGAACGCTCCGTAGATGGCCGTTTTATCCTGCCCGCGGAGCCAGATGGCCATCGCGACTTCTTCGAGGCTCGCGTTGCCCGCGCGCTCCCCGATGCCGTTGATGGTGCACTCCACCTGCCGCGCGCCGTTCGCGACGCCCGCGAGCGAGTTCGCGGTGGACAGTCCGAGGTCGTTCTGGCAGTGTGTGGATATGACGTACTCGCCCGGGACGTTTTCTTTGATCCCCGCGATGAGCGTCCCGAATTCCTCCGGGAGGCACACGCCGACGGTGTCGGGAATGTTCAGCGTCGTCGCGCCCGCGTCGACGACGGCGGTCAGGATCCTGTGCAAAAACTTAGGGTCCGACCGCCCGGCGTCCTCGGGGGAGAACTCCACGTCATCGCACCCTAAACTCCGCGCGTACTTCACCGCGTCGACCGCGATCTGCACCACCTCGTCGGGGGTCTTGCGCAGCTTGGACTCCATGTGGATTTTCGACGTCGCGATGAAGGTGTGAATGCGCGGGCGAATCGCGTGACGCACGCCCTCCCACGACGCGTCGATGTCCTTCTTGTTCGCGCGGGATAAGCCGCAGATCACCGGGACGTACCCATCCTCGAAGCGCTCGTTCCCCACGATCTTCGCGATGTTGCGGACAGCCTCGAGGTCGTCCGGGGACGCGATCGGGAATCCAGCCTCGATGATGTCCACGCCGAGCTTCGCGAGGTTGCGCGCGATGTCGAGCTTCTCGCTGGACGTGAGCGTCGCGCCTGGCGTGGGGACGGGACGGCGGGGGGGAGGGGCCCGTTGGGAGTCTGTCGCGCGCGGACGCGGAGGGAGGGATCGACGCGTCGTGTCGTCGTCGCGCGATCGAGGCGTCGGTCGTCGATCGACCGCTCCAGCGGGTTCGTGGTTAGGGTCGAATGAGAGGACGCGCGAGCGGGACGCCGGCGGGACGAATCGCGACTCCGTGGCGAGCGCACCAGGGCTCTGCTCGCCGTCGCGCAGCGTCGTGTCGAACACGCGCACGTAGTTCGGGTCGTCGATCCGCGACGGAACGTACTCCGGGCGCGGCGCGCGGGCGACGTCCGCGTCCGCGGGCGCGCCCTTCCCCGCCGCGCTCGCGCTCGCGGCGACGATGACGGCGCGGCGCGGCGACGGCGCCGCGGGCGCGGCGATCGCGCGCGCGACCTTCCCGCCGCTCGCGCGGTTCGCGGCGGCGGCGCGTCTGCCGGCGAACGCGGCGACGGGCGCGCGCGCCGCCGCGGCGTGGCATGATGCGGACATCGCGTGCGACGACGGACGTGCGCGCGTGACGAGGGCGTGTGACGACGACGTCGCGGCGGCTTTCGACGCGCTCGGAGAAGCGAGCGCGGAGATCGCCTCTGGCTTCGACCGACCGCGCCCTTTCGCGAAACACAGGCGGATAAGCACAGTCATCATACGCGTTGCCAGTCTGGAAAGTATCGGCGTACGCGGATATCTTTTCGCGTCGTACGCGCAATCGGTCAGAATATGAGTACGTGGTACGAGTACGAATCCCCGACGAATCTCGCGTCCCGCGTTTTTGGGCAGATATGGTACGAAGGGGTGACATCGATTCGTGTCGCACACCTCGCGCGCGCTCGATACGAACGCCCCGCGCTCCGAAGATCTGTAGATCGCGCACCGATCGCGCGATCTGACGCCCGCGCCGGCGCGCTCGCATCCGCACGCTCTCGCGTCCGCCGCGCGACCGTCGCGCCGCGCGCATCTTGCGTATTTTTTTTTTCAAACCGCGCGCGTCCGCGTCCCTTCGGTGACTCGTCGCGTGCGGCGAACGATGACCTCCGTCGCCGCGCCCGTCGCGGGCGATCTCCCCGGCGTCGCCGTCCGGAGGCACTCGTCCAGGAAGTCCACGTCCCCGCCGAACTTCGAGCTCGACACGAGGACGGTCGCGGCGACGAACGCGGACAAGGCGGCCGCGCGCGCGCGTCTCGCGGACGCGTGCGAGGATATTCTCAAGTCGCTCCGCGCGCGCGACGCGGACGCGCCCGGGTTTACGCGCGAGGACGTGATCGCCGCGGTGAGGGAGAAGTACGAGTACGACGACTCCGCGGAGACGTTCGCGATCGTCCTCGGCGACGCGACCAGGTTCGCGAAGGACGCGGAGGCGAAGAAGGCGAAGGGGAGGTGAGCGGGCCGCGGCATCCCCGTCCTCTCGGTCAAGGCCGCTGACGTCGTCGTTCACGCATCTCGACCGCGGCGCTCCCGCTTTTTTTTTTCCAGCCCCTCTCTCCTCGGATCGAACGGATCGATCGTCGCGATCTCGATCTGACCCGCGCTCCTCCTCCTCTCTCTCTCGTCTCGTCTCCTCGCCGCAGGCCGAGGATGCTGTACTCGCTGCCGCCGTCGTCGCAGTCGAAGCGCGCGGGCCCGGACACGCCGCCGCAGGGCGCGACGCCGGAGCACTCGGAGGATGACGACGCCGACGCCGACGCGCGCGGCGGCGGTCGCCGCGCGGGACGCTCCGACTCGAGCAAAGCGTCCGAGGACACGACCGAGGACGTCGCGGCGGCGGCGAAGGAAGAGTCGGAGGACAACGCAGAGACGATTCACGCGAAGAAGACGGGCGCGCGCAGCGCGCGACGCGGTTCCGGTTCCGCCGCGAAGAAGGGTAGCGTCGGCGTCGGCGTCGGCGTCGGCGTCGGCGTCGGCGCCGGCGCGGAGAAAAAGCGGAAGGCGGCGACGACGAGCCCCGCCGCGAAGACAGAACGCGACGCCGACGCCGACGACGACGACGCGGAGCCCGACGCGGACGCCGCGGATCTGCTCATGAACCTCCTCGACCCGTCGCACTCGGAGGAGAACCTCGGTAATAAGGTGCGTTCTATACACTGGTCCCCATACGACCGCGTTGGCGTGGTGGACGCCGATCCTTAAGGACTTTTGCCGGCGCGTCTCTCCGCCCGCCCTTCGGTTTCAATCCCCGCCCTCGACGCCTTTCAACTCCAACTGACGCCTTTCAACTCCACCCCGCCATTCGCTTGTATAGAACGACCCTAAGAGACGCAAGAACGCGCACCACGCGGGCGCGACGGCGAGGGACCGAGACGCCAAGCCGGCGTCCAAGGAGGAGGATCTGATTCGAAACCTCGACCTCTGCGGCGCGGTGAACGGCGCCGCGCGGCACGCGATGGACGTCTGGCAGCGCGAGGACGCGGCCGTGCGCGGCGCGGTCGGGCACTTGGAGACGGCGGCGGCGGCGAACGTCGGCGACGCGATCGAGAAGCTCGCCAAGATGGCGGAGTCGTCGTCGTCGGATGCCGCGGCGGCGGACAAGAAAGCGGTCACGGCGGTCAAGTCGGCGCTCGAGGCGCAGGCGCTGGTCATCAACGCGCTCCTCGCGGACCGCGAGGAGCGCACCCGCGCGATGCACTACCTCGGCGAGACCGCGGAGGTGGTGGCTGGCGTCGCCGTGGAGAGGCTGCGCAGGAGCGAGGTGCACGTGCGGTCGGCGAGGCGGACGATGGACAAATTCCGCGAGCAGATGAGCGGGATGTTCGACGCCGCGACGCGGTGGCGGTGAGCGGCGAGGTGAGGCGAGGCGGCGGCGTCTGCCGTTCCCGTTCTTCTCGAGAGAAAGAATGGGTGTACTATTAATTACAAACGATGAGGGCCGAAGGTCTGTTCATTCATCACGTCGGGGGCATGCTCAGCCCCACGCCTTGTCTCTTGTTGTCCTCGCTTATCCCCTCCGGCCCGTTTGTTCCGCCGTTCCCGCCGTTCCCGCCGCCGCCCCACCCGCCGCCGTCGTTCCGACTACTCATCAGCTTCCGCAATCCGCTCAACACGCTGCTCGCGCCCTGACCCACGCCGACGCCCATCTTGGTCCGCTCCGCGCCCTGAAACAAATCGTCCACGGCGACCACCTCCCTCCCCTCCCTCGCCGCGAGAAGCACGCCCTCGTTCACGACGTTCGCGAGCTCCGCGCCGGTGAACCCGCCGGTGATTCGCGCGACGGCCTCGCACGTCGCCGTCTCGCCCTCTCGCGTCTCCACGCCGCGCAGATGCACGCGGAGGATCTGCGCGCGACCGGCGTAATCCGGCGGGCCGACGAAGACGCGACGCGTGAGCCGGCCGGGGCGAAGCAACGCGGGGTCCAACGCCTCCGCGCGGTTCGTCGCCGCGAGCACGAGCACGCCGCCGGGCTTGTTGAAGCCGTCCATCTCCACGAGCATCTGGTTCAGGGTCTGGTCTCGTTCCTCGTTCAGACCAGCGCCTCTGCGCGCGCCGATGGCGTCGAGCTCGTCGATGAAAATCACCGACGGCGACGCCTTGCGCGCCTCCGCGAATAACTCTCTCACCCGCGCGGCGCCTCTTCCGACGAACAGCTCCACGAACTCGGACGCGGCGACGCTGAAAAAGGGCACGCCGGCCTCGCCCGCGACCGCCTTCGCGAGCAGCGTCTTCCCCGTGCCCGGCGGACCGACGAGCAGACACCCGGTCGGCAGGCGGTTCTTCACGCCCTTGTACTTCTCCGCGGATCGAAGCATCTGCACGAGCTCGATGAGCTCCGTCTTCGCGGCGTCCACGCCGGCGACGTCCGCGAACGTGACGGGAGTCTCCTGCGTCCCGCCCGTCCTCGCCTTCTTCCCGGTGCCGCCGCCGCCTTGCTTGTTCGTCGCGTTTCGGAACATGAAGTACAGCGGGATAAGCGGGATCCACAGCGCCATCGCGGTGAGCGCGCCTTTGCTTATGTACGACGACGGCGGCGCCGCGATGCTTCCGAACTCGACGCCGGAGGCTTCGAGGCGGGTCATTAAACGCTCATCGGGGATGCGTTTCGTTTGCAGGATCACGCCGCGCGGCGGTTTCGCCGCCTCCGTCGCCGAGTTTGAGGGCGTCGCGGCGTCCGACGTCTTCGTCGCCGAAACGCGCTTAGATGCCATCTTCGGGAGCTTCGACAGCGCCGCCGCCTTCGCCTTGCTCGCGGCGGAAGACGAACCGGCGGTGGTAGACGAACCGGCGGGCGCCTTCGCGGGCGCGGACGACGTCGCGCCGTGCTTCAGCTCGTACAAGATCCTCCCCGTGCCCTCTTCAAAACGCACGGCGGTAACTTTCTTCGCGCTCAAGTCTTTCACGAAGTGCGAGTAGAGGACCGCGCGCGGCGTGTTCGCGCGGCTCGCGCCCGCTCTCCTCGCGGCGACCGCCTTGACCCCCAGCGCCGCGCTCGCGCCCACGAACACGGTGAACGTCGCGACGAACCACCGGTTGCGCAGCATCCCGCTCGCGAACTTCACGAGGAATCCGAGAAACATGATCGCGTACAGCTTGCACTTCAGCGCGAACCTCGACAGCGCGCCGTGGTTCCGGCGCGGCGGCGGCGGCGACGACGAATTTGACGGCGTCGCGGGCGTCGACGTCGGCGTCACCGGCGCGTCCGCGGTCGCGCGCTCGAGCTGCGAGACGTCGCCGTCGCTCCCATCGCCGTCGCCGTCGCGCGGCGAAGAGGGCGCGGCGTCGCGCGGCGGCGTCGCGCCGCGCGCGGGTTTCTCGTCCGTGAACGTGGACGACGACGCCGCGGCGACGACGCGTCGGACGCGGCGGACGCGCGAAGACGCGTCGGCGAGGACGCGCGACGGCGACGAGAGCGACGAGAGCGACGACGAGAGCGACGCGCGCGGCGCGGAGACGCGCGTCCGTCTCGAGGACGACGACGACGGCGAGACGACTGCGACGACGACGGCATCGCGGCGCGAAGAATGGTCGACGACGCGCGCCGGCCGCGCGCGCGCGGCGACGCCGCTCGCCGCCGCGCCGGTCGCGATGCCCGAGACGTGCATCATCGCGCGGGAAGAGAGAGAAGTCGGGACGAGGACGAGACCTCCCTTGCGCGGACTCCCCGTGACGGAGCGCCGCGAACTGACCACCGACGGACGTGTCGTGCTGTCTTCCTGGCCAGTCGACCGAGATCCAACAAGTTAGGGTTGGAAATGGGTCCTTCCTGTAACCTGTTGGAGCTCGCTCGCTCCGAGACAATTTTAATAATACGACGTTTCGCGGACCAAAAAGCGCACACTCTCATCGCTCGGCGGTCGTCGCGTCCTCCGCGCGATCCAGCATGTCGTCTCTCGTCGCTCCCGCGCGCGCGTCGATGCCGTCGGCGCGTCGTCGCGCGATCGACGCGCGCGACGCGCTCGCGCGCGCGTCGTCCGTCGATTCCTCCGCGCGGCCGCGACCGTCTCGGAGGAGCCGACGTCACGAACAATTCTTCGACCGCGATTTCATCCGACGCGGACGACGCGGCCGCGCTCCGGTCGTCGCCGCCGCCGCCTCGAGCGGCGCGGGGGGCAACGGCAACGACACCCCACACCGCGCGCTGCCGCCGATATTCAAGAACACCATGCATCGCAACAACGTCGTGTCGTTCAAGCGACGCCCGGGCGCCGCCGGGGGGGCGGGGTCGTCGTCGTCGTCGTCGAGCGCCGCGAGCGACGCCGACGCCGCCGCGGACGGCGTCGCGAAAGTCGCCGTCGTCGTCGGCGCCGGCCCCGCGGGCGCGCTCGCGGCGGCGTACCTCGCGAACCTCGGATGGCGCGTGCGCGTGTACGAGAAGCGCGGCGCGGAGGAGGAAGAGAAGGAGAAGGACGCGACCACCGATTCGCATCCCCCGGCGCCGCTCGGCATCGGCGGCAGGAGCTACAACGTCGTCCTCTCCCCGCGCGGGCTCGGCGCGCTGGCGGACGCGGGCGTCGAGCTCCCGAGCGACGCGCACGTCGCCCTCGAAGGCAGCGTCCGCCACGTCGCGGGGGACGCCGCCCCGAGCTTCAGCGCGATGTTCAAGGGCACGGTGTCGATCGATCGAAACGCGCTCGCCGACGCGATCGCGGCGTCCGCGGAGGCGAAGCACGGCGCCGACGTCGTCGCGTTCGCGCGCGGCGTCGGCGTCGACGCGATCGACTTCGACGCGCGCGTCGTCACCCTCGCGGCGAAGGAAGCGTCAGACCCGGCGTCGGTTTCGTATGAGCAATTAGTCTCGTACGACCTCCTCGTCGCCGCGGACGGCGTCAACTCGCGCGTGCGGAGTTTACTCGAAGCCGCGGGCGACGTCGTCGTGGATCAGCACTCGGATGAGATGCTGTTCAAGACGATCCGACTCCCGGCGCAGACGCCGCCGAACTACCCGCACGACGGCACCGTGAAAGTCGCGGCGACGTGGCGGAAGTGTTTCCACACGTGGCCCAGGGGCCTGATGTCGTTGCTCGCGCCGCCGTGCCCGAACGGGAGCCTGACGGCGACGGTGATCCTGCCGGGCGGCGTCCACGCCGCGAACGCGGGGTCCGACGTCTGGACGTTCGATAAGATTTCAACCGCGGAGGACGCCGCGCGGTTCTTCGCGGAGACGTTCCCGGACGCGTTCGGGCGCGACGTCGACGCCATGACCGGCGCGGTGTCGCCGACGCGCCCGCCCGAGGAAGAGCTCGAGCGGTTCGCGAGCGCGCGCGCCAACCCGGGCGGGGTCACGACGACGATATCGAGCCTCGCCGCGAGAGACGGCACCGTCGCGTTGATCGGCGACGCCGCGCACTCGATGTGGCCGAGCCTCGGGCAAGGCTGCAACGCGGCGCTGGAGACGGCGCAGTATCTCGCGGCCGCGATCGAGTCCGCGCCGGGGGGCGACCAGAAGAAAGCGATGTCGTACTTCGACGCCGTGCGAGGGCCGCAGGTGCGGGCGATAGGGAGGCTGAGCGAGGCTGGGTTCGGCGGCGTCGCGAAGCGCGCGGGGAACGTCTTGTTTTTCGCCAAGATCGCGGCGCTGACGGCGCTTCATAAGGCGCTTCCGTCACTCTTCGAGAGACCCGCGCTGACGCGGATCAACGACCCGTCGTGGGCGTACGATGACATCGAGGACGCCGCGCGCGGGGAGAACGGGACGCTGCTCGCGGCGTTCGTCGCACTGACGGCGGCGGCGGCGGGCGCGGCGAAGTTTGGCGCGAGACGCGTCGCGGCGGAGGCGGCGGCGGTGGCGAAGACGCTGGCGCTCGGAGAGGGCGGCGTCGGGAGCGAGGGGAAGGCGATCGCCGTGTTGTTGGTCGTCGCGCTGCTCACGGCGGCGTGGAGGGCGTCGGGGAGGAGGCGTAGGAATCGCAAGGGGAACGTTCCGAGGGCGCGCGCCGCCGCGGAGGCGGCCGCGGGGGCGGGAGCGTCGTGACGCGTCGTACTGTTACCTTCGTACGTTTTATCATGGAGAGGGGTGGGGACCTCGAAAGAATCGTCAATCACAATCACTTCGTTCAGTTGATCATCACCCCCGCGGCCTGGCAGTACCCCGCGACCGCGTTCTGCACCTCCGGCGGGCACCCGCCCTGAATCAACCCCCGCATCCGCCCCGGCATCCCGCCGCTCGCCGTCGCTAACGTCCGCGCGACGTGCGTTTTCACGTCCGTGACCTCAGCGCACGGATCCACCTCGACCCTCTTCGCGTTGGCGAGCGAGTTGTACGCCGCGCTGTACCCAGCCTTCGCTTCCATCTCCTCGAGCTCCGCGTCCGCGTCCGCGGCGTCGCCGCCGTCGCCGCCGGCGTCCGTGGGTTTCTCCAGGAGCGTCACGACGTTCGTGAGGAGCTTCGCCCACCCGGCGTCGTTCGCGATGAGCGACGACGACTCCGAGAGAAACCGCGCCGACGCGACGGCGACGACTTTCGTCTCCATCTCCCCCGTGATGCCCCCGACCGCGTCCGCGATCGGGCCCGCGAGCACCATCTCGAAGATCCCGGGCTGCACCTTCGCCATCGTGTCCGCCACGACGCTCGGGCCGTGCTTCACCGCGAGCGACGAGACGAACACGACGAGGCACCTGACGAACTTGGTCGTCTTCGACGTCTGCAGCCGCTGGAAAAGGATACCCCACACCGCGGGCAGCTGATCGATCCACGCGGGCAGCGCGAGCGAGCTCACGAGCGCGTTCAAAACGAAGAACCCCTGGTGATCCTGCGCGCGGCTCGAGACGAGCTTTTGGAACACGCCGAGGATGCCTTGCAGGTACCCGCCGCCCGCGATCTCCGCCGGCGCCTTTCGTAAAAACGCTTCCAACAGACGCACGAGCGGCGTCACGTTCGCCTGCCGGTCCCACAGCGCCGGCACCAACAGCGCGGGGAAGATCCCGACGTACGCGGAAGGGAGCGAGCCGCTCGGGTGCGTCTCGATCAGCTGCGACAGGAGCTGGAACACGTACGGCGCGAACTCGACGACGTCCGCCTGCAGGACGTGCTGAAACGGCGGAAACAACGCGCGCTCGAACCCGACGACGAGTCCCGGGTCGTTCGCGTGCCGCAAGAGCGCGGCGATGGACTCGAAGAGGTAGTGCGAGAACGCCGGGTTCCTCGGGTTCTTGCACGTCTCCATCGCCATCGCCGCGAGCTGCGTCACGCACGCGTCCGCGACGGGCTTGACGCCTTCGCCCAAGAACCCGATCACGCGCATCACCGCTCGCATCGCGTAATCGTTCTCCCCGCTGTCCGTCTTGGCGAAGACGCCGAACAGCGACGTGAGCAGCGGCTCCGTCGTCGCCGCGAGGTCCGCGGGCGCGTACCTCGGCGTCGAGCGCGTGACGGCGCCGGGGGCGGCACCTGGGCCCAGCGGATCTCTCGTCGTCAGAAGGCGGTCGAGAGCGATGGCGGCGTAGGTGTGGACGACGTTGTTTTCCGCGCGAAGCAACGCGACGACGGCGGGGACGACCGGGAGGATCATCGCCTTGGGCAGCTGATGCCGGAAGATGGTCATGAACTTGAGCGCGTCCGCGAACAACACCGCCTGGCCGATCCCGCCGGCGTTGGGCCCCTGACCGGTCGCTTTCGCGAGCTCCGGGACGATCTGGGTTTGGAAAAAGTCCACGACGGAGACGAGCTCGTTCGTCTCCGTCGCGCCCTTCGCGGCGCTGCTCTTCTTCACCGTGAGCGAGATGACCAGATAGATCGCCGCGTCTTTCGCTTTCCACGAGTTCACCGGGTCGGACGCGAATTGACCGAGAAGCGCGGCGACGTACCCGGTCACGCTGGTCGTCATCTCGTTCGGAAACTTCCCGGCGAGGCCTTTGATGAGCTCGCCCGCGCCGCGTCGACGCGTGTCGCTGTCGCTCCCTTCCACGTCCCGACGGATGTACTCCACGTGGTTCATCTCGAACAGCTCCTCGTCGTCGTCGCGGAACTGCAAGTTCGGGATGACGATGCTCTCGCACACTTGACGCAGCGTGTCGCCCCCCGCGAAGAGCGAGTGATGCACGGAGTTGGCAACCGTGGTCAAGAACCTCACGCCGGACGTCACGAGGTGATCCTTCTCCGCGCCCGCGCCCGTCTTCGTGAGCAGCGTCCAGACGTCTTGGACGAACGTCTGAAGGAACCGCTGGAACTCCTCCTCGTTCTTCTCGATGTACAGGTTGACGTTGTCGCACACCGCGGCTTTGACGCGGTCGAGCTCGGGGACGTTAGCCGCGGTTGGATTTTCGTAGGCGAGGTATTTGTGAAACTGACCCATCCACGCGTCCATCGCGTCCTCGAACACCTCCGGGAGCTCTTGCGAGTTGAGGGAGTAAAACACGCGCATGATAAGACGCAGACACGAGAACAGAGACGTCAGGAGCGTCGCGTCGTTCGCGTTGGCGTCCACGGCGGCGGAGATCTCCAAGAGCAACGCCTGCAGCGGCGCCACGAACGCGTCCAAGACGTACTTCAGCTCCTTATACAGCTCGTCGCTCTTGTACGCCTGGCGATAGCGCTTGAACATCGCGTTCGCGGTCGTGAGGACGCCCACCACGGCGTTGAAGTCGCGCTGCCCCGACGACCCCATGCGCTGAATCAGCTCCGGGAGCAGCGATGGCCACCGCTCCGGAAAATCCGCGGCGCAGACGATGGCCAGCGCCTCGGGGTCGTTCCGTACGAGCGAACGTCGGGGTGGAGTTGAAAGGCGTCAGAAGCGGAGTTGAAAGGCAACGCGGGCGGGGATTGAAAGCGAGGGACCCTGGGCGCAGAGATGCGCCGGGGTTAAAAGTCCTTAAGGATCGGCGTTCACCACGCCGACGCGGTCGTACGGGGACCAGTGTGAGATGACAGAACGCGCCTCGGTGAGCTGCGCGCGGACGAGCTTCGGGGAGGAGAGCATCAGCCCCACGAGCGACGCGCGGATCTGGTCCTTCTCCGCGTCCGCGATCGAGTACGGCGGCGGCGCGCCGACGACGTCGGGCTCTCTCGCGACCCAGTGGTTCTTCGCGAGATTCTTGAACGTCACCGCCGCCGCCTGGCGCGTCTGCGGCTCCGCCGCCTCGGACGCGAGCGCGCGAAGGAGGAGGACGCCGAAGCCTGGCTGCGATGCGCCCTGGGTGAGGAACGCCTCCGCGTGACCGCGCGCGGTCTGATCGGGGGAGAGCGACTGCGCGAGGCACGCGCTGAGCTGCGCGAGGTCCGCGTCGAGAGACGCCATCTATCTTCCGCGCGATGACGCGCTCGTCGGATGGATCGGATCGTCAGTCGCGCGACGGCCTCTGCCGCGGATCTCGCAGAGGGTGCCTAAGCTACGATCGATCGATTCGGCGCGCCGACTCGGGACGACTCGGGACGACTCGGGACGACTCGGGACGACTCGGGACGACTCGGGAAGAACGACTCGGGACGCGACGCGCGCGACGCCGTCGCGCCGCGATCGGGTTGGCGCGGTCGTCCACGCGCGGATCCCGCGCCGCGATGCGTTCGCGCGACGGCGGCGCCGCGTGCGGTGGTGGTGTGGCCGCGGCGTCGGCGTGCGATCTTCTTTTCAGTTCCCCCCAGCACCGCGCGGGACTTTTCGAAAGTGCACTTGGTCAGCACTTGGTCGGGCGGCCGCGGCCGCGGCGCGCCGGTTCGCCTCCCCCGTCGCGTCGTTCGAGGGATCCGACGCGCGCCGCCGCCGCGCCACTCCTCCGCGCGCGCGCACGTCGGTGACATCACGCCGGTGGCGTCCTCCATCATGCTCGTCAAGGATCTCGCGCGCGAGCTCGTGGAGGTGCGACGACGCGACGCGCCCGTCCGCGGCGCGCGCGCGCCGTCGTCGCGCGTTCGTTCGTTTTTTTCTAACCTTAACCGTCGCCTCGTCCGTCGCCTCACCATCCCGCCGTCCGTCCCGTCGCAGAGCGATCGCGTCAAGGAGGCGCTCGAGAACTTCAAAGACGCGTTCGCACGCGCGAAAAAGGAATCGAGCGCGGACGGCGCCGAGGCGAAGGAGGTCCTCGCCGCGATCGACGAGATCGCGCGCGTCATCCCAGCGGACGACGTCTGCGCGAGATTCGCGCGCGCGATCGCGCACGGCGAGTCGCCGTCGCCGTTCGCGCCGTCCGCGCGCGACGGCAAGTACCTCAAGCCGGTCAGACCCTCGGAGCTTCGAATGACGTGCGCGGAGACGGCCGCGACGCTCCTCGAGGCCGGGTTCGCGGACGACGCGCGGTGGCGCGACGTCTTCGCGAAAGCCGTCGCGCGCGGCGTCGTCGACGACGGCGGCGCCGACGACGTCGTCGAACGCGACGGCGACGCCGGCCTGCGCTTCGCGACGGTTCACCGCGCGAAGCATCACCTCGCGCTCGCTCGGTCGATCGCATACCGCCGCCGCGGCGCCGGGCGCTTGCCGCAGGCGCTGATCGACGCCAAGGCGGGCGTCGCGTACGCGCCCGACGGAGAGAAGACGGGCGCGGGCGCGGGCGCGAAGGCGCGTTCGTTCTTTTCACGCCGGTCCCATATATTACGAACGCGTTCGCGCGGCGCACGCCGTTCCTCGAAAACATTCTCTCCCGGCGTTCGTTTCTCTCCGCCCGCCACTCTCACTCGCTCGATTTCAATCCCGACACGCCTCGACGCCTTTCAACTCCTCCAACTGACGCCTTTGAACGCCACCCCGACGTCGCTTCGTATGGACAAACACCCTCGAAGCGCGAGCTCGCGAGCGCCAGAGGTCTTCTCGCGTCCGCGCTCGAGTCCATCGCGTCCTACGTTCCGACCGGCGACGTCGACGCGGACGCGGCGGTTCAACGGATGAAGCGTCATGTCATCGTCCCCTCCGGCGCGTTCGCGAACATCGTGCACGACGACCTGATCGTCGACGCCGGCGTCGCCGCCGCGGTGGAACACAAGCGCGCGTGGCACCTCGACGGCTCCGACGTAGAGCACAAAAAAAACGCGCGTCGGTGCGCCGTTACGTACTGCCCTCCCGCGCTGCGCGACCTCATCTCCTCGCCGGAGGTGTCCATCGAGACCGTGATCGAGTGGCTCGAGAAGGACAAGCTCGCGAACGCGCCGGAGTACGTGCGACCGAGGCCCAAGTACGCGCGCTATTACGAGGCGATGCGAGAGCGGATCCGCGAGCACTACCCCGAGCTTCCCGCGCCGGTGATGGACAAACTGCTCGCCCTGGACGCGGGCGAGCTCGACTTACTTCTGCAGTACCCGACCGCGATCAGAGGCCAGACCGAGGAGTTCTTGGACGTGTACCGCGCCGAGGGCGGGACGTACCTCGAGACGTACAAAACCCCGGCGCTGTCGTGGAAGGAGGTCAAGGCGATGAAAGGCGAGGGCACCGTCGGTCTCGAAGCCGCGGGGCCCGGGTCCTCGGAGGCGGCGATGTTCAAAGACGAGGCGCCGCTGTTCGCCGCGAGCGACTCCGACGACGAGGACACCAACCGCGCGATGCTCGGCGCGAGCGGCGACGACGGTCTCACCGCGGAAGAGGAAGCCGGGCTCGTGTTGAACGCGTCCGGGACGCTGAACGCGCCGGCGTTGCCGCCGGATCAGGCGCGTTCTATACAAAAGTTTTTCACCCATATATCGGTTTCAACACTTGATCGCGTCTCCTTTCAACTGACCGGTGAACTATTTTTGTATGGAACGACCTTCAGCTGCGAGTCGCGAGTCACGCGAGCGAGGCGAAGAAGGAAGCGCTCGGCGCCATCGCGGAGGGCGGCAACGGCGACGGCGACGCGGCGACGTCGCGGCGGGTGACGCGCGCGCGCGCGGTGCTCGAGGCCGTGAAGCCGTCGCCGCTGGACGACATGGACTGAGGACGACGGGAGAAGGAAGAGGAGGAGGAGGAGGAGGAGGAGGAGGAGGAGGAGGAGGAGGAGGACGCGACGCTTCAACAACGCTTACGCTTTCTAACGCGTCGCCGCGTTCATTCACTCTGCTACGTCTATTCGGGGCCGCAACAGCCCGCGGGTCTCCGCGAACGCGACGACCGCGTCGACGACGACGCGGCACGTCCTCTCCGTGATCGGCACGTACTCGTCCTCCTCCTCCTCCTCCTCCTCCTCCTCCTCCTCCGGCGGCGGCGGCGGCGGCGCCGAAGAGGTGAAGTCAAAGTTTTTCTTCACCCCGCCCGCGTTCAGCCTCGGCTTCGTCTTCGTCTTCGTCCCCGCGCCGCCGCCCTCCGCGCCGCCGCCGCCCTCCGCGGCTCTCAACCCCAACGCGACCTCCTCGACGTACGAGCGGAATCGCGCGTACGTCCACATCGGCGACCCGGCGCCGACGGAGAGCTTCAGCTTCTCGGGGACGGCGTCGGAGCTTCGCATCGCGTCGACGTCGCGCTCGGCGGCGCACGCGCGTCGAGGACCGATCGGGCGGCCGCTCGCGGCAGCCTCGGCGGCGGCATCTGTGGACGACGCCGCGAGCGGCGGGCGCTCGCGCCGGCGCGCGTCCTCCGCGGCGAGAAACGCGCGAAGGATGTCGTCCAGGAGGACGGAGTCGCCTCCGACGTTTTCGGTGCCGCGTTCGTCGTCGCCGTCGTCGTC
>Ga0181560_10002373_pt1 | contig 17494 bp, 21 predicted proteins | sample 011ome_20_FD_133751 | JGI IMG/M metagenome (GOLD analysis project Ga0181560, IMG submission 133751) | Coastal salt marsh microbial communities from the Groves Creek Marsh, Skidaway Island, Georgia - 011509CT metaG (megahit assembly) | ecosystem: Environmental > Aquatic > Marine > Intertidal...
ATCCAGTCATGCATCAGGTCGCTTTTTCTGTCTCTCTCAGGGCCATTCCATACAAAAACAGTGCACCGGTCAGTTGAAAGGGGGAGCGATCAAATGTTGAAACCGAGCGGTGGGTGAAAAACGTTTGTATAGAACGCACCTGAGCTGAGACGACCCAATCGGATTGTTAGTTCAGGGCGCCGCGCCGCCTCCGTCGCGCCGCTCCGAGGATGGCGTCGCTCGCGATCGCGGTCGCGGTCGCGGACGTCCACCGCCGTCGCGCGTCCGCGGGCGCGGGGCCGTCGTCGTCTCGGTCGACGGCGACGAAGACGACGGGCGCGTCGTCTCCACTGGTTCCCATACGACCGCGTTCGCGTGGTGAACGCCGTTCCTTAAGGACTTCGTCGTCGTCGTCGTCGACGTCCTCCACCTCCTCCTCCTCCTCCTCCTCCTCCGCGGTCGAGCGCGACACGCGCGCGTGGCTCGACGACATCGTCGTCGGCCTCAACCTCTGCCCGTTCGCGCGCGCGGCGATGCCCGGCACGTCCGTCGTCGTCGCGAACGCGCGCACGCTCGATGCCCTCCGCGCAGAGATCCGCGCGGAGCTCGACGTCCTCGCGGCGGCGCCGACCGCCGCCGCGGTCACGACGCTCGTCGTCCTGCCCCCGGACGCCCTGGACGCGCTCGACGCGAAATCGTTCGGCGCGTTCATGGAGGGCGCGGTCGCGGTCGCGGAGGACGAGAGCCGAGCGCTGACGGCGAGACGCTGCGACGCGGCGACGCGAGACGCGCTGGTGGGGGAGCTGATCGAGATCGTGCCGTTCCATCCCGAGGCGCGTCCCGTCTCGCGCTGACTGGTTCCCGTACGACCGCGTCCGCGTGGTGAACGCCGTTCCTTGAGGGCTTTCTCTCCCGGCGTTCGTTTCTCTCCTCTCACCCCTCGCTTTCAATCCCGACACACCGCGACGCCTGCCTTTCAACTCCATCTGACGCCTTTCAACTCCACCCCGACGTTCGTCGCTTCGCGCGGACCGTCGACCCGGAGGCGACGTTCGGCGCGTTGGACTCCGCGGAGGACGAAGAAGACTCCGGCGGGTACATATGCACGTATCTGGACGTCCCGGACAACGAGGAGGGGGAATATGGAACGTCAACCGGCGGCGCGGGAGGACGCGTACCGCCGGACGAGGCGGCGGTGCGGGAGATGATCGCGAAGCACGCGGAGACGAACGGCGGCGCCGACACCCGCGCGGATTTTTTAGCCGCCGCCGCCGCCGCCGCCGCCACCGCCGCCGCCGCCGCGGGGGGTGAATATGAAACGTCGATCGACGCGGCGACGGCGACGGCGACGGCGACGGCGATCGCGACGGACCCCGCGGATTACACCGGGAGAAGCCCGCACCCGGTGCTGCATCTCTTGCGGCAGAGCGACGTCGACGCCGCGGACGACCTGTGGGAGAAGACCCACCCGGGCGACGACATTCGACGACGCAACGCCGCCGCGTTGAGAGGCATGGGTGAGCAGACCCTGCGCGCGATGCTTCGCAAGTGCATGACGCGCGGGTAGGTAGTTCTTCGTTAACATCCATAAAAAATCAATCCACAATATATCCATCATAGAATGCCACGCGGCCGATCACGTCACGGCACGCGCCACGTTTTGACGCACGCGTCGAACCCGCCCGTCACGAGCGCGTTTTCGTCTTTCCACTCCAAACACGCGCACCCGCCCGCGTGCGCGTTCTCGATCTTCACGTGGCCGCTCATCGCGGGCTTCGCGAGGTCCCACACGATCACGCCGCCGTCTAACGACCCCGTCGCGAGCCGTCTCGAGTCCGGCGACCACGCGACGGCCGTGACGCGCGCCTTGTGGAACACGGCTTTATCGTAGATCACCTCCCCGGAGCGCGCGTCCCAGACGACGACTTCGCGGTTGCCGTCGCACGTCGCGAGCTTGCCGCCGCACGGGGAGTATCGCGCGGACGTGACCTCGCCTCTGTGCCGCGACAAGACGCGCGTCTCCGTGGTATTCAGCGAGCCGCCGCCGCCGTCGTTCGTCGACTTCGATATCGCGAAGACGTGGACGGCGCCGTCTTTGCATCCGACGGCGACCTTGGGGTGAAGCGTTAAGCGCGCGGGGTGGACGTGTCGGTCAGTCTCGCGTCTCGCCGGTCGAACGTTGAACCGAAAGCGCGGGTGAAGGATGCCGACGGGCGGGAAGAGTCCTTAAGAAACGACGTTCACCGCGCGAACAGGATCGTATGGGGAGGAGTCTCACGAGTCTCACCTCTCCGCCGTCCGGCGACATCCCCGCGGTCAGCACGCGCTCGGCGCCGCCTTCCGGCGACAACGCCGTGTACCCCGCGCTCTGTAAAACGGCCGCAGGCGAAACGTTTCGCCGTGTTTTATCCACGTGGACGAGTTCGAACCCGAGCGTCGTCGCGACGACCGCGAGCGCGCCGGAGGCGTCCGCGTCGACGTCCCTCGGCTGCTCCGTCAGTTTCAACGCCGCGCCCGGGACGTACGCGAAATCTCCGACACCACCTTCCGTATTTTCTGACACCATTATAACCCGCAAAGTGTCGTCCATGCCGACGGTCAGCACGCGCCCGCCGCCGGCGCCCTTGGCTGTGATCGCGACGACCGATTTATGGCCGTGCTTTTCCCCCGAGACGACCGCGCTCCAGTCGCCGCCGTCGTCGCTCTCCGACCACCGAATCACGACCGCGTCGCCCCCCGCGAGCGACGACAAACTCGCGGAGAACACGTCACCGCCGCCGTCCACGTCCACGGCGAGGCACGACACGCTCTTCGGGTGGCCCAACAGCGCGCGCGACGACGGCGCGCCGCACGGGTCGTCGAGAGAGAGCACGTTGACGACGCCGCTCAGGGACAACGACGCCATTCTCTCGCCGACGAAGACGCATCCCACCTGCATCGCCTCCGCGCCGCCCTCGAACGCGAACGTCGCGAGCTCGACGCAACTCGGCGGCGCTTTCGCGGCGGCGGCGGCGGTTGACGTTTCAGATTCCGAGGATGGATCGGCGTTTGGATCGGAAGGTGTAATCGTACTTTTTTTCCCGCGCGCGGTCTCGAGCGCCGCCGCCGGAATCTTTGTGCGTGACGTCGGGGTGGAGTTGAAAGGCGTCAGTTGAAGTTGAAAGGCGTCGCGCGCGGGGATTGAAAGCGAGGTGTGGGCGGAGAGATGCGCCGGGAAAGTCCTTAAGGATCGGCGTTCACCACGCCGACGCGGTCGTATGGGGACCAGTGTGACTCGAACGCACCTCCCACAACCGGCAGGTCTTGTCCGCGCCGCACGTCAACGCTTTCGTCCCGCACGGGCTCCACGCCAGCCCGTACACCGTCCCCGCGTGCCCGCCGCCCGTCTTCCCGCCTTTTGGTATCGACGCGAGCGCGTCCCCGCTGTCCCCGTGGAAGATCTTCCCGGTGCCGTCCGAGCTGACGGACGCGAAGAGTTCGCCGCTCGGCGAATATCGCACGCAGTTGGCGTAGTTGGCGTGCTGTTGAAAGGAGGGGTTCATCGGTCAGCAAGGAGGGGTTCATCGGTCAGCCGCGGGTTCATCGGGTCGCTGAACGACGACGAACGACGTACCTTGTGGACCGACCGCGCGAATCGAAACGGCGGCCCCGCGAACATCGACACCGCGAAGTCCTCTGAGGGCCGTTCCATACAAAAACAGTTCATCGGTCAGTTGAAAGGGGAAGCGATCAAATGTTGAAACCGAGCGATGGGTGAAAAACGTTTGTAGATTAGAACGCACCCGACGCGGTGACCACCTTGAACGGCCGCGCGGGGCGAAAGTCGCACGAGTTGACGCGCTTCGTCTGCCCGCTCACGTCGCCGATGCCGGAGCCGCCGTCCCACGCGAACGCCTTGGCGAAGACGCCGCCCTTACCGTCGCCTGCGACGGGCGCGACGCGTAAGATGAAAAAATACCAGCGGTCAATTTGAAAGGCGCCGCGGTCGATCGCCAGACGTTTGAAAGGAGCGAAGGCGCGCGCGAAAGAAAGTAAACGCGCACCGGACGCGACGATCCGCTGCCCGTCCGCGCTCCACGCGATGTCGTCCACCGCTCCCGCGATCGGTCGATGCTCCGCCTTGAGCGTGAAGTCGTCGTTCAACCCCCACACCCTCACGCGTCCGGAGACGTCCCCGGACGCGATCCACTCGCCGTTCGGCGACGGCCGCGCGCACGTCGTCGAGTACTGATGGTCGTGGTAGAGCCGAGGCGCGACATCATTATTTTTCGCGTCGTCGTCGAGCGCGCGCACGACGACGGCGCGGCCGCTGGCGTAGACGAGGACGCCGCCGTCGCGGGCGGACGCGCCGAGGAGGACGCCGCGGCCGCGCTCGGTCGCGGGCGCGCACGGGCGGCACCGCGTCAGCGTCGGGGCGGACGGCGCGCTCATCTGGAGTGATGGACGGAGTGGGCACGCGCGCGGATCCTGAGGGCCATTCCATACAAAAATAGTTCATCGGTCAGTTGAAAGGAGACGCGATCAAGTGTTGAAACCGGGCGAAGGGTGAAAAACAACGCACCTGAGGCGACAGCGACAGCTCGTCGCGGTCGATCCGACGAATTTTTGAAAAAACCAACCGCCCGAGAGATCAGATCCTCGTCACACCCGTCAGCGCGCGCGCGTCCGCGACGACACGATGACCGACGTGATGAGCTCCCCCGCGCCGCCAGGCTCCAGCGACGACGCCGCGCTCGACGCGCGCATCGCGTGGGCGAACGAGACGCGCAAGGCGGTCACGCGAGCGGACGCGCTGTGCGAGGACGGATCGATCGATCAGCGCTTCTTCAAGCCGAAGAAAGTGGTGTTCGCGACGGAGAAGGCGAAGTGGAACGACGACGACAAGGAGAACCTGTACCGAGGGATCGCGAAGCACGGGATCGACCCGAGCTCGTGGAGGAAGATCATCGACGAGTTCTGCCCGGGGAGGGAGGTGCTGTTCATCCGCATCAAGGCGTCTAGGCTGATCGGCAGCCAAGGCTTGAACCGGTACCACGGGTGGTCGGGCACCAAGGAGGAGATGATCGCGGAGTACAACAGGAACAAGGCGATCGGGGAGGCGACCGGGTGCTGGAAGGGTGGGATCCTCGTCGAGAACGATCACGGGCACGCGATGGAGGCGATCAGGAAGCGCGACGCGGAGGAAGAAGCCGCCGGGATCGTGCCCCCGGGGAAGCGCGCGAAGAAGCATTAGACTAATAGGAGGTCTGAAGATTCAAAACACGGCTGAGCGCGCGTCGACGTCGACGCGAACGAACGGACTATCGAACGACGCGTCGCGTCTCCTCGCGAGCTAATGTCTACCTACTGTGCGGGACGCTACCGCCGCCGCCGCCGCCGCCGCCCGGCGCGCTAGAAATCCCCCAGGAGCGTGTCCATGTCCTCGAACGGGTTCTTCCCGCCCTGGCGCCCTCTTCGTCTCTTTCCGCCGCCGGCGACGCCGGCGTTTTGCGTCTGTTGCGACTGTCGCGCGGCCGGTTGCGTCTCGACGACTTCCGACGTCGCGGCGGCGCTCGGCGTCGGGTTCAGAAGCGACAGCGGGTCGTCGTCCGACGCGTCGCCGCCGCCTTCGCCGACGGGGTTCCCGACGGTCGCTCGCGTCCCCCCCAATCGACTCGGCGGCGGCGGAGGCGGCGCCCGCGGCTGCGACGGCTTCGCCCCCGCGTCCGACAGCAGGTCGTCGAGGACGCTCCCGGACGCTCCCGTCCGCAGGGAATCGCCGCCGCCCTCGATCGGCAGCGTCGCGGTCGCGTCGTCGTCCGGCGCGACGGGCGGCGGGTCGGTCGGTCGGTCGGTCGCCGCCGCCGACGCGCCGCCGGCGACCTTCCGGCGCTTCGTCGTCGTCGTCGTCGTCGTCGCCTTCGCCTTCCGCGCGCCTCCTCCTCCGCGCACCTCCGCGTACCTCCTCGCCGCGGCTTTCGCCTTCGCGGCTTTCATCGCCTCCCGCTCGTCGTCCGTGTCCTCCATCCCCTCGTCGCCGCCGTCGTCGTCCGAGGACGCGTCCGACGACGCGCCGCCGCGGCCGCCGCCGCCGGATTCGACTCTCGCGCGCAACGCGTCGTTCTCGTCGCGAGCCGCCTCCAGCGCCTCGTCCAACCGCCGCAGCTCCGCCTTCTTCGAGTTCATCAGCCGCGCCACCTTGCGATGATACTCCCTCTCCCACGCGTCCTTCGCGTCCGTCCACGCCTTGATCTCCTTCCGCGTCTCTCTCGCCTCTTCTTCGCGCGCCGCCGCGTCGCGCGTCGATCGAATAATCTTTCGCCGATGCGACGTCTGCTGCGTCGCGTACGCGCACAGGACGCGGCCGACGACGTGACGCGCGCCCAGCGCGTCCGCGGGCGCGAGTCGCTTCAGGGTGACTTGGCCGACGCGGCGCGCGCCCTTCGCGGTCGCGGGCGCGGCGACGCGCGCGGGCGGGGGCGGCGGCGTCGAGATGGTCGTAGTCGCGGCGTTCGAAATCTGGGCACCCGCAGCCTCGTGCCATCGCCAGCGCAGCGCGCCGTCGTCGTCGCCGAACGCGAACTCGAACGCGAAGCGCTCGCTCGCGTCGATCCCCGCCAGCGCCATCACCGCGCGCTCGTGCCAGTCCAGGAACGGCGCGTTCGCGGGCTCGCGCGCGGTGCCGCGCCACGCCCTCGCGCCGTCGCCGTCGGTCGCGAGGACGTCGAACGCGCGATCGCGGTGCCGCCAGTCGACGAGGACGTACAGACGGCGCGTTTTCGGCGGCGGCGTTTCGGAGTTTGGGGCGTCGTCGACGGGGGCGGCGACCTCGAGGAGGGAGACGGTGGTCTCGTCCGCCTCGCTCGGCGCCGGCGCGGCCATGGCGGCGGGCGGGCAGCGCGCGCGCGCGTCCGAACTGGCTCGTGAGAGATCCAGAGCCGAGAAAATATTGGGTCGCCGGCGCGAAGGAAAAGTCCGCGAGGCGACGTTCAACTTGGTCTAATAAAGTAATAAACTACGGGTCTCATCTCTCGTTTCGACCAAACCCCGCTCGCTAGCTATATCGCGCGAAGAACGAAAACGCACCACCACACCAGTGCGTTTCCCCCTGGCCTCCCCCGCCCGCTCTCGTCGTCACGCGATGAACACGACGAAAAACGTGAGGAAAAAAATCAACACGCCGAAAATCTTCATGATCAACCACCGGTTGCTGCTGATCCGATTCAGATACTTCAGCAGCTGCGTCTGCGCGCTGTCCACGTTCATCACCGCGTCGTCCACGTTCTCGTCGATCCGAACCGCCATCTCGCCCTGCTCCGCGACCATCGTCGCGAGCTGTTGAAAGATCCCGCCGAGCTCGGTGATGGTCCGCTCCACGTTTTGCAGCGCCTCGGTCCTCGAGTCTTGTTGCCGGCTCGACGAGTGCATGAGCATCTGCTGGCTCTCGTCGCCGTACATCCCGTACGACGACGACCCCGCGCTGTACGTCGGGAGCCCGCCCGCGCCGCTGCTCTGCAGGTTCCCTCCTCCGGACGACGACGATTTGGACGACGACGACGGGATCCCCAGCGCCGCGTTCATGTCGTCCATTCGCGGAAAGTTCCCGCCGTTGGCGTCCGCGCGCGCGAACGGGTTCACGACCCTCTCTCTCTGCCCTCCCGCTCCGCCGCCGTCGAACATCGCGCGGCGCGCCTGCTGCTGCTTCACGCTCTCCGCGCGCTCCGTGAGCGTCTCCTTGAAGCTCTTCGTGGCGCCCATCAAACGGCCCTTCAACGTGTCCACGATGGTGCCCGCGTGCGCCGCGCTCTGCCTCGACGCCGCGCCGTCTTCCCTCTGCGTCGCCGCGCGCGTCTGCAGCTCCGCGATCGCGGTGTTCAGCGCGGTGATGTCCTGCTTGATGACCGCGGAGAGCTCCGCGATCTCCCTCGACGGGTCGTCGAACGCGCCGGTTCGCTTCGCCAGCTGCGCGAGTCGTTCGAGTTTTTCGCTCGTGCCGTGGATACCGTGCCCGACGCGCGACGCCATCTTCGCGAACTCGCTGTTCGCGCCCGTCCGCGATCTCGCGCCGTCGACGATCGGGTCGCGAACGTGCGAGGAGTTCGCGGAATGCATTCCGAGCAGCGGCGCGGACGTCGAGGGATCGTATCCGTCGGCCCCCGTCGACCCTCCATCCCGGGGCGTCGTCGATCCCGCGCCTCCGGGCCCGCCCGGGCCGCCGGCGGCCGCGAGCGTCTTCGCCGCGCGCTCGCACGCGGCGGCGAACTCTTTCGTGCGGTCCTTCACGCCCATGCCGACGCCGATCGAGACGTAGTTGGACGGCGCGCCCATCATCGAGCTCATCATCGTTCAGTTCGCGGTTCGCGCGCGGCGTCTTCTCTTCGCGAGTCGTTCTCGGCCGCTCGATGCGAGGCTCGGCTGCTGGCGAGATCCGACCAGACGACGTCCGCGCGGATCCGCCGGGACGCGAAGGAGGCGGGGCTCTCGGGCGGGCTGGCGGCGGCGGCGGCGGCGACGACGGCGGCGGCGACGCGCGAAGACGCGAGGACGGCGAACGGTCTGACAGCCCGTGCGTGCCGAGCGCGCGGAGGAGTGGCCGCGGCGCGGCAACGGAACTTTTTTTCTGGTATCCTATTCTGGACCTGCTCACTCACAGCAGTCGCGGCTCGAGAACTTGATCATCATCACTCGCGCCTCGCGCCGCGCTATACACTGGTTCCCATACGACCGCGTTCGCGTGGTGGACGCCGTTTCTTAAGGACTTTGCCCGGCGCATCTCTCCGCCCACCCCTCGCTTTCAATGCCGCTCTCGCGCGCGGAGATCGATTACGTGCGCGATGGCATCGACCAGAACATGCGCAACGACGGCCGCACGCGCGAGGACTACCGCGAGCTGACGCTCGATCTCGGCGTCATCCCTCAGGCGACCGGATCCGCGCGCGCGCGATTGGGCCTCGACGCGTGGAGCACGGACGTCATCGTCACCGTCAAGGCGGACATCGGCGCGCCGTCCGCGGAGCACCCCGGCGACGGCCGGCTGCGTTGCGCGGTCGAGCTCTCGTCCGCGTCCGACACCGCGTACGGAGGCCGCGGCGGCGAGGCGCGCGCGACGGAGCTGAGCCGCGCGCTGGAGCGTTCGCTCCTCGGCGCGACCGCGGGGTCGTCCGCGTCGCTCTCCGCGGTCGCCGCGGGGGAGCGCAACGTCACCGCGCGGACGGCGAAGCACGGCGAGGGGTGCGCGCTGGACATGTCCGCGCTGGGGATTCAGAGGGGGAAGAGCTGCTGGATCTTGCAGGTGGACGGGCTCGTGCTCGCGGACGACGGGAACGTGTTGGACGCGCTGTCGATGGCGACGCGCGCGGCGCTCTTCGACGCGAAGATTCCAAAGGTCACCGCCGTCGCGGGGCCCAATCCGGACGACCCCGCGGAGCTCGAGCTCGACGACGACCCGGAGGAGTGCTCGCGTCTAGACGTCAGCGGCGTGCCGGTCATCGTGACGCTGACGCGCGTCGGGAAGCACTCCATCGTCGACGCCACGAAGGACGAGGAGAGCATGCGCGATCCGCGGTTGTGCGTCGGCGTGGACGCGACGGGGAAGGTTAGGTGCGTTCATATGATTCACACTGGTCCCCATACGACCGCGTCGGCGTGGTGAACGCCGATCCTTAAGGACTTTTGCCGTCGTCTCTCTCCGCCCACCCCTCGCTTTCAATCCCCGCCCGCGATGCCTTTCAACTCCCAAGTCTGACGCCTTTGAAACTGACCCATAGGAGCGTCGGGAAACGCGGCGGCGGCGGGATCGATCTGAACGCGATGTGCGCGATGACGCGGACGGCGTGCGAGTGTGGGAAGCAGCTCATCGCGGCGTTGGACGAGGCGCACGCGAAGGCGGAGGCGGAGGCGGCGGTTCAGGCGGCGAAGGGCGACGACGACGACGACGACGCGGACGACGCGATGGCGGCGTGATAAGGAGGGGCGGTCGATCGGCATCTTTATTATTAGCTTTTGTTGGTACAAACGCGTGCGCGCGCGGTTGGGGTATTATATTGTACACGCGCGACGCTCGCTTCATCGATTCGATCATCGAATCATGGCGAGAGGACACGTCATCACATGTCCTCTTCGTCGCCGCCGAGGTCGTGCGGCATGGCGTCGGACAGCCCGCGGTAACTCTTCATCGGCGAATACGCGACCAGATTGCGACAGTGCGACGTGTACAGACACGCGTACCGCTCGAGCTGATGCGCGAACCGCGAGTTTTGGTTCCCGGCTTTCATGAGCTGCCCCCAGACCGGGTGGAACCCCGCGTGCAGCGCGCGCACCGCGTCGCGGTGCGCGTCCCTCGCGGCGTCGGACTCTTTTTCCAACGCCGCGATTTCCGCGTCGGTTATATACTCCGATCGGGCGAACGTCGCGTTTTTCCCGTGCCGCGCGGCATCCTCCGCGAGCTGCAGCGCGTCCGCGAGGTCGTCGCGCCGCCGTCTTAACTCCTTTATCTTCGCGTACTCGTTTCGCGCGTCGCTCTTTTGTAAGCATCGCATCTCGTGCGCGAGCTCCGGGACGACGAGCATCGTCCTCCACCCGAGCGTTTTTTTACTCCGTAAGATGTCCCCGTAGATGTGATCTCCGACGTATAACACCTGGTTTCCGACCGTTATTCCCAACATCGCGTGCAGATGCCGGTACGACCCGCCCTGAAACGTCTTGTGCTGCTTCTCTAAGCCTTTCCTGAGCTCGCGAAGGGAGTCGTCCGCGGCGACGGCCGCCGCGGAGGCGCCGATGGGCAGCATCGGCGCGCCGTCGTCCGTGTTTTTTAAAACGCTGCGATATGATTGGCGGGGGAGTCGGGAGGAATGGACGTGATTGGTCAGTGGCGTGATGACGTGGACGCGAATCGCGTGTGGCACAGACGAGAGAGACGGAGCGGGCGGCGGGAAAAGTCCTTAAGGAACGGCGTTCACCACGCGGAACCCTGGGGACCAGCGCGGCGCAGAAGGAAGCGCACCTCGTGACGCGATCGACTTCGAAGATGGCGGCGCGTTCGTTCTCGAAAAAACCCGGCTTGCAGCTCCCGGTGACGACGACGTCGAACAAGTCCAGCCACTCCGCGCTCTTGTCCTCGCCGACCGTCCCGGTGCACAGGTAGTTCATCACGACGTTCGTGAAGTCCCACAGCGAGTTCGTGAGCAGGAAAACTTTTTTCCCGGAGGCTTTCAGCGACTGGAGCATGGGCACGAGCGCGTCGTCGGCGTGAATGAACGCCGCCGGGTCGTTCGCGACCGCGCGCTTCAGCGTCCCGTCCCTGTGACACAAGTCCACGCTCGCGCGGATCTCGTCGTAGATCTCGTCGAACGCCTTCGCCGTAAACGGATGCGACGGGTCCGTTTCTTTCATCGCGTCGCGTAATTCGACGAGCTGGCAAAACAAATAGGTCTCCCCGAGCGCGAACAGCGTGTCCACGTTGGCGTAATTCCCGCCGTCGAACTGATCCACCTTCGCGGTGTCGCAGTACGTCTTCAGCCGCGTGTCCGCGTCGAGCTCCTGGAACCCGTGGTGCGCCACCTTGACGTACTTGTGCCGGTCCATCTTCAGGATGTTCCCTCGCTTCTTGTCAACGACCAAACCTCGCACCATGTACGCGTGATCGTACCTAAACGCGGTTATCTCCTCGGGGTATCCGTACACCTCCACGAGTTTCTTGCACGCGCTCTCGTACGCCAAGACCTCAAACGTCTCCGGCTTGTACATCGCGAGGGTGTAGTCCATGTCGAACCCGACCGCGGCGATGTTCGCCATGTTCAGCGACCGGTTGCAGAAGACGCGCGACGCGGGATTCACGCTGAGGGTCAAGGGTCCATACGAGCGAACGTCGGGGTGGAGTTGAAAGGCGTCAGTTGGAGTTGAAAGGCATCGAGGGCGGGGATCGAAAGTGAGGGACCCTGGGCGGAGAGACACGCCGGCGAAAGTCCTTAAGGAACGGCGTTCACCACGCCAGCGCGGTCGTATGGGAACCAGTGTATAGAACGCACCTGAGGGTCGAGGGTCCGCGCGAACCGACGTCGGGATGGATGGCGTTGAAAGGCGTCAGTTGAAGGAGTCGAAAGGCATCGCGGCGCGTCGGGATTGAAACCACCGAGGGATTGTGGGCGGAGAGAAACGAACGCAACGCACGCCGGGAAAAGTCCGTCCTCGAGGAACGGCGTGAACCGCACGGACGCGGTCGCGCGGGTACCGGCGTAATAAGGAGAACGAACGGAACGCGCCTGAAGTGCTCTCGAAGCGCGTCCCGATCCGTCGGTCGGTCGCTCCACGCCGGGACGCGCTCCGGGAGCGGGTCTGACAGGCTCGAGACGTGCGTCTTCTGCGAGTTGTTTCTGCGTACGTTCGTCGTCGCCGCCGACGCGCGCTCGCGGCGAGTCATCGTCGACGCGCGAGAGAGAAGATGTAGACGGCGAAGACGAGCGAACGACGACGACGACGCGCCTGCGTTCGGGGGCGCGCGGCGCGTCGGCGCGGTCAGGAGCGCGCGGTGCGAGTGGCCGCGCGCGCGCGCGGCGGGGAAGCCGCGCGTCGCGAGCGGGCCCAACGCCGCGAGCGCCGCGCGCATGACGAAGACGACCGGCGAGCGATCGACGCGGTGGCCGGCCTCGAGAGAATAAATTAAGTCGACGCGCGCGACGCGACGGCGCCAGCCGCGTCGGATCTCGCGGCGCGACCGCGGCCTGTCGACGAGCGTGGACGAGGACGACGCGAATAAATACGTGAATAAATAGCACAGCGCGCGCGCGGCGGCGAGGAGGATGGACGCGGCGAGGGGTGCGCGACGGACGTCGCGGCGGGGCTTCCGAGGATGGGTGGGCACATGTCAATTCTTCGCGAGCGGAAGAAACGCGACGAAGCATCCGTCCTGTCGTCGTCCGAGGCGCGAGGGCGACGAGGGCGGGGGACTCGAGGACGCACCGGCGCTTCTCCCGCGCGCGTCTGCGAGCTCTCGAGCGCGTCCGCGCGATCGAAAAACTCCCCCCGCGTCCGTCCGCGCCGTGTGCCGTGACGCGTCGAGGAATGACATGAGCGCGCCATTATTCTATCGACTCGCGCAGACGAGATGTCGAGATCACGAAGCCCGCCAACGCGACGCGCGCTGCGACGACTTCCACAACGGAAGCGCGCGCGAACACGACGACGCGACGACGACGCGCGAGACGTCGCGCGCGGGGGAACGGCGAGCGCGATGCCGACGCCGACCGCGGCGCATCGCGTCTCGCCCCCCCCCTCGCGCGTCGTCGTCGTCGCGCGGTCGCGTCGGAGTCGGAGTCGGAGTCATCATCGTTCGCGATTTCCGATAGCGTCGACGACTCCGCCACGTCGTCGCGTCGTCGTCGGCGTCGGAAGCGTCGTCGTCGCCGCCGCCGAACGGACCGCGACGTGGTCCTCCTCGTCCTCGAGCCACCGCCGCCGCACGTCCATCGCGACCGCCGCCTCGGCCGCGGCGGCGGGTCGGCCCGGCGACGGCGACGGCGCGGCGTCCGCGGCGCCCGCGGCGTCGGCGTCGGCGTCGACGTCGAGCAGCGCGTGGGCGTCGCCGCACGACGCGTCGTCGCTGCCGACGTCGTACTTTAACGACGCCGCCGGCGAGGACGGCGGCGCGGACGACGAGATCTTCCTCGCGCCGCCGACGACGGCGAGCTTGAAAGACGTCCTCCCGTACCTCTACCGCGTCTCCGTCGCGCAGCGCGGCACCGCGGCGCGGCTCGCGGTCGCGGTCGCGTTCATGATGATTCAGAAGGCGCGTCCCATCTCACACTGGTCCCCATACGACCGCGTCGGCGTGGTGAACGCCGATCCTTAAGGACTTTACTTCCCGGCGTTCGTTTCTCTCCTCTCACCCCTCGCTTTCAATCCCGACACACCTCGACGCCTGCCTTTCAACTCCATCTGACGCCTTTGAACCCCACCCCGACGTTCGCTTCGTATGGACAATTACCTTCAGTCCACCGGCCTCGCCGTCCCGATCTGCTTCAAGCTCGCCGTCGATCACCTCACGACCGCGGCGGTCCACGCGACGCCCGCCGCGTCGCTCGGCGCGCTCCCCGACGCGGTGACCGCGTCGTTAACCGCGGCGGCGTACGCTCTGATCGCGAGCGGCGCGTTCAAGGCGATCAGCGGTCTCGCCACGGAGCTTCGGTCCGTCGCGTTCACGCCGGTGGCGCAGGCGGCGGGTCGCCGCGTCGCGTTGCACGTGTTCAACCACGTCCTTAACCTCGATTTGAGCTTCCACCTCGATCGGCGGACGGGCGCGCTGCAGCGTATAATCGATCGCGGGACGCGGTCGATCACGATGGTGTTCCGAGCGGTCGTGTTTACGTTTCTGCCCACCGCGATGGAGTTGGTTTTGGTGTGCGCGCTGCTCTGGAAAGCGTTCAGGCGCGTCCATGTTTACACTGGTCCCCATACGACCCCGTTCGCGTGGTGAACGCCGTTCCTTAAGGACGTTCCCTCCCGGCGTTCGTTCGTTTCTCTCCGTCCACCCCTCGCTGCTTTCGATCCCGACGCGCCGCGACGCATTTCAACTCCACCACATCTGACGCCTTTCAACTCCGCCCCGACGTCGTCGCTTCGCTTCGCGCGGACCCTGCTCACCGTCGTCGCCCAGTTGGCACGTCGTCGCCGCGGTGCTGTCCACGTTTATCCTCTACGTCGGGTGGACCGTGCGCATGACGGGCGTGAGCGCGGAGTTACGTAAAATCGCCAACGAGATGGACGGCGTCACCACGGGCAAAGCCGTGGACGCGCTACTCAACTACGAGACCGTCAGCGTGTTCGGAAACGTCAAGCTCGAGAGCGGGCAATACGACGGATTACTGCGGTGCGTTCTATACACTGGTCCCCATACGACCGCGTTCGCGTGGTGAACGCCGATCCTTAAGGACTTTTCCCGGCGTCTCTCTCCGCCCAGGGTCCCTCGCTTTCAATCCCCGCCCTCGACGCCTTTCAACTCCACCTGACGCCTTTGAACTCCACCCCGACTTCGCTTCGTATGGAACGACCCTCAGGTCGTATCACGAAGCCGCGTTGGGTTCGGAGCGCGCGTCGTCCGCGCTGAACGCGGGGCAGGCGGTCATCCTCGCGATCGGGATGACCGGCGTGCTGACGTGCGCGGCGTTGGGCGTGGGGCGAGGCGGGTTGGAGTACGTCGGGCCGATCTCGGGGCGGGTCGGGGACTTGGGCGCGTTCTATCTCACACTGGTTCCCATACGACCGCGTCGGCGTGGTGAACGCCGATCCTTAAGGACTTTACTTCCCGGCGTGCATTTCTCTCCGCCCATCACCCCTCGCTTTCAATCCACGCCCTCGACGCCTTTCAACTCCGCTTCTGACGCCTTTGAACTCCACCCCGACATTCGCTCGTATGGAACGACCCTCAGTCATGGCGAACGGTTTGCTGTTGCAGCTGTGGGCGCCGTTGCAGTTTCTCGGTTTCTTCTACCGCGAGCTGCGGCAATCGCTCGTGGACATGGAGGCGATGTTCGAGGTGATGGCGACCAAGTCTGGGATCGTGGACGGCACGAAGACGCTGCCGCACGACGCGAAGAATAAGACGAAGAAGACGAAGAAGGAATCGAAGGGGGAGGGACTGGAAGATGGAACGTCAACCGGCGCGACCGCCGCCGAATTCGGATCCGAATCCGAATCCGAATCCGCGGTATCCGCGGGCGCGGCGGTGTCCCTGAAGAACGTCTCCTTCGGGTACTCGCCCAACCGGATGGTCGTAAACGATGTCACGCTGGACATCGCGCCCGGACAGTCCGTCGGCATCGTCGGCCCGAGCGGCAGCGGCAAGTCGACGCTGCTGCGGCTCCTGCTCCGAATGTACGACGTCACCGCCGGCTCCGTCAGCGTCGACGGCGTCGACGTCCGAGGCGCGTTCTACATATATCACACTGGTCCCAGTACGACCGCGTCGGCGCGGTGAACGCCGATCCTTGAGGACTTTCTCTCCCGGCGTCTCTCTCCGCGTACCCCTCGCTTTCATCAATCCCGACACGCCGCGACGCCTTTCAACTCCACCCCTGACGCCTTTCAACTCCACCCCCTCACCACAGAGTTGAAACAGTCGTCGCTGCGCTCGAGGGTCGCCGTCGTGCCGCAAGACACCGTCCTGTTCAACGACTCGCTGCTCCATAACCTGCGGTACGGACGCGCCGACGCGAGCGTCGAGGAGGTGCTCGAGGCGGCGACGTGCGCGCGGCTGGACGCCACGCTCGCGCTGATGCCCGACGGGTTAGACACGATGGTGGGCGAGAGAGGCGTCAAGCTCAGCGGCGGGGAAAAGCAACGCGTCGCCATCGCGCGCGCGTTTCTGCGGCAGCCGCGGCTTCTTCTCGCGGACGAGGCGACGTCCGCGCTGGACACCGCGACGGAGATTGGCATCCTGCAGAGCCTGCAGGAGGTGGCGAGCGGACGCACCGCGGTGTTCGTCGCGCATCGACTGAGCACGGTTCGGAGCTGCGACGTCGTCGTGGTGATGGAGAACGGGAAAATCGTCGAGTCGGGCGCGTCCCATCTCACACTGGTCCCCATACGACCCCGTTCGCGTTGTGAACTTCATTCCTTAAGGACTTTCTCTCCCGGCGTTCGTCACTCTCCGCCCACAATCCCTCGGTTTCAATCCCGATACGCCGCGACGCCTTTCGACTCCACCCCTGACGCCTTTCGACTCCGCCCCGACCTCAGGCTCGCACGCGGAGTTGATGCGAGGGAAAGGCACGGGGACGAAAGCGGGGATGTACGCGTCCATGTGGGCGTCGCAGCAGGCGGAGATCGAGATCGGCAGAGTGGGCGAAGACGCGAAGACGAACGTGGGGGTGTTTTCCGAGATCGAGACGTGAACGCGACGTCGCGCCGCCGCCTTACTAAGTTGTCGTTCATTCTCTAGCTAGAGCCTAAGTTATTTATTTACTGTTGAACCTACCCCGCTCGTCGTACCGCGGTGCCGCCAATACCCCTCGCCGTACTCCGCGTACAGCTCCTCTCCCGCGGCGATGTCCCGCAACGTCTGCACCGTCGCCGATCGCGCGGACGCGTCTTTTACGAATTTGACGTTTCGATTTCCGCCGCCGCCGTCGTCGCCGCCGCCGACGTCGTCGTTTATGTACCTCGCAAGGTATCCCAGGTGCCTCGCCGCGTCTACGTGGACGTTAAAGTGCATCGCCATCGCGTAGTCTTTGTTTTCCAGCCGCCGATTGTCACGGTCAAACGTCGCGAACGAGAAGAGTTATTCGCGGGACGACGAATGGAGAACGACGAGATCGGCGAAGAAGGAGAAGAGGCACCGAGAGAGGGAAGAAGATCGATTCGATCGGTCGACGGAGCCTCGCCTGGCTTCCACGAACGTGTGCACGTCGCCGCCGTACGTGCAGTTCTGTAGCGTGACGCCTTTCTTCAAAGGAACGGTCGTGAATAGACCGTTACCCGCGCCGGGGATTAGCGAAGGGCGCACGGATAGCGCGCTCGTCGCTGCGAGGACGACGGGGACGGG